>Ga0302319_10008522_pt1 | contig 19927 bp, 18 predicted proteins | sample Bog_T0_2_FD_203319 | JGI IMG/M metagenome (GOLD analysis project Ga0302319, IMG submission 203319) | Peat permafrost microbial communities from Stordalen Mire near Abisko, Sweden - Bog_T0_2 | ecosystem: Environmental > Terrestrial > Soil > Wetlands > Peat | place: Sweden: Abisko, Stordalen Mire... | reverse complement strand
CGCAGGCTCCTGCCGACCAGGCGTTGGATCTCCTGGGTGCGACCCGACGGTCCCTTGCGTTCGCGATCCACGCGGGTGTTGGTGGACCGGGGCATCAGGGCGTATTCCGCCGTGACCCAACCCTTCCCCTGTCCCTTGAGCCAGCGCGGAACCTCCTTTTCGATGGAGGCGTTGCAGAGGACGCGGGTCTTGCCCGCCCGCACCAGCACCGAACCTTCGGCCTGGGAGACGAAGTCGAGTTCGAGCGCGAAGGGCCGGAGAGCGTCTTGGGAACGACCATCGAATCGGATCATGGGAGCCAACGGTAGTTCATCGGATCCACCCGACTTGTTCCCCGCCGCATGCGGTTGTACGATCAGGGGATATGGCAACGTTCGGGATCGGCATGGCTTCGGGGTTGGACGTCCTGCTGGCGCCCTTGGGACCCGACGATCTCGAAGCCCTCGGGCGACTCGAGATCGAGGAATGGAGCGATGTCGCGGCCATCCAGAGGTTCTACCTGTCCAATCCGTCGTGCCACACCGTGAAGGCGGTGGCGGAAGGAGAGATCGCGGGAATCGGTACCGCGATCCAGTCCCTGGAGGTCGGATGGATCCAGGACGTGGGCGTGGCATCGAAGTGGAGGCGCCGTGGCATCGGCGGCTCCATCGTGGAATGCCTCGTGGAGAATCTGAGGGCCGGGGGATGCAGGACGATCCTCCTCGGCGCCTCCGAAATGGCCTGTTCGCTGTATTCCAAGCTCGGATTCAAGGTGGACACGGAATACGTGACCTTCGCGGGCGATCTCGAAATCCCGAGCGTCGGCGGATTCGGCGAACACATCCGGCCGTTCCGTCCGGGCGACGAGAAGACCATCCTCGACCTGGACCGCGAGATCTGCGGAGAGGACCGCGGCTCCGAACTCCGGGAGAAGATGGAGCATTCGTTCATCTATGCAGACGAAGGCGGTCCGCTGGGGTTCTATTTCCCGTTCGTGCGCGGAGGTCTGGTCGAGGCCGTCGACCGTTCCGCGGGATTGGAATTGATGAGGTTCAAGACGATGAACACGAAGAAGGCCGTCGTTCCCCGGGAAAACGTGCCCGCGATCGTCCTCCTCATCCGGAACGGTTACCGGCAGCAGGAACGGGAGATCCGGATGTACCACGGGGAGCCCTTCCGGTGGAGGCCGGATTGCATCTACGGCTTCTGATCGCGGATGCGGCTCGCCTTGCGACGGGCTACCCTTCGAGGTAGGTGTACCCGTAGAGTCCCGAACGGTAGATGTTCAGGAACTCCTTGCCTTCCTGGGGGGAGATGCGGCCTTCCTTGACCGACGTCGTGACCCAGGCCTCGATGTCCCGCACCAGCTTCTTGTCGTCGAACTGCACGTACTCCAGCACGTCGGCGATCGATTCGCCGTCGATGACCTGGTCGATCTTCCAGCCGTCGCCCACCACGTCGATGTGCACCGCGTTGGTGTCGCCGAAGAGGTTGTGGAGGTCTCCCAGGATCTCCTGGTAGGCGCCCACCAGGTACACGGCGAGGTGGTAGGTCTCGCCGGGTCGTACAGGGTGCAGGGGAAGGTCGCGGCCGATCTCGTTCTGGTTCACGAAGAAGTCGATCTTGCCGTCCGAGTCGCAGGTGATGTCCTGCAGCGTGACCCGCACCGAGGGCTCCTCGTCCAGGCGCTGGATGGGCATGATCGGGAAGATCTGGTCGATGGCCCAGGAGTCTGGAAGCGACTGGAACAGGCTGAAGTTGCAGAAATACTTGTCCGCCAGCAGCTTGTCCAGGTTCGCCAGTTCGAAGGGCGGGTGCTTCATCTGGGCGGACTGGCGGCTCACCTTCAGCGCGATGCTCCAGAACAGGCGTTCGGCCTTGGCGCGGGTGGGCAGGTCCACCAGACCCAGGGAGAAGCGGTCCAGGACGTCCTCGTGGATCTGGAGGGCGTCGTGCCACTGCTCCAGGAGGTTCGCGTTCCCGATCCCCTTGAGGATGGCCTGGAGGTCCTTCACCAGGTCGAGGTCGTCGGCGGCGACGGTGTGGATCTCCTCGTTCCAGTAGGCCTGGCCGGCGGTCTCCAGCACGTCGAACACCAGCACGCTGTGGTGTGCGGTGAGCGCGCGTCCGGATTCCGCGATGACGTTCGGGTGGGGAAGACCGTGCTTGTTGGCGGCGTCCACGATGGTGTAGATCACGTCGTTGGCGTATTCCTGCACCGAGTAGTTCACGGAACTCGCGGAAGTGGAGCGCGATCCGTCGTAATCCACCCCCAAACCTCCGCCCACGTCCACGAATTCGACGGGAACCCCCATGTTCCGGAGTTGGCAGTAGAACTGCGCGACTTCGCGCAGGCCCCCCTTGATCTTGCGGATGTTGGTGATCTGGGAACCCAGGTGGAAATGGATGAGTTTGACGCAATCCGTCAACCCCTCCGAAGCCGCCATCTCGACGGCTTCGATCAGTTCGGACGAGTTCAGGCCGAACTTGCTCTGGTAGCCGCCCGATTCCTCCCACTTGCCCGATCCGGAACTGGACAGCTTGATGCGCAGGCCGATGTTGGGACGCACGTTGAGCGATCGCGAAAGCTTGGCGATGAGCGCGAGCTCGTTGAGCTTCTCCACCACCAGGAAGATCCGCTTGCCCATCTTCTGGGCCAGCAGGGCGAGCTCGATGAAATCCTCGTCCTTGTAGCCGTTGCAGACGATCAGGGATTCCGGATTGTCCTGGATGGCGAGCACGGCGTGGAGTTCCGGCTTGGAACCTGCCTCCAGGCCGATGTTGAACTTCTTGCCGTGCTCCACGATCTCTTCCAGGACCGGACGCTGCTGGTTGACCTTGATGGGATAGACGTTGTAGTGCTTCCCCTGGAAGCCGTATTCCACCGCGGCCTTCTCGAAGCAGCTGAAGATCTGTTCGATGCGGTGGTCGAGGATGTCGGGGAAGCGCAGGAGAACGGGCGTGGAGAAGTCGCGAAGATCCAGGTCCTGCATCACCTCCACGAGGTCGATCTCGGGGCCCTTCTCCTTGAGCGGGCGCACGATGGCGTGGCCCTTCTCGTTGATGTCGAAGTAGCGGATGCCCCATCCGCCCACGTTGTACAGTTCACGGGAATCTTCGATTCGCCACTTTCGCATGTTCTCGCTCCGCGTCTCTGGGAGGATCATCCGCCGACGCGCACCTCGCGCGCCGCACCCCGGATTCCCGGCGCGAAGCCGGGGCGGGGCCGCGGCGAAAGTAGGTAACCCTGGAGCGGAACGGAGTTTCGGGGCGGTTGCGGACATCCCAACCGATGGGATCAGCCCGTTCGCGCCCGGAGCAGCAGTTCCATCGCCTGGGGCGTGATGTGCTCGCGGGCCAAGTCGGTCTCGAGGAAGTCGTCGGGAACGATCGCCAGCTTGTGGCGCAGGCCCAGGAAGAAGCTCTTGAGGGTGGGAACCACGCCCAGCGCGGGAAGGACGCCCCTGTAGCAGTGGGCGACGAACTTGGTGCAGCTCAACCGGTTCCCCTTGATGAAATCGAACGAGAAGTCGTAGGGGGTGCCCATCTGCCCGAGGGCCAACGGTCGGACCAGGTCGAACACCTGCTGGAAGGGGATGCTTTCGCCCGCCTCGAGCCGGTTGTACAGGATCTGCTCCTCCGGGTGCCAGGTGGCGAAATCCGCAGGCCGGGGAGGAGGCGCGGGCAGCCGGGTCAATTCCCGCGGGAAACGAAGCACGGCGACGCCGTCGCACTGCAGGAAGGTCAGGATGTCCTCCAGATGCACGCCTTCGGCCGTGCTGTGGGCCACCTGCTCCCGGCCGCTGGAGAAGAACACCGAACGCCGACCGACCGGTGGAACGGCCACTTCGTCGGAGGGATCCACCGGCCCCAGGTACAGCGCCGCGTGGGAAAAGGTTCCGGTGATGATGTGGGAATCCAGGTACCCGTCGTAGCGGCGCAGCAGGATGTCTCCCGGGCGGAGGAGCCCGCAGATCTCCCGGATCTCCGGTCCGCGGATCTTGTAGGCGCCGGGATCGTAGACGACCCAGAACGGCCAGCGGAAGAGTTTGATCTGACCCAGGACCGTGACGAAATCGTCGTAGAGCTTGGACATTGCCGGATTCTAACGATTTCTTCCATTGCTGTCCATGGTCCTTGCCCTCGCCCTGTCGTTTCTTGCCGCCGAATCGGACTCCGTTTCGTGGAACCTTTCGGCCGTTCCTTCCGCCGACATCGCCTTCTCACCCCTGGCGGGCCACCCATGGACGCTCGGCATCGCCGAGCAGTACTCGCCGAATTGGCAGGCCAGGAGAGTGGATCCCGAGGTCGCCCGCCAATGGGACACGATGCCCGCCCTGGCGACCTTGGCGCTCGGAGCATCCATCGATTCCTTCCGGTTGCGCGCCGTCCTTCCGCTGCGGCGGGATCTGGAAGCCTGGGGAGAGGATCCCACGGGCTCCAACATCCTGCACGGGACGGAGGAGGTGGACATCAACGTTCCTTACGAAGGATGGCTCCGTTGGGGCACCGGCCATCTGGGGTCCATCCAGCTCGGGCGTTTCCGCAAGTCCTTCTCGGAATCCCCCCAAGGGGTCATCCTGGGTGGGAACATCGTCCACGACGCGGCGTGGTGGCACCTGCCCATGGGCTCGCACTGGACGTTCGACTGGTTCGCGTCCTCCCTGAATCCCTGGCTACCAGGAACGGAATCCGACGGGTCGCTCGAACCGGGATCGGAAGCGCAGCGGCAGGCGACGGTCACCATCCCCAACTCCCGGGGTCGCATCTACGACGAGCCCTACAAGACGCTTTTCCTGCATCGACTCGCCTTCCGCGCGGGTCCCCTGGAAGTCGCGGCGGTGGAACAGATCCTGGTGGGGGGCAAGGCGCCAGCACTTCGCGATGCCCTGCCGATCATGCTCTGGCACGACAACTTCGGCGACGGCTATTCCAAGATCTCCACCGCACTGGACGCATCCTTGGACGCGGGTGGTGGCGGGCGATACCACCTGCAGGGGCTCTTGGACGGGCTGCCCAGTCCGGTCGGAGAGACCCAAGGCTACATCCCCCACGTCATCTGGGGTTCCAACCTCGGATGGCAGGAACGATGGTCGTCGGGATGCGGAACCTGGTCCGGTTCCTTCGATGCCACGGCCACGTCCCCGCAACTCAACAACAACGTCATCCCTCTCCTCAAGGGGATCTCCCGGGTCCGGTACCTCTCCAACAACGAGGACCAGTCTTCCCCTGGTTTCGCCGACACCTGGATCGTGGACCAGCCCCTGGCCTACCACCGCGGTCCCGACGCCCTGGACTTCTGGAGTTCCTGGGGCTGGACCCGCCCGGGCGACGACCTTGGTGCGAGCCTGGACGCCGACTTCCTGCAGCAGGGGAGCGCGAGCCTTTGGAGGGACGAGGATTCCCTGGAGAACCTCGTGATGCCCCTGTCTGGAATCGTCGAGCGCGAGGCACGGCTGACCCTCTCCACGTGGCGCGTCGTGGGCCACTGGACTTTCCGGGTGGGCGCGGGTGGGTCCCGCTTCTGGAACGACGACCACCTCCTGGGGAACGACCGCTGGGTGGGGTCCCTCTCCGGCGGGGTGGGCTGGACCTTCTAGCCGACGAATCCGACGTCCTGCAAGGGAGCCCACCCTTGCAGGACACCGCACTAGCGGATCACGCCGAAGCGCACCCAGGCCTGGGCCTTGCCTCCGCTCGCCCAATCGACTTCCAATCGGGCCGCGTACACCCCGGTTCCCCATTCCACACCGGTCAACGCGACCTCGCCCGGTCCGGCATCCGTGTTGAGGCCGGAACGGATCAGGGTCCTGGCACCGGTCTGCTCCCAGACGGTGAGTTGGACGGAACTTGCCGCCTGGCCCAATTCCCACCGGAAGGTGGCGTGGGCGTTGCGGACGGGACTGGGGAAGACGTGGAAATCGGTGATCCCCGTCGGCAACGGCTGCACCGAACCGAGGAGGGAGTCGGGGAGGCTTCCGGAGCGGCCGGGATCGCCTCCCGCCCACCCCCAGATCACCCTTGCGGAGCCGAGGTCGAAGGCGTCCAGGCTGGATGCGGAAGAGAGCGAGAGGATCCGGGTGTCCGCTCCGGCGGTCTGGAAGGCTGTATGCAGCCAGGGAGGGCGCAAGGTGTCCAGCGTGATCCCGCCCGCCGAGAGCGGCCAACTCCCCACGGCGTAGCTCGGACCGGATGCGGCGCCCGGAGTCGCCGCGAGAAGAGGGCCCGTCCAGGCCTTGCCGGTTCCGGACCAGGCCCGGAGCATGCCGTCGGAGGTTCCCAGCACGACCTCCGCATGTCCGGTCCTCCCCAGGTCCGCGACCAGGGGCGAGGAGCCGAGCAGGCCCGGATGGTATCCGGAGGCCTGGGCGACGGATTCCGTCCTCAGGATGGGAACGGGCCATCCGGTCAGGGGGACCCCGGAGGCGTCCACCGCCCAGAGGGTGTCCCTTCCCGGGATCACCAGGTCGGGCTTTCCATCCCCGTTGACGTCGCCCAGCGCCGCCAGGCCGGGTTCTCCCAGGCTCGAATCGCCGCGCGCGAAGGTCTGCGGCCAGTTGGGAAGCGGAGTTCGCGTCCTTCCGTCCAGGATGGTGGTGGTCCCGAAGGACCCCACCACCGCGAGACCGGCCACGCTGTCGCGGGTGAAATCCGCGGACAGGATCTGGAACCTCTCCCCGGGGCGGGGTTTGAACGGAGTGTTGGACCAGGCGACGACGGCACCGGCGGAGGAGACCGTGGCCACCTGTCCGAAGGAGTCCACCGCGGCGATGGACGATGGCGCGTACCCCCAGGCGCAGAGGCCCTGGATGTGGCGCAGGCCCGTCTTCACGGGCGCCGTGGCCCCTCCGGAGCCGAGGGAAAGGATCGCACCGGTGGAGTCGGCGATCCAGAACCGGCCATTCACGGACACCGGACCTGCGACGGTGCCCGTCCAGGTGGACTGGCCCATCCGGGCCGAATCCCGTTGCGAAGTGTCGAAAGCATTGGCCAGCGGCCAGAGCAGGGTGGTCCTTCCCGCGGTCGAGCGCACGGCCAAGGTGTCGGCGAGGACCGCCGAGCCGGCGGGACGCCCCATGGGCACCCCGAGGCGAGGCCAGGGGAAGGCGAGGGTGTCCAAAATCTGCCGGGTGGGGAATGCGGAAGAGGTGGAATCCCAAGTCTTCGGGACCTTCAAGGTATCGACCCCGGCGAACCAACCGCGACCGGCGCTGTCCAGGATCTGTGCGCTGCCCGCGGTGTCCAGGACCCACAAGGAGCGCGGCAAGGTGGAAGGACCGGGAAGGAGAGAGGCGGAGCCCCAGGCCGGGGGGAGCGCGACGGGGAAGGTCCATGTGGAATCCGCGTAGGGTCCCCACAGCACCTGGATCGGAAGAGGGGTGATTCCCGGAGTCCAGACGCTGTCGCCATTCACGGAGTTGGTACCGTCCTGCGCGAGTGCGGCGGAGGGCCAAGGGCTGCTCAGGGTGGAGAGGGTGTTCGCGCCGAGCAGGGAGCCCGTGTTGGTCCAGCCGGACGGACCGATGGCCGTGATGGTCTGCACCTTTCCGGAGATGCGTTCCTCGTGCGGGAGCATGTCGGCTCCGGAGCCGACGTCCGTGGTCGCTCCCGTCGCCGATTGGAACACCTGTCCCAGCGAAGGCAGTCCCGAGGCCTCCACCAGGGTCACGCCGCGGTAGCGGTCCTCCAGGGTGTCGCCCAGGAACGAGTTCGGGGAACCGAAGCGCACCAGTTGCTGCAGCAGCCATTCGTTGACGTGCCAGACCAGGAGCCCGGAGCCGGGCAGCGCAGCGTCCGGACCAGACGAATAGAGGTACCCCTTGAACCGCTTGGGATCGCTTTCCAAGCCCCCCAAGGAGTCGGGGACGACGTCGAATTCCACCGAATCGGTCCCGGCGGTGTTGCCCACCCGCACCAGCACCTGGCTGTTTTTCGCGCCGCCGTAGTTGCCCGTGCGTTGCCGGTTTTCCACAAGCAGATACTCCTGGTCGGCGATGGGGACGACCAGCACCGTGTCGTGGCCGGGACGCACGGCGGGAAGTTTGTACCAGGCGTTTCCGGCAGAGGGCAGGGCCTCAACCGGGGTGGCCCAGCCCATGTAGAGCCGAGGCCACGCCGATGGCAGGGATGGCAGGAATCCGTTCCCGAGGGAGTAGCCGGCGGGATCCATGAGACAGAATTTGCCCATCACCGACACGCCCTGGGCCGGATCCCACAGGTCGGGCAGACCCAAGGCGCGGCCCACCAGATAGGAGACGGTGCCGCGGATGCCGATGTTGGCGCCGTCCTGGGACCCGGTCTCGGCGGCCACCAGCAGGTCGCGCAGGGTGTCCGAACCTGGCTCGTGCAAGACGACACCGGTGGAATCCTTCAGGTAGGTGGTGTCGAGGAGGTGCTTCCGGTTGTCGAGGGACAGGTAGTCGCTCTTGCCCAGCGCGAAGGATCCGATGTCCTGCGGAGTGTTCGCCGCCGCGGACCCCTTGAAGCCGCCGTCGGTGGCGCGATCGGCGCCGGCGTGGATCAGCATGAAGGCGCGGTGCCTGGTGGTGGCCGTGGGCGGGACGACGGAGAACGGACCCGCGGCGTCGGCCGCCGCGCTGCGGGCCGCGTCCGCGACCATTTCCAATATGTCGGTGGCGTAGGTGCTGTCGAAGGAGGCGTTGGTCGCGCTCCCCTGCAGCGGGCTGCACTGGCCCATGGTCCGGTTCACGCGGTAGGGCTTCGCGCCCGGGGTTTCCGGAAAGACCCGGAAGACGACCTCCAACTTTCCGTCGGAGGCGTCCCGCCAGTAGGAACTCACCCCCTGGAAGACGCGCAGGTAGTGCAGACGCGTGGAGTCGCGCCGGGCGCGCCAGGATTCCATCGGGGTGGCGGTGGACGAGTCCGACCCGAAGGTTCCATTGCCGGTGATCTCCGCGTCGCCGGGCTGGGAAGGATTGAAATCCACGAGGAAGGCGTACACCTCCAGGGTGTCCGGTCCGGACAGACCGGTCGAGAGCGATCGGGTGGAGGCCTGGATCCCCACCGGAACGAGCGGTCGCCCTTGCAGGGGCGAGGGGCCGGAGAACAGGACGCGGGACTGGGCGAGGCGGGGAGCGGCGGCGAGGACGGCGAGGGCCGCGCACGCCGTGAATCCGGTGCGATGGAGCATCGGTAGAAGGTACACAACCTCCCCGGGGCGACCCGGGGATCCCATCCTACGCGAAGAGGATCCGCAGGTAGAAGAGCGGCGAGGCCAACGTCTTCTTGGGGATCACGTTCGCCAGCATTCCGGAGATCTGGTCGCGCACGTACGCCGAGCGCGCCGCCTTGCCCAGCACCCAGTTCAGGAGCCACTTCTTGCGCCCGATCCGCTGCAGCTTGTGCGAGAGCGCGATCTCGGGGCCCAAGTAGGCCCAGAATCTGTCCTCGTAGCGCTTCAGGAAGGTTCCGGAGAGGTCGTTCGCCGCGATGGCTTCCACGGCCGCCTGGGCCGCCATCTTCCCGGAGTGCATGGCGCTGCCCACGCCTTCGCCGGTGAAGGGGTCGATCAGGGATGCCGCGTCCCCGGCCAGCATGAATCCGTTGCCGTGCATCTTGCGGTGCTTGGAGCCCAAGGGCAGGTCCCAGGCCACGGGCCGCTCCATGGGTTTCGCGCTCTTGAAGCGGTCGGCGAACAGGGGATTGGCGATGGCCTTGGCCAACAGTTCGCGCAGGTCCAGTTTCCGCTCGTCGATGTCGCGCTTGAGGATGCCCAGCCCCACGTTGGCCTTGCCGTCTTCCAGAGGGAAGATCCAGAAGTAGCCGGGTATGATCTCCTCCACGAAATGGACCTCGATGGCCTCGGTTAGGCCTTCGATTCCTTCCCAGTACTGGCGCAGCGCCGTGACGTAGTGGTCCGGATCCACCTCCAGGAGGCCGGTGTCGCGGGCGACCACGGATTTGAACCCATCCGCCCCGATCACCACCTTGGCGCGGTAGGTCTCCGCCACGCCCGAGTCGTACTGGGTGCCGCGCACGCCCACGACCTGTCCGTCTTCCCGGATCACGCTCTCCACCTTGAACTGGAGTCGGCGTTCGGCGGCGGTCTTCTCCACGCGACGGTACAGGTACTCGTCGAACACCTTGCGGCGAACCACGTAGCCGTCGGTCTTCTGCTTGGCGCCGGGGGGATTGAAGGTGATGTTCACCAGGTCGCCCTTGGGCGAACTGAACAGTACCCCGGTGGAATAGCCGTGCGGCCCCGCGGCCACCTGGTCCAGGATGCCCAACTCCCGCAGGATGGGGATGCACTTTCCCGCCACGGCGTCGCCACAGATCTTGTCCTTGGGGATGGATCTGGCCTCCAGCAGGACCGTCTTCAGTCCCGCTTCGGCGGCGTAGATGGCCGCGGTGCAACCGGCGGGACCCGCGCCCACCACCACCACGTCGACTTCGTGCACGATCTCGGCGGGCTCGCTCATGGACTCTCCGTTCGCGGTGCTTTCCTCGGACGCTTCAAGGGGAGCCAACCTAGAAAAGGGCGCCTTCCTGCCGCCCCAGCGCGTCCAGGAGCGGGCGGCTTCGCCTCCGAACCGGCCCTACGCGCCCTCCAGGACGCCTTCCAGGACCCCGGACAGGGTCTCGAAATCCCACGATTCCTCGTACCGCGCGCCATCGATGAAGAATCCCGGTGTGCCGTTGACGCCGCTGCGCACGCCGCTCATGAAGTCTTCTTCCACGCGCTTGCGGAACGCTCCCGCCGCCAGGTCCGCGGCGAACCGATGCGTGTCGAGCTTCAGCCTCCCTGCCAATTCCAGCAGGAATGGTTCGCCGAGCCGGGACTGGTGCTCGAAGATGGCGTCGTGCATTTCCCAGAAGCGTCCCTGCGCGGCGGCTGCTTCCGCGGCTTCCGCGGCGAGTTCGGCTTGGGGATGGACGTTCTTGAGGGGGAAATTGCGGAAAACGAATTTGAGTTTGTCGCCGAAGCGTTTTTGGACCGCTTTCACGATGGGATAGGCCGCGCCGCAGTGGGGGCACTGGTAGTCGCCGTACTCGACCAGCGTCAGGGTCGCGGCCGAGTCGCCTTGGACGTGGTCCCTTTTGCCGACCGGCAAGGTCAGTTGCGCTGCTTCTTCCATCCGCTGCTCCTATTCTCCCTTGGGAATTCTTTCGAGGGCTTTCAGGATCCCGTCCGCTCCGGGATTGACGCCCACGGGAGAGACGTAGCTCCACCGGATGACGCCTTTGGTGTCCAGCACGAACAAGGCCCGCTCCGCGACACCTTCCTTTTCGCGGTAGACGCCGTAGGCCTTCGCGGTCGCGCCCTTGGGTTCGAAGTCGGACAGCAACGTGAAGTGGTATTTCCGGTCGGCGGACAGGGCGAGATGGCACCAGATTCCGTCCACCGAGATGGCCAGGACGGAGGCGTCCAAGTCGGTGAACTCCTTCAGGAGCTCGTTGTAGAGGGCGAGCTGGTCTCCGCAGACGGGACTCCAATCGGCGGGATAGAAGACGAGAACGACTCGGCGCCCCAGGAATTCGGAAAGAGAGACTTTCTGGTCCGGTGTGCTCGGCAAGGTGAACTCGGGTGCCCGGGTTCCGGGCTTCAGCGCTTCCATGGGAGACTTCCGTTCAGGGCGACGAGGGTGCGGACAAGACCTGCCAGTGAACATACAGGGGTGCGCCCGGGAAAGCAAATTCGTCTCGATCGGCGGAATTTATGTCGATTTCCGATGGCAACCGTCGACCAGTGTCGAGCGCCGGGAAGGTCCACGCTCGTTTCACCCATCGAACCAGGAGCCAGCCATGAAATACCTGTGCCTGATCTACGACGAGGAAGCCAAGTTCGCCGCGCTGCCCCAGGAGGAGAGGGACGCCATCCTCCATGCCTACCCGCCTTTCATCCGCGAATTCGGCGAGAAGGGAAACTTCCTTCTGGGCAACGCCCTCCAATCCGTCCGCACCGCCGTCACCGTGCGGGTGCGCGAAGGAAAATTCTCCCGCACGGACGGGCCCTTCGCCGAGACCAAGGAACAACTGGGCGGATTCTGCCTCATCGAGGCGGCCGACCTGGATTCCGCGCTCCAGGTGGCGGCGAGGATCCCATCGGCCACGACGGGAAGCATCGAGGTCCGGCCCATCCAGGTCTTCGAATAGGGCATCGGAGGGTCGCCAACATGCCACGAGTTCCCACGACGGTCGAAAGCTTCGATGCCATCTCGGCCGCCTTGGTCGAGGAGGACGGCGTGACCGTCGGGGCGAAGGGGAAGAAGGGGTTCGGATCTTCGGCCCTCCAGGTGGGAGGCCGCATCTTCGCCATGGTGTCTTCCCGCGGCGAGTTCGTGGTCAAGCTCCCCGGAATCCGGGTGGCGAAGTTGGTGGAGGCGGGAGTCGGTCATCCGTTCGATCCCGGCCACGGGCGACTCATGAAGGAATGGCTCGCCCTGGAGCCTTCCGCCGCCGCCGACCGCATGGCGCTGGCCCGCGAAGCGATGGCGTTCGTTCGGGGGGAGCGAACTTGAGGTTGCCGTCGGGTGACGAGCCGGGAAGGGCTGGAAAAAGTTTGTCGATTTCGAGCTGGTCCGACGACAAGGTGCGGCGCGACGATCATCGGCGCGAATCCATCCAAACCAAGACGAGGAGACACCCATGAAGTACCTGTGCCTGATCTACGAAGCCGAAATCCTCTACGCGACGATGTCCAGGGAAGAGGGGCAGGCCATGATGGCCGAATACGGGACCTTCACCCAGGAGGTGATCGCCAGCGGGCAGTTCATCGCCGGCGAAGCGCTCAAGCCGGTCGCAACAGCCACCACGATCCGCATCCGCAACGGCCAGCTCTCCGTGACCGACGGACCCTTCGCGGAGACCAAGGAACAGTTGGGCGGCTTCTACCTCATCGAAGCCCCCGATCTCACCGACGCCCTCCGGATCGCGGGAAGGATCCCGTCGGCCAAGACCGGGAGCATCGAGGTCCGGCCCATCCAGGTGTTCAACTAGCTCCGGCATGCCGGACCCGGCGCAGGAAGGGAGCGGGAACGGGATCCACGACTTCGCGGATTCCCTCTACCGGTCCGAGTCCCGTCGGGTCCTGGCCACCCTCATCCGACTCCTGGGCGACATGGACCTGGCCGAGGAGGCTCTCCACGACGCCTTCGCCGCCGCGTTGGAGCGATGGCCCCGGGAGGGACTCCCCGCGAATCCGCGCGCATGGCTGGTCTCCGCGGGAAGGTTCCAGGCGATTGACAAGATCCGTCGCCGCGCCCGGTTCGACGCCGTTTCCGCGGAGCTCGCCGACCGGATCGAAACCGAAGCGGCCGTCGAGCGCGATGAACCTCCCGAAGGCCTGGAGGACGACAGGCTCCGACTGGTCTTCACCTGCTGCCATCCCGCTCTCCAGCCCGACGCCCAGGTGGCCCTGACCCTTCGCGAGGTCTGCGGACTTTCGACCGAGGAGATCGCCGCCGCCTTCCTGGTCTCGCCCACCACGGTGGCCCAGCGGATCGTGCGGGCCAAGCTCAAGATCCGCCAGGCCCGCATTCCCTATCGGGTGCCGCCGTTCTCGGACCTGGCCGACCGCCTGGACAACGTCCTGCACGTGGTTTACCTGGTGTTCAACGAAGGCTACCTCGCCGCGCGGGGCGAGGCGTTGACCCGCTCCGACCTTTCCGCCGAGGCGATCCGCCTGGGGAGCCTGCTCTCCGATCTCCTCCCGGAACCCGAGGTGCTCGGTCTCCTGTCGCTGATGCTCTTCCAGGAATCCCGACGCATGGCGCGCTCCACGCCGGGAGGAGACCTGGTCCTGATGGACGACCAGGATCGCTCCCTCTGGGACCGGGAGATGATCCGGCGAGGCAGGGATCTCGTCGACCGCGCCTTCGCGTCCCGACGCATCGGATCCTACACGCTGCAGGCCGCCATCGCCGCCCTGCACGCCGAGGCACCGACCCACGAAGCCACCAACTGGGCGGAGATCGCGGGTCTGTACGAGATCCTCCGGAGGGCGGATCCTTCTCCCGTGGTGGAACTGAATCGAACCGTCGCATTGGCCATGCGGGACGGCCCCGAGGCGGGATTGGAAGCCATCGACGCCATCTTGTCCCGCGGGGACCTCCTGGACTACCACCTTGCCCATTCCGCACGTGCCGATTTCTGTCGGAGACTGGGACGTCGGGAGGAGGCGAGGCGGTCCTATTCGCGGGCCCTGGAGCTGGTGCGGTCGGAGCCGCAGCGCCGCTTCCTGGAAAAGCGCATCCTGGACCTGGACAAACCGGCCTCCTTTCCATGACCGGAGGGTCGCTATTTTTGGGGCTTCTTCCGAAAGAGGTGCTACGTGGTGGTGCAGTTGCTTCTCCTTGGCCTGGTGGCCGGGATCCTCGGCGGGATGTTCGGGATCGGCGGCGGCGCCATCATGGTTCCGGTGCTCGTCATGCTGATGGGCCAGGACCAGAAATGGGCCACGGGCACGTCCCTCCTGGCCCAGCTCCTCCCCATCGGGATCCTCGGCATCGGGGTCTACTGGAAGGAAGGGAACCTCGGAGTCAGGCAGGGCCTGATCCTGGCCGGTGGCTTGGTGGTGGGCAACCTGCTGGGGGCGCTGTTCGCCAACCAACCTTGGGTTTCCCCGACGGCGATGAAGAAATCCTACGGGATCTTCCTGGTGGCCGTGGGAGCGAGATACCTGTTCCTGTGAGGACCCGCCGCAGGATCGCCTGTTGGTACCTTTGACCTTCGTACCGGACCGCCTGGACCGGCTTCCGGGTTTACCTGTGGAGCGGAAACGACTGAAGGAAGCCAATGACAAAAATCTGTTTGATTATCGATGCCGGATTTCTGGCAAATCTCCAAAAACGATTTTTCTCCATCGATCTCCTGAAATTCAAGAACTTCATCGAAACCAAATTGGACGGGAAGATCTCCCGGGGCTACTACATCACCAGCCTGGACGGCCCGAACCAGAGCGGGTTCCACACCTGGCTGAAGTCGGCCAACGGGCCCAAGCTCGAAGTCGTCGTGAAGAGCCAGAAGTCGAAGGTCTGCGACAACTGCGGAAACGTGACCTGGATCGAGAAGGGCGTGGACGTGGCGATCACCACCCTGGCGATCAAGAACGCCCAGAAGAACCTGTTCGACACGTTGGTCCTGGTGAACGGCGACGGGGACCTGGTGGACGCCCTGGCCTATCTCCGCGACGACCTGGGGAAGGAGCTGGTGCTGATCGGGGAGCTGGAGAGCATCTCCACCGAGCTGCAGGCCATCTCCTCCGAGATCCTGATCCTCTCCGAGCACAAGGCGGAGCTCGAGAAATGAAAAAGGGAACGGCCGGATCGGCCGTTCCCCTCCTCGAGACGGGTCCCGCGCCCGAGGCTGGCTAGTCCTTCATGCAGCGCACCGAGTAGCCGAAGGTCTTGTCGTAGTCGTAGCGGAACAGGCTGGCGCTGTTGTAGTCGATGCTCCGGGTCCAGGCGTTGGCGGAATCGCTGGCGGTGGCGCTCCACCAGAACCCTGCGCTGCCGGCGACGTTGAAAGCGGCTTCGACGGTATCGCCTGCGGGCAGGGCGCGGAAGCCGAAGAGGTCCGTCCCGTTTCCGCTGAGGGCGTTGTTGGCCTTCCATCCCACGATCGCCGCCTTGAGTTCCGCACCCGCCGCGGTGTCGGTCGGGTCCACGAACTTCAGCAGGGCGCTCCACTCCGTGTCGGTGGGGATGTGCCAACCGGTGGGGCAGATGCCCTGCACTTCGTTGGAAGCGGTGGAACTGGAGGCCGAGCCGTTCATCGCCTGGGCCCAGGAGTACAGGCGCCCGTACTTCGCGCAGGAATCGGAGCTGCCCTTGTAGCAGGTGCCGATGGCCGTGCTTCCGCTGCCCGCGTAGTTCAGGTTCTCTGCCATCCAGGTCTGGGAGCCGATCGCCACCGTCTTGTAGACGTTTCCGGCGGGGTCGCTCACGCTGCCGTAGGTGATTCCCGCTTCCCAGGGGATGAACTGGTAGAAGGCCTTGTACACCGTGCTCGAGGTGGCTCCGTTGACGGAAATCGCCTTGATCGTGTCGTTGGAGGCCACCGGGATCGCCGCGCCGTACAGGTTGGAAGACCGCGTGGGCGTGCTGCCGTCGGTGGTGTAGTAGATGGTGTCGCCCGCGTTGATGGTGCTCAAGGCCACGTTCTGGGCGCGCGTGTAGACCCCGGCCACGGGCTTGAAGGACAGGACCGAGATGGTGTACGCCGCGCTGTAGACGGCACTGGTCTTGCCCGCCTTCACGGTGACGGCCTTGACGGTTTCCGTCGATCCCACCGCGATGGCGCCGGTGTACAGGGTCGATGAACCGGTCGGGGAACTGCCATCGGTCGTGTAGTAGATGGTGTCGCCCGGATTGCCGGTGCTCAAGGTCACCTTCTGCGCTCCGGTGTAGGAACCCGCGGCGGGAGAGAACAGGAGCGGGAGGGTGTAGGTCGCACTGGACACCGTGCTGCTGATGCCGGCATCCACCGCGACGGCGTTGATGGTCGTCGTCGACTTCACCGAGATCGCAGTGCTGTACAACGTGGACGATCGGGTCGGAGCGCTGCCGTCGGTCGTGTAGTAGATGGCCGCGTTCGGGTCGGTGCTGCTCAAGCTCACGCTCTGGGCGGCATTGTAGACTCCAGCCGCGGGCTTGAAGGTCGGGATCGAAATGTCGTAGGCCGCGACGTTCACCACGCTGGCCACGCCCCCCTTCACGGTGATGGCCTTGATCCGGATCGTGGCGGTCACCGGAATCGCGCCCTTGTACAAGGTCGACGCGGCCGTCGGAATGCTGCCATCGATCGTGTAGTAGATGCTGGCGGTCGTGTCGGAGGCGACCAAGGTCACGCTCTGGGCGTCGGGGTAGGTTCCCGCGATGGGACTGAAGGCCACCGTGGGCGTCCAGGGGGTGGTGGTGTCCACCGGTGCCGGACTGGCGGTGGGAGTCGTCGTGTAGTTGTCGCACGAGGACAGGACGCCCGTCACGGCCAGCGCGCAGCCGGCGAAGAACGCGAAGGATTTGTTCATGGCGATTCTCGTTGGTTGGTTTGCGAGCCCGGTTTCGGAATTGCGTGTGAGTCCGGTCACAATGCCCACCCTCGGGTGATGTTGAAGCCGAAGGCGAGAGTGTTCAGGTCCAGGGCGGTGTGCGGCCCGGTCTTGGTCTGGGTGTACATGCGGTCGTCGGTGAGGTAGGTGTTGTTCCCCACGTAGAGCTGGAACACGTGTCCACCGGTCTCGATGTCGACGCCCACCGCGCAGGCCGGGTCCCAGGTATGGGAGACGCCGTAGAACATGGGCGTCGTTTCTCCGGTGATGGCGAACCGCTGCGACAGCTTGTACCGTCCGCTGAAGCCCACACCCATCGCCACCTCGCCGTCGCCGTTGTAGGGGCGCAGCTGACGGGTCACCAAAGTCGGGGCAACCTGCAGCGAAAGGTCCTCGTTGAATTTGCGGGCCATGATCAACTGGTTCGTGCTGGAGAGCCTTCGATCCAGGGGCAGCGAGTAGCCCAACCCCTCGCTGGTTTCGGTCAGGACGTAGCCCGCCGAGTACCAGGTGACGGAAAGCGGGATGTTGCCGCTGGTGGTCTGGCGGAGGACCCTGAACTTGCCCCAGAGATCGACGGGTTTGCCTTCTTCCTGGGAGCGCTCGACACCGAGGTCCAGCCACTCGGTGAAGCCGTAGTCGAGGCCGATGCGCATCGACGCGAAGTCCAGTCCCCAAAGGTCGTCCACGCCGGTGGAAAACTGGCCGAAGCGGTGGCTGATGGTCCCGTTCAACTCGCCTTCGTGGGTGGTTTCCACGCTTTGGCTTTCCACCACGCGGATGGTCTTGAACGTGGCTTCGACCGGCTCGTTCGCCGGTGCGGACACCGCCAGCACCGAATCGAGGTCGTCGCCGAAGGCGGCCAGGGGGAGGAGCGCGAGGAGGATTGCTTGGATCTTCATTTTGCTTTCCCTGTTGGGCGCCAGGTGAATCGGGCGGTGAGTTCCATGCTGTCGGCGATGGTGGCCGTCAGGATGGAGGGGACCTTGATGCCGTGGTCCGAGATCTTGACGTGGAACAGCGTCTCACCCGCAACCGCACCATCCGCGGCCTTCAGCAGGGAGCCCTGGGTGTGGTAGTGCTTGGTGATCCCGTGGACATCCAGGTCTCCATCGATGACGGCCGCGACCTTCTTGCCCTGGTCGAGGGCATCGCGGTCGAAACCGGAAACGGTGCCGGAGAACGACGACACGGGGTACTTGTCGGACTCCATGTAGTTCTCGTTGAAGTGCTCCTGCATGAGCTTGTCGGGGAACACGAAGGTGGTGTTGCGGGACTTGATGGCGATCTTGCCCGTTTCCAGGTCCAGGCTCGACACCGCGGTCTGGCAGACCCCTTCGATGTTCTCCATCTTGGTCACCGAGAAGAACCGGACATAGCCGTTCGTGGCGATCATGGGCGCGGCCTGAGCCGTGCCGAGCAGGGCGAGAGCGGCGATCAACATTGTCTTTTTCATAGTCCTTGCTCCTGGTTGAGCCATGTCACGAGGGTGGCCTTTTCAACGGGTGTCAACGGGGCGGATCCATCGAGGGGCATGTAGCCGATCTGGACGGCGTTCTCGACCGAAGCCGCGCTTGACGAGAGCTTGGCCGAATCGGTGTAGCTGCCGTGGCAAATCGCGCACTTCTCGCGGGTGATGAGCACCACTTGCGAGAACTCCACGCGGCCGGCGGCGTCCACGATCGGCTGGGGCGGGGCCGCGGAGGGTGCCAGGCTCTGGAGCCAGGAGAGCAGGGTGGCCTTCTGGACGGCCGACAACGGAGCTGCACCGGGCGCGGGCATGGCTCCGCTGGAGACGGCGGTCACGAACGTCGAGACGCCCTGGGCGAGGATGGCGGAATCGTTGTAGTTGTCGTCCGCGTGGCAGGGCATGCACTTCTGGTTCAAGATGGGCTGCACCTGGGAGAATTCCACGCGTCCGCTGGCGTCGGTCACGACCTGGTTGGAGCCCGTGAGGGACTCGATGCTGTCACCGCAGGAGGTGAGGATCGCCATCGTCCCGGCAATCGCGCCCCCCAGCAGGAGTAGAGGGAGGATTCGTTTTTTCATATCGGAGGTCTCCATGAGATGGGAAGGAACGAGCCGCGACCATGTATAGAGTATATCCAGATATCCTGAATTGGTGATCTGCTAATGAACAAAGAGTTCGCGTACTTTTTTGGCATCCTCAGGAAGAGAATGCCGATCAAATCAGGTGATTTTGGAAACGCACGAAGAATTCGTTCGCGTTCGACCCGAATTCAGGTGGTCGGGGGGTGAGCCGCCGCTCCACCTGCCCTACTGTCTACAAATCGAAGCCTCGGGTGATATTGAAACTCAAAGCGAGGTCGGTGCCGCTGGTCTGGGTGTACATGCGGTCTTCCGAGAGCCAGGCGCTGTTGGACAGGAAGAGCTGGAACACATGGCCGCCGGTCTCGATGTCCACGCCTCCGGCGACGGCCGGAGTCCAGGCGCCTGCCACTCCGTAGAACATGGGCGTCGCCTCCGCCGTCAGCGCGAACCGGGAGGTCAGCTTGTAGCGCCCACCGACCTCCACGCCGGCCGACACCGGCTTGTCGGCGTCGAACGGACGCCATGCGCGCGTCACCAGGGTGGGGACGACCTGCAGGGACAGGTTTTCGCTGAACTTGCGCGCCATGATCAACTGGTGGGTGCTGGAAAAGCGATCCGCGAAGGGCATGTTGAAGGATGTCCCGTTCGGTGCGTCCGTGAGCACGTACGCTTGCGCGTTCGTGATCGCGTACCCGGCGGAATACCAGGTGATGGAGAGCGGGATGTTTCCCGAGGTGGTCTGTCGCAGCAGGCGCTGCTTGACGAACAGGTCGACGGGGTTCCCTGCGTTGTTGGACCGCTCGATGCCGACGTCCGTCCAATCCGTGATGCCGTAGTCCAGCCCCAGCCGGATGCGCGCGAAGTCCATTCCGAAGAACCCGTCCA
>Ga0302319_10008521_pt1 | contig 19929 bp, 15 predicted proteins | sample Bog_T0_2_FD_203319 | JGI IMG/M metagenome (GOLD analysis project Ga0302319, IMG submission 203319) | Peat permafrost microbial communities from Stordalen Mire near Abisko, Sweden - Bog_T0_2 | ecosystem: Environmental > Terrestrial > Soil > Wetlands > Peat | place: Sweden: Abisko, Stordalen Mire... | reverse complement strand
AATATTGAGCGATGAGGTTTATGAACACCTGATATACGACGGGGAAACACATCATAGTATGGCGCGTTATCCTGAATTATTGCAGCGCAGTTTTATTGTAGCTTCGTTTGGAAAACCATTTCATGCTACCGGATGGAAAGTAGGATACTGCATGGCGCCTGCTTTTTTAATGAGCGAATTCAGAAAAGTACATCAGTTTTTAGTGTTTTGCGTAAATTCGCCAATACAATATGCCATTGCTGAATATATAAAAGATGAAAATACGTACCTAAGCTTACCTGGATTCTTCCAGGAAAAGCGCGATTATTTCCGTACAGGTTTGGAACAAACCAGGTTTAAACTTTTACCTTCTTTTGGCTCTTATTTTCAATCCGTAACCTATGATAATATTACCGACGAAAAAGATAGTGACTTTGTTTTACGCCTGACAAAAGAAATTGGAGTAGCTTCGATACCCACTTCAGTGTTTTATAGCAGGGGAACCGATCACCATGTATTGCGGTTTTGTTTTGCAAAGAAACAAGAAACACTGGATAGAGCCATAGAAAGATTAATACGAATATAATCCAGTCCATGGTCGATAGTCCATAGACCATGGTTTTTTTATTTGAGAATAAAATCTTCAATAAACTACGGTCTATGGACTATCGACGATGGACTAAAGATCAATTAAATTACTTTATGAAAAATTTAAAAGTTACTATTCTCCAGACTTATCTTTTTTGGGAAAACATTGATAGAAATTTACAAAATATTGATGTTAAACTTTCGGAGATTCGCGAGAAAACAGACCTCATTGTGTTACCGGAAATGTTTAGTACCGGGTTTTCCATGAATGCTGAAAAACTTGCTGAGCCGATGAATGGTAAAACCATGGACTGGATGAATAAAATTGCCCGTCGCCATGATTGTGTGGTAACCGGCAGCATAATCATAAAAGAAAATGGCCGCTATTATAACCGCTTAATTTGGATGCGGCCTGATGGCAGCAATGAATACTACGACAAAAGGCACCTATTTGCCATGGGAAAAGAGCATGAAAACTATACAGCCGGGAACAAAAAACTAGTGGTTGAATTAAATGGATGGAAAATTTGCCCGATGATTTGTTATGACCTTCGTTTTCCTGTTTGGCTCCGCAATGTTAACATGGAATATGATTTACTATTAATTGTAGCTAACTGGCCCGAAAAGCGTATTTCCCACTGGCGTTCGTTAATTAATACCCGGGCTATTGAAAACCAGGCATATGTAATTGGCGTTAACCGGGTTGGCCACGATGGCAACGAGTTTTATCACACCGGAGACTCCACTTGCGTTGACCCGAATGGCAATGTGGTTTATCATAAACATGATATGGAGGATCTTTATTCCCTCAGTATTCTGGCTGACGAAGTAACAAAAACCAGGCTTAACCTTCCCTTTTTAAAAGATGCCGACAACTTTGAGATCATCTGACCTGTGATTTTGGGGTTTTGAAGATTTTAAGGATATTTGATCATTAATTTTCACTGATAATCAATTGTAAATATTCGAAGATCAGATAAACAATTATTTATTTTTATTCAGGTTCTCATCTAAATCTAATAAACAATGTTCCGTAGTATCGTTTTGTCCCTTTTTACTTTAGCGTTCGCTGTATCGGCCTTAGCGCAAAAAAATAAAGACTATACCCGTTTGGTTGATCCCTTTATTGGTACCGGCGGGCACGGGCACACCTACCCGGGAGCGGTCATACCTTTTGGAATGGTCCAGTTGAGCCCTGATACGCGGCTTACCGGCTGGGACGGCTGCTCGGGCTATTATTACACAGATACCATTTTATACGGTTTTTCACATACCCATTTGAGCGGCACCGGCATTGCGGATTATTGCGATGTTTTATTTATGCCGACTACCGGCGAACCGCAATTCAAGAACACAGATTATCAGTCACCATTTCAAAAGAAAAACGAATCGGCTACGCCCGGATACTATAAAACCAAACTGGATAAATATAATATTGGCGTTGAGCTAACAGCAACTACACGTGTTGGCATCCATCGGTATAGTTATCCAAAAACTCAGCAGGCAAATATAATTATTGACCTACAGCACCGGGACCAGGTACTCGACTCATGGATAGAAGTGATTGATGATCATGAAATCAGGGGGTTCAGGCGCTCCAGGTCCTGGGCAAATGACCAGTCAGTTTATTTTTACGCTAAGTTTTCAAAACCATTCAAAACTTACGGAATCGCAAGCAATGACCAGTTGCAACCCGGACAAAATAAGGTACAAGGGAAAGATATAAAAATGTTTGTTCAGTTTGATAATCCGGGAGAAGTGATTTCAAAAGTTGGTATCTCATCGGTTAGCGCAGAGGGCGCACTAAAAAATTTAGATACTGAAGTGCCTGATTTTGACTTTAATAAAGTAAAAAAGGACGCAAAAAGTTTATGGAATGCCGAACTCTCGAAATTGGAAGTTGAAGGTGGGGCGCCTAAAACGCTAAACGGAATTGATTCCATAAAAAAAAAGCAGGTTATCTTCTACACCTCGCTATACCATGCCATGCTTGCCCCAAATGTGTATAACGATGTTGACGGGCAGTACCGCGGCATGGATCAGCAGGTACACAGAGCGAATGGTTTTAATTATTACACCGTTTTCTCCTTGTGGGATACTTACCGCGCTGAAGACCCGTTGCTTAATTTGATCGACCGCAAACGTACCCTCGATTTTGTAAAATCTTTTTTGGCCATGTATGAACAGGGTGGCTTGTTGCCCATATGGCCCTTAGCGTCAAACGAAACTTATTGCATGGTCGGCAATCATTCTATTCCGGTTATTGTAGATGCCTATGCAAAAGGTATCCGGAATTTTAATGCGGAGGAAGCATTTATTGCCATGAAAGCGGCCGTAAACCGCAACCAATTCGGGCTGGATTCCTACCGAAAAAATGGGGTAGTATTAGCGGATGATGAGCCTGAGTCTGTATCAAAAACCCTCGAATACACTATCGATGATTGGTGCATAGCCCAAATGGCCAAAATGCTGAACAAACCGGATGATTACACAGAATTCATCCAGCGGGCCCAATACTGGAAAAATAATTTTAATGATCAGAATGGGTTTATGCAGGCCAGGGCAAACGGTGGCTGGTATACACCTTTTGAACCTACAGAGATTAATAACAATTATACGGAAGGCAATTCCTGGCAATACTCTTTTTTAGCCCCACAGGATGTAGAAGGTTTAATAGCGCGTATCGGAGGTAAAGCGGCTTTTGAATCGAAACTTGATGAACTTTTCACAACAAATTCAAAACTAAGCGGACGGGAACAGGCGGATGTAACAGGCCTAATCGGTCAGTACGCGCATGGTAACGAACCAAGCCACCATATGGCGTATCTTTATAATTTTACTGACTCTCCGGATAAAACACAATATTATATCAACAAAATACTAAGGGAACAATACAACAACCAACCCGATGGCCTTTCGGGAAACGAGGACTGCGGACAAATGTCAGCATGGTATGTAATAAGTTCTTTTGGCATTTATAATATCGCTCCGGGTCAGCAGCAATTTCAAATTGGCATGCCCCAGTTTAGTAAAGCGGTAATCCACCTGGAAAACGGGAACGAGTTTATTGTTTTAAATCACGGAGTCGATGCAAGCCTGGACAATATTTACATCCGGGGCATGCTTTTGAACAAAAAACAATATAAAAAGATTTTTCTTGATTATAAGGACATTGAAAAAGGGGGAATATTTGAAGTTTTCTCTACCAGGAAGCCCAATAAAGTCTATGGTAAAAGTTTAACAAAACCAACATCAAAAATTTCGGACAATCTTATTATACCCAATCCTTATATATTGGCACCCGCTAAAACATTTAAACAACCTTTTGATGTCCAGATAAAGAGCGGGGATGCAGCAGCGAAGACTTATTATACGCTTGATGGGTCTGTCCCAACAATCAATGCAACTTTGTATACTGCCCCAATAACGATATCATCCAATACAACGATCAAAGCCGTTGCTGTTGAAAATGAAAAAAAAAGCTTTGTAGATGAAGGCACCTTCACCAAAATAAGAGATGATATAAAATTAACGCTGGTAAATAAATACCTGCCAAATTATGCCGATGAAGGTGACAACGCGCTGATCAACGGCATACGGGGAAAAGTAAATTGGCGCCTGGGTAACTGGCAGGGTTACAGGGGAAATGACTTTGTCGGGATTATTGACATGGGACAGATAAAACAGGTAAAACAGGTAACTTTAGGTACTTTACAGGATACCGGGTCATGGATAGTTTTCCCGCAATATGTACAATACTGGGTATCCGACGACGGCAGTAATTATAACTTAGCCGCCACTGTTAATACAAAAGTGGCTGTAAAGGACCTAAATGTGCAAATGCAAGATTTTACCGCGGCATTAAACCTTAACACGAGATATATTAAAATCGTAGCAAAACAATATGGTCCACTGCCTGCATGGCACGAAAGCAGGGGCGAACAAAGCTATATTTTTGCAGATGAGATAATAGTGGAATAGTTACACGATCATTGGATTTGAAAGACTATCAGGATGATTAGATTAGGTATTTTGAAGTCTTTATTAATTGTTATCGATATAAAAAATGACAGACTGGTATAGAAAAAAAAGTTGGACACAGAATGATGAAAACGAGTTTTTTTTAAAATTAGAAGGAGCACGAAAAGACGGACGTGCCCAATATTTAAAAATACAAGCTTTAGAATTGAACCAAACTAAAGATAAAAAACTTCTTGAAATAGCAGAAACCCTGATTAATCAACTATTCACTGATTATCCAAACGACAGCTTCAATAAATCTGTTTCTTTACACTCATTTGGTGAAATTTACGAGTTAAGCGGCAATTATGACAGGGCGCTTGAATATTATTAGCAAGCTCTTGATTTCGAAATAGGATACCCTCAGGTAAAAACTCAGGCATATCTTAATTATTCGGAATTAGTGATTAAAATAGGAAAGATTGATTTATACCCTTACGTTGAAAAAGAAATTTTAGACAGAGAACCGGGAGTATTGTTTCCATAGAAAAATATAAGGCCTACTCAATTTTAGCCATAATAAACAAATCAAAAAACAATGGTGAACAGGCGAAACATTTCGCTAAAGTAACCGATAGCTATGCAAATAAAGAAACTTCCAGTTTAAGGTACCACAAATACCTGGGTTTAGTTGAAGCCCCGGACAATTTGTTGGACAAGCTTGTAAAACGAAAGTAAAACAAATTAAACCTGCAAAGTTTTTGAAACTTAGCATGTTTTTATTAAATCAGCGAAATCAAAATAATCTGTTAAAATCAGTGATCCAGTTGCTTTTTTGCTTCCTCCAACTTCCCCTTCTCCTGTTCCGCTAAAACCGGATATTTCAAATCCAAACTTCTAAAAGTATCCAAAATAATAGTTGAAATCGCAATACGGGTAAACCATTTTTTGTCTGCTGGTACCACATACCAGGGATTATTTTTTGTCGCGGTTTCCTGTATCGCTTTTTCATAAGCTTTCATATAATCGTCCCAATACTGCCGTTCGTAAATGTCGGCTGCCGAAAACTTCCAGTTTTTATCAGGGTCATCAATCCGTTTCAAAAAGCGTTCCTTCTGCTCTTCCTTTGATAAATGCAAAAAAAACTTGATAATAACGGTTCCATTACGCACCAAATGTTTTTCAAAGGTCCTGATACTTTCATATCGATTGTCCCAAAAGGTTTTGTCCACATCTTTAATACCTTCAATACCGGGCAAATGTTCGTCTAACAGTAATTCAGGATGTACTTTAGTAATCAGCACATTTTCATAGTATGAACGGTTAAAAACACCAATTCGCCCGCATTCAGGCAACGCTTTATAATGTCGCCACAAAAAATCATGCTCAAGTTCTTCCATGTTTGGCTGCTTAAAACTGTATACTTCACAACCTTGCGGGTTTAAGCCCGACATGGTATGGGCGATGGCTCCGTCTTTACCGGCAGCGTCCATCGCCTGGAATAAAATTAGTAAAGCGTACCGGTTGTCGGCATACAACTTGGATTGCAATGCAGAAGTTTGTTTGATCATATCTTCGAGAATATCTTCCGCATCCTCCTTTTTAAAGTGAGCTGAGTATGCAGGGTCAAAATCTTTGAGCGAAAATTTTCCGCCTTCTGTTATCTTAAATTTATTAATTATGTCTTTCATATTAAAATTTGGATGTTTGTAATCTGAAATGAAATTTACTATTTAAAATTACGTTGTTAAATTTTATTACAACGGCCTTGATTAAAACATAATTTTACATCTTTACCGCATGTTCAGACGCATAAGAAACAAATTTCTTCGATACTTTGTTATATTTATTTATTTCGTAATCATTTTTTTCTGCTCGATAGAGTTAAACTTTCTGTGGCTTTTTGGTTACTCTCCAGATATGAAGGACATTAAGAACCCTGCATTATCGTTATCCTCTGAAGTTTATTATGCCGATGGAACATTAATCGGGCGGTATTATAAAGAGAACCGCTCGCCTGTTGAGTACAAAAACATTTCACCTAATATCATAAATGCGCTAATAGCGACTGAAGATGTGAGATTTTATGCCCATAATGGCGTAGACTTTTTCTCTTTTTTTTCCAGTATGCTTTCAACCGCGAAAGGCGACAGGCGTGGTGCGAGTACCATTACGCAACAGCTTGCAAAAAACCTGTTTGAAACAAGAAAAAAGAAATCTCAGGGTATTATTAAGCATATACCTTTTATAAGGACCATAGTATATAAATGCAAAGAGTGGCTTACAGCCTTTAAAATTGAACATGTTTATACCAAAGAGGAAATACTCACCCTTTATTTGAACACAGTGCCATTCGGCAATAATTCATTTGGTATAAAAACAGCATCCTTAAAGATTTTCAACAAAACACCTGATAAGGTTGACCCTGCCGAAGCAGCTACATTAATCGGCATGCTTAAAGCGACTTCTACTTATAACCCTATTAACAATCCGGCAAACGCGCTTGAGCGGCGAAATATTGTGTTAGGACAAATGTTAAAATATGAATATTTAAGTAAGGCGATTTATAATTCGTATATCGATAAACCTATTGGCCTTGATTTGAGTTACGTGGAAAACGAAGGCCAGGGCGACTCCTATTTGCGCCAGGCTGTGGAAAGATGGCTAAAAAAGTGGTGCCATGATAACGATTACGATTTGTATACCGACGGGTTAAAAATATACACCACAATCGATCCCCACTTACAACAATACGCGGAAGAAGCTGTCGCCGAGAAAATGAAAATGCTGCAAAAACGTTTTGATAACCTATGGGGCAATAAAAGACCCTGGCGCGATTCGAATGGTGATGAAATAAAAGATTTTTTATTGAAAGCGGAACAGCATTTACCTATTTACGCGCTCCTTCAAAAAAAATATAACTATAATGCTGATCTCATCAAACAATATTTTGAAAGGCCAAAGCGGATGAAGGTTTTTTCGTGGGATGGCGAAAAGGACACCACATTTTCAAGCGCGGATTCTATCAGGTACTATACACGTATATTAAACACCGGAATGATGACGATTGAACCCACAACAGGTAAAATAAAAGTATGGGTTGGCGGTATAGATCACCGGTATTTTAATTATGACCACGTAAACCAGGCCAAAAGACAGGCAGGTTCAACATTTAAGCCCTTCGCTTATGTAACTGCGCTGGATAACGGCTATTCGCCATGTGATACTTTTATCGATAAGTTTGTATCAATTAAATATAGTGACGGAGGTAAAGAGCAGGTTTGGGAACCGAAGAATGCCACGTACAGATTTACGGGTCAGAAAATGTCGCTACGCTGGGCCATGGGTGCATCAATAAACTCCATTACTGCCCAATTAACCGAAAAAGTGGGTTGGGATAAAGTCGTTGATTACGCCCATAAATGCGGGATAGAAAGTCATTTAAAATCAGTTCCTTCCGTTTCATTAGGATCTAATGATGTTTCAGTTTATGAAATGGTACGGGCGTACAGTACTTTTTTAAATAAGGGAATAAGGATAGATCCCCTTTTAGTAACAAAAATAACCGATAAGGATGGTAATGTTATTGATGAATTTACGCTCAAATCAGAACAGGTGCTCAGTGAGGAAACCGCCTGGCTAATGTTGTATATGTTCAGGGGAGGTATGGAAGAGCCCGGGGGTACATCGCAAGCTTTATGGGAGTATCCGGGTTTATGGAAAAAAGAAAACCAGATCGGCGGAAAAACCGGTACATCCTCAGGCTTTGTTGATGGGTGGTACATGGGTATTACTAAAGACCTTGTAACCGGTATTTGGGTTGGTGCTGACGACCGCAGCGTACACTTTACAAGTTCAGAAACCGGCGAAGGATCACATACGGCGCTTCCAATTTTCGGGGCGTTTATGCAAAGAGTTTATGCCGACCCAAATTCAGGGTATACATATGGGCTTTTTCCTAAGCCATGGGTAACGATCACTAAAAATTATGATTGTCCATCACCGCGCATTAAGATAGATACAACAGCTACAGATAGCATACTCAGGCCGGTTGATACATCAGCTATTGTACCAGTTCAACCGAAAAATACGATTAATTAAGTGAGTGGTTGATTAGGTGAGTAGTTGAGTACGTGAGTAGTTGAGTAGTTAAAGCGCTTTTAAAAACTTAGTCCACCACTCACTTAATCAACCATTCACCAACTTAACCGACCACTCACCAACTAAAGCAACTATTTAGTATTTTTATCCGTATGCTATTTAGTTATTTATGAACAAGTATTTTCCATGGCAAAATAAAACTAAAAAACACTTACTAAAATTTACTTTTTTTATTGTTTTATTATTGCTAAGCCTTGGTACGAATGCTCAATATTTCGGTCAAAATAAAGTAAGATATAAAAACCTCAAATTTAAAGTTTTCAGAACACCGCATTTCGAAATCTATTACTATTTAAAAAACGATAGTATGATGGTGCGGTTTGCCCGGGAATGCGAATTGTGGTATACGTTGCACCAACGCATTTTCAGGGATACTTTTAAAAGTCCAAATCCTATTATTCTTTATAGCAATCATCCTGAATTTCAGCAGACTACGGCTATTGAAGGCGAAATTGACGTAGGCACGGGGGGCATAACTGAGGGCCTTAAAAACCGGATAGTTATGCCTGTTATGGAAACCAACCAAATGACGAGGCATGTAATAGGTCACGAAATGGTGCATGCCTTTCAGTATCATTTTTTAGAAGGGCGGGATTCGGCTGTTGTCGAAAACATAAATAATTTACCGTTATGGATGATTGAAGGTATGGCTGAATATCTTTCGCTTGGGAAAAACGATTCTTATACAGCTTTGTGGATGCGCGACGCATATTTAAACCACGACATCCCTACAATAAATGCGCTAACCCAAAGTAACAAATATTTTCCTTACCGCTATGGAGAGGCGTTCTGGGCATTCTTAGGATCAACTTATGGGGATACGATCATAATGCCATTTTTTAAAAACGTAGCCCGGCTGGGGTTGAAGGAAGGCATAAAGCGCACCTTCGGATATGATGAAAAAACGCTTTCCGAAGTGTGGAAAAACGCTATTGAAAACACATACAAGCCATTCCTGAAAGATACAGCCCAAATCCCGGTTGGTCACCTGTTGATTGACGAAAAAAACTCCGGCAAATTCAATATGGCGCCGTCCATTAGTCCTGATGGTAAATATGTTGCTTTTTTATCAGAAAAAAACCTGTTTACGATTGAACTTTTCCTGGCGGATGCAAAAACGGGTCAGATATTGCGAAAACTTACCAGTAAAATCTTCAGTACCCACGTTGACGAATTTAATTTTATTGAATCAGCAGGAACCTGGTCGCCTGACAGTAAACAGTTTGCTTTTAGTGTATTTAATAAAGGCTGTAACCGGATGTTGGTGATCGATATAGCAAGCGGACAAATAATGGACGATGTTTCGATGGGCAAAGCCGAACAATTCAGCGATTTGTCATGGTCGCCCGATGGAAAAAGTGTCGTGTTCCAGGGTTTGGTACAAGGCCAAAGCGATTTATTTTTGTACAACTTTGACACAAAACAGGTTAAACAATTAACCAACGACAAATATTCAGATTATCAGCCAAGTTTTTCAAGGGATGGAAAAAAGATTATTTTTTCGAGCGACCGTACAACCTATGATAAATCGTTATCACAGAATATAACCTTTAATTTAGCCGAATTAGACCTTGCAACCGGAAAGATTACCGACATTAAACTATTTAACGGGGCAAATAATTTAAATCCTCTATACTCATCAGACGGCACACAGATTTATTTCCTTTCAAACCGCGACGGTTTTCGTAACATGTATCGCTATACTCCGGCGACAGAGAAATTAGAACAAATGTCCGATTTGTTTACAGGCATTTGCGGCATCACGGAGTACTCCCCAGCCTTAAGCATTTCAGATAATAATGATATTGTTTATTCGTATTACCGCGCTCAGAAATATGCGGTCTATAATGCAAAAGCCGATGACTTTACACCAAAACCTGTAGATGCGCAGGATGTCAATTTTAGCGCAGGGGTGTTGCCACCAGCCCGTTCTGTTGGCCCCGACATGGTTAATGCTGGTTTAAATAGCTTCCTAGCCAATCCTAAAGTACCTGTCGATTCAATAAAAAAAGTTCCTTACAGGTCGCAATTCAAATTGGATTACCTCGCAAATAGTGGTATAGGCGCTTCCGTAAGTCAATTTGGCACAGGATTAGCTACAGGTATACAAGGTGTTTTCAGTGATGTTTTGGGGCATAACCTTATTTATGGGGGCATCGCCATAAATGGCGGGTTTTATGATTTTGGTGGTCAGTTTACCTATATTAATCAACAGGGCCGCTGGAATTTCGGTGCGACTTTGTCACATATTCCTTTTCAAACTGCGAATTATAGCGTTGTAGCAAATCCAACCAATAAGACCGTAGCAGAGAATTTTGACCTGATCAGGGTTTTCCAGGACCAGCTTTCTTTATTTACTTCATACCCTGTTACTAAAAAAACCAGGGTTGAATTTGGTACAGGTATCGCAAAGTATTATTACCGGGTCGATAGATATACAACTACGTACGATTCGCTCGGTAAAGAGTTGAGTGACAACCATACACATATCCCCGTGTCCGTTTATAACGCAAGCCCAACTAATAATGGCATAACTTTAACTCCATTTACCCTCTACAATGTGAATACAGCGTTAGTTGGGGATAATTCATTTTTCGGTATTGCTTCTCCCCTTAGCGGCTACCGTTACCGCATACAGGCAGAATATGATTTTGGCACCTACCAGTTTTTCGCCCCGACAATCGACCTCCGGGAATATGTACGTGTTGCACCTTTTACCTTTGCCGCACGTTTAGACGGCTATGGCCGTTTCGGCAATACAGGGGACCTTTATCAACTATATGTTGGCTACCCCTTTTTAATAAGGGGATATGAAGCGCAAACTTTTAACACTGTTAAAAACAAAACACCGACAAATGGTTTTACGATTGACCAATTATCAGGAAACCGTATCGCAGTAGCTAATTTTGAACTGCGTCTGCCATTTACCGGTCCTGAAAAGCTTTCTCAAATTAAATCAAAATTTATTTTCACAGAGCTTACCTTGTTTTTTGATGCCGGTTTAGCCTGGAACGCGGGAGACCAGATCAAGTTTCAGTCAGGCCCCGATGTTATTGGCAAAGATCCCGCTACGGGACAAACAATTTATAATCCTACCCAGCGGGTCCCTGCAACCAGCGCCGGGTTATCTGTAAGGGTAAATCTGTTTGGCTATTTCATTTTAGAACCCTATATGGCGTTTCCATTTAACCGCACCGATATAACAAAACCGGTGTTTGGATTAGGGTTTACGCCGGGCTGGTGATATTGAAGATAAGCTGAAAATTTGTGACATTTTACTGATTATAAAAAAGTCCTCGGAATAATAAATTATCCTAATAGTTAATTCATTTCTATTACTTTTGCAGCCATGAAAAAGTGGGCGATATTATTTTTTCTGATTTTAAGCGGGTACGCACTGTTTGCTCAAAAACTACCTGCAACTACACCGGTCATCGATTCTGTAAAAGCGAAATGGGGTAAAATAAAAATTGTTGATGGAACGCCGATGGTCTCGTCAAATGATATTATTGAGAATATATCCCTATCAAGGCAGTATTCAATTTTACTAAATGCCATAACTGACGCTGATTTAACGGAAACTTTCAAAAGCAAAGGCCCAATCACCATTTTTGCACCAGATAACCTTGCATTTGAAAAGTTACCGGCTGGAAAACTCGACACGCTACTAAAACCAGCGCATAAGTATGATTTGAGTTACCTGCTCACTTACCATGCCATTGCGGGCAGGGTTACTGTCAGGGATATCTCAAGAAAAATTAACTCAAATAACGGGGAAGCCACCTTTACAACTATCGCAGGCGGCAGGTTAACAGCAAAAATTGATAGCAACCGTAATATTATATTAATTGACGAAAATGGCGGTGAGAGTGTCATAAGTCATTTTGATATACAACAAAGCAATGGTTTGCTGCACACTGTAAACGCAGTCTTGTTTCCCAAAGTTAAGACAATATAAATTAGGCTGGCAACAAACCTTTATTTAAACTATTTCGTAATTTATGTTGTAAGGAAATAAAAAATCCTTCGTCTAATTTTTAAATAAAAAAAAATGAAGAAATCAATTTTAATGTTGCTTGTACTAAGTACTTTAATTGCGTTTGGTTGTCAGCAAAGCAAAGGTCAAATAAAGCAATATGACCCAAAACGGAAAATGAGTAAGGCGCCTGCAGAATGGAAAAAAATTCTAACGCCGAATGAGTATTATATAATGGTTGAAAGCGGAACAGAACCCCCCTTTCAAAATGCCTTTTTTAATAATCATGAAAAAGGCGTTTACGTAAGTGCCGCTACCGGTGAAGTTCTGTTTACTTCGGATGATAAATATGACAGCGGAACCGGCTGGCCCAGTTTTGTAAAACCGGTTGATCCTAAGAAAATAGAAATAGTGCTGGATAACAGCTTTGGCGAGACACGCGATGAAGTTATCGAAAAAAGCACCGGTTTACATCTAGGCCATGTTTTTGATGATGGCCCGGCAGACCGGGGCGGTAAAAGATATTGCATGAATTCAGGTGCTTTAAAATTCATTAAAAAGTAAGCGCTTTTTTAAATGAATTAATAGACGGGCGGATTTGTGGCCTTACACGTACCCCGCTTTCATAATTTAATCCAATGGTCAGATCTATCCAGTCAGGATTTACAGGTCTGATCATTTTTTCTTTTTGTGGCCTGGTGTAGGTGCTTACTGTTTTAAAACGCTCCATTGCCTGTTCTTCAGTATTTATCTCTTCAAAATAAACCAAACGGTTTAGCTGTTGTGCGCTGTCAAAAAACAAAGTGGGCATCTGGCGATAAAAATCAAGTGTTTTTAAAAGATCTGAACACAAGCCAACATGCAGATTTTTACGGTTCCGGTCTGTGATAATATAAATAAAGCGTTTCATTTGATAATAAATTTTGCTGTTTAAAAAATAATTACTAATTTTATGAGCATAAAAATACTAATATTTTTAGTAATTCCAAATTTTATGTCAAATATTCCATCAAATATTAAATTTTTAAGAAAAAAGAAAGGCCTGACTCAACAGCAATTTGCTGACGAAATAGGCATAAAACGTTCATTAGTTGGCGCTTACGAAGAAGAACGTGCTGACCCGAAATATGAATTGCTAACAAAAATAGCATTGTATTTTGATGTATCTATTGATGATTTTATTAACGATATCATTGATGAAAAGTGGTTACCAAAGCCAAAAAGTAACCAATCCAATATTCGTGTGCTAAGCATTTCTGTTGATAAAGAAGATAATGAGAATATTGAGCTGGTACCTATGAAAGCCAGCGCAGGATATTTAAATGGGTACGCCGATCCTGAATATGTTGCCAAGCTGCCAAAGTTTTATTTACCAATGTTTAAACAGGGAACTTACAGAGCGTTCGAAATTAAGGGGGACTCCATGCTACCGCTGGTATCAGGCACCATAATTATAGCCGAATATGTTGAAAACTGGGCTGATGTTAAGCCCGGAGAAACCTATGTGATCATTTCAAAAAGCGACGGAGTAGTTTACAAGCGAGTTGGAAACAAATTCAAAGAAAATAAAAAGTTAAAATTGATTTCCGATAACCCGGTATATGAGCCTTACGATTTAAATGGTGAAGATATATTGGAAATTTGGAAGGCCAAGGGTTATATTTCAACCCATTTACCTGCTCCCGCCCCGGAGCCCACTTTAGAAAGCTTAACCAGCATGATGGCCCAAATGCAACGCTCAATAGCTAATCTTTCGCAGAATAATTAGTTAATTGGTTGAGTGGTTGATTAAGTGAGCAGTAAAAATGTTTTAAGAATTTAATCGACTACTTAATCAACCACTCACCAAATTAACTCAATCAACTAACTCAAAGAAAAGCAACAATTAAGTTACATCGCCGTTATTAAACTATTACAGTTTATCTTTATCAAACAATTAAAAAACTAAGAAAATGAAAAAAATTTTGTTAATGTGCTGTTTCCTTATAGGGATTTCAGCAGTTAGCCGTGCACAAGGTGGCGGCCAGAGAATGAGTCCTGCTGATCGGGCTAAACAATTGCAAACACAGCTTACCCTAACTGATGACCAGACTGCTAAAATAACTGCTATTTATCAAACACAAGCGACAAAAATGGATAGTATCAGAACTGCTGCCAACGGAGATAGGGATGCTATGATGCAAGGTATGCGTCCATTAATGATGGCTACAAATGATAAAATTAAAGCTATTTTAACACCAGATCAGGCTACAGCTTATCAAAAAATACAAGACGAAAGGCGTGCCAGGATGCAACAAGGCGGCGGCGGCGGCAATAATTAACGCTACCACGAAAAACTATTTTTTTAATGAAAGCGCTCCTATAAACCGGGGCGCTTTCTTATTTTTGTAGAAATATAAAATTTGAAGTCGTCAGAAATATTTATCAAAGAAAAATTACTCAAACGTCATAATACAGCCACATACCGGGAGCTAAAACCTGAAAGTACGCTAATTGATTTTTGCTCAAATGATTACCTTGGCTTTGCCAGGTCTCCCGAATTAAAAAATAAAATTAATGAAGAATTAAATCGTTATCGATACGTTTCAAACGGATCGACCGGTTCAAGGTTGTTATCAGGCAATTCAGATTATGCCGAAAATTTAGAAAAATACCTGGCAGCTTTACATCATAACGAAGCCGGTTTAATATTCAACTCGGGGTATGATGCAAACCTGGGTCTGTTTTCATCTTTACCCCAACGGGGCGATACCATAATAACTGATGAACTGATACACGCGTCAATTATTGACGGGGCGCGATTAAGTTTTGCCAATCGTTTTAGTTTTAAGCATAATGATTTACAAAATCTTCAAGAAAAATTAAAACATGCAAAAGGAAATTGCTATGTTGCGATTGAAAGCGTTTACTCGATGAACGGCGATAAACCTCCCATAAAAAAGATTTTAGAATTAACAGATAAATACGGAGCTCATCTTATTGTGGATGAGGCTCATGCTATTGGCTTATATGGTCTGGGCCTTGTAGATGGGCCTCTGCAATCCAGCGTTTTTGCAAGGATAATTACTTTTGGAAAAGCTTTGGGCTGCCATGGTGCTATAGTATTGGGCAGTAATTTGTTAAAAGAGTACCTCGTAAATTTTGCAAGATCTTTTATCTATACTACAGCGCCTTCCTTTCAACAGCTGGCGTCAGTAAAAATGGCTTATAGTCAACTACTACAGTCGGCGGCAGAAGTTCGTTCCTTAAAAAACAATATAACCCTGTTCAGGCAAAATATACAACCTGCTAACGATGCAATTTTAATTGACAGTGAAAGCGCGATCCAATGCATTGTATTTAAGAGCAGTGAAAAAGTAAAGGAGGTGGCCCTGAAGTTGCAAAATGAAGGTTTGGATGTTCGGCCGATCCTTAGTCCCACAGTACAGGTAGGCACTGAAAGGATACGGATTTGTTTGCATTCTTTTAACACAAGCGAGGAAATTCTTTTATTAACAAACACCATAAATAAATTTATTGATGCTCAATAAACCCATATTTGTTACCGGAATAGGTACCGGAATAGGTAAAACTTTAATATCTGCGATCTTAGTCGAAAAATTAAAGGCTGATTATTGGAAACCGGTACAGTCAGGCGGCCTTTACGAGAGCGATACCATGAAGGTACAAAGCCTCATCTCTAATAAAAAAACAATATTTTACCCCGAATCATATAGGTTTTCTCAATTCTACTCCCCGCATAAATCGGCCGCTATAGATGGAATAACTATCGATCCAGAAAACATTAAGCTTCCTGAAACCAGTAATTCCTTAATAATTGAAGGCGCAGGCGGCCTAATGGTGCCCTTAAATAATAATTTCTTAATCATAGATTTAATCAGGAAGTTGCAGGCATCCGTTGTACTTGTTTCCCAAAACTATCTCGGGAGCATTAACCATACATTATTGTCTGTCAATGTATTAAAACAATATCAAATTCCGGTTTTAGGTATCATTTTCAATGGGGTTAAGGATATTTACACCAAAGAGTTTATACTGAACTATACAAACGTTGAATTGCTTGGACATATCCCTGAATTCAATAAAATAGATAAAAACACTATTATTAATGCGGGGAATTATATAACCCTATAATTAACCTACATCATTTTGTAAAATAAAAGAATTTGCTTCAATTAGTGCTTTATAGTCTTTTATGATAAAAAATATCAGCGTAATTGGTTCCGGTACTATGGGTAACGGGATAGCCCATACCTTTGCCCAATACGGATTTGACGTAGCCTTGATTGATGTTAACATTGTAGCTTTAAATAAAGCGATACAAACCATAACAGCCAATCTTGACAGGCAGGTTAAAAAAGGCGTAATCGACGAACGGCTGAAAACAGCTTCGCTAAATAATATAACAATCTTTACCGATCTGGAAACAGCAGTTTCAAATTCGGATCTTGTAGTTGAGGCTGCCACTGAAAACCAGGCGATTAAATTAAATCTATTTAAGCAATTAAGTGAATTTTGTAAAGAAGGAGTTATCCTTGCATCTAATACTTCTTCTATTTCTATTACTCAAATAGCTTCAGTAACAAAAAACCCCGGAAACGTTATCGGTATGCATTTCATGAACCCTGTGCCGTTAATGAAACTGGTTGAAGTAATAAAAGGCTATACCACAACAAAAGAAGTTACAAACACAATAATGGACCTTGCCAGGCAACTGAATAAAGTGCCTGTTGAGGTTAATGACTATCCGGGTTTTGTTGCTAACCGCATTTTAATGCCAATGATAAACGAGGCCATTTATACTTTATATGAAGGGGTAGCAGGTGTCGTAGAAATTGATACGGTAATGAAGTTGGGCATGGCACACCCGATGGGGCCCTTACAACTTGCTGATTTCATTGGGCTGGACGTATGCCTGGCAATATTAAATGTGTTGCATATCGGCTTTGGCAACCAAAAATACGCGCCTTGTCCTTTGCTTGTAAATATGACCACGGCCGGCCAATTAGGCGTTAAAACCGGAACTGGATTTTATAAATATATTGCCGGAAGTAAAGACTTAATTGTGGCTGACAAATTTAAAAAGCAATATTTTTAAACTTTTATTGAGAATATTTGTCATTATATGTGATTTTCTTTATTACTAAAACAATTACAGATGAAAACATTATCAAAATTAGGATTGCTGATTGCTTTAGCAGTTTCCTTATTCCTGTCATCATGTGCAGGAACTTATTATGTTAGCGCGCAGCCTGTTGAGCCTGTTTACGAACAGGGGGGTGCACCATATCCCGATGCTGTTTGGATTGGCGGAGAATGGGCCTGGAGCGGAGGAAACTACGTTTATATAAAAGGTCATTGGGATCACGGAAGAATGGGGCATACATACGTGCGCGGTTATTGGGAACATGCTGCCCACGGTTACAGGTGGCATAGAGGGCACTGGGGATAAATAGTCAGCAGTGGGCAGTTTGCAGTCGGCAGTTTTTAAATACTACCTACTGCAAACAGCCGGCTGAAAGCTGCTCAACGATTACATTAATTCTTAACTGCAAACAGCTTACTGTCAACTGCAAACTACATTCTTTCCGGTACTTCAATTCCAAGCAGCTTCATTGCTCTATTGATCACCTTGCCTGATGCGGCCGAAAGCTCAAGCCTGAATTGTTTTGTGATTTCATCTTCCGCTTGTAATATGGGGCTTTCGTGGTAAAACTTATTATAGTTTTTAGCCAGCTCATATACATAATTGGCTATTAAAGCAGGGCTGTAAGCTTCGGCGGCTTGCCTGATATTCTCGGGGAATTGGGTTAAGGAAACAATCAGGTCGCGTTCTACAGGTGCTAACGTCTTATATTCTCTCACCTTCTCCCGTTCTGTATCACTTGCTTTTTTTAAAACAGACCTGATACGCGCATGTGTATATTGAATAAAAGGCCCGGTATGCCCTTCTAATTCTACCGACTCGTTAGGATCGAACAAAAGCCGTTTCTTTGGATCGACTTTTAACAAAAAATACTTTAAAGCGCCCATACCGATAATATGATATAGATGCAATTTCTCCTGCTCGCTGAAACTGTCGGTTTTGCCCTTTGCCAGTGCCTGCTCCTTCGCGGTTTGTTCCATTTCATCCATTAGGTCATCCGCGTCGACAACAGTACCTTCGCGGGATTTCATTTTGCCTGAGGGCAGGTCAACCATTCCATAAGACAAGTGAAATAATCCGTCGGCACCCTCTTTTCCTAACTTTTTGAGGATGGTAAACAATACCTTAAAATGATAATCCTGTTCATTGCCTACCACATAGATAGACTTATCCATGTGAAAATCATCGTATTTGAGCTGGGCAGTTCCCAAATCCTGAGTCATATAGACGGAAGTGCCATCCGAGCGAAGCAAAAGCTTTTGGTCGAGCCCTTCATCAGTAAGATCAATCCAAACAGAATTATCTTCTTTTTTAAAGAAAACACCTTTCTCAAGCCCTTCTTCAATAATATCTTTACCTAATAAATACGTGCCAGATTCGTAGTAGAATTTGTCGAAGCTTACTCCAAGTTTTTTATACGTTTCAGCAAAACCGGTATAAACCCAGCTATTCATTGTCTGCCAAAGACTGATCACTTCCAAATCGCCGGCTTCCCATTTTTGGAGCATTTCCTGTGCTTCTTTTATTAAGGGTGCATTTTTTTTCGCTTCGTTTTCTTTTTCCCCATTTACTATTAATACTTCTATCTGTTTCTTATATTCTTTATCAAACAGTACATAATACTTCCCAACCAAATGATCGCCCTTTAAGCCAGATGATTGAGGCGTTTCTCCGTTACCAAATTTTTGCCAGGCCAGCATGGATTTGCAAATGTGAATGCCCCGATCGTTCACCAGGTTGGTTTTTATAACTTCATACCCTGCTGCGGCCAATATTTCAGCTACGGAGAACCCCAGCAAATTATTCCGGATATGCCCCAAATGCAGTGGTTTATTGGTGTTGGGCGATGAATATTCAACCATTACCTTTTTGCCGGCCGGTTTAAAAACAGCAAAATCGTCCAGCAAAATATCTGTGTAAAGCTTGTCTATCCAATGGTCATCAGCTATTGAAATATTAAGGAAGCCTTTAATAACATTAAATGCAGAAACCTCTTTCAATTCATTTAAAAGGTACGCCCCTATTTCGTTCCCGGTTTGCTCCGGCGATTTTTTCGAAAATTTGGTAAACGGAAAAGTAACCAGCGTAACCTGCCCTTCAAATTCTTTGCGGGTTTCCT
>Ga0302319_10008518_pt1 | contig 19933 bp, 15 predicted proteins | sample Bog_T0_2_FD_203319 | JGI IMG/M metagenome (GOLD analysis project Ga0302319, IMG submission 203319) | Peat permafrost microbial communities from Stordalen Mire near Abisko, Sweden - Bog_T0_2 | ecosystem: Environmental > Terrestrial > Soil > Wetlands > Peat | place: Sweden: Abisko, Stordalen Mire... | reverse complement strand
ATGGTCCTCAACGCCATGCAAAAGGAGGGGTCCAAAGGCTCCCTGCGCGGAAAATTCAAACGTGCCGGATGGGATGACCGGTTCTTATGCAGACTCTTGGAGATGTTTTGAAATGCGTTTGCCCTGGTGCAGTCAGTGAACGGGGACTTTGGTGTGGCGCGCAATGCTTTAGGGAGCCGAACAGTGCAACTGCAAGGCCGATTCAGCTTCTAAAGCATCCGTCTTCGATGCTGAAGGCTGAATGGTAGGTCAAACTCTGTGCGGGCAGCAAACTCCCAGTTTGTTGCCCGCTTGGAATCCTCAAGGAGTGCCCGTGTTACCCATCCTTATTGCGGAGGAAGAATCCTGGTGCTTCGATTCCGGTCGTTGACGCATATTGCACTTTTCTCAGCCTTTGTGATGTCGTCTGCGAGCGTGCCGGCACAGGAAAAGATTGAGATCGATGCGCAGACTCCGACGACGCCTTTTCCGCATTACTGGGAGCAGATGTTTGGTTCGGGGCGGGCGATTCTGAGCTTGCGTGAAAGCTACCGCGAAGATGTTCGCGTGGAGAAACAGGTTGCGGACTTTAAGTACGTGAGGTTTCATGCGATCTTCCACGATGAGCTGGTGCTGATCGAGACTCAACCCTGATTACAGCGAGGCTCGTGGGTATTACTCCTTGAGCCGCGCCTTGAGGACGGAATTGCTGACGGGCAATTCGTGAAGCAGTAGTTCTGTTGCTTTCACTTCAGGGTTGGCGTGGAACCAGCGCTGGACGCGGTTGTCGTGAAGGAGATTGAGAATCGCAAGCAGGGACATGCCTTGGTGGTGCGCCATCCATTCACGGACCAGAACGGGCTTTTTGGACGACTCCGCAAAGTCGGCAGATTCATAAAAACCGAAGGCGCCAATCCAGCCCATTGAAGCCATGCGACGCAGGTTGCGGAGGGCAGTGACTGAATCGACTCCGAGCGCTAGAAAAGATGAATACGGAGAGACGACGGGCCCAGCGGTGGCTCCATCCCAAAGAGCTATTTGCGGGATGCCGTAGGCCTGGTAGTGGTAGTGGCCAGCGTCATCCTTATGCGCCCCGCCTGACTCCGAGATACCCCAGCTAATATTAAGATCGCGAGCGAAGGCGCGTTGTACGCGGACGCATGCGCCCAGTGTGCGCGAGATGAGCGTATCAGGATAACTGCGCATCCATAGCGAGGGCATAAGGTATTCGAACATGGTGCCGGTCCAGGAGAGCAACAGGAAGTCTCCGAAGGCACGCACGTGCTCGCGGCCCAGCTTGAACCAACTCTCCTGACTCACGTGATTGCCGGCTATGGCGACGAAGGTGGCGATGCGCGCCTCGGAGGCAATCATGTCGTAACAGGCTTCGTGGAGCTTGCGGGCGCGCACGTCGTATCCAATGGAAAGGATTTGACGGCCCGGGTCTGCGAGGAAGTTGAACTCAGTGTCTTCGACGAGACGCTGAGCCTGCTGTGCAAGGTCGTGAAGGGCTGCGGTCAGGGAGCGAAGATTTCGCGTTGCGTTTGGCAGTGCTGCGCGGAGCTGTTCAGCGAGCGTGAAGATTGGTTTGTTGTCCGCGAATCTTGGCAATGCGTTGGCGAGCTGTTGCTCCAGATATTCGGAGAACGGGATTGCCTCGTCGATGGCGAGGTCAAAGGCATTCTTCTGGGTTGCGAGTTCCGGGAGCGCACGGAGAGTTGAATATTCAGGAAGCAGCCACGGCATGTAATCGCGAAGGAGAGCGAGGATGGCGCTTATGCGGCGCGAAGCCTCGGAGAGCCACCAGGAGTCATCGCCTTGGGCAGGAAGCGAATGCAGCTTGGCGTCCGCTTCGAAGAGCCACGTGATCCATTCGTCGATGGGGGCGTCTGCGCGGGGCGGAGAGAGGTGAGTGGATTGAGCCGGCGTTCGGGCTTCGAGTGTTGCCAACTGCCAGTGTGCGCGAATCGATGAGAAGAGTTGGCGGCCAAACAGAGGCTGGCCAGAAAGAGCGAGGGCACCGGAGCGGATTGTATACAGGGAAGCGACGAGGTTACCACTGTCGACCGAAGAGACAAAAGGCGCATCACTGAGAGGTTCAAGCGATTGCGTGTCGTACCAGTTGTAGAGGTGTCCGCGAAACTTCTCAAGACGGGCGATGGTGGCAAGGCTGCGGTTGGTGAGCGCGGTGAATTCAGGGACGGTCAGGAATCCAAATTCGACTGCGGCCTGACGGGCGTTGAGCAAGAGGCCGAGATTGGTGGGAGAGACACGGGCGGCTTCAAAGAGGCCATCTTCTTCCACGTTGTCAGGGATTAAGTAGTTGTGGTTCTCTCCACCAAATTGATTGAAGTATCGCCAGATGCGCAGCGCATGGCCGAGCAAAAACTGTTCGTCTGCGGAGCTGAGGCGATTCTGCTGTTCGCGCGGCGATGCGTTGAGCCATAGGGTAACGATTGGGGCGAATGCCCACAGGATCAGGATAGGTGCAGCGACAATCAGCGCATGGTGATGGTGGGGGTTGAGGAGATAGACAAGAACTGCCACTCCAAGAGCGACGACTGGCGTGAGGGCGAGATAGCGGTCGATTGATGTGCGGCGCGTGGATTGAAGCTCGGACTGAGCGGCGGTTTCCCACTCAAGCAGACGCTCCCCGGTGATGAACTGGCGGATGAGTGCGCGGACAATTGCATCGAGGCAGATGAGTGTCTGTTGGGGAAGAAAGATGAAATTGAGAAGCGTAATGAGAGCGGCATTCCCGAAGCCCGAGATCGCTTCGGCAGCGCTGCCTTTGCGACCGCTGACGACGGCTCGGCCCAGGCCGAATGCGCATTGCACAAAAGTGGGGAAGAACAAGAGTATGAGCGGGACGAGGGTCCAATAGAGCGGTCCGCCTGGAAGCCCAAGCCAGCCCGCGACGAAGAGGATAAATGTGAGGGGTTCGACGAGGGAACGCCTCAGATTATCGAAGATTTTCCATCGCGCAACGGACGAGATGGGGCTGGGCGCAAATTTGCCTGACTCATCGGGGACCTGGGGAAACATCCACTGGGCGATCTGCCAGTCGCCACGCACCCAGCGGTGTTTGCGGCGGTTAAAAGCACTTAAGTGCGAAGGGTAATCATCGATGAGTTCGATGTCGGTGGCGAGGCCGACACGTGCATATGCGCCCTCGATCAGGTCGTGGCTGAGCAGAGAGTTGCGAGGAAAGCGATGATTGAGAACCGCGTGAAAGCTTGCGACTTCATAGATACCCTTGCCGGTGAAGATGCCTTCCCCGTATAGATCCTGGTAGGCATCGGAGATCGCGCGGCTGTAGATATCGAAGCCGCTTTGGCCCGAGTAGATTGCGGCCAGGCGCGAGCGCGAAGACGAGCGAACGCTGATGCCGATACGTGGCTGAAGAATTCCATAACCTTCAGTGACGATGCGCAACCTGGGATGAATGATGGCTTGATGAAGGGGATGCGCGATGGTGCCGACCATGCGGGCCGCGGCGCCGCGCGGCAGTTGCGTGTCGGAATCAAGGGTAAGAACGTAGCGGGCCGGCTTGAGTGCATCAACGCAGCCAGCCTTGATGGGGAAGGCGTCGTACTCCCCCATGAGGAGCCTATTGAAATCGAGGAGCTTGCCGCGCTTGCGCTCCCAACCCATCCAGACGCCCTGGCGCGCGCTGAATATGCGATGGCGATGGAGAAGGATGAAGCAGCCGCTTCTTTCCGGTTCGTATTTTGCGTTGAGATCGTCGATTCCTTTAATGGCAAGCTCGACGAGTTCATGAGCGTCATTGGCGTGCGGCTTGCTCACAGCGTCCGGCAGATCGGTAAGCAGCGCAAAGAGCAGATGAGGGTCGCGGTTGGCCAGGTAGCGTACTTCAAGATCGTCGAGGAGTGACTTGACCTGCGCTTCATTCAGCAGCAGGGTGGGGACCGCGACTACGGTAGTGCAATCGGCGGGGATGCCTTTGCTGAAGTCGAGTTTGGGCAGGGGATCGGGGTCAAACAGAGCGGTGACACAGCTATTGACCAGATCGACCGCGCATTGCATGACTGGCGTAAGGAGCGCGATGGAAGCGATCAAGCACTGGAGCAGACTGAGATGAGGCAACGGCAGTAGAATCAGGGCGCCAATGAAGAAAACGGTGAGCAGTTGGATTCCGCTGATATAGAAGTTGTCTGCCTGGTCGCGGATGAAAGCGCGCGCCTTGTCGAGAGATGGCGGGTGGAACCCAGTGCGCGCGGCGATTTGCGGGAACCCTTTGTCGATTAGAAAATAGCCCACGTGAATACGGCGGTGTTGGATGCGACTGTCGTCGGCGGGGCTTTTGAGACCTTCGCGAGCGAGATCGAGTGCGGCTTGTGCCACCTGGATCTCGGTGTAATCGGAGTGCTGTGCGATGAAGGCGACGCGTCTTCTATAAAACTCGCGGCTGTCGAAGTCCATGGAGTCGTAGGCCTGTGCGGGGTCCTGACGGAGGGTGGCGTCAAACAGGATGAGGGGCTCGAGGAGATGTGCCCAATTGGCATTGGCGATTGTCCGAAGACTCTTGAGATGAACTGCCACCGAAGGACCGGGAGCGGAGGCCGGCAGGCTTAGCAGAATGCGAGCATCGTCGAGCAGCGACTCGAGCAGAACGAATTGGAGAAATGCGGCAAGATTCCATAGCTCATCGAGATTGAGGGGATCGTGTACCTGGAGTGCACGAATGAGTTCCCGGAAGGCTGGGGCCGAAAAGTTTCCGTTGACGGCACGCAGATAGGCTGTGGCGATTGCAGCAGCCCGCGGTTCATCTTTTTGTGCCGGAAGCATGACCCGGGGAAGGCGGCCGATCATTTGCGGGTTGTCGGACATAGCTCGTACGGCGGCACGAAGCAAACGAGCACTTCCGCGCAGTTCGAGAAGCGCGGAGTTTGAATTCTCGACCGTCCCGGAAGAAGGGTGCAGCAGAGCGAGATCTTGTTCCAGGGCTTTGAGGGCCCGACGTGTGGCGTGTACGCGATCGGGGAATGTGCCCTGCGTTGAAGGCCGGTGTACGAGATCCCACGACGCGGCGACGCGAACGCAATCGAGAAGCTCGCCGGTGAGCGGCTGTACGGTTTCCGGAATGGTTGGAGTGTCAATCATCGTGCCTCATCGGTAACTTGCGGCTTGCATCTCAAACATGGCGGCATAGCGTTCGCCGAGTGCCATCAATTGCGTATGGCTTCCCTCTTCGACCAGCAGGCCGCCTTCAAGTACGACGATGCGGTCGGCCATGCGGACGGTGGAGAATCGGTGAGATATCAGCAGAGCCATTTTTCCCGTGGTCAACTCAGCGAAGCGTTCAAAGACCTGCAATTCGCTCTTAGCATCGAGTGCGGCGGTAGGTTCATCGAGGATGAGCAGTTGCGCATCGCGAAGATAGGCGCGGGCGAGAGCGAGCTTCTGCCATTCACCGCCGGACAAATCGACGCCGGTTTCAAAGCGACGGCCGAGCATCTGGTCATAGCCACCATGGAGGCGTGCGATGACTCCAGCGGCGAGGCTCTTTTCAGCCGCGTGTTCGATTTCCATGTGTGTGTGAGGGACTTCAATTCTTCCGACTGCGATGTTTTCGCGCGCTGTCATTTCGTAGCGCATGAAGTCTTGAAAGATGACACCGATCTCCGCGTGCAGATCCGGCAGGTCGTATTCACGGAGGTCAATGCCATCGAGCAGGATCTGCCCTTCGGTTGGATCATAGAGACGCGTGATGAGCTTGACGACGGTGGTTTTCCCCTGGCCGTTTTCACCGATGAGAGCGACTCGTTCTCCAGGGCGAAGGATGAAGTTGAAGTTGCTGAGGACGCGCCGATCGGTGCCTGGATAGACGAAGGAGACATTGCGGAATTCAAAGCCGAGCCTGATGGGGCTGGGGACGGGCAGACCGTTTTCCTTGTTTGCAACGGTCGGTTTCATCTCAAAGAACGCAAGCAGATCGGTGAGGAACAGCGCCTGATCGGCCACTCCCGATGCTGTTGAAAAAGCCAACTGGATATTGGCCATCGCTTGCATGATGGCGGTTGTAATCAGAGTGAGATCGCCGATGCTGTAGCGGCCCTGAATGGTTTCGTAGATGCTATACCCGTATGCGCCGTAGTATCCAAGCTGACCTGTAATCGCTAACAGGCCGCCCCAGAAGAGGCGGCGCTTGTTGAGGGCGACATTCTCCTCGAAGATCTTTTGCGATAGCTCTGTAAAGCGGTCAGTGAGATACCCGCTGAGGTTGAAGAGCTTGAGTTCCTTTGCTGCTTCCTTGCTTCCGCCTACCTGGCGGAGGTAGTCCATCTGGCGGCGCGCAGGGGTTTGCCGAAAGTTCTTGGCGTAAGTGAGAAATGCGAAGTGACTTTCACCGAGAAAGGCGGGGAGAATGCCGGCCACAAGCAAGAGAAGCAGGAAGGGAGAGTAGCGGACCAGGACGGCTGAGAAGGCAATGGCTGTGACAGTCTGTTGAATCAGACGGCCCATCTGCTGAATCATTGCCAGCCGGTCAGTAGCCTGTACGCGGGCGCGTTCCAGGCGGTCGTAGAAGATTGGATCTTCATACACGGTAACGTCGAGCGATGCGGCCTTGCGCATGACTTCGACGCTGACGTGATGCGTGTAGCGGTCGGCAAGCAGGTTATCGAAGTAGTCGACCGCGCGCGAGAGTACCCCGGTGAGTACGGCGAGGGCCATCTCCATGCCCACCAGCCACCAGAAGTGCGGAGGCAAGGACTGTTGCTGGTGAAGGCGATTGATGCCGTCGATGATGAAGCGGCCGATGATGCCGATTCCGACAGGCAGGAATGCGACGGTGACGCGGATGGCGATATTCCAGGAGACAACTGAGGGTCCGGACTCCCATACAAAATGCAGAACCGGAGGAACATTCCTGAGGGCGCGAATACGGTCAGCCCAGGCATTGCCGGGAACCTGTTGCGTGCCGGATTGGTTTGGGCCGCTAGCGCCGGCCGGGATCTGGTCAGTCATGGTCCAGGATTCCTACGTTTGTGAATAGCCGGGTGACGATGGGATCGGCCGGACGCATTCAAGGCGGGGTTGGTTAGTGAGGGCACATTTTGACGCCCCGCTGAACGTGGCGCATCACTTGGCTGTTCTCTTACTCGGATGCATACTTGCGGCGGCTCGTTGTTTGGCGATCGTTCGAGAAGGGCCGGACGGACCATTCCGGATCAGGGTTGACACTGGGCTGGGGCGGCGAAACCCGTCACAGGATGAGGTCGCGCGCACTGATAAGAAACAAGGTTGGCCGGTCTGCGAGAGCGCGGGCGGGGACGCCCACACGACAGCCGATCTGGAGATCGGCGCTACCGATTCATCCCCCGTGGGTCGGCAACGCCGGCGGAAGACTGAAATGAGAAGCAAAGAATCTCTGCACTAGTGGGGGGGGCTGCTGCTAGTGATTTTTGCAGGGGCTAAAGCCCGGTCAATTTCCAGGCCTTATCGGCACGACTGAAGTCGTGCCCTGTTACAGAGCGAGTTGTGCAGAGATCCCTAACCGGCCTGAGTGTCATAGGGTTTGAAACCGGCTATCTCCATTCCGCGCTGGGCTTCGGGGTTCTTCATAAAGGTTTCCCACACAAAGCCTGTACGCGCGTTCTCGGCCATGACCATGGTGATGCCGGTGTCGATACCGATGACGTCGGTGTCATACCACTCAGTCAATGGATTGAAGGCATCGACAAAGCCGTAGCGGCACCAAGCGCCGGGATAGTGATCGTGAATGGTTCTAAGGACGCGCATGGTGGCTTGAGGAGCGAACGGGAGCGAGCCGCCTGCCGCTGCCGGAACGATGGTGCCGTCGATGGGCCCCGTTGCCGGAGGCCCTCCCCAGGCTACGTAGCCACGCTCAGAGTCGGAAGCTGTGATGCCCCAAAGTGCGTTGCTGTAATCGGAGAATTGTACGTTCAGTTCGACGCAGAAACGGCGGTGCACATCGGTGGCGATGACCGAGTTCTGAAAGTAGTCCGCATAGCGGTCGCGCTTACCGCGAAAGTCAAACCAGGCCTGGGAATACTGGTGCACGAAGAGAGGTGCGAACGACCCGATATAGCGCAGGCCGTCGTATTCAAATGTGGTTCTCTTCCATGCGGACCAGGCTTCAGGGTTGAGTGGGTGGGAGGAAGAGCCGAGACCGAGAAGATACATCATCATCAATTCGCTGTAGAGATCCCACCGCGAAGGAATGAAACCCAGTTCCGGCGTCCACCCGTGCGAGAGCAGAGCAGTGTCCTCCGAGAGCCAGGTCCACTCCACCCGATCAAATATGGCATGTGCAAGATCGGCGATGGTTTCGTCGTGAAAATGCTGGCGGCAGGTGAGGATACCGCAGAGCAGGATGGCGGTATCGACGGACGATACCTCCGAATCCCACATTCTTTCGCCGGTATTGATGTTGGCGAAGTGATAGAAGAATCCGCGATGGGTGGGCAGCTTGTGCCAGAGGAACGAGAGGCATTGAGTTACGCGCAAGCGTGCATCGTCATAACTCACGAATCCGCGCTTTTCTCCGATGCAAATGGCGGTTAGAGCGAATCCAGTGGACGCGATGCTGGCAGCAGCGCTGGTGTCTTTGACGCGAACGTTGCAGCGATCTTTGGTTAACCCGGTTGGCGGATTGGACTGCTCCCAGAAAAAGAGAAAGCAGGCATGCTCGAGATCATTCAGGAATTGATCATCTTCCGGTGAAAGGGAGGTAAGCTCTGGCGGGGCGGCCGGGCTTTCATGCGGTTGCGGTCTCTTTGCCTTCGAGTTGGATTGCGCCAGGAGGGGTAGCAGATTCGAGAGGGGAATACCCAGTGAGAGGCCCGCCATTTGCCGGAGCAGTCTTCGGCGAGAGCCAGGGTTTGTCCCCAGAGGGTTGGTTCTGTCGAAAGTTCCAGGCTTCATTCTTTCGATTCATTTCCTCCGCGCGGATTTTGTTGCACCAACGCTTCAGTGGCTCGGTATTGTCGGCCAGTGGTTTAGATGCAGGAAATCTGCGATGCGATGGGCGGGCACAGACAGCAATGAGCGGGAGGCGGACGGCAAATTGTGCCCGGAATGCGTCAAACCATTATGTGTCAGGTGAGATGGGCGTGAAGCACCGAAAGGTTTTGCTCTGGGTGATTGTCGGAATCGCCGTGGCGGTTACTGTTGCGGGGCTCCTGCTGTGGACGCATCACTGGAACCCCGGCACCATGACGATACAGGGTGCGGTGATCCGCAGCGATACGGATACGCGAAAGCAGTTGCCAATCTCGGATGCGCTGGTGACTGCGTCGGACGGCGAGATGAGCGCCACGGCCGAATCGGATGCCAACGGGTACTTCAGAGTCACGCTACCCCATGTTGTGTGGCCCGGGCGCACCGTGAACCTGATTTTTGAACATGTGGAGTACAAAACTCTCGAAATGCAGCTTCATGCGCATCTGCGGCCGGCCGGGAAAGAGCTTTATGTCGCCGCTTTGACACCCATCTTTCAGCAGGCCGACCTGGCTCCTGGGGGGCACCAATCGGTAGTGAACAATATCAGGGTGCGTTATACCGTGAATTCGCAGACAGAAGACAACATTGGCACTGCTGTGCGGACTTTTCAGGTTGTGAATGAAGGAAACGTGTTGTGCAATGGGCGGGCGCCGTGCTCACCGAATGGGGTGTGGAAGGCTTCGACCGGCGCATTGCCGCTGGATGCGGGGCCGGGCAATGAATTCCGGAACGTGCGAGCCTCGTGTATCGCCGGGCCGTGTCCATTTACGAAAATCGATTTAAACGGCAATGCGAATGGCGAACGGAATATAACCGTTTCCGCTCTGGATTGGTCGGGTACGGCAACCTTTCTGGTGGAGGCCGAGGTGTTTCATACGGCCATCAGTTCAAACGTGCGCGAGTCGTATCCCGTAATCTTTGGGCCGGCGCTGAACTTTACTCTGCCTCCAACCCAGGAGGGAGTAAGTATAGAGGCGGATGTTGATGGCGCGCCCATGGTATTTCCGCTTGGACCGGAGCTCTATTTGAGCTGGGCCACCTGCACGGCCGCGACCAATGACGCAGACAAGCGAGCGACAACGGCCTATCGCTGCGAACTTAAGCCGGGGTACCGATTCTGACGGGCTGTTTGGTTTTTTGTGAGGGGAAAGTAAGAAAGCCATTCGAGATTCGGTCTCAAATGGCCTCTAAAGTCTTCTGGATCTGAGGTTTTTAATGGTGCGCCCGGAGAGATTCGAACTCCCGGCCTTCTGGTTCGTAGCCAGACGCTCTATCCAGCTGAGCTACGGGCGCACACGGGTGGTCTCAAGCGAAACCTTACACAGATTATCAGGGTTCCGGCCTCGACGCAATTGAGGGATCAGGTACTGGGCCTTCGGGCGCGGGGTTGCGTGGATGGGTGGGAGCTGGGTCAGACGGCTGGTGCGGGGGCCGGAGCCGGGGGCGGTGGGATGAGGGACAACTGTTCTGCGATTTCGAGACCGGTCTGCCGAACGAGCTGGGTGACGGAAGCGGCAGTCAGGCGGGTTGCGTCGTACTCGACGCGGAGCGTGTGCGCGGCACGATCGAAGCTCAGGCGGCGAATGCCGTACACGTCTTTGGTACTTGCCAGGGCAAAGACGGCGGCTTCAGAGGGCTGCGTGGTGTAGCGAAAGAGAATTTCCACCTGGGTCATAGAAGAATGATAGCAAGTGGGGGAGGGTGGGAATTGGTGTGGGAGACACTCGGCTGCGCTCTTTCGAAGATACATCCCTCAGCGGCTGAAGCCGATGCCCATTTCAGAGCATTTATGGCACGATTGAAATCGTGCCCTTTCAATGCGGTCCCCTGAATCCTGACCTTTGTGAGTATTTCTGCAACCTGTCCAGGTCGGGATCTGAGTCGTCCACGCGGCTATAGGGATTTGAGGAAGCTGCGGACTTCCGGGTCGGACCAGTCTTCGGCGCCGACAAACTTGCGGCGGATGACGCCCTTGCGGTCGATTACGTAGGTCTCAGGCCACATTTCCGTGCGGAAGAGCTTGGCGACGGTCTGCTTGGGATCACGGACGGTGATCAGGTCGACATGGCGGTGGTCGACGAAGCGCTTGTATTCGTCTGCGTCTTCGTCGATGCTGACGGCGACGATGGCCAGGTCGGGACGATCGTGGTGGAGTTGGAGGAGCGAAGGCGTTTCCTGAATGCAGGGAGCGCACCAGGTGGCCCAGAAATTAAGCAGGACCACTTTGCCGCGATAGTCGGCCAAGCGGACGGAGGTGCTTCCGTCGGAGATGGTGAAGTCAGGCGCCGGAGTGGAGAGCTGGGCGGGATGGGCTCCGCGGTCGCAGGCGGAGAGGAGGCCGAGCGGGAGAGCAACGATCAGTGTAATGAAACGAGAGGACCGCACACTCTTATAATACGGAGCGGAAGGCCCCAACGAAAGGGCGGCGTGATGGGAGAGGGAAATATTGACAAGGCGGCGGCAGTCGGGCCGGGAGGGTTCAAGCCGGTGCTCGGCCTTTCCGACGATGGTGGTGAGCCGGTTGCAGTGCCGGCGCGATGGGGAATTGGTGCTGGATCGGTTTACGAGCAGCCGGAACCGGAGCAGCTAATTGAGCTGACGGTGATTATTCCTGCGCGGAATGAAGAAGAATGCCTGGGAGCCTGCCTGGAATCGCTGGTGCGGCAGTCCGAAGAGATTTTTGAGCTGGGCCGGGATTGGGTGCTTGTGGTGGTGGATGACCACTCGACGGACAGCACCGAGGAGATTGCGCGGAGCTTTGCCGGGGTGACGGTGATGCCGGCTGGCGATTTGGAGAAAGGCTGGACGGGGAAAGCGACTGCGATTTGGACCGCGGCGCGGAAGGCGCGCGGGCGGTGGCTGCTGTTTACGGACGCCGACACGATCCATGAGCCGGGAGATTTGCGGCGGGCGATCCACGAGGCGCAGAAGAACAAGGTGGGAATGCTGAGCTACTCGCCGCGGCAACTGGTGAGCGGGGTTGCGCAGCGGACGGTGATGCCGCTGGTGTTTTGTGAGTTGGCGCTGGCTTATCCGCCGGCGAAGGTCTCTGATCCCAACCAGCGGATTGCAGCGGCGAATGGGCAGTTTTTGCTGGTGGAGCGGGAGGCATATCGGCGGCTTGGGGGCCATGCGAGTGTGGCGGACCGGGTGCTGGAGGATGTGGAGTTGGCTGTTCTTGCAAAGCGGCGCAAGGTTGGGTTGCGGTTTCGCTATGCGGACGATGCGGTCTCGACCCGGATGTACCGGACGACCGCGGCGATGATTGAGGGATGGACCAAGAATCTTGCGTTGTTGTTTGCCAACTCGCTGGCGCTGGCGATGTGGCGGGCATTGGATATTGTGCTTCTGCTGGGATTGCCGGTGCTGACTGTCGAGCTTTGGAACGGGCACTTTGGAGTGCACTCTCTGAAGTGGCTGAGCGCGGGCTGGGTGCTGGCGTTGCTGTGGATCCGGACGCTATTCCGGTTTTATTCCCGGGTGGCAAAGTCGAACTTTCCGTTTGTGGATTGCGCTTTGTCGCCGCTGGGGCTGCCGCTGTTTGTTGTGCTGCTTTACCGGAGCTGGTTTCAGCATCGGGTTTTGAAGCGGGTAAGCTGGAAGGGCCGGGAGTACGCGAGTTGAGATTTACCGAATTTTTGCGGCTTTAGACTAAGTAGGTTCAGGAAATTAGGGATCGTATTGATGATATGAAAATCACGATCTATGCTATGAAGCTTTTTCCGGCATCCGAACATCTTCTCTAACACGAGGCAAGCATGATCTTTTTGACGCGCCGGTCCACATTTTCAGCATCGCATTACTACTGGAACGATGCCTGGACGGCCGAGGAGAATGAGCGTGTATTCGGGCGATGCGCGAACCGCAATGGGCACGGGCACAACTACACGCTGGAGGTGACAGTGGCAGGCGAGCCTGACCCGGCGACTGGGTTTGTGGTGGATTTGAAGTGGCTGAAAGATGTAATTGAGCGGGAGGTGCTGGCGGCCTTCGATCATCGACACCTGAACCTGGAAGTGCCGGAATTTGCACAGGGGAAGCTGATTCCGACCAGCGAAAACATTGCGGTTGCGGCATGGAATCGGATGGAGCCTGCGGTGAGGGGTGCTGGCGGAGCACGATTGAGCAGCGTGCGCTTGTATGAGACGCCGGAGATATTTGCCGAGTACCGGGGCGGAGTATGACACCGGGTGTCGGGAAGGCCTATTTTGGGCGGCGCGTGGGGCTGAGCGCCAGTCATCGGCTGCATAGCGAAGCGCTATCTGTGGAGGAGAACCGGGCGGCGTTCGGGAAGTGCAACAATCCGCATGGGCATGGGCATAATTACGTGGTGGAAGTGTTGGTGGGCGGCGTGGTTGACCCGGAGACGGGGATGGTGGTGAACCTGGCGGCGTTGGATGAGGTGCTGCGAATAAGGGTGTTGGATCGGTTTGATCATACCAACCTGAATCTCGATCCGCTGTTTCTGAATCAGGTGCCGACGACGGAGAATCTTTGTATTGCGGTTTTCGAATTGTTGAAGGACGCGATGCCGGTGGGTGAATTGGAGTATGTTCGCGTTGAAGAGACGGAGAATAACTTTTTTGAGTATTACGGGCCACCTGCGGTGGGGCAGACGCTCGCGGGAGGCTCGCACGGGCTTTAGTGGGACGCCACTCATCGCGGTGAGGCTGCGATGAATGGGGCACAGAGCGTTTTTAGATGCGACGATGACGATCGATAGAAGAGGGATGGGAAGCATGGCGCAGCCGATTGCAGTGACGAAGGCAGTTCGAAGAGCGGTTGGATTGGACGAGGGGCTGGGGGAATTCAGCACCGAGGAGATGTACCGCGAGATTCTGAGCAGGCTGGGTGAGGACCCGAGCCGCGATGGACTTTTGGCTACGCCGAGTCGCGTCGAGAAGTCGATGGCTTTCCTGACCAAGGGCTATAACGAAGATCCTATGCAAATCCTGCGCGGGGCCATGTTCGATGTGGACTATGACGAGATGGTGATTGTGAAGGACATCGAAATGTTCTCGTTGTGCGAGCATCACATGCTGCCGTTTTTCGGGAAGGTGCATGTGGCTTATATTCCCAAGGGCAAGGTAATTGGGCTGAGCAAAATGCCGCGGATTGTGGATGTATTTGCGCGGCGGCTGCAGGTGCAGGAGCGGATGACGCGGCAGATTGCGGATACGATTCAGGAGGCGATTGCACCGCAAGGTGTGGGCGTGGTGATTGAGGCGCAGCATCTTTGCATGATGATGCGCGGGGTTGAGAAGCAGCGATCTTCTACCGTGACCTCAGCAATGGTGGGGTGCTTCCGGCAGAAGGAAACGCGTGCGGAGTTCTTGTCGCTGGTGCGGGAGCGGGGGTAGGGCGCGGCATCGCTCGGGTGCGGTCAACTAGAGTAGACAAGTGAACGGTCTGCTTGTGGTTGATAAACCGGGTGGGATGACGAGCCACGATGTGGTGGCCCGGTTGCGCCGGATTACAGGCGAGAAGTCGATTGGGCACCTGGGCACGCTGGACCCAATGGCTACAGGTGTGCTGCCGTTGCTGCTGGGCAAGTTTACACGGCTGGCGCAGTACTTTTCTTCCGCGGAAAAGAGTTATACCGGGGCGATCCGCTTCGGGTTTTCAACCGATACTTACGATGCTGAGGGCGTGGCCGCAGGGCCGGATCGCTGGGCGGAGTTTGAGCATGCGCTGAGCCTGGAAAAGGTTCGCGCGGCGGGCAGACGGTTCAGCGGAGATATGGAGCAGATGCCTCCGATTTATTCCGCAAAGAAAATTGGGGGCACGCCCGCGTACAAGCTGGCGCGGGAAGGCAAGCCGGTGGAGTTGAAGATTGCGAAGATTCATATTGCCAGCTTTGCAATTACAGGGCTTGAGGGGCCGGAGGCTGCATTTGCGATGAGCATCAGTGCTGGAGGGTATGTGCGCTGCGTGGCTTATGAACTGGGCCAGGGCCTTGGATGCGGAGCGCATTTGAGTCGATTACGCAGGACGCGGGCAGGCGTGTTTGGCCTTGGAGAAGCGCACACGCTGGAGGAACTCGGCGCTTTGGCGGGGAATATAGGGGCGCTTGAAGAGCTGTGCGTGCACCCGCGGACGCTGTTGCCGGAGATGCCGGCTGTGACTGGGGACGAGATGGCGCTGGGGCGGTTACGGAACGGGGCGCAGGCTAATTTACCGGAGTTTTCCGGAGCGGCGATGGTGAAGGTGTTTGCCGGGCAACGGGAGCTGGCGGGGATTGCGAAGCGCGTGGCGGGGACGCTGTTTCAGCCGGTTGTGGTGATGGGGTGAGAACAGGAGTCAGGGATCAGTGTTCAGTTGAAATCCCGACTGAGCCGCGAGCGCCGCTTTCCTACCCTCGTCGATAGGCGCATATTGAACTGAACACTGACCCCCGGATCACTTGCGAAGCAGGGGCTTGAGGACCGGGAACAACGTGTCGGCGATGATTTCGGAGCCTTTTACTGTGGGGTGTATGCCGTCTTGCTGGATGGTGCCGGGGACGTGGACGAGGTCTTTGTACAGCATGGGGACGAAGGCCGGGTGGTGTTGCGCGGCGAGATCGCGAAAGGTCTGGTCGAAGGAGTGGATGTAGTCGGAGCCGTAGTCGGGCGGAAGGGTGATGCCGGCGAGCAGAACCTTGATGTGCGCGGTTTCAAGGGTGGTCAGCACGGTATCGAGATTGTGACGGGTTAGGTCGGGAGGCAGGCCGCGAAGGCCGTCGTTTCCGCCGAACTCGACGATGACGATTTCAGGATGCAGGGCGAGGATGGAGGGGAGACTGGCGACGGCGTCCTTGGTGGTTGCGCCGCTGGTGCCTTTGTTGATGACTTTGTAGTGGTATCCGTGGGTGTCGAGGCGCTGCTGCAATGCGTTGGCATAGGACTGGCCGGGCTGGAGACCGTAGCCGGCGGTGATGCTGTCTCCGAAGCAGACCAGGAGCGGGGGAGCGGCGCCGAACAGCGGGGCGGCGAGGAGAAGCAACAAGATTGAAACAACGAGCCTGCGGGAAACGTACACATGGATAGTGTAACGAAGAACATGGGTCAGGGATCAGGGGTCAGGGTTCAGGAGGAACGGTGATTGAAGTTCGGGATGCGAAGAAGTGGATTCAGAATGGGGCGCGACGGGTTGAGATTCTGAAGGGGATTTCGCTGACGATTCCGGCGGGGCAGTTTGTGGCCATTGTGGGAGCGAGCGGCAGCGGGAAGAGTACGCTGCTGGGGTTGCTGGCGGGGCTGGATACGCCGAGTTCTGGAGAGATCTGGTTGGACGGGGTGCCGATTCATAACCTGGTGGAATCGCAGTTGGCCTCGGTGCGGGGCAAGAAGATCGGGTTTGTGTTTCAGTCGTACCAACTGATTCAAACGCTGACGGCGCTTGAAAATGTGCTGCTTCCGTATGAGCTGAATGTGGAAGGCAGCGGGTTGAAGCAGGCGCGGAAGTTGCTGGAGGAGGTTGGCCTGAAAGAGCGGGTGGATCACTATCCGGTGCAACTTTCCGGAGGCGAACAGCAGCGGGTGGCGCTGGCGCGGGCGTTTGTGGTGGAGCCGCCGATTGTGATGGCAGATGAGCCGACCGGGAATTTGGATTCTGCGAATGGACAGCTGGTGCTGGACCTGCTGCTAGACCGGAACAAGCGGGCGGGGACGACCCTGGTGCTGGTGACGCACGATCAGGAAGTGGCGAGCAGGGCGGACCGGAAGATTGTGTTGCGGGATGGAATGGTGGTGGAGGACACGCTGCCGTATACCGGACCGGCGACGGATGCGACTTTGGCTGGTGCGAGGTTGGGACAGCATGGCTAATCGGGCATTGAGCTGGAAGCGTGCGGGGGCGATCGGCTGGCGGGATTTGAAGTCCGCACCGGGCAAGTTTGGTTTTGTGGTGTTGAGCGTGGCGGTGGGAGTTGCGGCGCTGGTGGGCGTGCGGGGGTTCAGCGAGAGCTTCAAAAGAACTTTAGGTTTGGAAGCCAGGTCGCTGATGGCGGGGGACTTGAGTGCGCGCATTTTTCGTCAGCCAACGGCTGATGAGAAGAGCAAGATTGCGGGGATTGAGAAGCAGAGCGCGACGCTTAAAGATGCGGGTGGTATTCGGTCGACTTGGGTTACGGAGACGATTTCGATGGCGTCCGTGCCTCCGGACCCGGTGCCGCTGCTGGTTTCGCTGAAGGCTGTCGATCCGGCTGAGTATCCCTATTACGGAACGGCGGACCTGGAACCGGATATGGGCCTGGGCCAGGCGCTGGACGGGGATTCGGCGGTGGTGGCGGAGGAGTTTCTGATTCGGCTGAATGCGAAGGTGGGACAGACGCTGCGGCTGGGTGGGCGGAATTTCAAGATTACGGCGGTGCTGAAGCAGGAGCCGGATCGCATTTCTGCAGGAGCCGGCATGGGGCCGCGCGTGATGATTTCGCAGCAGGCGCTGGCGGAGACGGGGTTGCTGGCTCCGGGTAGCCGTGCGAGCGAGCGGCTGCTGATGAAGCTGCCGGCGACAGTGGATCAGGTGGCCATGCGCAAGCAGATGGAAGCGGCGCTGCCGGATGCGCAGGTGATGGATTTCCGCGAGGGGAACCCGGCGCTGAGCCAGGGACTGGATAATTCGACTGCGATTTTGAGTTTGATTTGTTTGGTGGCCATGGTGCTGGGCGCGATTGGCGTTGCGATGGCAATGCATGCGCACCTTGAACAGCGCATGGATATGTTAGCGATTTTGAAGGCGATTGGAGCGGGATCGGGGGATTTGCTGCGGATTTTTCTGCTGCAGACATTGGGGCTGGGGCTTGCCGGTGGCGTGCTGGGAGTGGCGGCGGGCGTGGGTGTGATGGCGGCGCTGCCTTCAGTGTTTGGCAAGCTGCTGCCCGTGCATGCGGTGCTTGAGTTTCCGTGGCGCTCGGCTGCGGCTGGGATGGGAACGGGGCTGTTGACGACGCTGCTGTTTTGTCTTCCGCCGCTGCTTGATGTGCGCGGTGTGCGGCCCGTGCTGGTGTTGCGGCGGTTGGTTGAGTCGGGGCCTGACGGTGTGAGCGGATGGTTTGCGCGGTGGTGGGCGCGGCGGTTGCAGCTGGGGATTTCAGTGGTTGTGGTGGCAGCGTTGGGTGGGATTGCGTGGGCGCTTTCGGATTCGGCCAAGGTGGGTACGTGGTTTGCGGTGCTGTTCACTGTTGCGCTAATCGTTTTGCTTGTGCTGGCGGCGGTTTCTCTTTGGACGCTGCGCTTTCTTCTGAATCGCGTGCGGTTGCGGCTGCCTTCTTTTTTGCGGCATGGGTTGGCGAATCTTTATCGGCCTGGGAATCAGTCGGCTGCTGTGCTGGCTGCGCTGGGAACTGGCGTGATGCTGATACTGGCGGTGTACCTGATGCAGGCGGCGCTGCTGCGTGATTTGCGCGAGACGGCTTCGCCTAAACTGCCGAATATTTTTCTGGTGGATGTGACAACGGACGAAGTGCAAGGGGTGAAGGATTTCTTTCAGCATCAGGCAGGGGTTAAGCAGGCGCTTGATTTAATGCCTGTGGTGCAGGGGCGGTTCATCTCGCTCAATGGCAAGCCGGTGGAGCAATTGAAGGGACAGCATTTTCCAATACGCATGCTGGAGAATGCGGAGTTGAGTTGGTCGGATGCGCCTCCTGATGGCGACAAAGTTACGCAGGGTGTGTGGTGGAAGGACGCTGCGAACACTACGGAATTGGCCGTTGGTGAAGGTGTTGCGAAGCGGCTTGATCTCGGAGTGGGCTCTGCCGTTGAGTTGGAAATTGGTGGAGTTGCGCATTCGCTGAAGGTGGCTGCGATCTACCGGGCGGATGGACAGCATCTGGGGGCGAGGGTTTCATTCCTGCTGCCGCAGGCGCTGCTGAAGGATCAGGTGGCGACGTGGTATGGGGGCGCGCACATTGATACGAAGCAGGTGGGGGCGATGGAGCGGGCGCTGTTTGTAGCCTATCCGTCGATCACGGTGATCAACATTGCGGATGTGCTGGACCGGATTGAGAGCGTGGTGGATCAAGTGACATTTGTGGTGCGGTTCCTGGCTGGGTTCTCGATTTTTGCGGGGCTGATGATATTGGCTTCGAGCATTGCCAGCACGCGATTCCGTCGCATGCGGGAGGCGGTGGTGCTGAAGACGCTGGGGGCCACGCGCATGCGGATTGTGCGGACTTTCAGCGTGGAGTTCAGTGTGCTGGGATTGCTTGCGGGCTCGGTGGGCGTGGTGTTTGCGAACATCCTGACGCGGGTGTTGCTGCAGAAGCTGGAGGTTGGATTTCATATCGAGTGGACGGCAACTTTGGTGGCGTTGGTGGGCACGGCGGTGCTGGCTACGGCTACGGGATGGATTGCCAGTTATCGGATTCTTGGGTTGCGGCCGCTGGAGGTTTTGCGGGAAGAGTAGTGAAGCAGGGAACAGGGAGTAGGGAATAGGGAACAGGACGAAAGGTGCAATTGGAGGGTTGCGTTTACCCCTCGATTAGGTTGTAAAGATGGTTACAAAACATGCGAAATGGTCGATTGAGAGGTTGCGAGTCGTGGAGACACGTACCGTGCGGGCAGCCTTTTCGAGACGTTTCGGTGGCAGAGAGTTTAATTCAACGAGGGAAGGGGTTGTTGAGAGTTAGCCGTTTTTTTGAAGTGTGCGTTGATTTTGCGGTACTTAATGGCTTAAGTTGTTGATATTGTGTTGTTTATTTTGATTTGGTTTGCTGTGCAATTGCGCGCAGAATGAAGAGTTCGGGGCGGCCCGCCGGGACGCCTTCGCGGACTAAGGTCCGTGGTTAGTTTTTATTGGTTTATGGCATGACTGAAGTCGCGCACTTTCACACATCTGACGGGGCATCATGCTTCCCACTTATCGCGCGATAGGGATATGTACTTGACGCCACTGGCCCCAACCTGTAGTGTTTGGGGCCATGGACGAGGATTTTCCGAGGACATTGCTTGAGCTCGAGAGGCGCTTTAGCAGCGAAGAGGCCTGC
>Ga0302319_10008516_pt1 | contig 19936 bp, 17 predicted proteins | sample Bog_T0_2_FD_203319 | JGI IMG/M metagenome (GOLD analysis project Ga0302319, IMG submission 203319) | Peat permafrost microbial communities from Stordalen Mire near Abisko, Sweden - Bog_T0_2 | ecosystem: Environmental > Terrestrial > Soil > Wetlands > Peat | place: Sweden: Abisko, Stordalen Mire... | reverse complement strand
ATCAAGGTTGAGCCGCAGGCGCGCGGCCCCGTTGACGGGCCGGCTCCTCGCCGACCGCCTTTAACGGGCGTTTGTGGGGGATAGGGGGGAGGACGCGGCTCGCCGCGCCCTTGGCTTACGCGATCAGCTTACGCGCCGCGGCGACCGCCGCTTCGGCGGTAATGCCGAAATGCTTGTAGAGATCGCCGATCGGCGCGCTGGCGCCGAAACTGTGCATGCCGATGAACGCGCCCTTCTCGCCGATATAGCGATCCCAGCCGAAGCCCGAGGCCGCCTCGATACCGACGCGTGGGGCCGAACCCAGCACCGCCGCGCGATATTCGGACGACTGCGCCTCGAACAGGTCCCAGCACGGCATCGACACCACGGCGACGCGTTTGCCCTCGGCGCGCAGAATCTTGGCGGCGTCCAGCGCCAGCGTCACTTCCGAGCCGGTGGCCAGGAAGGTGACGTCGCGCGGGCCATCGGCTTCGCTCAGCACATAGGCCCCGCGGGCGCTCAGGTTGACGTCCGAGGAGGTGCGCACCGTCGGCAGGTTCTGCCGCGACAGCAGCAGCGCCGACGGCGCCGTTTGCGTCGCCAGCGCGAGTTCCCAGCTCTCGGCCGTCTCGACGGCGTCGCAGGGGCGGAACACGTGCAGGTTCGGCGTCGCCCGCAGCATCGCGTAATGTTCGACCGGCTGATGGGTCGGGCCGTCTTCGCCCAGGCCGATGGAGTCGTGGGTCAGCACGTAGATCACCCGAATCCCCATCAACGCGGAGAGGCGGATCGCGCCGCGCGCGTAATCGGAGAACACCAGGAAGGTGCCGCCGTAGGGGATGAAGCCGCCATGCAGCGCGATGCCGTTCATCGCCGCGGACATGCCGAATTCACGCACGCCGTAGCGTATGTAGCGGCCGGAGAAGTCGCCGGCCGTCAGCGACGCCTGCCCCCTGGAGAGCGTGAGGTTCGAGTGGGTGAGATCCGCTGAGCCGCCGAGCGTCGTCGGGACGGTCGCGTTGATCACTTCGAGCGCCATCTCGGAGGCCTTGCGGCTGGCGACGCCGGGGGCCTTGGCGACGAGTCCGGCCTTGTAGTCGGCCATCGCCTTGGCGAAGTCCGCGGGAAGCTCGCCGCCGATCGCGGCCGAGAACGGGATACGCAATTCGCTGGCCGCGAGCCGCGCCTCCCAGGCCTCTCTCACGCCGCGCGAGCGGGCGCCGGCGGCGCGCCAGACGGCGAGCACGTCGTCGGGGATTTCGAAGGGCGGATACGGCCAGTTCAACGCCTTGCGCGCTCCCGCGACTTCGGCCGCGCCGAGGGCGGAGCCATGCGTGGATTCCTTGCCCGCCTTGGTCGGCGCGCCGAAGCCGATGGTGGTGCGGCAGGCGATCATCGTCGGCCGGGTCTGCGCCTTCGCTTCCGTAAGGGCCGCGCGGACCTGAGCGGGGTCGTGACCGTCGATCGCGATCGTATGCCAGCCGGCGGCGGCGAAACGGGCGCGCTGATCGGTGCTGGTGGCTTGCGAAGTGGCGCCGTCGATGGTGATCTTGTTGTCGTCCCACATCACGATGAGTTTCGACAACTGCAAGTGGCCGGCGAGGTCGATCGCCTCGTGGCTGACGCCCTCCATCAGGCAGCCGTCGCCGGCGATCACGTAGGTGTAATGATCGACGAGGTCGTCGCCGTAACGCGCGGCCAGCGCACGCTCGGCGATGGCCATGCCGACGGACATCGCGAGGCCCTGGCCGAGCGGGCCGGTCGTGGCGTCGATGCCCAACGCATGGCCGTATTCGGGATGGCCGGCGGTCTTCGAGCCGAGTTGGCGGAAGCGCTTGATCTGGTCCAGCGTCATGTCGGGGTAGCCGGTCAGGTAGTCCACGGCATAGAGCAGCATCGAGCCGTGGCCGGCCGACAGCACGAAGCGGTCGCGGTCGGCCCAGCGCGGCGCGCTCGGGTCGAACTTGAGGAACTCGGTGAACAGCACGGTCGCGACGTCGGCCATGCCCATCGGCATGCCCGGATGGCCGGAGTTGGCCTTTTCGATCGCATCGACGGCCAGGAAGCGGATGGCGTTGGCCATCAGGTCGGGGGACACGGCGGGAGTGACGGTTGCGGTCATGTCAGTTGTCTTTCGTAGTTGCGTCTCAGATCGAGCGCTTACGACGTTCGACGAGCTTTAAGATCATCGGCGTCAGAATCAACTGCATAGCGATGTCGAGACGGGGGCCGGGGATCACGATGGAGTTGGCGCGGCTCATCCAGCTGCCGTCGATCATCGATAGCAGGTAGGGGAAGTCGATGCCGTGCGGATTGCGGAAGCGGATGACGACGATGGATTCGTCGGCGGTCGGGATCCAGCGAGCGACGAACGGGTTTGAGGTGTCGACGGTCGGCACGCGCTGGAAGTTGATGTCGGTCTGGGTGAACTGCGGGCAGATGTATTGGATATAGTCGGGCATGCGGCGCAGGATCGTGTCGGTCACCGCCTCCGTGCTGTAACCCCGTGCTGAACGGTCGCGGTGCAACTTCTGGATCCATTCGAGGTTGATGACGGGCACGACGCCGATCTTTAGATCGGCGTATTGTGCGACGTCCACGTCGCCGTCGACAACGCAGCCATGCAAGCCCTCGTAGAACAGCAGGTCGGAGCCGGGGGCAAAATCGCGCCAATCCGTGAAGGTTCCCGGGGGGGCTCCGTGCTGCTCGGCCTCGTCGGCGTCGTGCACGTAATTGCGAGTCTTGCCGCCGCCGGTCGCCGAGTAATCCGAAAAGGTCTTCTCCAATTCGGAAAACAGGTTCGCCGCTGGGCCGAAGTGGCTGTAGTGGTTGTCGCCGTTGGCGGCGGCCACCTTCATCTTTTCCCGCATTTCCAAGCGGTTCCAGCGATGGAAGGCGTCGCCCTCGATGTAGACGGGGTTGATGCGCTCGCGGCGGAAGATCTGATCGAACGTGCGCTTGACCGAAGTCGTGCCGGCGCCCGAAGATCCGGTGATCGCGATGATGGGATGCTTGACGGACATCTCGAACTTCCCCCCTTGTTTAGCCCCGAAGCAGACCGCGCTTGCCGAACAGCGGCGAGCGCGAAGCGGAGCTGTGGCCTTCGACGAAATAGCTGCGGATCAGGTCGACCTTGTCGGTTGAGCCGAAGATCAGCGGCGTGCGCTGATGCAAATCGCCGGGAGTGATGTCGAGGATGCGATTGACGCCGTCGGTGGCCAGACCGCCCGCCTGCTCGGTGAGCAACGCGATCGGATTGGCCTCGTAGAGCAGCCGCAGCCGCCCGCGCGCGTAACCGGCGCGCGAATCGTCAGGATAGAGATAGACCCCGCCGCGGGTAAAAATCCGCAGCGCGTCGGCGCACAGCGAGGCGATCCAACGCATGTTGAACTCCTTGCCGCGCGGGCCGGATTCGCCCATCAGGCAGTCCGCGACATAGGCGCGCACCGGGTCGGGCCAGTGCCGTTCGTTGGAGGCGTTGATAGCGAATTCCGCCTTGCCTTCGGGGATTTGGATGTGGCGCTTGACCATGCGGAATTCGCCGGCGGCGCGATCGTAAGTCGCCACATGCGCGCCGGCGCCTGACGTGAACAGCATGTCGACGTGCGGCCCGTAGACGATGACGGCGGCGGCGCGCTGGCAATGGCCGGGCTGGAGAAAATCATGGGCTTCGAGCCCCGGGCGCTCCGGCGCGTCGAGCACGGACACGATCGACCCCACGGTCAAGTTGACGTCGAGATTGGAGGAACCGTCGAGCGGGTCGACCGAAACCAGGAACTTGCCGTCGGCGTCGAGCTCCACCGGTCCTGCCCGTTCTTCGGAGGCAAAGCCGCGCACCCTTGCGCCGCGTAGCGCGCGTTCGAATTGCTCGTCGGTGAAGACGTCGAGCGCACGCTGGACGTCGCCGCTGGCGCCGTCGCCGAGCGCGGCGCCGGGATCGCCTTCGAGCGCGCCGCGGGCGATGCGATCGGCGATCGGCTTGGCCGCCTCGGCGACGGCCGCAATGACGGCGGCGAGTTCGCTTCGGCCTAAGAAGTCCGCAAGCGGCTGGCCAGTCGCGCCCTTGTTCGTCATCTTCGCCCCCGTGCCTTGAACGCCCCGGCCGCCAAAGACGGGAATTGCCTGCAAAAGAAAACTGAATTAAATTGTGTTTCGATTAGAAATATTTGAAATCGATGGCGATGCGCAACATCAACTTCGCCCAGTTGCAAACCCTGCTGGCGGTCGACGAGGCGGGGTCGCTGGTCGCCGCGGCGCTGCGCCTCAATATGACCCCGGCGGCGCTCACGGCGCGCCTGAAGGGTCTGGAATCCGAGCTGGGCCTTGAAGTGTTCGACAGAACGCCACTCGGGCTGCGGCTCAATCCCGCCGGCGAAATCGCCCGCGAACTCGCGCGCAATGTCGCGCGGGCGATGCAGGAATTCGCTGAGACGATGACGGAAGTGAAGGCGGGGCGCGGCGGGCGGCTGTCGATCGGCGTCGTTTCCACCGCCAAATACTTCGCGCCGCGACTGATTGCCGCATTCATGCGGGAGCGTCCCGGTCTCGACCTGCGCTTCCGCATCGGAAATCGCGACGAAACAGCGGCGGCGCTGAAAGGTCGTGACGTTGAGTTGGCGCTCGCGGGCCGCCCGCCAGCAGGCCTTCCCGTCGATACGGTTTCCATCGGGCCGCACCCCTATGTGATGATCGCGCCGCCGGGGCATCGTCTCGCCGCGCAAGCCAACATCACCCGGGCGGACCTGTCGGGCGAGGCGTTCCTGTTTCGCGAACCCGGTTCCGGCACCCGCTCGCTGTTCGACTACTTTCTCGGCGACACGGGAGTCCGGCGCGCCTCCCTGGGCGCGGAACTCGCCTCCAACGAGACCATCAAGCAGGCGGCCATGGCGGGTCTCGGCGTCGCACTGATTTCGGCGCATACGATCGCCGCCGAGGTCGCCGACGGCCGCCTCGTCGTCCTCGACGTCGAGGGACTGCCGATTCTACGCCAGTGGTTCGTTCTCAATCGCTCGGATCGACCGCTGTCGCCGGTCGGTTTGGCGTTCCGCGACTTCGCCGAGCGCAGGGGCGGCGACTTCCTGCCGGGAGGCGCGGGAGTTTAAAACTCTATCAGATTATAATATTTATATATTGATCCTTGACGCCGTTATCTCGTCGGGCGATAGAGGGCGCCGCCCCAACGCGCGCGCGAGCGCGGCCGCGAAGACAATCGGAACGGGATCGATGACCAAAACTCTCCCGCTGCATCTGCGGCGGCTCGAAGCGGAAGCCATTCACATCATGCGCGAGGTCGTCGCCGAATTCCGTGTGCCAGTCATGCTCTATTCGATCGGCAAGGATTCGACCGCGATGCTGCATGTCGCGCTCAAAGCCTTCCATCCCGCGCCGCTGCCGTTCCCGCTGCTGCATGTCGACACGACATGGAAATTCCGCGAAATGATCGACTTTCGCGACGCGACCGCCAAGCGGCTGGGCCTCGACCTGCGCGTCCACATCAATCCCGAAGGCGTCGCCAAGGGGATCAACCCCATAGATTCCGGCAGCCAGGTTCACACACAAGTGATGAAGACCGAGGCGCTGCGTCAGGCGCTCGACGCCGGCGGCTATGACGCAGCGTTCGGCGGCGCCCGGCGCGACGAGGAGAAGAGCCGCGCCAAGGAGCGGATCTTCTCCCATCGCTCGGCGGCCCACGCCTGGGACCCGCGCAACCAGCGCCCGGAATTGTGGCGGCTGTTCAACACCCGCATTCGCGAGGGCGAGTCGGTGCGAGTGTTTCCGCTCTCCAACTGGACCGAACTGGACGTCTGGGAATATGTGCGGGCGGAGGAAATTCCGGTCGTGCCGCTTTATTTCGCCAAAGAGCGGCCGGTGGTCGAGCGGGGGGGCACGCTGATCATGGTCGACGACGACCGGTTCAAATTGGAGCCCGGTGAAGAGCCTGAAATGCGCAGGGTGCGCTTCCGGACGCTGGGCTGCTACCCGCTGACCGGCGCCATCGAATCGGACGCGCAATCGCTCGACGCGATCATCGACGAAATGAAGAAGTCGACCACCTCCGAGCGTCAGGGCCGGCTGATCGACAGCGACGAATCCGGTTCGATGGAAAAGAAGAAGCGCGAGGGGTATTTCTGAGCCATGGACGCGACGATCCGACCCCAAGCGCTGCCCACCCTGCGTTTCCTCACCTGCGGCTCGGTCGACGACGGCAAGTCGACGCTGATCGGCCGCCTGCTCTATGAGCAGAAACTGATCTTCGACGACCAGCTCACCGCGCTGGAAAAGGAATCCAAGAAGCACGGAACGACCGGCGAGGACATCGATTTCGCGCTGCTCGTCGACGGTCTCGAAGCCGAGCGCGAGCAGGGCATCACCATTGACGTCGCCTATCGCTATTTCGCCACCGACCAGCGTTCGTTCATCGTCGCCGACACCCCCGGCCACGAACAATATACCCGCAATATGGCGACCGGCGCCTCCAACGCGGATCTGGCGATCCTCCTCGTCGACGCGCGCAAAGGTCTGTTGCCGCAGACGCGCCGCCACGCGATGATCGTCTCGCTGCTCGGCATTCGCCACGTCGTGCTCGCCGTCAACAAGATCGACCTCGTCGATTTCAGTCAGGCTCGATTCGACGAAATCGTCGCGGCGTTCGAAACGTTCGCTGCGCCGCTCAAGTTCCGTTCGCGCGTGGCCATTCCGATGTCGGCGCGTTACGGCGACAACGTCTCGGACCCGAGCGCGTTGACGCCCTTGTACAACGGGCCGGCGCTGGTTCCCTATCTCGAAGCGATCGACGTCGAAGAAAATCGCGCCACGGCGCCGTTCCGGCTGCCGGTGCAATGGGTCAACAGGCCCAATCTCGACTTCCGCGGCTATGCGGGCACCATCGCCAGCGGCAAACTGCGTTCGGGCGACTCGGTGGTCGTCGCCGGCTCCGGCCGCCTCACGAGTGTGAAAAGCCTCTATCTCGCCGACGAAATTGTCGACGAGGCGAGCGCGGGCGACGCAGTGACGGTGACGCTGTCAGACGAAGTCGACATTTCCCGCGGCGACGTTCTGGCGCGACCCGACGAACGCCCCGAGGTCGCCGACCAGTTCACCGCGCATCTGATCTGGATGAGCGCCGAGCCGATGTTGCCCGGCCGCTCCTACCTGATGAAAATCGGCTCGCGCACGACTCCCGCGTCGATCACCGACCTCAAGCACCGCGTCGACATCAACACGCGCGAGCACATCGCCGCCAAGAAGCTCGAGCTCAATGAAATCGGCTTCGCCAATCTGGCGACGACGACGCCGGTCGCTTTCGACCCCTATGAAGCGAACCGCGACACCGGATCGTTCATTCTCATCGATCGCCGCAGCAATGAGACGGTCGCCGCCGGCGTCGTCGCCCACGGCCTGCGCCGCGCGACCAATGTGCACCGCCACGGCTTTTCCGTCACCCGCGAGGTGAAAGCGGCGCAGAAGCATCAGAAACCGGCGATCCTTTGGTTCACCGGTTTCTCGGGCGCCGGAAAGTCGACGATCGCCAATATCGTCGAGACCAAGCTGCACGCCCGCGGCGTTCACACCGCGCTGCTCGACGGCGACAACGTGCGCCACGGTCTCAACAAGGACCTCGGCTTCACTGCCGCCGACCGCGTCGAGAACATCCGCCGCATCGCCGAAGTGGCGCGGCTGATGACCGACGTCGGCCTGATCGTGCTGACCTCGTTCATCTCGCCGTTCCGCGCCGAGCGCCGCCTCGCCCGCGAAATCGCCGCGGGAGGTGAGTTCATCGAGATTTTTGTCGATGCGCCGCTCGAAGCCGTGATCGCGCGCGACCCAAAGGGCCTCTACAAAAAGGCGCTCAGCGGCGAAATCAAGAATTTCACCGGCGTCGATCAGCCCTACGAGCCGCCGGAAGCGCCGGAGATCTGGCTCGATACGACCACCGCGACCTCTGACGAGCTCGCCGACCGCGTCATCGCCGAACTCGAGGCCCTCGGGCGGATCGACAAGCTCTGAGCCTCCAGCGCGGGCGGTTTCTTGGCCCGCGCCTTGCGCCCCAGCGAAAAAAGCGCTTCGATGCGGTCCGTTGCGCGCGGCGGCCCGGCGAGTCTCGCCGGTCGCCGGCGCCGCAGCCTTTCGCTAATAAGCTACGCACCGTCGTCAGGAGAGAGTTTCATGAGATCGGCTACATGGGTGGGGCTGGGCCTCGCCGCCTTGTTGCTCGGATCGACCGCCGTCGCCTCGGCCAAGACCCTCGTTTACTGCTCCGAAGGCAGCCCCGAGAACTTCCAGCCCGCGATCAACACCACGGGCACCAGTTTTGACGCGGCGCGCCCGGTCTACAACCGTCTTACCGAATTCAAGCGCGGCACGACCGAAGTCGTTCCCGGTCTCGCCGAGAGCTGGGAAATCGCCGACGGCGGCAAGACCATCATCTTCCACCTGCGCAAGGGCGTGAAGTTCCATTCGACCAAGGACTTCAAGCCGACCCGCGACTTCGGCGCGGACGACGTGCTGTTCTCGTTCAACCGCCAGTGGAAGCCGGATCATCCCTATTCCAAGGTTTCGGGCGGCAAGTACGACTATTTCAACGACATGGACATGCCGACGCTGCTCGATACGATCGAGAAGAAGGACGATTCCACCGTCGTCTTCCATCTGAAGACGCCGAATGTCGCCATCCTCGCCAATCTGGCGATGGACTTTGCCGCCATCAGTTCGGCCGAATACGGCGACTTCCTGCTCAAGAAGGGCACGCCCGAGCTCATCGACCAGGTTCCGGTCGGCACCGGCCCGTTCTCCTTCGTCGCCTATCAGAAGGACGCGGTGATCCGCTACAAGAAGAACCCGGATTATTTTGGCGAGAAGGCGCTGGTCGACGATCTCGTGTTCGCCATCACTCCCGACGCCACCGCACGCTACGCCAAGCTGCAAAAGGGCGAATGCCACGTCAACGCCTATCCGCGTCCGGCGGATCTCGCCGAGATGCAGAAGGATAGCGCGCTCAAGGTGATCAGCGCGCCGGGCCTCAACGTCGCCTATTGGGCCTTCAACAACACCAAGCCGCCGTTCGACAAGAAGGAGGTGCGGCAGGCGTTCTCGATGGCGATCGATCGCGACGCCATCGTCAAGGACGTCTATCTGGGCGCTGGCGAGAAGGCGAAGACGCTGATCCCGGCGACGATGTGGTCCTATAACGACAAGGTCGTCGACTACGCCTACGACCCGGAGAAGGCCAAGAAGATCCTGGCGGACGCGGGCGTGGCCACGCCGCTCGACATTGACCTTTGGTATCAGCCGGTGCAGCGCCCCTACAATCCCAACGGCAAGCGTATCGGCGAGATGATGCAGGCGGATCTGGCCAAGATCGGCGTCAACGCCAAGCTCGTCACCTTCGAATGGGGCGAATACCGCAAGCGCCTGCAGAACGCCGAGGACGTGACCGGGCAGATGGGTTGGACGGGCGACAACGGCGACCCCGACAACTTCTTTTTCCTGCTCGGCTGTCCCGACGGCAAGCCGGGCGGCAACAATATCCCGAAGTGGTGCAACGCCGAGTTCAACGATCTCCTCGTCAAGGCGCGGTTGCTTCCCGATCAGGCCGAACGCGCCAAACTCTATTCGCGCATGCAGGAAATCGAGCATGACGAGGCGCCGTCGTTGCTGATCGCGCATTCGATCGTGTTCGAATCCTTGCGGGCCAATGTCGAAGGCTACAAGCAGAGCCCGCTCGGCACCCACGCTTTCGAAGGCGTCGACGTCAAGTGACTCATGCCCCCTCTCCCGCTCGCGGGAGAGGGCCGGGGTGAGGGCGGCCATCAAAGGCCGCTAAAGCCGCGAACCCCCTCACCGTAACCCTCTCCCGAAGGCGGGAGAGGGGATTTCGCCTCCCAGGCTCTCTCATGATCCTCTATTTCCTGCGCCGGCTCGCGCTGACGATCCCTACTTTCGTGGCGTTGATGTTCGTGACCTTCGTCGCGATCCGGCTGGTGCCGGGCGATCCGGTGGAAGTGCGCGTCGGCGAACACGGCATCTCGCCGGAACGTCTTGAGTTCTTCCGCCATCAACTTGGTCTCGATCAACCCGTGTGGAAGCAGTTCCTCCACTATTTCTGGCAGATCCTTCATGGCGATTTCGGCGTCTCGCTGGCGACGCAGCAGAAGGTGCTGACCGAGTTCCTGACCCTGTTTCCGGCGACCGTCGAACTGTCGTTCTTCGCCATGATGTTTGCGGTGCTGATCGGCGTACCCGCTGGCGCGATCGCGGCGGTCAAACGCGGCAGTGTGTTCGATCAATCACTGATGATGGTGTCGCTGTTCGGCTATTCTATGCCGATCTTCTGGTGGGGCCTGCTGCTCATCATGTTCGTCTCGGTGCAACTCGGCTGGACGCCGGTGGCGGGCCGCGTCGATCTGATAAACTACTATTACGATCAACCGACCGGCTTCATGTTGATCGACGCGGCGCTGTCCGACCAGGAGGGGGCGGTGAAAGACGCGATGCTGCACTTGCTGCTGCCGGCGATCGTGCTCGGCACCGTGCCGCTCGGCGTCATCGCCCGCATGACGCGCTCCTCGATGCTCGAAGTGCTGAGCGAGGATTACGTTCGCACCGCCCGCGCCAAAGGCCTGTCGCCGCTGCGCGTCATCGGCGTCCACGCGTTGCGCAACGCGCTGCTGCCGGTCGTCACCGTGATCGGCTTGATGGTGTCGTCGCTGCTCGCCGGCGCCGTACTCACCGAGACGATCTTTTCCTGGCCCGGCGTCGGCCACTGGCTCATCGACTCCATCTGGCGCCGCGATTATCCGGCGTTGCAGGGCGGGGTGATGCTGGTTTCGACCGTCGTCATTCTCGTCAATCTCATCGTCGACCTGCTCTATGGCGCGATCAATCCGAGGATCCGTCATGGCCGCTGAAGTCGCCGACGAAAGCCAGCGCGTCCTCGCGCAACCCTCGCCGCTCGCCGCCTTCTGGTCGGCGTTCGCGGAAAACCGCGGCGCGGTCGTCGGCCTCGGCGTCGTCTCGACGATCGTGCTGATCGCGATCTTCGCCGACGTTATCGCGCCGCATTCGCCGATCGAGCAGTTCCGCGAGGCGGTGCGCGTCAAGCCGGTGTGGGCCGCGGGCGGCTCCTGGCGGTTCATACTCGGCGCCGACGGCGACGGCCGCGACATGCTCTCACGTCTGATTTTCGGCGCGCGCGTCTCGCTGTTCATCGGCGTCGCCGTCATGAGCGTGTCGTTCGTCATCGGCGTCGCGCTCGGCCTCGTCAGCGCGATGGCGGGTTCGCTCGTCGACGTCGTCATCACCCGCGCGATGGATCTGATCATGGCGGTGCCGAGCCTGGTGCTCGCCATCCTCGTCGTCGCGATTCTCGGCCCCAGTCTCACCAACACCATCGTCGCCGTCACCATCGTCTATCTGCCGCGCTACGTGCGACTGGTGCGCGCCTCCGCGATGGGCGAACTTAACAAAGACTATGTGACCGCCGCGCGGGTGGCCGGGGTCGGCACGCTCAGGTTGATGTTCGTCACCATCCTGCCCAACTGCCTCGCCCCGCTCATCGTGCAGGCCGCGCTCGGCGTCTCCGACGCGATTCTCGAAGCCGCCGGCCTGGGATTCCTGGGGCTCGGCGCCCAGCCGCCGACGCCGGAATGGGGGTCGATGCTCGCCGATTCCCGCGAGTTCATCCGCTCCGATCCCTGGATCGTTACGCTGCCCGGTCTCGCGATCCTCATAACCGTCGTCGCGATCAACTTGACCGGCGACGGCTTGCGCGACGCGCTCGACCCCAGAATGCGGCGGAGCTGACCATGCCCCTGCTCGAAGTCCGCAATCTCTCGGTGTCGTTCGACACCCGCCACGGCCCGTTCAAGGCGGTCGACGGCGTCGACGTGACAGTTGATCGCGACGAAGTCCTGGCCATCGTCGGCGAATCCGGCTCCGGCAAATCCGTCGCCATGCTCGCGGTGATGGGCTTGCTTCCGCCCACCGCGAAGATCGAAGCCGATCTCATGAGCTTCGACGGCCGGGACCTGATGACGATGAACGCGAAGGACCGGCGCCAGATCGCCGGCAAGGACATCGCGATGATCTTTCAGGAGCCGATGTCGTCGCTCAACCCGTGCTTCACCGTCGGCTTCCAGATCGCCGAGACGTTGAAGGCGCATCTCGATCTCGACCGCAAACAACGCAATATGCGCGTGGTCGAACTGTTGCGCGAAGTCGGCATTCCTGATCCCGAGCGGCGCGTTCACGCCTTCCCGCATCAGCTTTCCGGCGGCATGAGCCAGCGGGTGATGATCGCGATGGCGCTGGCCTGCCGGCCCAAAGCGCTGATTGCCGACGAGCCGACGACGGCGCTCGACGTGACCATCCAGGCGCAGATCCTCGATCTGCTGGTGTCGCTGAAGAAACAGACGGGCATGGCGCTGGTGCTGATCACCCACGACATGGGCGTCGTCGCCGAGACGGCGGACCGCGTCATCGTGCAATATGCCGGGCAGCAGGTGGAGGCCAACTCGACCCCCGAGCTGTTCGCCCATCCGCATCACCCCTACACCGCCGCGCTGCTGGCGGCGCTCCCCGAACGCGCGACGCAGCGCCGTCTGCCGGCGATCTCCGGCGTGGTGCCCGGCCAGTTCGACCGCCCGACCGGTTGTCTGTTCGCCCCGCGCTGCGCCTTCGTGATGCCCGTGTGCCATCAGGGATCGCCGCCGCCGGCGAGCGACGCGCTGGGGCGCGCGCGCTGCGTGGCGCCGTTGATACAAGGAGTTGCGGCGTGAGCGCGGTGATGGAAGCGCGCGCGCTGACGCGCGAATATCATGTCGCCCGCGGGTTGTTCGCGCCTTCAGCGACGGTGAAGGCGCTGACCGGCGTATCGTTCTCGCTCAGCGCTGGGCGCACGCTGGCGGTCGTCGGCGAATCCGGCTCGGGCAAATCGACGCTGGCGCGGTTGCTCACCTTGATTGAAACGCCCACCGCGGGCGCGCTCATTATCGACGGCGAAGACGTCGTCCATGCCGACGCGGCGCGACGGAAAAGGCTGCGCCATGAAGTGCAGATGGTGTTCCAGAACCCGTACGGCTCGCTCAACCCTCGCCAGAAGATCGGCTGGGCGCTGGAGGAACCGCTGCTCGTCAACACGAAAATGCACGCCGCCGAGCGGCGCGACGCGGCGCTCGCCATCATGGAACGCGTGGGCCTGCGCCCGGAATTCTATCACCGCTATCCGCACATGTTTTCCGGCGGCCAGCGTCAGCGCATCGCCATCGCCCGCGCGTTGGTGCTGCGGCCGAAAATTCTGGTGCTGGATGAGCCGGTGTCGGCGCTCGACGTCTCCATTCGCGCCCAGGTGCTCAATCTGCTCGCCGAAATCCAGGACGAGTTCAAGCTCGCCTATGTGTTCGTCTCGCACGACCTGTCGGTCGTCAAACACATCGCCGACGAGGTGATGGTGATCTATCTCGGCCACGCCGTCGAGATCGGCTCGCGCGACGCCATCTTCTCGGCGCCGCAACATCCCTATACGCGCGCGCTGCTGTCGGCGACGCCGATCGCCGAGCCCGGCGCGAAGAAGGAGCGGCTGATTCTCAAGGGCGAGCCGCCGTCGCCGTTCAATCCGCCCTCCGGCTGCACATTCCATCCGCGCTGCCCGCTGGCGTTCGCGCGCTGTAGCGTGGAAGAGCCCGTATTGACCCAAAAACACGGGCGCGACGTCGCCTGCTGGGCGGTAGAGGGATGAGCGAAACCTTTGATTTCATCGTCGTCGGCGCCGGCTCGGCCGGCTGCCTGATGGCCAACCGGCTCAGCGCCGATCCCCGCCACAAGGTGCTTCTCATCGAGGCCGGCGGGCGCGACAATTGGATCTGGCTGCATATCCCGGTCGGCTATTTATACGCCATCGGCAATAAGCGCTCGGACTGGTTGCTGCGCACCGAGAAAGAGCCGGGACTCAACGGCCGCGACATCGCCTACCCCCGAGGTCGGGTGATCGGCGGCTGTTCCGCAATCAACGGCATGATTTATATGCGCGGACAGAGCGCGGACTACGAGGGCTGGCGTCAGCTCGGCCTGGAGGGCTGGGGTTGGGACGACGTTCTCCCCTATTTTCTGCGCCACGAGGACCATCACGCAGGGACCCGGGGCTTACATCGTGGGGGCGGCGAGTGGCGCGTCGAGCGCCCGCGCATCGCCTGGGAAATCCTCGACGCCGTTCGCGACGCGGCGGCGCAGGTCGGCATCCCCAAGGTCGACGATTTCAACCTCGGGAACAACGAGGGCTCCGACTATTTCGAGATCAACCAGCGCCGCGGCGTGCGCGTCTCCTCGGCCAAGGCGTTCCTGAAGCCGGTCCTCAATCGCCCCAACTTGAAGCTGGCGACGGGCGCCCTGGCGCGAAAACTCATCGTCGAGAACGGCCGCGTCGCCGGGCTCGAATATTCGGTGGGGGGCGAGGTCAAGACCGCGCAGGCTAACCGCGAGACCGTGCTCACCGCCGGCGCGGTCGGCTCGCCGCAACTGCTGGAACTCAGCGGCATCGGCCGGCCCGAGGCTTTGCGCGCGATCGGCGTTCCCGTCGTTCACGCGCTCGCCGGCGTCGGCGAGAATTTGCAGGATCATCTGCAACTGCGCACCATCTTCCGCATCGAGGGCGCCAAGACGCTCAATGTCGAATTCCAGTCGCTGTGGAAGCGCTTGCTGATGGGCGTCGACTATGCGTTGCGACGTCGTGGGCCTCTCACCATGGCGCCTTCGCAACTCGGCATGTTCGCCAAATCCTCGCCCGACTACGACACGCCGAATGTCGAGTTCCATGTGCAGCCGTTGTCGCTCGATCGCTTCGGCGAGCCGCTGCACACATTCCCGGCGATCACGCTCAGCGTCTGCAATCTCAGGCCCACCAGCCGCGGCTCGATCCACGCCAAAAGCGCCGAGCCCGGGGCGCCGCCGAGCATTCGCCCCAACTATCTGAGCAGCGAAGAAGACCGGCGCGTCGCCGCCGACTCGATTCGCCTCGTGCGTAAAATCGTCGCGGCGCCGGCGCTCAGCAAATATGGCCCAAGCGAATATCAGCCGGGCGCGGAAGAGCAGTCGGAGGCCGACCTCGTGCGCGCCGCGGGCGACATCGGCACAACGATCTTTCACCCCATCGGCACGGCGACGATGGGCCGCGCCGACGATCCCAACGCTGTGGTCGACGCGCAGTTGCGGTTGATTGGCTTGCGCGGTTGCCGCATCGCCGACGCCTCGGTGATGCCGCGCATCCCCTCGGGCAACACCAATTCGCCGACGCTGATGATTGCCGAAAAGGCGGCCGAGATGATCCTCGCCGACGCCAGGGGCTAGCCGCCATGGCCGACCCGCTCAGCGACGGTCGGCAGTCGGAGGCCGCGCTCAGCATTGCGCGCGGCGTCCGCCGCATGTTTCGCGCGCGGGGGTTTTCTTCAATCACCGAACTGCCGCTGATCGACGGCCGGCGCGCCGACGTCGTGGCGATCGACCGCGAAGGCGCGGTGCTGATCGTTGAGATCAAATCCTCGGTCGCCGACTTCCGCGCCGACAAGAAGTGGCGCGACTACATCGCCCAATGCGACCGGTTGTATTTCGCTATTTGCCATGAAACCCCCGGCGACATCTTCCCCGCCGACGCCGGCCTGATCGTCGCCGACCGTTTTGGCGCCGAGATCGTTCGCGAACCCGAGCGGCGGGTGATTGCGGCGGCGACGCGCAAAGCAATGCTGCTGCGATTTGCGCTGGCCGCGGCGGATCGGTTGCATCGGCTGGCGGACCCGAATGGGGGGATGTTCGAGGCGGGGTAGGGGGCCCAAACTCTCGCGCGACGGATTGCGGGTCGGCGGCGAGGCCGTTGGGAGCGACCCTGCCACGATTTCCGCAACCTCGGAAGGGGGCTCCTGTCAACAACCGACGCCGTGCGTCGGCGCCGGTTGCCGCAGGACGAGACCTCAGCGGAGAGGCATGCGCGCGCAGTTTGAATGCCTGGACGACCTCTCGATCATTCCGAAATTTCCTCGATCCTGCAGTTGACCGGTTCGTCGAATGTATCGAGCTCGTGCGCCTTCACCAGCCGCATGAAAAGGCTCCGGGGGTCGCCGATGTCTCCGCCGCGGACGACGTCCCGCGCGATTTCCTGTCCGTTTCGTTCGACGATCACAGCAAATAACAGTCTTGAAGTCGTCGTCATTGTAGACTCCTGTTTCTCAACGGGCCAAGGCCCACAAGCACTAGCGTGACTCGCCAAGCGCATGCTTGGTTGATTGCGGACCGATATGAAAACGCCAACCAATTGTATTCCAGAAAACGCGAAGCCAGACTCCTCATCGTCATCGCCGCATCGCCATGTGCCGACGCGCGTTCTATCATTGTGCGTTGCAACATAGGCTTTCTCGTGGCAAGCGAAGCCGGCGCAAATTCGGACTCCCGCTGTGGCGCGATGGCGACGGATTGAATTGGCGCCGTACATTCGCGAAATCGCGCGAGTCATGGTCATGGCGAGTACTGAACTGTGTCCGTTGTTTGTGGCGAACACGAATAGTCATAGCGACTGACGCGAATTCTGTCGCCGCCATCTCGCCTTTCCTGGCGGCCGACGAGTTGCGTGAGCAAGCAAGCCGCCGTTGATCGCGCCATGGAGAATGCCTGTTGTCTTGATGGCTCCGGACGTCGGCTCGGATTGGGCGCTTTCTCCACGGAGCGTTGGTTGGCGGTATGCGCTGGCCGCGGCCGATCGGCTGCATCGGTTGTCGGACCCGAATGGGGGGGGATTTTCGAGGTGGGGTAGGGGCTGTCCAGCGTCGTTATTGTGAGCGAAGCGAAGCCTACCAGAGTTCCGCGACGCGCCCGTTCTCAACAATCGGCCGCCGCAGCTCATCCCTGGATGGCTTCGCCGAGTTGCTCCTCGCAATGACGAGCCGTTGTTTGGTGTTGCGCGAGCTCCCTCTCGACCCCAGTGTTCACCTCGCCCGCGAAGCGCCCCAGCAATAGCAACCGGCATAGCGCCGCCGTGGCTCCGGTTTCCTGAGGAAGCGGCGTCACTGGGTGCTATCGCTCGGACGCTCGCAAACCGTAAAGCCCGGGAGGGTCGCCACGGGGCGGCAGCGGCGATAGAGCATCGAGATGAATCCCGTCGCGCGTCGGGCGCCGTTCGCGTGGTCCGACAGCGCGAACGGGTAGAGACTGGCGCTGGCGTAGAAGCCGATGCGCCAATCGACCGAGGCGCGCGGGCGCAGCGCGTCCTCTTCCGTCCCGGGAACGACGTAAAATGGCGCCTCCGCCAGTTCCCGCCGTTTCCGCTCGAACGCCAGATCGGTCACGACATCGATGAGGCCAACATAATAGCCGGTCCAGACGGCGCCCTGGCGCGCTGGCCGAAGCGCGGCCAGGGGATCGTAGACGTTCGGGTATCGGCTCAGCAGGAGATTCGTCGCGTCCGTCGGGGCGGCCCGCCGGTCGTCGCGCGTCTGCGCCGGCTCCGACGCGCAACCCGGGAGGCGCCAGCGAACACAGACGGATCTGGCCAGACGGGCGCCGACCTCGATCTCGCCCCGCCAGACGAACTGGGCATGGTAGACGACGATCGCGGCGAACACGATCAGGACGATCCATCCTGTCCGCCGGGCTCCGCCCCGCAACGCATAGCCGATCCCCATCGCGATCGCTGCAAACCCATAGGCGATCGTTATCGTCGGCCACGGGCGTCCAACCAAAGCCGGCAGCAAACTCGCCGAGAGCAACGCGTAGGCGATGGGCAAGGCCAGACGCATTTTTTCATTCGCGAACTCACCGCCTCGCCAGATCTACAAGGCCACGGCGAAATTGATCGCGCCGACCGTCAGGACGCCAAACACCGCCAGCAGCATCATCGGATGCGGCACGACCGGAAGCAGGATTTGCGCCTGCGAATAAGCAATGAACGTCGTGAACATTTCGGGCAGGGCAAGCCACGCGCCGAACAGCGCGAGTCCCAGGCCGGCGCCCGCCGCCGCGAACCTGCTGTTTGGAATTTCCTGTTGCGACACGGCGAGCCGGACCACACCGAGCCAAGCCGGCAACCCGGCGCAGAAGCTGAGGCTGACATCAGGAGCAACGAACAACAGCAGCGCGGCCGCGGCGGCGAAAAGCGTGAAAATCGCTGCGGCGCCCAACGCCGGAAGCGTTTCCGTCGCCAGCGATGCAACCGCGAACGGCAGGGCGTAGCGGCCGAAATTGTAGTTCAGCGAAGGCCCCGGCTCGACGAACAACTCGCATGCCACGAGCAACCAGAACAAAACCACGCGCGCGCGAGCGTCGGCAACGACGCGTTGCAGAATGATGGCAAAACTGACGATGCCCGTGATCACGAAAACGTCGAGTGTGGCCACGAGCGACCCATGAATGTTCAGACCCGCCGAGTGAAGGACGAAAGGTAGATAGGCGACCAGGGCGCCATAGGCGTATTCGAAGTCGCGATACGGCCGCAGTCCCTCGGCCATCATTTCGACCCGCTGGCCGAAATAGCCGGCTTCGCCGCTCCAGGCCGGGTCGTGCGCGATGACCAACACAGCCAGCACAATGGCGCCGGCAATGTGCCGGTTGCGCGCCCCCCAGGGCGAGCGGGCGACCATGGCGAGTTGCAGCGCGACCACGCGCTCGCGCGCGGTCGCGAACACGATCGCGCCGATCGCCAGCGCGCCGACCAACAGGATGGCGACGAGCGGCGCGAGCCAGTTCGTGTAACCCGCGAATACCGCCGCCGAATCCGCGCCGGTCTCGACCGGCGGCAACCATCGCGCGGCGGCGAAGAACACCACCGCCGTGGCGACGATCCCCAACGCGCTCCAGGCGGCGGCGTGCCTCGCGTTGCCGCTCGTTTCGGCGTCCGTCGGCAAGGCGAGTCTCTCCGCAGGGCGCTTGGCTTCAACGAGCCCCATGAAACCCAGTCGCCCCTCACGCCCCCGGCTTGACGAACTTCAGCGTAAACCGGTCGCTCTCCCCGATCGCCTCATATTTCGCGCGGTCCACATCCTTGAGTCGGTACGTCGGCGGCAGCGCCCAGACGCCGACGGAATAGTCCTTGGTGTCTTTGGGGTTGGCGCTCACTTCGGAGGCGGCGACGAATTTGAAGCCGGCGGCTTCGATGAGTTGGATGGCGGCGTCCTGGCGCACGTAGCCGGATTTGGCGAGCGGATCCTGCGGGAGGTCGGGGGAGCCGCGGTGGTCTTCGATACCCAACACGCCGCCCGGCTTCAACGCGGTGTAAAACGCCTTCAGCGCCCCGGCGGTCTCGGCGCGCGCCAGCCAATTGTGCAGGTTGCGGAAGGTCAGCACGAAGTCGGCGCTGCCGGGCGCGGCGATGGCGTGGCGGTCGGCGGCGAATTCGGTGGTTTCCACCTTGCTGTAACGCTCGGGGCTGGCGGCGATCTTGGCGGTGAAGCCGGCGTTCTCGCGCTGCGCTTCCTCTCTCGTATCTGCGGCCTCGAAATTGGCGGCGATATAGCGGCCGTGATCCTTCAAATAGGGAGCGAGAATCTCGGTCCAATAACCGGCGGCGCCGGGCAGGATTTCGACGACGGTCGAGTCCGGCTTGACGCCGAAAAAGGTCAGGACCGGCCCGGGATGGCGGAAGACATCGCGGGCGCGGTTCTTGTCGGCTCGCTGGGGACTGTCGATGCGCGCCTGCAAAACGGGATCGACGTCGTCGGCTGTCGCCGGTGCTGAGAACGCCAGCGGGCTGAGCAGCAGCGCGGCGAGCAGGGCATTTCGTATAGACATCGGACGCCTCCAGCACAAAGCGTCAGACTAGCCCGTTTTCCCCCTCTCTCGCAATCGGCATTATAAACTCTTTCGATAGAATTTATCGATTTCACTGCATCGGCGGCGGATGCTGCAAGCCGCCCTGCGTCCACAGCGCGTTGAGGCCGCGCTCCAGGCGATACGGGCCGCCGACCGTGCGCTCGAAGATCTCGCC
>Ga0302319_10008515_pt1 | contig 19936 bp, 14 predicted proteins | sample Bog_T0_2_FD_203319 | JGI IMG/M metagenome (GOLD analysis project Ga0302319, IMG submission 203319) | Peat permafrost microbial communities from Stordalen Mire near Abisko, Sweden - Bog_T0_2 | ecosystem: Environmental > Terrestrial > Soil > Wetlands > Peat | place: Sweden: Abisko, Stordalen Mire... | reverse complement strand
CCAGCGAAGTCCGCGGCGGCATGGAATGCGGCATCACGATCGACAACTATAACGACATCCATCAGGGCGACATCATTGAGGCATTCGTGATGCAGCGCGTGGCTACCGAGTCCATCTAACTCGGGGCCATGGCTTCCATCGGGGTCCTGACCCTGGAACTGCGGATCGAACAGGCGCATTCTCTCAAGGAGAAGCGCCATGTGGTGAAGAGCCTGAAAGACCGGCTGCGCCACAAGTTCAACGTTTCGGTAGCCGAGATCGACGACCAGGACCTGCATAACAGCGCGGTGATTGCCGCGGCTGTAGTGTCGTCAAGCCGCGACTTCGCCGAAAAAATCCTCAGGGCCGTGGAAGAAGAAGCCGCAGGCCAGCTCGGCCCGATGCTGATCAGAGCCGACGTAGACTGGATGTAAGGAAATGGAAGACCACCGCGCCCGTCGCGTTTCCGAAGCCGTAAAAGAAGAGCTCGCCGAAATCATCGGCTTCGAGATGGAAGACCCGCGACTCGAATCCGTTTCAGTAACAGCCGCCGACGTCTCTCCCGACATGCGCCACGCCCACGTGAAAGTCGCGTCGGACTCTGGCCAGGAAAAGAAAGCCCTTGCCGCACTCGAACACGCGAAGAACTTTCTGCGCCATGAACTGGCAGCACGCCTGAATCTCCGCCGCATCCCCGAACTGCACTTCTCGCCGGATTCGCATCCCGACGCCGACAGCCGCATTGAATTTCTGCTGCGCCGAGCCAAACGAAACCGCGCTCGGGAATAAACCTGCCTCGACGCGCGCACAGGGTTGACTATCTTTATGCCCACGAAGTGCTTCTCATTGTCGGTAACGAGGATACAGTCGTTCGCCTCTGCGACAGCTGCGGAGATCATGTCGAGCGGGCTGCGTGGCCGGTTTTTGCGGTAACTTTTGCCATGAGCCGTGCCCAGGCCAGCCCGGCCTTTTCGGCACCGTTGGGCGTTTGAGATCAAGGCCGGTCCCAACCAGCGGCGACCGCCGCAAAGCCGCCAGTATCCCCCCTGTATCGCGAACGGTCTTCGCGTCAAATCCCCCCTGGCAATGTTTCGCATCTCAAAACCTGTCCTCGCCATTTGCATATGCCAAACCTCAACGAAACGCCTAATCCTGTTAAATAATCGCGTTTTGTAACGCGAAATACACGGATCGGATTGCGCTTGCTTCCCTGGCATGACAAACTGATTGCCACAGGTCTTTCGTTAACAAGGAGTTTTTATGCGCCATGCCGCGTATGCAGTGTTCGCACTGCTGCTTGCCGTTTTCACCGCCGCCGCTCAGGTTGGCGGAACCGGAACCATCCAGGGCACCGTTACCGATCCCTCCGGAGCCGTCATCGCCGGGGCCGAAGTCAGCGCCACCAGCGTCACCACCGGAGAAGTAACTACCCGTAACAGCACGGATGCCGGATATTTCGTCCTCCCGCTGCTGCCCGCCGGCGAATACAGCGTCACCATCAAAAAAGAGGGCTTCCAGACGGTTACCCAGCCGCACGTCACAGTTGACGCGCTGGCGAACGTTGGGCTCAACACCAAACTGCAGGTCGGAGCCACCACCCAGTCCATCACCATCGAATCCCAGGGTTCGATTCTCAAGAGCGACGACCAGGCCCTGGGCTCCTCAGTGGAGAACAACGTCTACGACGCACTGCCTCTCGCGATGAACGCTTCCGCGCGCGACCCTTCGGCGTTCGCAGGTCTCGTTGTCGGTGTGAGCAATTACAGCACCCAGGCTGCCGGCCCTTCCACCGGCTCTTTTAACGGGGGCCAGACTTACCAGAACGAAACCTACATTGAGGGTCTGCCGCTTACCAGCGCCGGCACAGAATCCGATACACGGAACCTCGCCTTCGGCATCTCGGTCGAAGCGGTTGAGCAGTTTCAGGTCGAAACCTCCGGCGCCAAGGCGATGTACGAAGGCCAGGGCGTAGGCAATTACGTTGTGAAGTCGGGAACTAACGCGTTCCACGGCGGCGTATATGAATACTTCCGCAACACCGATTTCGATGCCCGCGGTTTCTTCGGAGCCATCACCCCCGTCGAGCATCAGAACGAATTCGGCGGCACCGTCGGCGGCCCGATTAAGAAGAACAAGATCTTTTTCTTTGGCAGCTACGACGGTTATCGCTACGATTCAGGAACTCAGCCGTCCCTGACCAGCATTCCCACTGCGGCCGAGCGCACCGGCGATTTCAGCGCCTTCCCGCAGCTTATTTACGATCCCAACAGTTCCACATCCAACACCCCGCGAACGCCGTTTCCCAATAACATGATCCCGCCAAGCAGGATCTCGGCGATTTCCCAGTCCTTCCAGTCTTATCTGCCCTCGCCCATCAACGGCAACATCGTAAACAACTATCAGACCAGTCTTCCCCTGCTGGTGAACAACAACAACACAACTGAAAAGGTGGATTATAACGTCTCCGATAAGAACCGGTTGTTTGTCCTGGCCAGCTGGGGCATGTATACCACTAACTACACCGGCAGCCTGAGCGGTGAAATGCCCTTGCCCTACACGCAGGGCCGCGTTGTTGCGGAGACATCCAACGTCCTCCAGGTTCATGACAGTTACATCATTTCGCCCACCGTGGTGAATCAGCTGGGTCTTTCCTACAGCCGGTTGTGGATCCCGCTGGGCAGCGACACCGCCGCCAGCGGCTATCCGATGAAGGCGGGTCTCACCGGGCTCCCCCCGGGACTGGCAAGCCTGCAGTTCCCCGATATGAGTTTCGGCGGAACGAACGCTCCCACCGGCTGGGCGGGCACCAACGCCCACGTCTATAACGAAGCGCAGAACACCGGCGACATCCAGGACAATATCGTCTGGGTGAAAGGAAAGCACAATTTTACTTTCGGCTTCCAGTACCAGTTTCTCCAGGACAACGAAACTCAGACGCAGTATTCCAGCTTCAGCTTCAGCAACGCCGAAACCGAGCAGTTCACCTCTACCGGGAGCGCTGTAGCGAACACGGGACTCGGCTACGCAGGGTTTCTTCTGGGCGCGGTCGACAGCGCCACCGCTCCGCAGTACGCCGTCGCTGAAACCGGCGGTCGTTATAAGACCTACGCTTTCTATGCGCAGGACGATTTCAAGGTGACTTCGAAGCTGACCCTCAATCTGGGCTTGCGGGAGAACATCTGGAGTCCCTTCAACGAAGTCAATAATGTCATGTCCTTCCTTAATCCGACGGCTCCCAATCCGCTCGCGGGGGGCATCCCGGGAACGCTGGAATTCGCAGGCAACGGACCGGACAGCTGTGGCTGCGCGACGCCCGTAAAACAGCACAACCTGAATCTCGCTCCGCGTCTGGGCGTCGCCTGGCAGGCCGCTCCAAAGACCGTCATTCGCGCCAGCTACGGCATCTTCTATGCTCATGCCGGCGGCGTCGGCGGCCGCGCTAACGGGCGTCAGGGTCTGAGCCAGCTCGGGTTCACTTCCTCCAACAGCTTCAGCAGCACTGTTTCCGGCCAGCCCGCATTTTACTGGCAGACCGGCTTCCCCGCCAACCCGCTTCCGCCGCCCTTCTTCAACCCCAGCTATGGCATCGGCTACATCCCGGCTTCCGCCGGAACTTCTATCGGGGCCGGTCCGGGCACGGGCCAGACCCTGGTTTACGGCGATCCCAACGAAGGCGGCCAGGCCCCCGTCTACCAGGACTGGAGTGCGAACATCCAGCATTCAATCACTCAGAACCTGGTGCTCACCGCCGCTTACAGCGCGAGCGTAGGCCACCACCTTCCTGGCGCCAGCGTGGCCGGCACGTTTACGAATCAGATCCCCGAGCAGTACCTTCCGCTCCAGGGCCTGCTGGGCTCCACGCTGACTTCCACTGTGCTCACTCAGGCTCAGGCGCTGTTCCCGAATATCAAACTGCCTTTTGCCAACTTCACCGGAACCCTCGGCCAGGCCTTGAAGCCCTTCCCGCAGTACAGCGGCATCTCCGATCCCTGGCTCGATGTGGGTAACTCCTCTTACCAGTCGCTGCAGCTTTCGCTGAACCACAGGTTCTCGCATGGCCTGACGTTCATGATCAACTACACCTGGAGCAAGGAACTCGACGACCTTGCCGGCGCGCGCGATCCCAACAAAGACTACCTTGAGCGCGGACCGGGTTCGATCGACCACCCCGATGTCGCCTCAGCCACCTTTGTCTACCAGCTTCCGTTCGGCGAAGGCAAGAAGTGGAACAGCGGCAACAAAGTGCTGAGTTCGGCTATGAGCCACTGGCAATTCTCCGGCATCTTCACCTTCCAGAGCGGCGCGCCTCTCAGCATCGGCGGCACCTGTACCAGCGGCGGCATCCTCGGCACCTGCTTCCCGAACTACAACACGAGCTTCAGCGGACCCATCTGGATCAACGGCACGCCCGGCGTCGGCAACCTCGCCACCACCCCTTACCTCAACAAAGCGGCCTTTGTCGATCCCGCGGCTTACACCGTCGGCGATATCGCCCGCTCCGCGCCGTTCAGCCTTTACGCGCCGCACACGGCCGATTTCGACCTCAGCGTGCGCCGCGAATTCCGAGTCGTAGAGCGCGTCCGGCTGGCCTTCCAGGCGGACGCCTTCAACCTCAACAACGCGGTCCACTTCGGCGCGCCCGGAACCAATATCGATTCGGCCAGCTTCGGCATCTTCTCGTCCCAGGCCAACCAGCCGAGAAAGCTGCAGTTCAGCGCGCGGGTGTCTTTCTAAGACATCCGCGCCGCTAATGCGAATGGCGGGGCACAACTTGTCGCAGATCACGATACCCGACCGCGAAGTCCAGACAAGCCCCGGTATCCAGCTGTCCCACATGCGCCCGAAATAACTCCTGCCACGGCGAGTCGCTCTTCAGCGCACCGCCTGGCAGGGCCGCGCGCCGCTCCTCGATCTCCTCATCGCTCACCAATAAATCCACCCGCCGATTCCGTAGATCCACCTTGACCGAATCCCCGGTCCGCAAAATCGCCAGATTCCCCCCCGCCGCCGACTCCGGCGACGCATGCAGTATCGAAGGACTATCCGAAGTCCCGCTCTGCCGCCCATCCCCCATACACGGCAGCATACGAAAACCCTTCTTCACCAACTCCCCCGGAGGAGTCATATTCACCACCTCCGCCGCGCCCGGAAATCCGATCGGCCCCGTCCCGCGGACCACCAGCATGCACTTCTCATCGATCTGAAGCGCAGGATCTTCAATCCGCCGCCGGTAATCCTCCGGCCCGTCAAACACAATCACCCTGGCGGTGAAGCACTCTTCTTCCCCAGGCGTCGAAAGAAACCGCGCTCGAAACTCCGCACTAATCACTGACGACTTAATCAAAGCCGAATCGAACAAATTCCCCCGCAGCACCATAAAACCCGCCTGAGTCTTAACCGGGCTTTCATAGGTCCGAATCACCTGAGAATCCAGAATCCGGGCCGCCCGATAATTCTCCGCCACCGTAGTGCCTGTAACCGTCATCGCCTCGCCATGCACCTTACCCACACGCAGCAACTCGCTCATCACCGCAGGCACACCGCCTGCCCGATGAAACCCCTCGCCCAAATACTCTCCCGCCGGCTGCACGTTCGCCAACAAAGGAATATCGAAACCCAACTTCTCCCAATCGTCGATATCTAAAGCGACACCGATATGCCGGGCAATCGCCTGAATATGAGGAGCGCAGTTGGTAGACCCGCCTATCGCAGTATTCAGCACAATCGCGTTCTCAAACGCCTCCCGCGTCAGCACCCGGCTCGGAGTCAGATCTTCATTCACCATCGCCACAATCCGCCTCCCGGTCTCATAGGCATAACGCGCCCGCTCGCCATACGTAGCCGGAATCGCCGCGCAACCCGGCAAAGACATCCCCAATGCCTCTGCCAGCGAATTCATCGACAACGCCGTCCCCATCGAATTGCAATGCCCCGGACTCGGCGCCGAAGCAATCGTGGTCTCAATCAATTCGTCTTCACCGATCTGCCCCGCCGCCAGCTGCCGCCGCGCTTCCCAAAGCACCATCCCTGACCCGGCCAGCTTCCCGCTCTTCGTATAGCTGTCGATCATCGGACCGCCCGAGAGCACAATCGCCGGCATATTCACCGTCGCCGCCGCCATCAGACACGCAGGAGTGGTCTTATCGCAGGCCGTGGTCAAAACCACGCCATCGAACGGATAGCCCAGCATGATCTCAACCAGCCCCAAATAAGCCAGGTTTCGATCCAGGGCCGCGGTAGGCCGCCTGCAGCTTTCCTGAATCGGATGAATCGGGAACTCGAACGGAATCCCACCCGCATCGCGAATCCCATCCTTAATCCGCGCCGCCAAAGCCAGATGAATCCGGTTGCACGGAGTCAGTTCACTGCCGGATTGCGCAATCCCGATCACCGGCTTGCCCGACTGCATCTCCCCCCGCGTCAAGCCCCAGGACGGATACCGCTCCAGATAAACCGCCGTCTCCCCGGGCTCTTCCTTATCGTTGAACCAGATCTCGCTTCGCCGCCGCTTTGAATTTTCTTCGCTCATCGAACTATTACTCTACTCCGCAACGTAAAATGAAGGAATCGAATCCATGAAGATCGCGATTATCCTGTTTGCCTTACCACTCGCCGCCGCAACCGATGGCCCGACGATTCTCAGCACCCGCTGCGGCCAGTGCCACGGCGAGTCGACCGCGATGTCGGGATTGAAGGTCACCTCCGCGGACAACCTCCTGAAAGGTGGCCACCGCGGCCCCGCGCTGATTCCGGGCAAATCCAATGAAAGCCTTCTCTATAAGGCTGTCGCCCATATCGGAAATGTCGTCATGCCTCCCGGAGGCACGCTGAGCCCCGACGAAGTGGCCGCAATCAAAACCTGGATCGATGGCGGAGCCAAATGGACCGCACCATCCACATGGTGGGCCTTTCAAAAACCCGCACGTCCCGCCGTTCCCGCTGGCAATGCAAAAAATCCCATCGACGCTTTTATCGATCAAAAGCTCAAAGCCGCCGGCATCCCCAGAGCCCCGGAAGCCGACCGCCTCACCCTCATCCGCCGAGCCTCCTATGACCTCCTCGGCCTCCCGCCGACTCAGGACCAAATCGACCATTTCCTCAATGACAAATCCCCCGACGCCTGGGAACACGTCGTCGACAGCCTGCTCGCCTCCCCCCGCTACGGCGAAAAATGGGGACGCCACTGGCTCGACCTCGCCCGCTACGGCGACACCGCCGGTTTCGAGCAGGACCCCTACCTTCTCCTCGCCTGGCGCTATCGCGACTATGTCATCAAATCCTTCAACGACGACAAGCCCTACGACCGCTTCGTGAAGGAACAAATCGCAGCCGACGAGCTTTATCCCAACGACGCCGAAGCCCGCACCGGCACGGGCTTCTATCGCGTAGGCGTCAATCGCGACATGCTCTTCAAAGTCGAAGACGTGAACCTTGTTGAGAAGCGCATCGACATGGTCGACACCACAGGCGCCGTCTTCCTCGGCTTAACAGTAGGCTGCGCCCGCTGCCACGACCACAAATTCGATCCCATCCCGCAGCGCGATTATTACCGGATGCAGGCCATCTTCCAGCCGGCCGTGAGCACCAACGTATTCCTCGACTACAACCCCGCACGCAATTACGACATCGCCGAGAACAGCCGAACTTTCAAGCTCTGGCAAACCAGCGAAGAGATCCAGAACATTCAGAAGAAGTATCAGGATGAGCTGCGTGAGAAGAAGATTGCGCAACTGCCCGCCGATGTTCAGACGGCCTTCCACACGCCTGAAGAACAGCGCACGAAAGAGCAGCGCATCTTAGTGGATGACAACGCGAAGAAAGTCGGCATCGGTCCCCAGGAGACCAGCGCCATCATGAGCCAGGCAGATAAGGAACGCCTCGACGCGATCGCGAAACGCCTCCTGAATACCTTCAGCAATTACAATCCGCCGCCCATGTCATTCGGCATTGTCGATGCAGGCCGCGACGTACCGAAGACCTTTATCGCCGAACGAGGCAATCCTGAAGCGCCTGGCGATGAAGTGCAGCCCGGTTTCTTAACCGCTCTGGGCGCGGGAGACGTTCCGGAAGCCCCCCTTCACGCCGCCTCCACCTTCCGTCGCAAGGCCCTTGCCGAATGGCTCGCCACTCCCGATAATCCCCTCTTCGCAAGAGTCATGGTGAACCGCATCTGGCAGTTCCACTTTGGCTCCGGCCTCGTCAAAACTCCCAGCGACTTCGGTATACGCGGCGGCATGCCCACCCATCCCGAACTCCTCGACTGGCTGGCCACCGAATTCGCCGATCGCAAGTGGTCCGTCAAAGCCATGAACAAGCTGATCATGATGTCGGACGCCTATAAGCGCGCTTCGAATCCCACCGACACCGCCCGTGACAAAGACCCATCCAACGACTTGCTTTCTCACATGAATCGCCGCCGCCTCGAAGCAGAAGAAATCCGCGACGCCTCGCTCGCCGTCACCGGTGAACTCAGCTTCAAAACCGGAGGACTCCCCATCGTGCCGCCGCTCTCGAGAGAAGAGCTCTTCGGCATGATCGGCAATCCTAATAGCGCCTGGTCGGTGACTCCCAATCCCGCCGAATACAATCGCCGAACCATCTATATGATTGTGAAGCGAACCTTCCAGCAGCCCATGGCGCAGTCGTTCGACGGCCCTGACGGCGTCCTCACCTGCCCCCGGCGCAACGAAAGCACCACCGCCCCGCAGTCGCTCGCCCTGCTCAACAGCAGCTTCACGATGGACCGAGCCAAAGCTCTCGCCGCGCAGATAAAAACCGCCGCCGAAGCCTGGCAAAAAATCTACGGACGCGCCCCGTCAGCCGAAGAGCAAACCGAAGGCGAAAAATTCCTCAACAAATCCACCATGTCCGAACTCATCCGAGCCCTCATGAACACCAACGAGTTCCTCTATGTTGACTAGACGCCAACTCCTCTCCCGCACAGGCAATGGCTTCGGCCTCGCCGCCCTGGCCGGCCTCCTGCAAGCCGCCGACGCCAACCCCCTCGCGCCCAAACCATCCCCACTCCCGGCCACCGCAAAAAGTGTCATCTACCTCTTCATGCACGGCGGCGTCAGCCACGTCGATACCTTCGACCCCAAACCCCAGCTCACCCGCCACACCGGCCAGCCCCTCTCCGCCGACCTCGCGAAGCTCATCAAAACCAGCTTCATTCACGACCCTTCGAAAGCCATCCTCCGCGGCAGCCCCTGGGAATTCAAACCCGGCGGAACCTGCGGCACGCCCGTCTCCGACCTCTATCCCAACGTTCGCGACATGATGGACCACATCTCCGTCATCCGCGGCTGTTACGGCGACCAGTTCGACCACGCGCCCGCCATCTACCTTCGCAGCACCGGCCACCAACTTCCCGGACGCCCCTGCCTCGGCTCATGGGTCACCTATGGGCTCGGTACCGAAAATCAAAATCTCCCCGCCTTCGTCGTCATGTCGGACGGCTCTACGAAATCCGGCCCGCCCGCCTACAGCGCCGGCTTCCTGCCCGCGGTCTTCCAGGGCACCGTTTTCCGAGGAGGCGAAAGCCCCATCCTTTATCTGAAAAACCCCGAAGGCGTCTCGCCCGAGATTCAGCGCAACACCCTCGACTTCATCAACGCCATCGATAAAATCCAGGCCCGCACGCACCCCAACGACTCCACCCTCGAAGCCCGCATCTCCTCCTACGAACTCGCCTGGCGCATGCAAAGCTCCGCGCCGGACGCTGTCGATATCACAAAGGAATCCGAAGCTACGAAAAAACTCTACGGCATCGACGATGCAAAGACCGCCGACTTCGGCCAAAAGTGCCTTCTCGCCCGACGCCTGGTCGAACGCGGCGTGCGCTTCATCCAGCTCATCTCCGGCACCAACGTCGGCCAGGATTGGGACGACGCCCACACAGACCTCACCGGCTCCCACACGCGCATGGCCGGTAAGACCGACAAGCCCATCGCCGGCCTCCTCCGCGATCTCAAGAGCCGAGGACTGCTCGATTCCACGCTCGTCGTCTGGGGCGGGGAATTCGGCCGCACCCCTCTCGCACAAGGTGACAACGGCCGCGACCATCATCCCTACGGCTTCACCATGTGGATGGCCGGAGGCGGAGTCAAAGGCGGACAAATCCTCGGTTCGACTGACGAATTCGGAGTCCAGGCCGCCGAGATGCGGGTCGATGCGCATGACGTCAACGCCACCATCCTGCGCCTGCTGGGCATCGACCACCACAAGCTGACCTTCCTCTACCAGGGCCGCGACATGCGCCTTACCGACGTGAAAGGCGAAGGTGAGTTCACCTCACGCATTATCTGAACTCGACGCCGCCACAGCAGCGTTCATGGGCGAACTCGTGCGTCGAAACGAATCCCCGCACACGATTCGAAACTACGAAGCCGATCTTCGCGACTTCACCCACTACTTTACGCCGCCCGAAAGCCAGCCACCCGCGCTCAACGAATTCGACCTGCTTGCCCTCCGCGAATGGCTCGCCCATCTCTACGACCGCCAACTCAAACCCGCCACCATCCGGCGCAAACTGGCGTCGTTAAGAGGGCTCTTCAAATTCCTCTCCCGAGAAGGCCGGATCGTAAAAGACCCCGCCCGCCTGCTGCGTCTCCCGAAGATGCCGAAGACCCTGCCCGATGTCCCTAATGCCGAAGCCACCAACGCCATCGTCGACGGCAATCTCCCGCCCGAACTCGAACGCCCCGATCCGCAACGCGACCGCCTGCTCCTCGAAATGCTCTACGGGTGCGGTCTGCGCGTAAGCGAAGCCGTAGGTCTCGATATACAAGATATCGACCGCTCCGAGCGCTGGCTGCGCGTAAGAGGCAAAGGCCGCAAAGAACGCCAGGTCCCCTACGGTTCCAAAGCCGCCACAGCGCTCGAAACCTGCCTCGAAGCCCGCGATGACCGCACCGGCCCGCTCTTCCTCAATCGCTTCAATAAACGCCTCAGCGACCGCGGCGCAAGAAACATCGTGAAGTTCTACGCAACCTACACCGTAGGCGACTCCTCCATCCACCCCCACACCCTCCGCCACGCTTTCGCCACCCACCTGCTGAGCGACGGAGCCGACCTGAGAGCTATCCAGGAACTACTAGGCCATGCCAGACTCTCCACCACCCAGAAATATACAAAGGTCTCCCTCGAAGACCTCACGAGAGTCTACGATAAAGCCCATCCCAAAGCCTGACCCGGCTGTTGACAGCACGCTCCCAATCTGGGAACATTCGGTTTTGAGAATTATTAGCGAGCGCAAAATCCGGGATTTCGGCAGGAAACACTCCGATGCCGCGATAGCCCTCGTCAACTGGCGTCGAGCCGTTCGCGCGGCAAGATGGAATCATCAATCGGATGTGAAAGCGCAGTTCCACGATTCGGATCTGGTGGGTGAGAAAACAGTATTCAACATCCCGAAAAACCGTTACAGGCTGATTGCCTTCATATCCTTTCGGACTCAAATCGTCTACATCAAACAAATTCTCGCACACCGCGAGTATGACAAGGGGCTCTGGAAACAATGAACACCGAGACTCACACAATCGCCGCCACGTCCGGCATGGATATCCGCCGTTACGGGAGGCTGCTCGCGAAATTTACGCCCAAGGTGATCGAAAACGAAGCGGAAAACGAAGAGGCCCTCGCTGTTGTGGAGTCTCTCATGTCGCGCGGCGACGAAAACCTGAAGGCGGAAGAACTGGCTCTTCTCGATCTCCTCGGCGCATTGATCGAGAGTTTCGAGCGGCGCGCCTACCAACTGCCCGAAGGCGACCCCGCCGGCACGCTCGAAGTCCTGATGGAAGGGCGAGAACTGAAACCAATCGACCTCGCTCAGGTTCTGGGCTCGCGCGCGAAAGTCTCGGAGATTCTCTCACGCAAACGAGCCATCAGCAAAGAACAGGCGAAAGCCCTCGGAGCATTCTTCGGCGTTTCTCCCGCTGCGTTTATCTGAAGCCTATATAAACGCCATCGTCTTAACGCCCGAAATATCGAACCGCTTCCGGCATCGCAAATTCTTGCACATCGCCTGGTTATCCAGCAGCACCATGTAGCTTTGCGCCTTCGCAAACTTCGCCCGATCCCGCTCATCGGCCCCGCCGGGCAAACGATCCTTCTTCGTCCGCACGATCCAGTTCAGTTCATACTCGTCCTGCGTGCGGCACGAAGGACAGTTCAGCATGATCTTCTTCGTCGCCTTCGACTCGTTGTAATAGGCCTTCTCGTCCACGTCTAACGGCTTTCCATCGGCACCCACTGCATGCCGTCGGGATTGCCTTTATACTCGGCGCGCGGCCGGATCAGGCGGTTGTTGTGATACTGCTCGAGCACATGCGCCGTCCACCCCGACATGCGGCTCACCGCGAAAATCGGCGTAAACAAGTCCGGCTGAATCCCGAGCGAATAATACGTTGAAGCCGAATAAAAATCCACATTCGGATTCAGCTTCTTCTCGCCCTTCACCGTCTCTTCCACACGGCTCGACATCAGATACAAATCCTCATGCCCCGTGCTCTTGCCGAGCGCTTCAGACATCACCCGCAAGTGCGTCGCCCGCGGATCGTCCGTCCGATACACGCGATGCCCAAACCCGGGAATCTTGATCTTCTTCGCGAACATCTCATGCACGCGCTCGACAGCCTTCTCCGACGTCCCCACTTCAAGCAGCATCTTGATCACTTCTTCGTTAGCGCCACCATGCAGCGGACCTTTCAAAGCGCCGATCGCCGAAGTCACCGCCGAGTAAATGTCCGACAAAGTAGCCGCCGTCACTCGCGCCGCGAAGGTCGAAGCATTCAGTTCATGATCCGCATGAAGAATCAGAGCCACATCGAACGTGTGCTCCATAATGGCGTCTGGCTTCTTCCCGGTCAGACAATACAGAAAATTCCCCGCAAAACTCAGTGAAGCATCGGGCGCAATCACAGCCTGCCCTGCGCGCAGACGCCCGAAACTGCTCACGATCGTCGAAGTCTGCGCCATCAGCTTCGTAGCCTTCAGCTGATTTGCTTCCGGCGACATGTCTTTCACCGTCGGATCCGAAAGACTGAGCATGGATACGGCGGTCCGCAGCACATCCATCGGCGGCGCCGTCAAATTCGCTTTCAGGAACTCTTCCACAGGTGCGGGAATCGCGGCATGCGCAAACAGATCGGCCTTCAACCGATCCAGTTCCGCCTGTTTCGGCAGCGTCCCTTTCCAGAGGAGCCAGATCGTCTCTTCGAACGTCGCCTTCTGCGCCAGTGTATGGATGTTATATCCGCGATAGCTGAGAATGCCCGCGTATCCGTCGATATAACAAATCTCGGATTCGCCAGCAACGACGCCCTCAAGTCCAGCGCCAGTAGTCGGAACGGTGGTCGTGCTCATGTGGTCACCTTATAGTCTATTTCAGCAGTGGTTTTCTCAGCTTCCCGATTGTTCTGTGAAGCATGATCTGGAACGGGCTCTTATGCGGACAAATCGGATATGGCGCGAAATTGATCTCGTCGCTCGACCGGTCTACCCAGAGCTTTTCCGTGCGTTTGGAATTAACATCGACGGTCAGAAGCACGCCGTTGTTACAGGACTCGCTGTCGGAAATCCCTAATACCGAAGGATCGGGCGGGCCATCGTCATTACCCGGAGCCCCCGCCTTCGCCGGCCCCCAGTCGCCAACGAATTTATCGAAAGCATAACCGGTGCACGGCTTCGCGGACGTGCATCCCCAGTCGCGATACGCTCCCTGCAGATCGCCCTGCCGCACCGCCTGCAGGAAGGTCTTGATCACGCCTTCCTGATGATGGTTTTTCAGAATGTACCAGCCGAGGCTGACGACCACGATGGCGACGAGCGCTGAGATCACGGCGCGCCTGATCAGGGAATTCCGCTTCTCTTCTCCTGCTCCGTATTGGTCCAGGTAGCCCGGCATTCGTCCCGTATTCGTTTTTATTGTGCCAGAGGCCTTATTGTGCCAGAGGGACTATTTTGCGGGGTTCGCCTTGTTATATGCGGCGATCGCGTCGTTGGTGATGTCGAGCGCGGGTTTGAAATAGAGCGTCTGCGACGCGTCCACAACCATGTCGAGGCCTTTTTCTTCGGAAAGCTTCTGAATCACCGCCTGCATCTTCTGCGAAGCCTTGCCGAGGATCTCCTGACGGTCGCGATCGAAATCGGCCTGCAGATCGTCTGAGATCCGCTGCGCATCGCGCTGCTTGCGCTGTCCCTGCTGCTGCAGATCGGCCGCCGCCTGCTGATTCAGCTTGCCGCTGTTCAACTGCTGCTCGATAGACTGCAAATCGGCCTGCAGCTTGTTCAGATCGTCCTGCCGGGGCTTGTATTTTGCCTCCACAGCGGCCGATGCCTTCTTCAGTTCATCCGATTCGGCCATTGCCTTCTGGGTGTTGATTACCGCGACCTTCAACTGGGCTGAAGCCAGCGTCGCCAGCGGCGCGGCCGCGACTAAAAGCATGGTCGCACGGATTGCGAGGGTACGAAACATAGTGATAAACGAACTCCTCTGATGGGTTGGAATCTTACAGATTAACACAGCGCCGGCGCGTTTCAGCCCTTCAGATACGTCTCGAACAGCCGGAAGATCCGCTTGTACTCGTCGGCCCAGCTCGAAGGCTCCACAAACGAATGGTCCTCCACCGGATAAACCGCCAGATCCCAGTTGTCTTTCCTCAGCTCGATCAGCTTCTGCACCAGGCGCACCGTGTCAACAAAATGCACGTTGGTATCCACCATTCCATGGCAGATCAGCAGGTGCCCCTTCAACCCGCCCGCGAAGTAAATCGGCGACGACTGCTTATACGCCTCCGGATCCTTCTGCGGTTCGTTCAGGATGCTCCCGCTATAGCCTTGGTTGTAATACGCCCAGTCGCTGACCGGACGCAGCGCCGCGCCCGCCGCGAAAACATCCGGCTGCGTGAACATCGCCATCAGCGTGATGAACCCGCCATAGCTGCCGCCATAAATGCCGATCCGCTTCGGATTCACGCCCTGCTCCTGCACCAGCCACTTCGCCGCATCCACCTCATCGTCCAGATCCTTGCCGCCCATGTGACGATAGATCGAGGTGCGCCAGTCGCGCCCGTAACCCTTCGACGCCCGGTAATCGATCGCCAGCACCAGGTACCCGTGCTCCATCAGGAAATGATGGAAAAGATACTCGTGATAGTAAGCCGTCGACCAGAATTTGTCCACGTTCTGGATATAGCCCGAACCGTGAACAAACACCACAGCCGGGCCGCCCTTGCGCCACGTCGAAGGCTTATACAAAGTGCCCGGAATCTTCACGCCGTCCCGTGCCGGGACCTCCACGATCGGCGGATCGGTCCACGCATAATTTGCGAAATCCGGCGCGGGAGAGTCAGTCAGCTTCTTCTCGTCCGCCGTCGCGATGTTGGCCTGCACATACAACTCAGGCGGTTTATTCGTATACGAATAAACATCCGCCAGCCACTTTTCATCGGGCGACAGGATTGCACTGTGCTCGCCCACCGCCTTCGTCAGACGAGTCCGAGGCCCGCCCGTCGCCGCCATCTTCCAGAGATGCCGCTCGTACGGGCTGCCTTCGCTCGTCTTCAAATAGAAGGTCGACTTATCCCGCGAAAGCACCGCGCGGTCGATCTCGAACTTGCCCTCGGTAACCGGCTTCGCATCCCCACCCTCGACATCGATCTCATACATCTGATTGAACCCGCTGCGCTCTGATAAGAAGTAGAACGTCTTGTTATCCGCCAGCCATCCCTGCGCGGTTCCCGGCCCGCCAATCCATGCCGCATCGTGTTCGGTGTCGATCACCTTCGCCTTCGCGGCCGCAGTATCGAGCGCGAAATACCAGCAAGTCTTGTTATCCGCTGCTTTCGACGTAAAAATCCCCTTGCTGCCATCGGGCGAGAATGAAACCGTCTGCGCCCCGAAGCCGCCCCCGCCGCCACCGAATCCGCCGCATCCGCCGTCCAGAATCTGCGCCGAAGGAACCCCGCCCAGATCGCCGTGATCCACCTGCTTCAGTTCGCCCGTCGCAACGTTGATCAACGCCAGATGCCGCGTCGTCCCCGCATCGTCGCCCACACGAGTACGTCCCGGCAGATCCTCGGGAAAACTCGAATCCGTTATCCAGTTCGGCACGATCGAATTCTTCGTGCCCGTCGCCGTTTCGGAAATCACCGCGATCACGTATTTGCCATCGGGAGAAAGCTGCATCGCGCCCATCGATTGCCGCGCCTGCAGAGTATAAGGCTTCCTCCCCGCCGCAGTTCGAGCTTTCGCCTTCGCATCGTTCTCGGCCTTGAGCTTCTCGCGCTCGCGCACCACCTCGAACATCTCCGCCTGTTCCTTCTTCAGATACTCCTGCGCCTCCGTACCCTTCGGCTCATCGGTTGCCGCAGCCGCACCCCCGCGCCCACCGCCACCACCGCGTCCCCCGCCACCACGCCCACCGCCAGCCGGAGCCGTGGGAGCCGTCCCCGCTGCAGCAGCTGCCCGAATATCGGTCATCTGCTCCAGATCCCCGTTATCGAGCGACTGCACAAACAGATTCCCGCCCCGCATATAAGAAATGCGATGCCCATCCGGCAAAAAACGAGGATTCGTTTCCGCATCGGAAGTCTTCGTAATCTGACGCCGCTTCCCGGTAGCGTTATCAACCAGAACGATGTCGCCATCGAGCGAAAATACGCTCCACGCGCGATCCTCGCTTACATCGGCATTCGCAGGCGTAGTCATCCGAACCTCTTCGTCCGATAACTTATGCAGCCCGCTGCCATCGCGATTCACTACGTAAGAATCGAGGGGAGCGGCTACCGGATCCGCAGCCTGCTTCCACTGAAAGTAAATCTTCGAACTATCGGCAGACCACCGAACCTGCGCAGGCTCCGTCCCCACCAGGTTCGGCCCCCGCATAATGTTGTCGATGGTGAGCGCGAAGTTACCGGCCCCGGCCAAAGGGCCAAGGACGAAACACGAAACAAGAACGCCACTGTAGCGCAAGCGAAACATATCTAAGCATCATAGAACGCCGCTCCGCCACCCTGCTCCGGGCCACGAAGCAGCGAGATTAAAATCCGGCCGGTTGTTCATATTTGCTCAGTTTCGCCCTGGGCCAGCGTGTAGCTTTGCTTATGAGGTAAAACAGTCTTGTATAGAAACGTCACTCTCGCACTCGTCCTCGCGGCGGCCGCAAACGCAGCCCCGTGCACCTATCTGGCCACTGACACCTTCTTAGCCAAATACCTCACGCCAGCGCTGCAACCGGAGCGCAATCTGTACCACAACTGGATGCTTACTACGCTCGGTGCAGCGCCGGCGTGGTCGAATACTCCGATCAAGAACCTGCTCATCGGAGGCTCGCATGACGCCGGAACCTTTGGTGAGTCTCAAAGCAAGCTGCCCGACAAGTGGGCGGTTACCCAGACGCACTCCATCCTCGACCAACTCTGTCTCGGCTCGCGCTGGTTCGACGTGCGGCTGCGCCAGGGCACCGGGACAGAGTGGCGTATCTTCCACAACAACTACCTTTTTGAAACCGGCGACGATTCCCTCGAGCAGTTCAAGCGGTTCATTCAGGATCCGGCGCACGCCGAAGAAATCGTATTCGTGCGCATGAAGCTCGAAGGCAAAGACAAGGCGGCCCTTCTCCAGCACTGGGTACAGGTCCTCGGCCCGAACGCCGTAGATAAGAAGAAGCTTCCCAAGGCCAAGCAGGTATTGGGTGGCTTTGGCCCTCTCACGCCGGCCGAAATCCATGCCGCCGCGCCGGGCGCCGGCGGGCGCATCGTTCTTCTTGAATATCCGAAAGACGAAAGCGCCGCGCCCGATATCGCGAAGGACTGGCTTTTTAACTACAACGACGACCAGACTGGTACGTTCAGCAACAAGGTCGAGTACGAAAAAATGGTTGCCGCGCAGACCACCGCGCTGACTGCGGCCAAGCGCAACGCCGCAGGGGAGCCCTTCGCCCTTTGGTGGACCTCCACCGGCAAGGTCGGAAATTTGAACGTTCGCAAAAATACCGCCAAACTTTGGCAGGCTGAAGACGGGGATGACACTGCGCTCGAGGAGTTCTACGTTGCCCAGGGATGCAGCATCGGCACCTTCCTCATCGTCGACTATTTCGGCGATCACGAACTTCAGGGGCAGCAGCAGGACACAGTGATGAAGATCGTGATGGATCACAACGCAAGGTCGCTTACCAACCGGACGCCGACGCCCTGTGTGCCCTGAACGGGGACGCTGAAAAGTCCGCCTTCGTCACAAATGCCCGTGGCTCACATCGAGCCGCGGGCTTTTTTTCGCATAGAATGAGATCGCCAGGCTATGCGCATCGTCCTCTTCCTCTTTACCCCCCTCCTCATCGCCCAACCAGCCCCGCAACTCACTGTCGACGCCCAGTCCAATCGCCACCCCATCAACCCCTGGATCTACGGCTTCAATACCTGGTCCGATACCCGCCTTTCACAGATCATGCACATCCCGCTCATCCGCTGGGGCGGCGACGATGCCACCAGTTACAACTGGCAAACCAGCGTCAAAAACAACACCGGCGACAACCCCTGGCTCTATGAAAACTATTCCGTCAGCCCCAACTTCGACGCCTTCCACGAAGCCAACCTGCGCTACGGCGTTACCTCCCTCAGCACCGTTTCCGTTCAGGACTGGACCCCCTCCACCCCCGGCGCCTGCAGCTTCAGCGTCCAGAAGTACGGCGCCCAGAAAGCCTCCGCGCCCGACAAAGCCGATTGCGGCAACGGCGTCCTCCTCAACGGCCAGCAAATCGGCAACGACCCTAACGACGCCTACCTCCCCGTCACCCCCGATTTCTCGAAGCAATGGGTCGCCCACATCATGAGCAAGTACGGCGCGGCTAACTCCGGCGGCGTCCGCCTCTGGAGCCTGGATAACGAGCCTGAATGGTGGCTGTCGAATCACATCGACATCTATCCCAAAGCTTCTTCTTATGACGACGTGCTCGCCCGCAACATCACCTGGGCCACCGCCGTCAAGCAGGCCGACCCCACCGCTCTCATCACCGGCCCCGTCCCCGGCGGCTGGACCGGCATGCTCTTCTCCCGCATCGATATGAACGCCGGTTGGAGCAAATCGCCTTATCTCTACTGGGACAATCCCGTCGATCAAAAAGCCCATGGCGGGATGGCCTGGATTCCGTATTACCTCCAGCAAATGAAAACCGCCGAGGCTAACGCCGGCCATCGTCTGCTCGATGTCCTCGACGTTCACGCCTACATCACGCCCTCCGGTCTGAGCAGTTCCGCCGGGAACGCCGCCATGGAAACGCTGCGCATGACCTCCACTCGCGCCCTCTGGGACCCGAACTACAAAGTCCCCGGTGGGGGCTATAACGACGCCACCGGCGCTGAACTCCCCCCGATGCTCGTGCCCCGCATGCGCCAGTGGGTGGCCGATAACTATCCCGGCACCATGACCGGCATCACCGAATACAACTGGGGCGCCTTCAACACGATCACGGGCGCCATCGCCCAGGCCGATATCCTCGGCATCTTCGGACGCGAATCGCTTGACCTGGGAACTCTTTGGGGAACTCCCGCGCCCACCGATCCCGCCGCCTTCGCCTTTCAGATCTTCCTCAATTACGACGGCCTCGGCAGCCAGTTCGGAGAAACATCGATTGCCGCCACCACCACCGATGCCGACTCGCTCTCCGTCTTCGCCGCGCAGCGCGCCGATTCCGCGGTCACCATCCTGGTGCTGAACAAAACCGCGAACCCACTGACGTCGAGCGTTACCATCGCGAATCTTACGCCCGCCACGTCCGCTCAACTCTGGCAATACAGCGGAGCGAACCTGAATGCCATCGTTCGCCAGCCCGATGCCGCCATAACCGGCAATGCCGTTACGGCCGCCTTTCCCGCCCAGTCGATGACCCTGATCGTAGTTCCGCAAGCCCAAAGCGCCATGGCCGTCGCTCAGCCTGTAATTAACGGCGTTGCCAGCG
>Ga0302319_10008514_pt1 | contig 19939 bp, 16 predicted proteins | sample Bog_T0_2_FD_203319 | JGI IMG/M metagenome (GOLD analysis project Ga0302319, IMG submission 203319) | Peat permafrost microbial communities from Stordalen Mire near Abisko, Sweden - Bog_T0_2 | ecosystem: Environmental > Terrestrial > Soil > Wetlands > Peat | place: Sweden: Abisko, Stordalen Mire... | reverse complement strand
GGTCACCACCGGAGTGGAGAAGTTGTAGGTGACGGGGCCGGGAGTGGGACTCGGCGGCGGTCCGAACGGGTTGAAAAACTGGGCGTTGGCTGTGGCTGTCGAAAGCGCCAGCAGCGCGATACCAGCTACTGCGAGCGCGTGTTTCGGTAACTTTTTGGGGGAAATAGACTTCCAAATCATCAGCATTTGTTGCTCTCCTTGAAGGCCGATTCGAGGTGCGAAGGTGAAGCGCGCGGGACCTCCCGTCCCGTAGGGGAGACTCTCAACCGCTCCGGAAACCGAGTCAAGGCGAGAGCTGTGAACTGTCTGTAAAGATTGCGCAAAACAGCGCCAAACCGGGAGCATGAGAGAGCCTCGAAGCCGGGCGCATAAGGTATTTGCAGCTGCAGATGGGAGAAAAGAGGAGTTGAAGCTGGCGGACGGACTTGAGAATCCGTTCTCACCGCAATGCGCCTGGAACTGCTCAGCAAGGCTCAATCAGTAGAAACTCAAGTCGCCGGGCCGTCAAGCCCCAAATTGGGCGGTAATGCGGGGAGCTTGTGCCTATGGCTTGGGCACGACGCAGCAATCGCCGCCGATGGGGGCCTCGTCGGCGCTGGCGTCGAGTGCGACCTTCCACTTGCCGCCCACTTTCTTCCAGAAGGTGATGTAGCGGCCGGCGACGGTCTTGATATGCCCGCTCTTGTCCGTGGAGGTCGCGTCGTAGTGGCCCCAGGTGAAGCCGGTGTCGTTGGATGGGCCCATCTGCGCGCCTTCGGCATACCAGGTGAGCTGGTAGTCCTTCGGGTTCCAGGTCGCGCCGGCAGCGATGGCGGCGCGGCCCTGTACTGGCTTCTGTCCGTTCTGCAGGGTCACGCCGTCGTCGGCGAACCAGGCCGCGAAGGCCGCGCCTCCGCCTTTGGCCACAGCATCGGAGAAGTTACCCTCCAGCTTGACCAGCTCCAACTGGCCGGCGGAGAGCGTGGGCATGGTCAGCGGACTCAGGGTCGGTTGCTGCGGCGCCAGCGGATCGACCGACGGCGGCGCAGTTGGCGTGGGCGAGAGGGTCTGGGCGAGGCTGCTCGATGCAGGCAGAGCCAGCATGGCGAGCAGCAGCGTCAGGGCAGCGCGTCGGTTGCGGTCGGAACTCATGCAGCGATTGTACTGACGGCTTGGTCGCTAGAAACAGGGCGGCGGCGCGCCGGAGTTCGTGTCGGCATTACGCTGCGTCTGGCCGGGTTGCGACGGAGGCGGCGCGGTGCAGGGGACGGGCGAGACGGCAGCGGCTCCGCTCGTTGGCCCGGCGGAGCTGCGGCGCTCCGGGATGGCGTGTATCTCGCGCAGCCAGGTGGCGGCGAGGTCGGTCCAGTGCTCTTCCGGCGTGCCCGCCGGGTGTACGCCGAAGCCATGGCCGCCGGTGGCGTAGTAGTGCAACTGGGCCGGATGGCCTGTGTCCAGCAGCGCACGATAGTAGACCAGCGCGTTCTTGCCGTAGCCGCGGTCGTTCTCCGCCTGGATCAGGAAGGTCGGCGGGGTGAAGGCATTGGGCGTATAGACGGGGTCGAGCTCGGTCTGAGCCGGCGGCACGGGAAGGTAGGCGGGATAGACGACGATCGCGAAGTTCACGCGGGCGTCGATGGGCGCGCCGCTCTGCATGGGGACCTGGGATGCTGCCGGAGTGCTCTCCACGTGGTTGTCGTCGGGATGGGTGCTGAGCAGGACGGCCAGATTGCCGCCGGCAGAGAACCCGACGACGCCGATGCGGTTGGAGTCGATATGCCACTCGGCGGCATGTGCGCGGGCCAGCCGCATGGCCTGTTGTGCATCCTCCAGGTCGGCGGGGTTGTCGGGGTAGCGGCCCTTCTCCGGGACACGGTATTTGACCAGCAGGCAGGTGACGCCCATGGAGTTGAGCCACTCGCACGCGTCCGTTCCTTCTCCGTTCCAGGCCAGGCGGGTGTAGCTGCCGCCGGGGAAGACCAGAGCGGCAGCGCCGTTGCCGTTATGCGCCAGGTAGACGCTGAGCGTGGGGTTGGTGACGTTGGTGAGGCGGGCGGTGCGACGTCCGCTGATGAGCCCGTCCGTGGGCTTGGTGACGTCGGTTTCGGGCTCGGTGGTCTGTGCGGGCTCGGGGGTGCCGTGTGGCCATAACGGCAGAACGGTCTGGGCCTGCACCGCAGAAGCGAGCAGAATCGAGGCGAGTGCCGGGAGAGCAAACACCGACATAGCGGACGGGAACATAAGGATGAAGGGCCGAAGTCTCATGCGCAACATAGTATGCCGAGCGATGGAGTTTCGGCATCTATGAAATCAGGGCGCCATCGTTTTGGTGCGGTCGCAATGGCTTGCAGTGGCGTGGGCTGCTCCTTGCGGCGCTGTGCCGGGCGAACCTTCCCAGACGGGCTGCGTTGATACACTGGAGTATGGGTTGGGCTAGGCGGTTTCGGCTGCGGGCTGCATGGGAAGCCAGAGCATGAGTGAATATCTGAGTAGGATTAAGTCGCCAAGGGACGTCAAACGGCTCGGCGTGATCGAGCTGGAGCGGCTGGCGGAGGAGATTCGCGAGCGGCTGATTCTCGGCGTGGCCAAGACCGGCGGACACATTGGCCCGAACCTGGGCGTGGTGGAGCTGACCATCGCCATGCACTACGTCTTCGATACGCCCCGGGACAGCTTCGTCTTTGACGTCAGCCACCAGGCCTATGTCCACAAGCTGCTCACCGGCCGCGAACAGCGCTTCGATACCATCCGCCAGCCGGGCGGGCTGAACGGCTTTATGCTGCGCACCGAGAGCGAGCATGACTGCTTTGGCGCGGGCCATGCCGGTACGGCCCTGAGCGCCGCCCTGGGGATGGCGGTGGCGCGCGACATGAGCGGCGGCGACGAGCACGTTGTCGCGCTGGCCGGCGATGCGGCGTTCACCAACGGCATCAGCTATGAGGCGCTGAACAATATGGCGCAGACCAAGCGGATGATCATTGTGCTGAATGACAATGAGTGGTCGATTGACAAGAACGTCGGCGCAATCGCGGAGTACTTCCACAAGATTGTGACCAACCCGACCTATGTGAGCCTGCACGACCGCGCCGCTGGGCTGGTGGAGAAGTTCGGCGGCAAGGCGGCAAGGCACATCGCGAAGGTGGCGGAGGAGGCGGCCAAGGGAATCGTGGGCCGCGGCATGATCTTTGAGGAGTTCGGCCTGAACTACTACGGCCCGGTGGACGGCCACAACCTGCAATTGCTGATTGAGACCTTCAAGTTCCTCAAACAGCAGAACAAGCCGGTGGTGCTGCATGTGCTGACGCAGAAGGGCCGCGGCTTTCTTCCGGCGATGGAGCAGCAGAAGAAGTTCCACGGGTTGGGCGCGTTCGATCCCGAAACTGGCGCGACCAAGCCGGTCGCGCAGAAGACCTACTCGGAGATCTTTGCCGAGAGCCTGACCAAACTAGCCGACAGCAACGACAAGGTGGTCGCAATTACCGCGGCCATGCCCAACGGCACCGCGCTCGATCTCTTCCGCCCGCATCATCCCGACCGCTACTTTGACGTGGGCATTGCGGAAGAACATGCGGTGCTGTTTGCCGCCGGCATGGCGACCAAAGGCTACCGGCCTTTCTGCGCGATCTATTCCACGTTCCTGCAGCGGGCGTTCGACCAGGTGGTGCATGATGTGGCGCTGCAGAACCTCCCGGTGGTCTTCTGCATGGACCGTGGCGGGCTGAGCGGCGACGACGGGCCCACGCACCACGGGCTCTTTGACATCAGCTACCTGCGCGGCGTGCCGAACCTGGTCCACATGGACCCCAAGGACGAGGACGAACTCGCCGACATGATGCAGACCGCGCTGGAGCACGATGGGCCGAGCGCGATTCGCTATCCGCGCGGCACCGGGCCGGGCGTTACGCCGAAGCAGCAGCCCGTCGCGTTGGAGATTGGCCGCGCAGAGGTCCTGCAGGACGGCAGCGATGTCGCCATCTTTGCGCTGGGCTCGATGGTCGCCGAGGCGGAGAAGCTCGCAAAGCTGCTCGCGGCGGAAGGGCAGAGCGTGGCAGTAATCAATGCGCGCTTCGCCAAGCCGGTGGACGCGGCGTGCATCGCGCGCTATGCGCGGCGCTGCGGGTTGCTCATTACGATGGAGGATCATGTGCTCGCCGGCGGATTCGGCTCGGCGGTGCTGGAGACACTGAACGCGCAGGAGATCGACGTGCCGGTGGTGCGCGTTGGCTGGCTGGATGAGTTTATCGAGCACGGCAAGGTGGACGACCTGCGTGCCAAGTATGGGCTTACGGCCGAGGCCGCGCTGGAGCGGGTAAGGCCGTATCTGAAGAAGGCTGTGGCAGTGTAGGTATCTTCCCTACCCATCGCGCGATGAGACTGCGCGATGAATGGGCCACCCGGCCCTATGGCTGTGCGAGCAGTTCGAGCGCGCGCTTCTGGCGGAAGCGGAACGTCGCCGCGAGTTGTTGACGCACAAAGATCCAGTTCGCCAAGCCGCCGAGCACACCGAACGGCAACTCGTATTCCACCGCGTCCCGAAGCAGCGTACCCGGCTGGCCCTCGAACGATGGTGCAGCCGTAACGCTGTGGCAGTGCCGCCAGTACTTGAACGGGCCGCGTGTCTGAACGTCGCAGAAGCCTTCCAGCCAGCGAAAGTCCTCGATGAGCGCCTCCCAGGGCAAACGGATGGGCGAGAACGGGAACGGGCGGATGGTGAGCGTCATCCGCGAGCCGGTGCCGGCCTGGATGAGATCGGAGCCGGGAAAGGGCCATGGCGCCGGCGGTGGCGGGATCAGCGCAGCCGACTCGATGCGCGCGCGCTGCCAGGCCGGCATCAGGCGGGGAAGGTTGTTGGGGTCGGCGAAGAAGGCGAAGACCGGCTCCGGCGGGTAAGGCAGCCACTGCTCGGCCTGGAAGTGCTGGCGCATCCCGTTGTTTTGTCCTAAAGATGATTGTCGCAAAGAACAGAGACGGCGCCGTGTGGCGCCGTCTCTTGTGCTTCCCGGGGAGGGGAGTTCAGTTAGGGCATCAACACTGCGTCGATGACGTGGATGACGCCGTTGGACTGGATGACGTCAGCCGTCGTGACGTAGGCCGAGCCGCCCTTGTCGTCGGTGATCTTCACCTTGCCGCCGTCGAGCGAGAAGGTCAGGCTGTCACCTTCCACTGTCTTCGCGGAATAGGTGCCGCCGCCCTTTTTGATCGCCTTGATCAGGTCCTTGGAGGTGATCTTGCCGGCGATCACGTGGTAGGTGAGGATCTTCACCAGCGTGGCCTTGTTCTCCGGCTGGACCAGGCTGTCCACCGTACCGGCGGGCAGCTTGGCAAAGGCGTCGTCAGTGGGAGCGAAGACCGTGAACGGTCCGGGGCCGGAGAGAGTATCTACCAGGCCGGCAGCCTTGACGGCGGCCACCAGGGTCTTGTGAATCGGCGAGTTCACCGCGTTCTGGATGATGTTCTTGTTGGCAAACATCGGCGCGCCGCCGACGTCAGGGTCCTTCTGTGCGACAGCGGTCATGGACGTGATGGCAAGCGCTGCGCCTGCGAGCGCCGTAAGCAAAGACTTCTTCATGGGTATTTCTCCTTAGTACGTGCTGAAGTTTGAACAACATGAAACTGACCCGTTGATTCCGCCTCTGGGCATTCCAGAGACGCACATCCTATCTACGCGGGGTATGTCGATACGGATTGTGGGGGCCTGAAAGATAGACTCCGCTCAAGACGGCATCTAAGGGAAATACGGAAGGCAGTTTGGCGCCGTGAACACGAACCCGCTGGAAGGATGAGGACACGCATTTGGTTCCCGTGCGTTGACAAAGATGCCTGCCAGACATCAACTGAGAGTTAAAGGATGCGACGTCGGGACTCAGAGGCGACGGAGGCGCAGGCCGTGGCCGAAGCACACACTCCAGAACATAAGGCCAGGACGCAGCACGATGCGGCGTCGCGGCATCCGCATGCGCGCGGGTTGCTGCTGGTGGGGCTCTACAAGCTGAGCAAGGCCCTCTTCTTTGGGGCCCTCGGCGCCGGCGCGCTGAACCTGGTCCACCGCAATCTGGGCGATCTGGTGCTGCGCCTGGTCTCCGACGTGCGCATCATTGATCCGGAGGGCCACTTTGCCAGCCTGCTGATGGACCGCGTCGACCTGATTGGCGGTCACCAGCTGCGCCAGGCCAGCATGGCGTCCTTCGGCTACGCCGTGCTGTGTCTGATTGAAGGCACCGGACTGGTGATGCGAAAGGTGTGGGCAGAGTACTTCACGGTTGTGCTCACTGCGCTGGCCATGCCGTGGGAGGGCTATGAGGTGCTGGAGCATTACACCGTCTTCAAGCTGGGGCTCTTGCTGCTGAATCTCGCTGTCCTGCTGTATCTCTTGTGGGTGTTGAAGAAGAAGAAATTGGTGACCGTGTAGCCCCAGCGGCTGCACGCGCACCACGGACGGTTATAGCCGCCAATCAATCTTCGCCTTTTGTGCGCCCATAGCGCAGAGACGGTTCTCCGCGCAAGTAGAGGGAAAGAGACGACTCAGATCGGTTAACACAACAGGTTGGGGTGTACCGGTCAGGTAACCCTAGATGCTGGATTTTCCACATTCTATGAGGAAAAAGAGGCAGAGGATGCCCAATTTAGGGCTTGCCACAGCATGGATTCCACGCCATTCTTAGTTGGACTGAAGGGGAGTTAAGTGGATGGAAGTGGAGTATCTTCCATCCTCCAACTACACCCTCCTTCTTCAGGTTCATGGTAGACCATCGGGCCCCGGAATACGAGTCTTCGGGGAGGTACCCATTGAGGTTGAACGATGTTTCGCGGGAACCATCCAGCGCGCGTAGACGAGAAGGGCCGGTTGAAGCTGCCGGCCGAGTTCAAGCGCATCTGCGATGAGCTGTACGGGCCCCGGTTTTACATCACCAGCAGGGACGGCACGCGCGCGGAGATCTACCCCATGAAGGAGTGGGAGGCGATCGAAGGGAAGATGGCGGAGCTGGGCGGACCGGAGAAGACCCGGCTGCTGTTAGCACTCAGCCGTTATGGATCGGCGGCGGAGATGGACGCGCAGGGGCGGCTGCTGTTGCCACAACACCTGCGCCAGAAGGCCGGCCTTACCGGAGATGCGGCGGTGCTGGGAATGCAGAACCACCTGACGGTGATCGATGAGGTGGCGCTGGACAAGAGTCTCGAAGAGCATCCGCTGACGGACGAGGATTTAGCAGTGTTGAAGATTCCCGGGCTGTAGAAGCCCGGCGAGTTTGGAACGACAAGCCCTTCAGTGGGGCGCATGAGGCGGAAGAGATGGCAGCACCGCAACATGTTCCGGTTCTTTTGGAAGAGAGTCTTGAATTTCTCGATGTGCGCCCGGGCGGCGTGGTGTTGGATGCGACGCTGGGCCTGGGCGGCCATTCGGCAGAGATCGCCAGGCGTTTGGGACCGGAAGGCAGGTTGATCGCCTTCGACAGGGACGAGCAGGCGATGGCACTGGCGAAGGCGAGGTTTGCAGTCCTGGCAGAAGAGCTGGGCAGCCGGATGCCGGCAGTAGAGTTTGTGCCGCGGCCGTTCTCGGAGGCCAAGGATGTGGTCGAGCCGGGAACGCTGGATGGATTGCTCGCCGACTTTGGAGTGAGCAGCCTGCAACTGGACGAGGCACAGCGAGGGTTTAGTTTTCGGGCCGAAGGGCCGCTGGACATGCGGATGGATCCGCGCAGCGAACTGACGGCCCAACAAGTGGTAAATCAGGCGGACGAGGAAGACCTCGCCAACCTGATTTACGAATTCGGAGAGGAAAGGAGGTCGCGGAGAATCGCCAGAGCCATTGTGCGGGCGCGGCCGATAGACACGACAGCGGAACTTGCTCGAGTGATATCGGCCGTTGCCCCAGCAATGAAGGGCGACAAGCTTCATCCGGCCACGTTGACGTTTCAGGCGCTTCGGATTCGGGTGAATGATGAGTTGGGCGAGATTCAATCGCTGCTGAAGAGCGCTGAGTCTCTGCTGAAGCCCAACGGACGTGTGGTGTTGATCAGCTTCCACTCGCTGGAGGACCGGCTGGTAAAGGACAGTTTTCGCGAGGCGGCGAAGCGAGGAGTCCTGGAGATATTGACGAAGAAGCCGATTGTTGCGAAGGAGCAGGAGGCCCTGCGAAATCCGCGGGCCAGAAGCGCAAAGCTAAGAGCGGCGCAAAAGGTTTAGAGGGCAAGAACGCTCACGCAAAGGACTCGCGGAGGGCGCAGAGGAAGTCGGAGGCGGTTCGATGGCAACGATGGCGATGGCAGGACCGGAGATGGGACGGATGCAGACCCAGGCGGTCTCGCGGCGGGCGATGATCACTGCCGAGCGCAATCGCGAACTGTTTGAGCAACAGCTTTCACGGCGTCGCGGGCCTACGCCGGAGATGTTCTTCGCCAAATATATCGACAACACACGCATTGTGAAGGCCGACGATCCAGTGCGCCGCAGGGAGATGATCAGCTTCACCATTGCGATGACGTTGTTTTTCTTTCTGACAATGGTCTACGTCTGGCAGCACTTCTCGGCGATCGAGGTGGGGTACAACGTAGAAGCGCAGAAGCTGCAGGTGGAGCAGATGCGCGAGACGAACCGAAAGCTGCGGTTGACCGAGGCTGAGCTGAGCGATCCCAGCCGCATTGACCACATCGCCAAGCAGCTGGGAATGGAGGAACCGCTGCCCGGGCAGGTGGTGCGGCAGGACGATCCCAGCGGCGCGGCCGTGGCGGTGGCAAAGCCTCCTGTAATGCACGCCAACTGAGGATGATGGAGCGGGCGCCTCAGAGTTCGCGCGGAACCAAGGGACAGGACTGGAAATCATGAAGAAGGCCCAACGACAGACACTCACCGCACCCATCCGCCGGGTGCGGTTTGTTTATGTTGCGCTGTTCCTCAGCGCGTGGGTTGCGGTCATCGCCGTGCGTCTGGTGTGGCTGCAGGTGGTGCGCCACGCGGAGTTTGTGGAGAAGGCCAACCAGCAACAGCAGCGTACCTTTGAGGTGGCCCCGCGGCGCGGCGTGCTGTACGACCGCAATATGCGGGAGCTGGCCATGACCGTGCTGGTGGACAGCGTGTACGCGGTCCCCAGCGAGTTGGGCGATAACAAGGCGAGTGACGCGGCCCTGCTGGCGAAGATTGTTCACGTGGATCCGGCCGATCATTTCACCACGGAGGACCAGATCCAGGCGCGTCTCGACGGGTCGCGCAACTTTGCCTGGGTGGCCCGCAAGCTGGACCCCGATACCGCGGAGCGGGTGCGCGAGCTGAACCTGAAGGGCATCTACCTGCAGAAGGAGTTCAAGCGCTTCTACCCCAACGGCGGCCTGGCCGCGCAGGTGCTGGGCTATGTCGGCACAGACGACAACGGACTCGGCGGTATGGAGAGCAAGTTTGAGCCGGAGCTGCATGGAGCTCCGGGACACATGCTCACCGCCATCGATGCCAAGCGGCATGTGCTGGGGTCGGAGGAGCGCGACCCGCTGCCGGGGCAGAGCCTCGAGCTTACGATCGACTCCAACATTCAATACATGGCCGAGCGGGCCCTGGATGCCCAGATGGCCAAGGTGAAGGCGCTGCATGGAACGGTGGTGGTGCAGGACCCGCGCACCGGACAGATTCTGGCGCTCGCCGTGGCGCCGCGGTTCAATCCGAACGACTCGCGGCATCTCGATCCGGACTCGCTGACCAACCTTGCGGTGAGTGACGTGTACGAGCCGGGATCGACGTTCAAGCTGGTTACCTACTCGGCGGCCATTGATGCGGCCGGCGTGGAGCCGACTGACATCGTCGACTGCCAGGGCGGCACGATTACGCTCTACGGCCGCACCATCCACGACGACAAGTCGGACATGGGCATGGGCAGGGTCACTGTGCAGCGCGCGCTGGAAAAATCCAGCGACGTTGCGGCGGTGAAGATGGCGCTCAAAGTGGGGCCGGAGAAGTTTTACTCCTACATGAAGGCCTTCGGCTTTGGCGCGCGGTCGGGCATCGAACTGCCCAGCGAGACGCGCGGCCTGTTGCGGCCCACGCACCGTTGGAGCGCTACCAGCATCGGCTCACTGGCGATCGGGCAGGAGGTCGGCGTCACGCCGGTGCAGCTGGTGTCGATGGTTTCGAGCATAGCCAATGGCGGGGTGTACATGCCGCCCCATATTCTGCTCCAGTCTGGAGACGAGACCAAGGCCAACCTGGGCTTGCAGGCCGCGCCGTTTCACCCGGTGTCGCAGTTGCCGGAGACCCTGCCGGAGGGCGCGCACCGCGTGATCTCGGAGATGACAGCGGCCAAGATGCGGGCCATGATGCAGGGCATCGTGGTGGAAGGTACAGGCACGCCGGCGCAGTTGAACGGCTACAGCTCCGCCGGCAAGACCGGCACAGCGCAGAAGTTTGACAGGGAGACGAAGACCTACTCGCATACCAAGCTGGTGGCCAGCTTTGCGGGGTTTGCTCCTGTGAGCGCGCCGGCGATCTCGGTGACAGTGGTAATTGATACGCCCACCGTGGGTAGCCTGTATGGCACGGCGGTGAGCGCGCCGGTGTTTCGCGAGGTGGCGCAACAGGTGTTGGAATACCTGGGCGTGCCGCATGACCAGCCGCTGAAGAGCCAGCAGCAGATGATGCTGGCGCAAAAGACGGTGCAGCCGGACGACGTGCCCGATCAGCAGATCGGCGACCTGCGGGCGATGTTCGATGATGTCAACAGTCTGCCTGCGGATGACCCTCTGCATCAGCCCGCGAATGCCGCGGCGATGGCCACCAACGCCCAGGCGGACCGCGCGTTAGAAGAACAATTGCAGGCGCGGGAGCAGACGCAAGCGCACGGTGGCCTCAGTGCGTTGCCGGACAAGGTATTGGCGGCCTTTCGCGCCAATGGCAATACGACCTCCGTGATTCCGGCCACAGTGGGGAATGAGAGTTCCGAGGGCATGGTGCCGCTGGTACGGCCGCCGGTAGAGATTCGCGGAAGCAACACCGTGGTGGTGGACGGCGGCAAGCGGGTGGCTGTGCCGGCATTTCAGGGCGCTGCGCTGCGGGCTGTCGTGGAGGACGCCGGCCGGCTTGGCCTGCATGTGCAGGCTCTGGGCAGCGGCCTGGCGCGGGAGCAGGCGCCGGCTCCCGGAACGATGGTGCCGCTGGGCACGCAGATCGTCGTTCGCTTTTCGCGCTGATTAGGCAGGTGCGCGCGGCAGCCTAAAATGATTCTATGCAGTGGAGTGAAGCGATCGCGGCGGTCCGCGTGATGGATATCTCGGGGCGGCGAGATATTGACGTGCGCGGCGTGCAGTATGACTCCAGGCGCGTGAGTGCCGGCGATATCTTTGTCGCGATGCGCGGCGGCACCACCGACGGCAACCAATATATAGATAGCGCGATCCGCAAAGGCGCAGCGGCTGTGGTGACAGACTCGCCGGAGATGTTTGCGGAGCTGTGCAAGCGGCGGCCGGAGTTGGCGCTGGCTCTGGTGGAGCACGGACGGAGAGCACTGGCAGAGATAAGCGCCGAGATGTTCGGACATCCTGAGCAGCAGTTGAAGCTGAGTGCGGTGACGGGCACCAATGGCAAGACCACGACGGCGTATCTACTGGAGCAGATTTTGCAGAGTGCAGGCCGCGAGTGCGTGTTGATTGGCACCATCGAGACCCATGTCGCCGGTGAGATCCGCGCCAGTGAGCACACGACGCCGGAGAGCCGCGACATACTCGCGCTGTTTGCCGAGGGCGTCCGCGCCGGCTGCACCGAGGTGGTCATGGAGATGAGTAGTCACGCGCTGGACCAGGAGCGCGTGTGGGGACTGCCGGTCGATGTCGCGATCTTTACGAACCTGACGCAGGACCACCTGGACTATCACGGCACGATGGGTGCGTATGCGTCAGCGAAGGCTAAGTTGTTCCGCGGCGTGGGTGCGTCGGCGCCGCGTATAGCAGTCATAAATGCGGATGATCCACTTGGAAACTTCATGAGGAACACGTCCCGAGCGGATGTCACCTGGGACTATGGCCTGCAGCCGAAACACCAGTCCGGGAAACCCAGTTCTTATGCCGAGAACGTCGTCATCCAAGCCGGTAGAACTACGTTTACATGGAAGGCTCCTCCCCGTCGATCAATAGACATGGAATCGCCACTTACTGGTCGGGTGAACGTGTATAACCTGCTCGCCGCAGCTACAGCCGCGTTGGCTCGTGGTCTCACCTTGGAACAGATTGCGGCGGCTACGAAAAATTTGACGCAGGTGCCGGGCCGCTTTGAGGTCGTGCCGGAGTCGCGGCAGGCGGGCTTCTCCGTGGTGGTGGATTATGCCCATACCGACGACGCATTGACGAACCTCATTGCGCTGGCTCGCAACCTGGTCGGCGAGCACGGCGGGCGCGTGATCACGCTGTTCGGCTGCGGCGGCGACCGCGACCGCACCAAGCGGCCGAAGATGGGCCGCGTCGCCGGCGCGGAGAGCGACCTGGTGGTGGTGACCAGCGACAATCCACGCAGCGAAGACCCGATGCTCATCATCGATGAGATCATGGCGGGCGTTCGCGCCACCGATGTTGTGTTCATCGTGGAGAAGGACCGCCGCGCCGCGATTGAGGTTGCGATTCGAGCGGCGAAGCCGGGAGACATTGTGCTGCTCGCAGGCAAGGGGCATGAGAAGCAGCAGATACTCGCTGACCGCGCGCTGCCGTTCGATGACGTGGAGGAAGCCGCGCGCGTACTGCGCACCTTGCCGCATGAGGTGGGCGCGTGAAGCTGACGCTGGGGCAGATCGCCGACTGGATCCACGCCGAAGGTGTGTTCGACTCCGCTGCGGAGGCGATGGGGTATTCGATTGACTCGCGCACCATCGGCGCGGGGGAGCTGTTCTTTGCCGTCAGAGGCGACCGCGCCGACGGGCATGACTACGTCGAAGCCGCACTCGCCGACGGCGCTATCGCCGCCGTCGTCAGCATGCGCTGGCTGAAGCCTGCGACGATGGAAGAAGCGAAGCTGCTGCGCGTTCCCGACGAGGACGCCGACTGCGTGTTGCGGTCGATGCAGCGGCTCGCGAACCAGGTGCGCCGCAAGTGGGGCGGGCGCGTGATCGGTGTGACGGGTTCGGCCGGCAAGACAACCACCAAGGAGTGCATCGCGCAGGTGCTGGGCGTGAAGTTCAGCGTGCTCAAGACGGAAGGCAATCTGAATAATCACTTCGGCGTGCCTCTGACGTTGCTTCGGCTGGAGCTGGAGCACGAGGTTGCTGTGCTGGAGATGGGGATGAACCACGCCGGCGAGATCCGCGCGCTGGCGAAGATCGCGGAACCGGACTGGGGAGTGATCAGCAATGTGGGCATGGCCCATGTGGAGTTCTTCGCGGACGGCATCGAGGGGATTGCACGCGCGAAGCGAGAACTGGTAGAGGCGCTCCCCAAGGACGGGTTGGCGTTTCTTAATGGCGATGATGCGCGGGTGCGGGCGTTTGCGGAAGGGCTGGGCGCGCGGGCCGTGCTGTATGGAACAAGCGAAGCTTGTGAGGTGCGCGCGACGAACATTGATGATCATGGACTGAATGGGACGGACTTCGATGTAATGGTAGACGGTGGAGGGCACAGATGGGGCCGGCCGTGGCCCATGGTGCTGCGGTTGCCGGGACGTCACAATGTGTTAAATGCGCTGGCGGCGATCGCGGTGGGGGAGCGGAGTGATGTGTCCGGAATGGATGGGATTGGCGCGCTGGAGAGCATGCGACCAACCGACAAGCGTGGAAATGTGCTGTCGTGGCAAGGGGCCGAGATCGTAAATGACACATATAACTCGAACCCCGCGGCACTGCGGTCGATGATGGAGGCGCTGAGCCGAACCGAGGCGAAGCGGCGCATTCTGATTGCCGGCGAGATGCTGGAGCTGGGACCCGAGGCCGCGGCGCTGCATCGCGAGTGCGGTTGGGCTGCCGTGAAGGCAAAGGTTGACGTGGTGATCGGCGTGCGCGGCCTCGCGGCTGAGCTAGTCGCCGCCGCCGGTGCGGGTGGCGCGGCTGCGGAATTCGTCGCCACGCCGGAAGCCGCCGGTGCATGGCTGCGGGAGAACCTGCGCGCGGGCGATGTCGTTCTGCTGAAGGCCTCGCGCGGGGTGCGGTTGGAGCGGGCGCTGGAGGCGCTCGAGACGGAATAGAGCTTGATTCACCCGCGGATTCACAGACATTCCAGAGCGTAAGATAAGCGTGAACCGCGCGCTCCATGCGGTTTCACACTGCGCGCGTGAGGCTCGTCCCTTTGCTCTACTGGCTGCTCTACCAAAAACTGTTTCCCTACTTCCGGTTCTTTCGCATCTTCCGCTACGTTACGTTTCGCTGTGTCTTTGCGAGCCTGACGGCGCTGCTGATCGGATTGCTGATCGGCCCCTTTGTGATCGATCGCCTGCGCAAGCTGCAGATCGGGCAGTACATCCGCGAAGACGGACCCCAGACCCACCTGAAGAAGGGCGGCACGCCGACCATGGGTGGGGTGCTGATCTGCATCTCCATTCTGGTGCCCACGCTGCTGTGGAGCGACCTCTCCAACCCCTATGTGTGGCTGGCCATGTTTGCGACCACCGCGTTTGCCGTGATCGGCTTTGCCGACGATTACATCAAGGTCGTGCAGAAGCGGAGCCTCGGGCTCACCTCGCGGCAGAAGCTGCTGTTTCAGTCTCTGGTCAGCGCAGCCATCGCGATCATCCTGCTGGCGCTGCGTGTGCAGGGCGAGTACTCCACGCGGCTGATGGTGCCGTTTGCCAAGGGCATCCGGCCGAATCTGATTATCGACAGCCTGCTGCATGTGCCCTATGTATGGCCGTTGGCGTTCCTGCCCTTCGTACTGTTCGTCATGCTGGTGATTACCGGCTCCAGCAACGCCGTCAACTTGACCGATGGCCTGGACGGCCTGGCTATCGGCTGCACCATCATCGCGGCGGGAGCGCTGACGGTCCTGACGTACGTCAGCGGGCACGTCGTCTTCAGCGACTATCTCGAGCTACAGCGCATGCCGATGGTCAGCGAGCTGACCGTCTTCTGCGGAGCGATGGTCGGCGCCAGCATCGGCTTCCTCTGGTACAACGCGCACCCGGCGGAGATCATCATGGGCGACGTGGGGTCGCTGGCGCTGGGTGGAGCGATTGCCACGGTCGCCGTCATCATCAAGCAGGAGTTGCTGCTGCCGTTCATCGGCGGCGTCTTCATCCTGGAGGCGCTGAGCGTCATCCTGCAGGTGGGGAGCTACAAGCTCCGAGGAGGCAAGCGCATCTTCAGGATGGCGCCGATCCATCATCACTTTGAGCTGATGGGATGGAGCGAGAGCAAGGTGATTACGCGCTTCTGGATTATGGCGCTGGTCTTTGCGCTGTTCGCGCTGACGACGCTGAAGTTAAGATAAAGATCGTGATGGCAAAGGAACCATAGAAATGCTGGAGCTGGCGGGCAAACGCGTGCTTGTAGTCGGCCTCGGCAAGAGCGGGCTCGCCGCCGCGCACTTTTTGAAGGAGCGCGGGGCGCGCGTGACGGTGAGCGACTCGCGGCCGGCCACGCTGATCAACGAGCTGTCGAGCCTGCTCGATGAAGGCTTCATCGTCGAGGCCGGTAGTCACGGCCTGCTGACCTTTCGCCGCCAGGACCTCATCGTCGTGAGCCCGGGCGTGCCCATGTCCACGCCGGAGCTGATGACCGTGCGCGCGATTGGAGCGCACATCATCGGCGAGTTGGAGTTGGGCGCTCAGTTTCTTGAGGGCGAGGTCATCGCGATTACCGGCTCCAACGGCAAGACCACAACGACCGCCCTGTTGGGCGAGATACTGAAGGCGAGCGGCCGACCGACGCTGGTGGGCGGCAACATCGGCCGGCCGGTCACGGCGATGGTCGCGGAGACCACGCCGGAGACGTGGAGCGTGCTGGAGGTCTCCAGCTTTCAATTGGAGACGGTCGAGACCTTCCGTCCACGCATCGCGCTGGTGCTCAATATCACGCCGGATCATCTGGACCGGCACGGCACCTTCGCAGCCTACGCGGCGGCGAAGGCGCGCATCACGGAGCGTCAGACCACCGAAGACTTTCTGGTTCTGAACGCAGAGGACGCGCCGACGCAAGGCATCGCGGCGAAGACCAGGGCACAGGTTTACTGGTTCAGCGCACAGCGGCGGATCAAGCAGGGCGCGTTTGTGCATGGTGAGTCCATCTTCTTCGCCGCAAAGGAGGGCGCCACACCGGAGCCGGTGATGCCGGTCGCTGAGATTGGCCTGGCCGGGAGTCATAACGTGGAGAACGTGCTCGCCGCCGTGTGCGCGGCGCGCCTGGCGGGCGTGCCAGTCGAAACGGTCCGCAAGGCTGTGGCCGCGTTCCGCGCCGTCGAGCACCGTCTGGAGTTCGTGCGCGAGCTCGATGGAGTGCGCTACTTCAACGACTCGAAGGCCACCAACGTGGACGCCACCGCCAAGGCCATTGCGGCGTTTTCCGGCGGAATTCTGTTGATTCTGGGCGGAAAGGACAAGGACTCAGACTATGCCGCGCTGGCGCCGCTGCTGCGCGAGCGGGTGAAGACGGTTATCACCATTGGTTCAGCGGCAGAAAAGATTGAGCACCAACTCGCCGGGGTCGTGAAGATAGAGAGAGCGGAGACGATTGAGCGGGCTGTGGCACTCGTACGCGAGCGAGCATCTGCGGGCGATACGGTGCTGCTGGCTCCAGCGTGCGCGAGCTTTGACCAGTTTGAGAACTATGAGCACCGCGGCCGGGTGTTTAAAGAACTGGTTCATGGGCTGTAACTGCAAACGCGAAGGCCGCAGAGAACGCGAACGTACGCGAAGGTTGATGGTATGGCGAAGCGGGTTGGCGTGGATAAATGGCTGTTCGGGACGGTGCTGCTGCTGGTCCTGTTCGGACTGGTGATGGTCTTCTCCGCCTCGGCGGTCATCGCCAAGGCGACCCTCGGCTCTCCCTACAGCTATGTCATCAAGCAGTCCCTGTGGGCGGTGCTGGGTCTAGTGGCGCTGTTCACGCTGATGCGCGTGGACTACCGGCGCTACAACAATCCGAAGCTCATCTTTCCCCTGATGGCGGTGACCGGGCTGCTGCTACTGGTCGTGTTTACGATGCGCGACTCGCACGCGACCCATCGCTGGATCAAGTTCGGCGGCATGTTCACCTTTCAGCCGTCGGAGCTGGCCAAGCCGGTGATCGTGATCTTTCTGGCGTGGTTCCTGCAGACGCGCATTCATGCCATCGACAACATCCGGCAGACCATCCTTCCGGCTATCATTCCTCCGCTGCTGTACGTAGGCCTGATCCTGAAAGAGCCTGATCTCGGCACCGCACTGGTTTGCGCGGCCGTGGTGTTGCTGATGCTGTATCTCGCCGGGATGCAGATGAAGTGGATCGGCGTTGCGCTGCTGTGCGCGGCGCCGGTGCTGTACTACATGCTCTTCCGCGTGCCGTGGCGGCGGGCGCGCATGCTGGTCTTCTTCCACCCGGAAGCCGCTCCCAAAGGCGCGGGGTTCCACATCCTGCAGTCCCTCATCGCCGTCGGCAGCGGCGGCGTTCTTGGGCGGGGCCTGATGGAGGGCTTGCAGAAGCTCTTCTATCTGCCGGAGCCGCACACGGACTTTATCTTCGCCAACATCTGCGAGGAGCTGGGCATGATCGGCGCGCTTTGTGTGGTAGTGGCATTCTGCATTCTCGGCTATCGCGGCCTGCGCGCCGCGTTTCTCTCCACCGACCCGTTCGCGCGCTTTCTCGCCTTCGGTCTGACCACCGCAGTGCTGGTGCAGGCGTTCTTCAACATCAGCGTGGTCCTGGCGCTGGTGCCGACCAAGGGCATTCCCTTGCCGCTGATCTCTTCGGGCGGAACGAGTCTCTTCGTGACGCTGGCCTGCATGGGTGTCTTGCTGAATGTCACGCGTGAGATTGATTAATGCAGCACGTCAGCGAGCCGGCGAGTCAGCAAGTCACCAAAACGAAGTTGCGCGTGATGATCGCCGGCGGCGGCACCGGCGGCCACGTGGTGCCGGCGCTGGCTATCGGCCGCGAGCTGCGCGACGCGCACGGCGCCGTGGTGCGGTTCGTCGGCACCGCGCGCGGCCTGGAGACGCGCATGGTCCCCGAGGCCGGCTTTCGACTGGAGCTGGTGCGCTCCGGCCAACTGAAGAACGTCAGCCTCTCCACGCGGCTGCGCACACTGCTGGATCTTCCGTTGGGCGTGCTGCACTGCGTGAGCCTGCTGCGTGAGTTCCGCCCGCAGGTGGTCGTCGGCGTGGGCGGCTACGCCAGCGGCCCGGCGATGATCGCGGCGCTGCTGCTGCGCGTCCCCACCGTCGCGTACGAGCCCAACGCGGTCCCGGGAATGACCAACCGTCTGCTGGGCAAGCGCGTCAGCGCGGCGGCGGTGAACTTTGCGCAAACCACATCGTACTTCCGCAACGCCGTCGCGACCGGAGTTCCCGTGCGGCCGGAGATCTTCGCGCTGCCTCCGCGCCCCATCGCCGCGCCGCCGCGGCTGTTGATTACCGCCGGCAGCCAGGGCGCGCAGGTCTTCAACCAAACCATGCCGCGCATCGCCGCTGCGCTGCTCGCTGCGGTCCCACAGTTGAGCATCGTGCATCAGGCCGGCCCGCGGCACTCGGAGTCCACACGCGCAGCCTATGCAGAGAGCGGAGCCGACCCTGCGCGCTGGAGCGTGGAGGCATTCCTCGAGGACATGCCCGCGCAGTATGCCGCAGCGGACCTGGTGCTGGCTCGCTCCGGCAGCACGGTCGCGGAGCTCGCCGCTGCGGGCAAGCCGTCCCTGCTGGTGCCGTTTCCGCAGGCCGCGGACGACCACCAGTTGCACAACGCGATGGTATTGGCCAAGGCCGGTGCGGCTGTCGTGCTGCTGCAGCGCGAGCTTACCGACGCGACGCTGCTGCGCGAACTCTCCGAATTGCTGTGCGATGCGCCGCGCCGCCAGGCCATGGCGGAGGCCGCTCGCTCGCTGGCCAGGCCCGGCGCGCTGCAGCGGATTGCGGCGATGGTGCTGCTGCTCGCCGCCGGCAAGTAATGAGCCCAAGACAAAAGGGCTGAGGATTCTCTCCTCAGCCCTTTTGTCTTCTTGGTTGCTGTCTTAGCGATGACCGCCGCTGTGTCCCCCGCCGCCACCGCCGGAGCTGACGTGGCCGCCACCCCCGCCGCCGTAGCTGGCATGTCCGCCGCCATAGCTGCTGCCGCCACTGTAGTGGCTGCTGGCTGCCGGCGCGGAGTAGCTGCGTGCCGCTGGAGCCGAGTAGCTGCGTGCCTCAGGAGCGGAGTAGCTACGTCCGGCGCTCGGTGCGGAGTAACTACGCCCGGCACTGGGTGCGGAGTAACTGCTGCGTCCGGCAAAGCCCTGGCTGGGGGCTGCGCTGCGTCCGTAGGATGCGGTACCGCTATAACCGCCGCGTGCGCCTCCATTGACGATCGAGCTGCGCGCACCGGCGTTCACGCCACCGCGGTTCACGCTGCCCGCGCTGGCGCGGGAGAACGATGCGCCACCGGGACGCCCGTTGAAGCCGGCGTAGGTGCGGTTATAGAAGTTGCCACGGAAGCCTTCGCCGAAGTGGCCGTAGGCGCGGTTGTACCAGAAGCGTCCGCCGTTCCAGTAGCCGCCGTAGAAGCCGATGCCGAAGTAGCCGAAGCCGTAGTTGATGCCGCCGTAGTAGCCGATGAAGCGGCCCCAGCGGCCGGGGTACCAGCCATAGTAGCCGCCATACCAGCCCCAGTAGCCGGGCGTCCACAGGGCGCCCACGTAAGGAGGCAGCACCCAGGCGCCGTCCACCCAGTAGTAGCCGCCGGGGCCCCAGGCCCAGTAGCCGGGCGTCCACAGGTAGCCATCGCCCGGGCACTCCGGCTGGTCATACTGCGGAATGGGAGGCGGCGCATACGTCGCCGTGACCGCGGGCGCGCCCTGGTCCGGCGGAGGAGCCTGCTGGCCCTGAGCGTACTGCCCTTGATCCTGTGGAC
>Ga0302319_10008513_pt1 | contig 19940 bp, 15 predicted proteins | sample Bog_T0_2_FD_203319 | JGI IMG/M metagenome (GOLD analysis project Ga0302319, IMG submission 203319) | Peat permafrost microbial communities from Stordalen Mire near Abisko, Sweden - Bog_T0_2 | ecosystem: Environmental > Terrestrial > Soil > Wetlands > Peat | place: Sweden: Abisko, Stordalen Mire... | reverse complement strand
TGATGGGTGAGCATCGCGCCTTTCGGCACTCCGGTCGTGCCGCCGGTATATTGCAGGAACGCGGGATCGTTCACATCGACGGCGGCGGGCTTCAGCTTATGCGCCGCGCCCAACGACAGCGCCTTGTTGAACGCAATCCAGTTCGGCAGCGTCCAGGGCGGCACGGCGCGCCTGACTCGACGCAGCACCAGGTTGACGATCGCGCCGCGCAGCGTGCCGAGTCGGTCGCCGACGCTGGCGACGACGATGTGTTTGATTTGGGCGCGGTCCAACGACTTCGCCAGGACTCCCGCGAAGTTCTCCAGCACCACGATCGCCTCGGCGCCGGAATCGGCGAGCTGATGGCTCAGTTCGCGCGGCGAATACAGCGGATTGCAATTCACCGCGACATAGCCGGCGCGCAGAATGCCGAACACCACGATCGGATATTGCAGCAGATTGGGCATCATGATGGCCACGCGGGCGCCGCGCGGCAGGCCGAGGACGTTTTGCAGGTAGCTGGCGAAATCGCGCGAGGCGCGGTCGAGTTCGTCGTAAGTCATCGACCGGCCCATGCTGATGAGCGCGACATTGTCACGGTATTTGGCGACGCTGGCGGTGAAGAACTCGCCCAGCGACGGGAACGAGTCGACATCGACATCCGCCGGCACGCCCGCCGGGTAAGATTTGAGCCAAACTCGTTCCATGGGCCTCTCCCTTTTCTTAGATGTGCAGACCGCGCAGCAACTGGGTGAACGCGATCTGATCGGCGGACGGCGCCGACTGATGTTCCTTGTCCTTCGCCGCCGCCGCGCTCTCGGGGAACATGCGGAACGACGTGTTGAGCACGATGCGCCCGAATGAGGGTGCGAGCGCGTGAATGGCCTGCCCGAAACGTCCGAGTTTCGTCGCCACGCGGGCCGGCTTGTTGATGATCGCTTCGACGATGAGATCGGCCGCGTCCTCAGGGTCGAGCGTCGGCACGTGCTGATAGAGTTTGGTCGGCGCGATCATCTCGGTGCGCACCAGCGGCATGTTGACGTTAGTGAAGGAAACGCCGCGGTCGAGAAATTCCGAGGCTGCGCAATCCGACCACGCTTCCAGCGCCGCCTTGGAGGCGACATAGGCGGAGAAGCGCGGCGCAACCGTGAGCACCCCGATTGAGGAGACATTGACGACGTGTCCCGACCTGCGTTCGCTCATGCCAGGCAGAAACGCCATGGCGAGCCGCACCGCGGCGAAATAGTTGATCGCCATGGTGCGTTCGAAATCGTGGGGACGGTCGTAGGAATTCTCGATCGAACGACGGATCGAGCGTCCGGCGTTGTTGACGAGAATATCGATTCCGCCGTGGTCCTTTTTCACCGCCTCGACGAATTCAGCGCATTGCGCCGCGTCCGCGATGTCGGCGCTGTAGACTTCGACCGCGACGTCGTGCGCCGTGAAGTCGGCCTTGAGCGCTTCGAGCTTCTCCTTGTCGCGGGCGACGACGATCGTCGTCGCGCCTGCCTCCGCGAGCCGACGCGCGATCGCTTTGCCGATGCCGGCCGAACCGCCGGTCACCAGCACGCGCTTGCCGGCGACGGTCCCGCGCAACGTGCGATCGACGAACAGCGCGGGATCGAGGTGGCGCTCCCAATAGTCCCAAAGCCGCCAAGCATAGCTCTCCAGCGGGGGAACGCTGATTCCAGCCGGGCGCAGGAGTTTCTGGGTGCGCCGGCTGTCGAAGCGGGTGGGATAGTTGATGAACGGGATGATGTCGTCGGGAAGGCCGAGCTCCTTCATCGTCATCTTGCGCATGCGTTTGAACGGCGTCAGCGCCATCAGCCCGCGCGTCAACGCGGGCGGAGCAAGGCCGAACAGCGCGGCGTTGACGCGCACGCTGAACACCGGCGCGTGGCCGGCGCGGGCGAACAGATTCAGCATGTCGCCGACGCGCAGCGGCGCGGGGTCGGTCAGGTGGAACGTCTCGCCGTCGAGCCCGTCGAGGAAGGCGAGATAGGCGGTCGCATCGACGATGAAGTCGACGGGCACCATGTTGATGCGCCCGCCCTCCAGGCCGATCATAGGAACCCACGAGGGCAGGGCGTTGCGCAGTTTCTGGATCAATTTGAAGAAATAATAGGGGCCGTCGATCTTATCCATCTCGCCGGTCTTGGAATCGCCCACGACGATGCCGGGACGATAGACCCGCCACGGCGTCGCCTTGTGGGCGCGCACCAGCGCCTCGCCCTCGTGTTTGGTCCTGAAATAGGGGTGATCGAGATGGCGCGCCTCCTCGAACATGTCCTCGCGGAACGTGCCGTCATAAAGGCCGGCTGCGGCGATCGAACTCATGTGATGGAAACGGCGGGCGCCGACCCGCTCGGAGAACCCCAGCGCATTGCGCACGCCCTCGACATTGGCGCCGGCCACGACTTTGGCGTCCGCGCCGAGATCGTATACCGCGGCGAGATGGAAAATGTGGTCGATTCGGCCATGCAGCCGTTCGAGGTCGGACGAGGAGACGCCGAGTTCTGGCTTCAACAGATCGCCGACGATCAGTTGAACTTTCTCGCCGACGTCGCCCCACGCCTCCCGCAGGCGCGCCAAAGTTTCTGGCGTGGCGTCGCGCAGCAGCGCGAACACTTCCAGGTCGCCTCGTTTCAACAATTTAGCGATCAGCCGCTTGCCGATAAAGCCGCTCCCGCCTGTCACGAAGACGATCATGGCGCGCATTCCCCCTTTTTCGAGTTCGACCATAGCGCGTTCCATTAGAACGCTCCGCCTAGAAGTTTGGGCTGCGGATTCTAAACTAAAGTGGTCTGATGCGTCCATCGGCGGAGATCAGAGCCGCCCCGAATTCAGCGAGGATTGTCATGCCGAAGAAACTCACCGATCTCGTCAAAGACGCGCCCGACTCGCAGCTTGCTGCGACCGTTCGTGAATCCGCCAGCCAGATCTGGCTCGCCGGTCTCGGCGCTTTCGCCACTGCTCAGCGCGAAGGGCACAAGGTGTTCGAGGCGTTGGTCAGCGAGGGCGAGAAGTTCCAAGAGCGCACCAAGGTAGCCGCCGACGATCGCATCAGCGAAGTCAAGACCAAGGCGACAGGCGCCTGGGACAAGCTCGAACAGGTGTTCGAGGAGCGCGTCGCTCGCGCCCTTCATAGCCTGAGCGTGCCGACCCGCAAGGACATCGATCAATTGTCAGAGCGCGTCGCCGAACTCAGCAAGGTCGCCAAGAAGCTGACGGGCGAACTGGAAGCCGCCGAAGAAGGCGAAGAGGCCAAGGCCCCCAAGCGCGGCCGCAAGGTTCCGGAACCGGCCGAATAAGATCGTCGACGCGGCCGGATAGCGAAAGCCGCGCGTCCCGGTCGGGGAGGATCTCATGAGCCGACGGGGCCAGAGGGCTAAAGATATGGGGATCGCGCTCGCGGGCGGCGGTCCCCTTGGCGGCATCTACGAAATCGGCGCGCTGGCGGCGCTTCAGGAAGCGCTTGATGGCGTCGATTTCACCGATCTCGACGTCTATGTCGGCGTGAGTTCGGGCGCCTTTCTCGCCGCGGGGCTGGCCAATGGGCTCACCCCGCGCGAAATGCATTCGATGTTCATCCTCGACAAGTCGCATCGCGACCCGTTCGAGCCGGAGATGCTGTTGCGCCCGGCGTTCCGGGAATTCGCGCGGCGGCTGCAACAGGCGCCGACGCTGCTCGAGAGCGCCGGCCTCGCCTATCTCGGACGCGGTCCCGGTTCGGGCTTTTTCGAATCGTTCCTGCGGCTGACGCGCGGTCTGCCCAACGGCTTGTTCGATAACGAGCCGATCGCGGCGTTCCTGCGCAAACTGTTCAGTTATCCCGGCCGCACCGACGACTTCCGCGAGTTGCCGACCAAGCTGTTCATTCTCGCCGCCGATCTCGATAGCGGCAAGGCGGCGGCGTTCGGCAGTCCCGGTTTCGACGACGTGCCGATTTCCCAAGCGGTGAAAGCCAGTTCCGCGTTGCCCGGGCTGTATCCGCCCGCGCGCATCCACGGCCGCGACTATATCGACGGCGCGGTGAAGAAGACGCTGCACGCTTCCGTCGCCCTCAAGGAAGGCGTCAAGCTGCTGTTCTGCGTCAATCCGCTCGTCCCCTACAATTCCGATCTGGCCGCCAAACGCACGGGCGAGCCGGCTTTGCGCCTCGCCGACGGCGGGCTGTTCAGCGTGCTCTCGCAGAGTTTTCGCGCCCTCATCTATTCGCGCATGAAGGTCGGCATGGAGCGCTACGCCAAAGAGTTTCCTGACGCCGACGTCGTGCTGTTCGAACCGGCCAATGACGACGAAGTGATGTTCTTTTCCAATATCTTCAGCTACGCGGAGCGGCGCGTACTGGCCGAACACGCCTATCGGCACACCCGCGGGCAGTTGCGCCAGCGCGCCGACGAACTCGAATTCATCCTCGCCCGCCATGGCGCGCGCCTGAACCGCGCCGTGCTCGACGACCCCAGCCGCCGACTGCCGACGCGCGCGGAAATTGCGCCGCGCGGGCCGTTGTGGGACAGTCTGTCGCCGCTCGCGAGCGCGCTCGCCGAATTGGAGCGGGCGTTGGCCGTCGAGCAGAAGAGCCGGGGCGAGGGGGATGAGCGTCATGGCGCAGAAACGGCCGCGGCAGACGCGTGAACGCATCCTGCAGACGGCGCTGGAACTTTACAATAAGTTCGGCGAGCACACCGTCGCCGCGACCTCGATCGCCTTCGAGATGGGCATCAGCCCCGGCAATCTCTATTACCATTATCGTTCGAAAGACGACATCGTCGCCGATCTGTTCGCGTCCTTTCGCCGCGAGATCGAGACGACGCTGGCGGCCCCCGACCAGCGGCTGCCGACGGCCGAGGATTGCTGGCTGTTTCTGCATCTGGTGTTCGAGGCGATCGCCAAATATCGATTCATCTATCGCGACCTCAACGACCTCATCTCGCGCTATCACCTGATCGAAGTGCAGTTTCGCCGCATCCTCGCCCACAAGCAGCGAATCGCGGAGAAGATCCTCGCCGGCCTCGTCGTCAACAAACAGATGCGCGCGAGCCCGGCCGAAGTCTCACGGCTGGCGCTCGATATGACGATGATGATGACCTACTGGCTGTCGTTCGAATATGCCCGCGATCCGCGGGCCGACGAGGACGGCACGGCGCTGGCGCGCGGAGCCTTCCACGTGATGTCGCTCGCCGCGCCCTATCTGGAACCGAGAGAGCGCGCTCTGTTCGATCACCTCGCCAAACGGTACGTGTCTTGAAGGAGAGAACGATGGCCCCCCGCGCTTGGAAGACATTTCCGCATGAATCCGCCGCTTTCGACTATTCCGGCGACGCTTTGAAGGCCGCGTGGAGCGAATTGCACCGCGGCGACCAGGAGCCGTTTCCGGATGTCGATTTCGTCGAGACGGCGTTCGCGCGGCGCCCGAAGCTGAAGACGGGCGCGGACGCGGCAAAGACGGCGGCGGCGCTGCAATCGGCATGGCGCGCCTACCATCGCGGCGACTTCGAGGCCGCCGTGAAAGAGGGCGCGGCGCTCGGGCCGATCGGCGCCAACCCCGCCAACAAGGCGGCCGCCATCTATGCCGCCTATCTGGAGGAGGATTCGGAGGCCAAGAAGCGCGTGTTGCTGGCGGCCATCGAGCGTGCCGAAGCGCTGCAGGCGGCGGCGCCGGACTTCGTCAACGCGTTCTATTTTCATGCGCTGACGCTCGGGCGCTATTCGCAGGAAATCTCGATCGTCAAGGCGCTGACGCAAGGCCTCGGCGGCAAGATCAACGCCAGCCTCGACAAGGCGCTGGCGCTCGCGCCCAAACACGCCGAGGCGCATATCGCGCTGGGCGCCTACAACGCCGAAGTGGTCAGTAAGGTGGGCGGCATGCTCGCCAGTCTCACTTACGGCGCGAGCAAGGAAAAGGCGCTCCAACACTTCCAGAAGGCGCTGGAGTTGATCCCCGATTCGGCGATCGCGCGCGTCGAGATGGGCTCCGGGCTGGTGGCGCTGTTCGGCAAAGCTAAGCTGGCGGAAGCCCAGCGGCTCTACAAGGAAGCCGCCAATTGCAAGCCCGCCGACGCAATGCAATGGCTCGACGCGGATTTCGCGAGAGAGTCGGCGTGAGGGGTGGGGTGAGCAGGCGCCTCCTGACGACCTCGTCCTTCGAGGCCCCTTCGGGGCGCCTCAGGACGAGGAGGTTGGAGGCTCGACGCGCGCCCCCGCCGTCACTGCGCCGCCGCCGTCGCCGGCTCCAGCAGGCAGAGATACAAGTACTTCTCGAATTCCGGCTTGAAGCGCGAAATCACGTGCTCGGGGTCCGGCACCAGCGCGGCGTCAGTGATGAGGCCGAAATAGACGGAGCCGGCATAGGTGAGGATCGACACGCCGCAGCCAATATCGCCAGATTGCGGCACCCAGAAAAACGACTGTTTGAGCGGGTGGCCGGCGACGGTCATCATCTTGTGCGGACCGGGCACGTTGGTCATCACCGCCGTGCACTTGCTGGAAATCAGGTCGCCGACCTGGTCCTGCACATACTTGGGCGAGAGCCCCAACGCCGCGAGCAGGCCCAGCGTCACCGGCGGCTCGACCGAGTTCTTCAGCGCCAGCATGCGCTCGCGTACTTCCTTCAACCGCGGCATCGGCTCCTTGATTCCGACCGGCAGTTCGAGCACGAGCAGGCCGAAATGATTTCCGAGCTCGATTTCCGGGCGCGGCGGCCTGAGATTGATCGGCACCATCGCGCGAACCTCGACGCCGTCGGTGTCGTCGCCCTTGTCTTCGAGGAAGCTGCGCATGGCCCCGGCGACGCAGGAGAGCAGGATATCGTTGACCGAACAGTCGACCGCGTGGGCGACGGCTTTGACCTCTTCGAGCTTCAGCGGCTCGCTCCAGGCCACGCGCTTGGCCCCATGCGGCTGGCCTTTGAAGCGCGTGTCGCTGTCGGGGGGCATCAGCAACAGGTAGGCCAGTTCGCCGGCGACCTCGGCGCTGGTCTTTAGGTAGCCGATCGCCTTCGACGGTTCGCGAATCAGCTCGAAAGCGCGCTTCAGGGTGAAGCCCGAGGCCTTGGCGCCCGTCTGCACGGTCGCGATCAAAGGCGCGAGCAGGCTCTGCGGCCAGCCGCCTTCGCGGTGGTCCTCTTGCATTTCGGCGGGTTGGAAGTCGTCGCCCAAGGTCAGCGACACTCGGACGAGAGCGTCGCCGTCGCCGATGGTGTGGTGGAAACGCAGGACCGCGGCGACGCCGCCGTCATATTTTTCGACGAAATGGATTTGCCAGAGCGGATGGGCGAAATCGAGCGGGGTCGAGGCGAGTTCGCCGACGAAGCGTTGCAGGGCGGCCTTGCCGCCGCGGCCGGGCAGGCGGACCCGGTGGAGGTGCCGGGACAGGTCGAAATTCGGGTCGTCGCACCAATAGGCGCCGGAACCCACCTGCTCGATGCGCTGGCGGAAGCGGCGGAAGCGCAGCAGCCGCTCGGCGATTTGCGCTTCCAGACGATCGAGATCGACCGGTCCGCCATAAAGGTGGACGCCGACGATCATCATCAGATTGGTCGGGCGATCCATGCGCAACCAGGCCAGATCGATCGGCGTCATACGCTGGCGGCGACTCATGGTTTGTTCCTCCCATTGGCCGATGGCTTGTCGTTGTCCGTTTTCAAGGTCCCGCGTCGGCGGCTTTAGGCGGACCCGCCTATGCTTCTAAGCTATTACTGACGCACTATGGCGGATGTCTCTGCGACAAATCAATTGTATGTTGAACTCGATCGTTCGGCGAAGCTGCGCCGTCGGGTCGACGAGGACGCGCTGTTTCACGAACGGCGGCTGAATCTGCGGACTTGGCAGGGCGGGCGGCTCGCCCGCTCGCACGCCGACCTCGTCGCCAGCGCCCGCTTCCATGACGCGGCGATGTTCTTCCTCGGCGATCTGTATGGGCCGCGCGATCTCGGCGCGCATATCGAGGACATCAGGCGTATCGTGCCGATCATGGCCAAGACGCTGCCGGCCTCGGGGCTGGCGACCGTCGCCCGCGCGGTGGAGCTCAACGCGCTGTCGGAGGAACTCGACGGCGCGATGGTCGAGGCGCTGGCCCCGGCGGCCGGCGGGATCGATAGCGCGAGCTACGCCCGCGCCTATTTCGAGGTCGGCCGCGCCGAGGAGCGCCGCCGCCAGATCGATCTCATCGAACTGCTCGGCGGCTCGCTCGACGCGCTCACCCATCAACGCTTCGTCGGCGCGGCGCTCAAGCTGATGCGCAAGCCCGCGCAGATGGCGGGGCTAGGGGAATTGCAGGGATTTCTGGAGCGCGGCTACAGCGCCTTCCATGCGATGCGCGGCGGCGCCGGCGAATTCGTCTCCATCGTCGTTTGGCGCGAGCGCGCGCTCAACGACGCGCTGCTGCGCGGCGAGGCGGAGGCGCTGCCGGCGTGAGAGGAGCGGCGGCGTCCACGCCGCCGATGCGAGCGCAGGGGATAAAGGTCAGGTCGATGCGTTTCGACGACTATCGCCGCTATGACGGACTCGGACTCGCCGAACTCATCCGGGCGCGGGAGGTATCGGCCAGCGAAGTGCTGGAAGCGGCGCTGGCGCGCGCCGAAGCGGTCGGGCCGCAACTCAACGCCATCGTCATTCCGATGGACGAAATCGCCCGCGAGCGCGCGGCGACCTCGCCCAAGGGACCGTTTGGCGGCGTCCCCTTCGCCTTGAAGGACGTCGGGCAGGAATACGCAGGCGCGCTCTGCACTTACGGTTCGCGGGGCCTGAAGGAATGCGGCTACCGCCCTGCCGGGCACGCCGAGATCACCGCGCGCTGGCTGAAAGCCGGGCTGGTGATGCTCGGGCGCACCAATACGCCCGAATTCGCGATGCAGGTCGTCAGCGAGCCAGAACTCTGGGGTCCCGCGCATAATCCGTGGGATCTCGCGCGCACGCCGGCGGGGTCGTCGGGCGGGTCGGCGGCGGCGGTGGCGGCGGGGATCGTTCCCTGCGCCGGCGGCAACGACCTCGCAGGCTCGATCCGCATCCCCTCCGCGGTCTGCGGTCTGTTCGGTTTCAAGCCGGGCCGCGGGCGCACGCCCTGGGGTCCCGAGCGCGGGGAGATGCTGCTGGGCGCTGCGCTCAATCATGCCCTGACGCGCTCGGTGCGCGACAGCGCGGCGCTGCTCGACGCGACGACGGGCCCGGAACTCGCCTCGTCCTTTGTCGTCGCGCCGCCCGAGCGCCCCTATCTCGACGAAGTCACGCGCGACGGGCCGCGCCTGCGGATCGGCTTTTCCACCCGCTCGCCGCTGGGCTCGGTCGTCGACCGGGAAGCCGTGCTCGCCGTCGACAACGCCGCTCAACGACTCGCCTCGCTCGGCCATTTCGTCGAGCCCGCCGAACCGAAGATCGACGCCGAGGCGCTGATCGCGGACTTCCTGCGCCTGCCGATGATCGCCGCCTGCATGGCCGAGCGCGAAATCGTGCGGCTCGTCGGCCGCGCCGGGTTGAAGCTCGAGCGTGACACCCGGCTGCTGGCGCGTCTCGGCCATGCCCTGCGCGCCGACGAGCTGGCGCTCAGCGTCGACCGCTGGAACACCTACGTGCTGGCGATGAATAGCTTCCACCAGACCTGGGACGTGTTCATGACGCCGACGACCGCCGAGCTGTCGCCGCTGATCGGCGCCAAGGCGACGCCGAAGGCGCTGAGCGTGCTGGGCGAAGTCGCGGGACGGCTCGGCCTCGCCCGCGCGATCCTCGAATCCGGGTTCGCCGAGCGGCTGATCCGCGAAAAGCTCGGCTGGGCGCCGTTCTGTCTGCTCGCCAATCTGACCGGCGCGCCGGCAATGTCAGTCCCGCTGCACTGGACGCGAACGGGTCTGCCGATGGGTGTGCATTTCATGGCCAAGGCGGGTGGCGAAGGGACGCTGTTCCGCTTGGCCGGAGAATTGGAGCGGGCGCAGCCGTGGTTCGAGCGGACCGCGCCGTTATAGGGATTCGGGGCGCACAAGCAAAGTAAGACCTCCATCGCCCCGCATGCGGGGCGGGGGTCGAGACCGAGGGCCCTTGTCCTCCCGTCTCCCCCTCGCCCTACTCAGACGCCTCGCCGTCGTTGGGCGCGCCCGACGCCGGGCGTCGGAATTTTGCGCCGATCCGGCGATTTCAAGACTTTCGGCGCCAAAAAGCGGAGTCCTGTGTTAGCGGCGTTCGAATGTCCAGAGCGGCGCGCCGCCGGCCGTAAAATCGATAATGATGCAAGCGTCATCGTAATAATCGAGCTATTTCCAATAGCTGACACCGATTCCACAGGCGCGCCAAACTCGGTAGGTCGGCGCGGAGGCGCGAGAATTATCGAATCGTAAACCAACAACTAATAGACGTATTCATCATTTACTGCCCGTAAAGGTTGATTCGATGCGAATCCTGCGCAGCGCCTCGCTGGCCCAAAAGATCTCGGTGGCGAACCTGATCGGACTGGCTGTGCTGGCGGCGGTGCTGTTGGCGCTCTATCAATACGCCTTGTCGAGCTACGCCAACCACCAGTCGCAGCAGCGGCTATCCACGACGGTCGCCGTCGCCTGGGACGTGCTGAAGCGCCAAGGCGACGATTTTCGTATTTCAGATGGCAAGATATTTGCGGGCGCCACCGAACTGAACGGCCGCTCCGATCTCGTCGACCATATGTATGAGTTGGTCGGCGGCGTGGCGACGGTGTTCATGGGCGATGTTCGTGTCGCCACCAACGTCAAGAACGCCGACGGTTCGCGCGCCGTCGGCACGGCGCTCGCCCCAGGTCCGGTTCACGACGCGCTGTTCAAGGCTGGCCAATCCTATCGCGGCGAAGCCGACGTTCTGGGTCGAATGTACTTTACCGCCTACGACCCGATCCGCGACAAGGCCGGCGCAATGATCGGCGTGCTGGTCGTAGGACAGTTGGAATCTGAAACGCACGCCCAAATCGCGGATATTCAGACGCGGGCGCTATCGATCGCTTTGCTCATCGTGCTTTGCGTCGGCGCGGCCATGCTCGGCCTTTCCAGCCGAATGTTTGCTCCCCTCGCGCAACTGCGCGCAACGATGACCAGGATTTCGAGCGACGACCTCGATGCGACCGTCAGAGGCGTCGAGCGCGGCGACGACATCGGCGATATGGCGCGGACGGTCGGGCAGTTTCGCTTGACCGCGCTCGAGAAAGCCACGCTGAACCGAGAGAATGAGCGTCAGCGAACGGCGGCGGAGGTCGAGCGCGCCGGCGCCGAGTCCGAGCGTCGGCGCAACGAGGCGGAACAGACCGCAGTCGTCGCCGCGCTGGCGAGCAACCTCGTCAAGATCGCAGATTGCGATTTGACCGCACGCATCGAGGTCGATTTCCACGGCCGCTACGAACAGATAAAACTGGATTTCAATGCGGCGATCGCACGGCTGGAGGAAACCATCCTAAGCGTCGTTACGGGCGTGCGCACGATCACCGCGGGTTCGCAAGAGATTGCGGCGGCCTCCGACGATCTTTCCCGGCGAACCGAACAACAGGCAAGCAGTCTGGAGGAATCGACGGCCGCGTTGCGGGAGCTGGAGGGCGACGTCGACAAAACGGCCAAGTCTGCGACGAAGACCAAAGACGCCATAACGCTGGCAAAAGCCGGCGCCGATGAAAGCATTGCCGTCGTGCGCCAGGCCAGCGCCGCGATGGACCGTATATTGGGTTCGTCGCAGCACGTCGCTCAGATCATCGGCGTCATCGATGAAATCGCCTTTCAGACCAATCTGCTGGCGCTGAACGCCGGCGTCGAGGCGGCGCGCGCCGGCAGCGCCGGCAGCGGTTTCGCAGTGGTCGCATCCGAGGTTCGCATCCTGGCGCAGCGCTCGACCGAGGCCGCGAAGGAAATCAAAGGACTCATTTCCCAGTCGGCGAGCGACGTCTCGAAGGGCGTAGAACTCGTCGGCGCGACCGGCGAGGCGTTCGCGCGGATCAAGGACCAGATATCGATCATCGACGGCGGCGTCGCCGAAATCGCAGGTCGGGCCGTCGAACAGTCCCTGACGATCAAGCAGGTCAACCTCGCGATCTTCGAGATCGATCAGACGACACAGCAAAACGCCTCGATGGCCGAAGAAGCCACCGCCGCGTGTCAGTCGTTGGCGCAGGCGAGCGGTCAACTCGCGCACACGGTGCGCGAGTTCATCATTCGCGAGCCCGACGTCGATTCGGGACTGGAAGGCCGGGGCGCACCCAGGTCGAAGGGAGCGGGAAAAGCAACTGCGCATTTCACGAGAGTTCCGCGAGCGGCCTGACCCGCAGCAGGGGGTCGACACGGGGTCGAGCGACGCAGGTTCTGTAACCGAGGTCCCTCATGGTGAGCTTGTCGAACCAGACCTCGGCAAAGCCGGCGCCGATCCCCCCGACGAACGGCGTTGAAGAGGAAACGGCCTGGGGCAGCGACCTACGGTATGCACATATCTCGGCTAAGCGGGGCGCGAAACAAGGCGCTCTCCGCCCCCCTCTCCCCGCGTGTGGGGCGAGGGTCGGGGTGAGGGGCGTGTCGCGGCACACTAAGGGCAGCGTTTTCAATCGCTTTCAAGCCACGGACCGGCATTTTGGCGTCGGGCGCCCCCTCATCCGGCGCTTCGCGCCACCTTCTCCCGCAAGCGGGAGAAGGGAACCCTGGCCTCAAAACCGCCGACGCACACCACTAGCTTCCGCAACACCGACCAAGCAAACGCCAGCGACGACGAGTTTCTATCACTTCTTCAGCAGTGCAACCGAGATAGTGGCCACGATGCTGAGCAGGCTCGTGACGAAGACCAGCCACATCTGCCAACCTTTGGCAGTTGTGTCGCGGGCTTCGAAAGTCGCTTTTCGCAGGCGATCGATGTGCCGAAGTCCCCAATCTATGACCTCGAGCGATGACTTTGGGGCGCCATCCTCAACTCGAAACTGGCTACGAAAGACATCGTGAACTTTGAGGCCGTCAATCGTGCGCCGCCGCTCCTCCTCGCCCCGAATGTTGCGAATCCAAGTTGGCAAGTGATGCCCAGCGATCATATTGGCTTTCCATGCCGCCAATCTAGCGGCTGTTACGCCCGGTCGAAACAAATCGCCTCGGCTTTGCAGGAGGGCACGAACATCGAACGATGAACTCAACTCCAAACGCTGACGAATGCCTTCGTATGTCATAATCGGTTGCTCATCGTTGCTAGCCATGACCCACGCAGCTGAAAGCACGTCGAATATATCGGGTTGTACGAGATCGTGCTTCTTTCGGTTTTTGATTTGCAATGATCCCTCCCATCAATGACACAGATTCGAGGCCGTTGAGGCGCATGTGCTTTCGGTTCATTTACGACCAATCGCCATTTCGCCTTGAGCATAAAAGCTCCCTCTTTGCGAATGGCGTCACGCCCCCAACAGCCTCGCCGCCTCCCCCGCAATCGCCAACGACGACGTGAGGCCCGGACTCTCGATCCCGAACAGGTTGACGAGGCCGGCGATCCCGTGGGTCTCCGGCCCGTCGATGCGGAAATCGGCGGCGGGGGCGTCGGGGCCGCCGAGTTTCGGGCGGATTCCGCAATAGGCAGGGTCCAGCGCGTCGTCGGGCAGGGCCGGCCAGTATTTGCGGATCGCCTCGGCAAAACCTGCGCAGCGGCTGGGATCGACCTCGTAGCCGACGGCGTCGACCCATTCGACGTCGGGGCCGAAGCGAACTTGGCCGCCGAGATCGAAGGTCAGATGTACGCCGAGCCCATGCGCGAGCGGCGCCGGGTAGATCAGATGGCGGAACGGCGCGCGGCCGCGCAGCGCGAAATAATTGCCCTTGGCGTAGCGGGTTTTTGGAACATGACGCGCGTCGAGGCCTTCGATGGCTTCGGCGACGATGGAGGCATAGAGCCCGGCGGCGTTGACGAGCACGGCGGTTTTGAGCCGCATCGGCTCGGCGCCGCCGGACTCGACGACGATCCCGTCCGCCTCGACGCAGGCGCGTACGAACGGCGCCAGGAAGGCGAGCGACGCGCCGTGGCCTTCCGCCTCGCCCTGCAAGGCGAGCATAAAGCCGTGGCTGTCGAGAATGCCGGTCGAGGGCGCGAGCAGCGCGCCGACCCCGGCGAGGTCGGGCTCCAGCCGCTGCGCCGCGGCGGCGGACAGCATGCGCAGATCGTCGACGCCGTTCGCCGCGCCCTTGACCGCGAGCGCTTCGATCACCGCCAGTTCCCTCTCGTCATGGGCGACGATCAGCTTGCCGCAGCGCTTATAGGCGACGCCATGGGCGTCGCAGAACGCATACAGCGCGGGACGCCCGGCGACGCACAGCCGCGCCTTGAGACTGCCGGTCGGGTAATAAATGCCGGAGTGGATCACTTCGCTGTTGCGCGACGAGGTCTCGGCGCCGATGCGGTCGTGAGCTTCGAGAACGACGACCGAACGCCCCGACATCGCCAGCGCGCGCGCCGCCGCGAGGCCGACGACGCCGGCGCCGATAATGATCGCGTCGATGTCGGTCATGGTCTCACCCAATCGTCTCCGCGCTGTAGCGCGCGATCAGGCCGTTGCGGATCACATGGGCGAACACGTGGGCAAAGGCCCAGCACGCCAGAAGCAGATAGGCGAACGACAACGCGCTCGCCAGCGCCAGCAACCCCCACGGCGTCGGCTCGCCCGCCACCACCGCGCGCATGCCCTCGAACACATAGGACGGCGGCAGCACAGCGGCGATCACCTGCATGAAGAGGGGCATCGACGACACCGGATAGAACACGCCGACGAACGGCGAGATGACGGTCGGGATCGGCCAGATCAACCATTCGGCCGCCGGGCCGAAGCGCAGCAGCAGCGCGGCGGCAGCGACCCCCAGCGCAATGCCGGAGACGAACAGCACGAGAAAGAACGGCCCCAGCGCGACCCCGTAGCTCAGCACCGAAAGCCCGAACGCGGCTTGCGCGAGCACCAGCATCACGGCCAGGCTGACAAAACTGGTGCAGATCGCGGTGACGACGAGGCCGGTCAGATATTCGACGACGGTTAGCGGCGTCGCGAACAGGTTGAGGAAATTGCGCGACCACACATCCTCGAACATCGCCATGGTGACGCCCTGCATCACCCGAGTCAGAAAATCCCAGAACAGGACCGCGCCGAGCAGAGCGGGCACGAAATCGAACTTCGCGTTGGCGACAACGTTCAAATAGCGGGTGATGAAGCCCCACAGCAGCACGTCGACCGCGACCCAGATCAGCAACGGGAAGATGCGCGCGGGCGAGCCGCGATAGAGATAGAACAGCCGCAGCGCGATGGCGGCGACGCGTCTGGCCTTCATCGCGCGTCTCCCTTATCCAGCGTTTCCTTGGCGACGGAGACGAACAGGTCCTCCAGGCTCGCCGCGCCATGCTGTTCCGGCAAGGTTTTCGGGTCGCCTTCGAGCACCACCTTGCCGTGCGACAGGAACAGCACGCGGTCGCACACGCCTTCGACTTCCAGCATGTTGTGGCTCGTCCACAACACCCCGCCTTGGCCGCTGTCGACGAATTTGGAAATCAACGCGCGGATTTCGCGGGCGCCGGAAGGGTCGATGGAGGCGGTGGGTTCGTCGAGCAGCAGCAAGCGCGGACGGTTGAGCATCGCCTTGGCGAGGTTGAGCCGGGTCTGTTCGCCCGACGACAGCACGCCCGACTTTTCCTCGCGCAGTCTCTGCAGATCGTACTCGTCGATCAGTTCGTCGATGCGCCGGCTCAAGTTCGCGACATCGTAGATCATGCCGAAGATGCGCAGGTTCTGCTCGACCGTGAGGTTGCCGGGCAGGGGGCAATTGACCGCGGCGAAATTGGCGTTGGCCAACGCGCCCGCGCGATTCTTGGCGAGGTCGACGCCGTCGATCAGGATGCGCCCGGCGCTCGGTTCCAGCACGCCCAGCGCCATATTGATCGTCGTCGTCTTGCCCGCGCCGTTGGGTCCGAGCAGCCCGACGATCTCGCCGGCGCCGACGGTGAAGCTGACATCGTCGACGGCTTTCAGCGCGCCGAACGATTTGCCGAGGTGTTCGACGAGCAGGATGGGCGGGGCGGAGGTCATCGCGCCGATTTAGCGCGTCGGGCGCGCGGGCGCACGCGCAAATCGCTCGGGTGGGGTTTTCGCACCGCCGGATTTCGACTGCGGAAAGACCCCCGTCAATGCTCCGTTAAGGTTGTATTAACGCTGACTCCATAACCTACGGATGTATAGGGGCGCTCATGCGCGCGCAGCTGGCATGAGGCCAGGCATTCGGCGTCGGCACAGCCGACATGTCCCGCCATCGAGCCCTCGCGATGTCGAAACAGGCGTCGCGCCTTGCCCCGGAGAATGTCTTTGCGCCGCCTGCCCCTGGAAAGCCTCAGCATTCGTTTGAAGCTGTACGGCTTTTCGATCGCCACGTTGTCGACTTTGGCGGGCGTCCTGGCGTTAGGAGTCGTCGCCGCCGGACAAGTCTCGGGCAAAATCGGCGAACTCGATAGATTCGCGACCGAAGCTCAGCGCGCAATCACGGTCGAGCGCAACATCGTGGCCATGGGGCAGACGCTGGTGCGCTATGCCTACGACCACGATCCGGACGCCGAGGTGCGATTCGACAGCCTCGTCGAGGCGACCGAAAACGAAGTCGAATTAGCGCGCGCGTCGACCCCGGACGAGGAGACGCGCGCAGCCCTCGTGGCTATCGCGGCCGAACTCGTAGGGCTCGAGGGCGAGGGAAATGCGCTGCATGAGGTCGGTCAGAAGGCGACGGCGGCCAAGACCAAGCTCTCGGAGATAGCCTCCACCCTCAACCAGACCGAACACGACCTCGCCGCGGCCATCTCCGGGTCGCAGGACAAGACTCTGCCGAGCCTCGAACAGCGCGTCGAAACGTTGGCCGAGAAACTGAAAGTGGCGGACTGGCGGGGACAGGCGCGCGGCGAACGCGAGGGCCAAGCTCTGCTCGAGCGACTGGCCGCAGACCTTCTCGAAGGGATCGGCAGACTCGAGGCGGATGATTCGGGCGGCGATGCGATCGTGGCCGGGGAGGCGCTGCGTTCCGCCGTCAACGATTATGTCGCGCAATCTCAGGTCGCCATCGAGGCGATCGCCGACCAGGGCGACATCTACCGCGACCGCGCCGCGCCGCGGGCCGAGAATCTGCGGTACATGATCGCCGAGGTCCGCGATCGGCTGACGCAGGGTTTCGCCGCCGGACGCGACGATGTGCGTTCGGGCGTCGCGCGCGCCGGACTCGCCATGAAGATCCTGGCGATCGTGTCGCTGCTGTCAGGCGTTCTGGCCTCGCTATTGATCGTCGGCTCCATAGTATGGCCGCTCGCCCGTCTGACCGCCGGCATGCGCCATTTAGCGCTTGGCGAGTTCGATTTCGTGCTGCCCAGCTTCGCCCGAAACACCGAAATCGGGCAGATCGCCGTTGCGGTGGAGACCTTCAAGATCAAGGCGGAGCAGCGGGCGCACGCGGAGGCGGAAGAGGCGGTGCGCAGACAGGCTGCGGAGGGGCAGGCCGCCGCCCGCGGCGTCGCCGAGCGCGAAGCCTTTGCGCAGGTTCAGAGCGCAGCGATTCGGGAACTCGGCGCAGCGCTGGGCCGGCTCGCGGCGAAGAACCTGGCCTGCCGGCTCGACGCGTCGATGCCCGAGGCCTTCACCAAGCTGCGCGAGGATTTCAATCTCGCGCTCGCGCAACTCGCCGACGCGCTCGGACGCGTCGCTTCGACCGCAGAGGGCGTGCAGACCGGATCGCGCGAAATCGCGGCGGCCGCCAACGATCTTTCCGACCGCACCGAACAGCAGGCGTCGCAACTCGAGCAGACCGTCTCGTCGCTGGCCGACATCACCGAGACCGTGCGGAAGACCGCGGACGGCGCCAAGCGGGCGAGCGTCGTGGCGGCGCAGGCGCGCGGCGACGCGGAAAAGAGCGGCGAAGTCGTGCGCCGCGCCGTCGAGGCGATGGGCCGCATCGAGGGATCGTCGCGCGAAATCGGGCAGATCATCGACGTGATCGACGAGATCGCCTTCCAAACCAACCTGCTCGCGCTCAACGCCGGCGTCGAGGCGGCGCGGGCAGGCGAGGCGGGCAGGGGATTCGCGGTGGTGGCGATGGAGGTGCGGGCGTTGGCGCAGCGCTCGACCGAGGCCGCCAAACAGATTTCGACCCTGATTTCCACGTCGTCTATCCAGGTCCTCGACGGCGTCGAACTGGTTGGCGCCACCGGCGCGGCGCTGGAGCGCATCGTGGCTCAAGTCGCCGCGATCAACGACGTCATCGGCGAGATCGCCGCCAGCGCTCAGGAGCAGGCCGTCGGCCTCGAAGGCGTCAACCGTTCGGTCGGCCAGATCGACCAGATGACGCAGCAGAATGCCGCCATGGCGGAGCAGGCGACCGCCGCAAGTCGGTCGCTGTCGAAGGAGAGCGAGCGGTTGGCGAGCTTGATCGGGCAGTTCGAACTCGGACGCTCGGGCGCCGCGGGTTCGCCTATCGAGGCGCCCCCGAAAAGACGGTACGGCTAATCCTCCGCCCCCGAGGAGCGGCGGCGCCCACGCCGCCGTTTATGCCGCCCGTCGCGCACGCAGACAGCGGCCTGGAGGCCGCCGGGCCCTCAGAGCGCCGCCCTGATCAGCGCCGCCGCCGGCTCCAACTCGCTCGCCGGCACGAACGGCCCGCCCGGCGGCTTCAGATGCACGCCTTCCCAGCGCGGCATGATGTGGAAATGCAGGTGGAACACGACTTGCCCGCCCGCGCTCTCGTTGAACTGCATGATCGACACGCCGTCGGCTGCCAACCCACGTTTGGCCGCCAGCGCAACGCGTTGAACTGACGGTATGAAGCGGGCGAGCGTGTCGGCGGGAATGTCGAGTAGATTGCGCACCGGCGCCTTCGGGATCACCAGCAGATGGCCCCGGGTGCGCGGCATGACGTCCATGAAGGCGAGCGAGACTTCGTCCTCGGCGACCTTCACGCACGGCGCCTCGCCACGCAGGATCTTGGCGAAGATATTGTTGGGGTCGTAGTTCACGCTTCGCTCTCCTCAATACGGGCCGGCGCCGGGTCCCCCTTGCGGAACGGCAGCCCGGCTTCGTAATCGGCGATCATTTCGTCGACCGCAACCCTTTCCCGACGCAGGAAGTCGGCGACCGCGGCGTCGAACCGCCGGTCGGCGAAGAAATGCGCGGAATGGGTGGCGACGGGGCGATAGCCGCGCGCCAGCTTGTGTTCGCCCTGCGCGCCCGCTTCGACGCGCTTGAAACCATGGCGGATCGCATAATCGATCGCCTGATAGTAGCAGACCTCGAAATGCAGGAACGGCCGGTTTTCGACGGCGCCCCAGTTGCGCCCGTAGATCGCGTCGCGGCCGAGGAAATTGATGGCGCCGGCGATGTGGCGGCCGTCCTTGCGCGCCATGACCAGCAGGATGTCGTCCGCCATCGACGTCCCGACGAGGTCGAAGAATTCGCGGGTGAGATAGGGCCGCCCCCATTTGCGCGAGCCAGTGTCCATGTAGAAGGCGAAGAACGAGTCCCAATGGCTTGATTTGATATCAGAACCTGTGAGCAAGTCGATGGCGATATCGTCGCCCAGCGCCTCGCGTCGCTCGCGCCTGATCGCCTTGCGCTTGCGCGAGGCCAGCGCCTCGAGGAAGGCGTCGAAACTCGTGTAGCCCTCGTTGACGAAATGGAACTGCTCGCCTGCGCGCAGGCGAAACCCGCCCTCCGTCAGCGCCGCGACGTCCGCGTCCTCGGCGAAGGTGACGTGAACCGAGGAGGCGTCGAGCGCCTCGCGCAAACCCCGCAGCGCGCCGACCAGCGCCGCGCGCGCGCCGGGCGGGGCGTCGGAACGCACCAGCAGGCGCCGGCCGGTGACGGGGGTGAAGGGCACAGCAACTTGCAGCTTGGGATAGTAGCTGCCGCCGGCGCGCTCGAACGCCTGCGCCCAGGCATGGTCGAACACATATTCGCCCATGCTGTGCGATTTGACGTAGGCCGGCGCCGCAGCGACGATG
>Ga0302319_10008512_pt1 | contig 19941 bp, 22 predicted proteins | sample Bog_T0_2_FD_203319 | JGI IMG/M metagenome (GOLD analysis project Ga0302319, IMG submission 203319) | Peat permafrost microbial communities from Stordalen Mire near Abisko, Sweden - Bog_T0_2 | ecosystem: Environmental > Terrestrial > Soil > Wetlands > Peat | place: Sweden: Abisko, Stordalen Mire... | reverse complement strand
GGGAAACGTAATCCCCCCGCCTCGCCTAAAACGCACCGAGGGGAAGCGAGCGAGTCCTCTTCCTTTGTTGCTTAGAGTGACGGCAATCCGACGTTCCAATATTCCCCCAGCCATCGCCTTTCCGCCGATTCCTTCATCTTTCAACTCAACTATCAGGCGTGCATGCGGTTTTCGTCCAAAACGATCTTCGATTTGAAAATATTCCATAGGAATTGTGCCCGATGCCACTCGCACATAACATTCCTTTGTAATGGTTGACCTTTGTGGGGGACCATCCTGCTCAGGAATATAAACCAAAACGAAACCTGATTTTTGCCTCGCCGGTTTGCGGACGGTGTGAACTTGGACTCCAGTGATTCCCGGCCTCACATGCTTCAAAATAATATCGAGTGCCTCAGAAGAAACGGCCCCCACGTCGCCTACCGGCCTTTCGCCTGTGATAACATCCGGCTGATTCTGACCAGACTTGCGGGTGCTCATGCCAATTACGATTACTCCACCCGTCGCATTGGCGAATCCGCACGCAGCCTTCGCAATGCTTTCTTTCATCGCATTCAAGCTATGCCATTCTTTGCAATCGAAATCGGCGTCTTCGGCTCTGTTGATAAGAGCATTGATTGCCGTTCTACTTTGTAGGTCCTTGAAAAGTGTTTCTGCTCTCTCTGACATTTGTCGCAAGAATACCACCGCGCAAGGGTACAATGCGGGACAATCAACGGGCATGGAAGGCAGTCTGCGACAGTGGCACGGAGTACGGTAGGGCAGTCACCCCAACGGCGTCTGAACTTCAACAGCCGGTCTCGGCTCGATTCGCCGAGGATGACATTCCCGGACCCATGGACTTATTTCCCTATCGTGAGACACCGGCACTTCCTGGCCGCAATCGACGAAGGCAGGCGAGACGCTCAACGACATCGAAGAATCCAGATCGATGGAGAGACGGTACATGCTTGTCTATTGCATTTCGTGGCTCATCTTCATCGCACTGACGATTTGCGCTCTCGGCGAAGCAGGAAAGATGGTATGGGAATCTGTGTGCTTCACCAGCAAATGGTTCTCGTGCCTCTGTCACTAAGCTGGTGTCCCCAGCATCCCCTGTAGACCCATGGGAACCAATCCAGTCATCGCGACGGACTCTGGACCTCCACGGCCGGTCTCGGCTCAGCACGTCATGTTTAGCCTCTATTCTGATTCCGATTCGATATTGAAAAGCGCGTAAAAGAATTTGCGATTCTTGTACTGCTCTTCGGGAGGATAGAACGGAGCACGAAAATCAATTTCGTGTAGGCCGTAAAAACTCGCGCCGTAGTTCTTGTTTGCCTGCAACCGTGGACATGCCGTCACTCGGGTCTCAGGGTCTGAGTTCGGGGTTGGCGTGACTACGATGCAGTTCAACTTGTAAATCCGAGGCACGGATTCTCCCGCGACTTTAATTGAGCCTTTCACCACAATTTTTGTGGCTATGCAGGTCCCGGCACCGCACCACCCCTCGGGGTTATCTTGGTACGCCACAGAGAGAACGTGAAACACCATCGTGTGCGCCGCGTCTTCCTGTGCGAACACACGAACAGCGAGCAGCAGAGAGATGAAGACATGAACGACGTTCACACGGCTTAATCGCATCGCTCGGCCCTCCTAGCGCCCGTATGCCTTCTCATATTCCAGATAACATGCCGAGAGATGTCTGGCAATTATATTGACTAACACTTCCGCAGGCACGGTACCCCCAAAGCCACTTGCCGACCATGTAAACTCACCGTTCGTCAATTGCAGTTCTAGGTTCCACGTCTCGGCTCTGATCGGAGAATCTTCTAAGTACATTTTGCCAGGGAAGGCTGGTGCGCGACCGAAAGTGACGTAGTGTCCTCGCTCTGGAGAGTTATGGACGCTCACCCTCTCGAACCTTGCGGCGACATCCCCAAGACAAAGAACACCAGCATCGAGAACCCATGAAAACGTCTGCCCATTGAAGCCTCTATTCCCATCGGCAAGTTTTGGTACCAAACTCAACAGGTTCGCCCACTGGTTGGCTGCTTCCTTCGCTATCAGTTCACGGTCGCTTTTCTTTTGGTCATGTTCTTGCGCGAAATCATCAAAGTCCTCAAACATTTGATCCTCCAAAAGTCTGCCTCACTGTAGCAGACATTCTGCGGTAACTGTAGCCGCGAGTGCGTGGCCGATGCGCGAACGTCCGAGCACTATTTTCGGCGTGACTACTTCGCGAAGGCGGGAGACCAGACCGCCTGGACGCGCTTGTCGTGAGGACGTGGGCCACTTAGACTTGCTGAAAACTAGCGGTGGTGTCAGAGCCGTAATCACGCCTTCCCATCTCCTTCAGGTTTTCACCCACTTGAAACTGTTATCACGAACCCCCCTTCGGGTTAAGGGCGCGTACCTCCTTTGCACGGCGAGTCTGTTTGCCGTTGAATCTCTGCGATAGATCGACCTGAACAATCCTTCCAACTCCTTGACTTCTTCATCGGTGATGTTGGGCCACACTGAGTAGATCGAGAAATGACTCCACAGGTCCGCCTTTTTGGGATTTCCCGCATGTGATCTGAGCCTTGCCTGGATATCCCCAGCGGACATGCCAATGTAGACCACATCGTACTTATCCTTCTCTGGTTTTCTTGCTCGCTTTTGCAAGAGAGCGTAAATCCCCCGAGTCCCTTTTGGAATTTTGCTGATTTCCTTTCGTTCCACGATTTCAGCGCTGTGTCTAATCAGTCGCAACTGACCCATGATCGAATCCTCCCAGACTTTGCAATATAAACCTTTGAAACGCTTTTAGCTGTTTGGAAGTTGCCCCGGCGTAGTGGGACGCTCAGCCCCGATGCGCCCTAGTGGCCGCCAGGGGGCGCGGCGGGGCACTTGAAAAGTGGGCGGCCATGTACGAAATGATAAGCCCGCAATCACCAAGAGTTGGTAATTTGTGTCTTCCCGGCAGGGAGGCTAAAGTGAATGCATCACAGACCCAGCGTTAAAGCGGCATTGGGCACCAGAACTGCTCACTAAGGGACTAGATCATTATGGACAAGAAGACACTGATTAGCCTGTTCGCTGAATCACTTTTTCAAATCCCCGATTACCAACGCGGTTATGCGTGGGAGGAAAAGCAGTGGAAGGACTTTATTGAGGACATTGACGCGTTAGTTAATGAGGGGGTGACAAGCCACTATACTGGCACCGTCGTGGTCTATGCCGGACGTGATGCCGAGATTCGAGCCTACGGCACGAAGCGCCTCAAGGTAGCGGATGTGGTGGATGGTCAACAACGATTGACCACCTCCTGCCTCTATCTCGCCGAAATCATAAGAGCCCTCGTCCGCAAAGGCGAGTCGGAATATAAAAACGACATCTCTGACTGCTTATATTCGGGCGCGATCTGCAAGCTCTCACTGAATAACGACACTGGCCACATTTTCTATGATCTATTGAAAACGGGACATGCGAACATCGCAGCGCAAACTCCGCATGAAAAGCGCCTCATTACAGCCAGTACGCGATTTCGGGAGCACATCGGCAAGCAACTGACAGAGCTTGGCGCGGCAGGTGTCACCTACCTTAAAGAGCTTTACTATGCGGTGACTCAGAAACTCCACTTCACCTTCTACACGATTGAGGAGGAGTGCGAGATCGGCATGACATTCGAGCTAATGAACTCTCGGGGCAAGAGTCTATCTGTCCTGGAACTGCTCAAGAACTACCTTATGCATTGGGTTTCTCGAAACGAAAACGATGCATCGGAACGGAGCACGCACGCTAACCTCATCAACAAGAATTGGAAAGATACTTACACGAACCTCGGTTCATGCACGGGCAATGAGGATCAGTGCCTCAGAATCGCGTGGATACTGTATTGCAGCCACATTCCGGCTAACTGGATTGGATACGACGGATTCAAAGGGGACGACTACATTCCGCTGAGGACATTTACAGCGAAACGCACCAAGGCTGATACCAAGGTGTTTATTGTTTCGTTCGCTGATGGACTAGCGGAGATTTCCAGCTACTATGCCAGCATCATGAGCCCGACTACGAAGAACACGGTTTCACAAGGCGAATTGCAGTGGCTTACCAAAATTCACCACACCGGTAACATCGCCAATTTTCTACCGCTATTGGTAGCTGCGAGGAAGCATCGGACGAGTTCGAGTATTCTCGAAGCCGATTACATCGCTCTCCTTAAGGCGCTGGAGTGCTTCTCTTATCGGGTATTTTTATATAACGGCCGACGCAGCAATGCTGGGAAGTCGAGCTTCTACCGCTGGGGCTATGAAATCTTCACCCGAGCTAAAACGCTTCGCGAAGTGACCGCATTGGTGCATGATCTGACGCTCTACTACGCAACGGAAGATTCATTCACTAGAGACTACGCCAATCCCGGCAACTGGTATGTGACTCGGCACCTCTTGAAATACACTCTTTTCGAGTATGAACTCCATCTTCTGGCGACCGAGGGACAAAGGAAGCAGCCAAACCTGACGTGGGAGCAATTGAACGACTCCACCATCGAACACATTCTCCCGCAGACACCGGAGGACAACTCCCACTGGAAAGCCATGTGGAGTCCAGACCAGTTTAAAGCTTGCGTGCATGACATCGGCAACCTCGTGCTGACACAGGACAATTCGAGTTATAGAAACTTTGAGTTTTCTCGCAAAAGGGGAATGCCAGGACAGAGCCCTAGTTACATTAACTCCGACATTCGACAGGAACGGAAAATATCTAGCTTTTCCGACTGGACGCCGAAGGAATTCGAGGAGCGAAGGAGTGAATTGGTGACGTGGATCAATGATCGCTGGACGACAGAAGGGGGCCGGTGTGTTACTACGTTGGATATAGTCAATGTCGATGAAGCGGATGTGGATGGAACTGAGACTCAAGCGGGACGCAATTGAAAACCCTTCGCTCTGCCTCCCGGAACGCGCAGACGCGTCCGAATCGCACCCAAACCCGCCTGTGCATATCTTCGCCTATTATTCGCCTATACTGTCAGTGTGTGGAATCTACCTGAATCTCGGCGCTGCGACTATGCCGTGAGGTGCAAGGGCTGTGCCGAAATCATCCCGGCACCTGTCGAGGCCATGCCTGGTACCTGGATTGCTGCAACCTGTCCCCTGTGTGGTGATCGGCGGCGGTATCTGCCGACTGACATCTTCAGAGGCAAGCTATCGCACCGGCTGACAGTAAGGCGGGAACATGTTCGACCCTGACGCGGGAACCCACAGCTTGACATACGCCTTTTACGGTTTTACAGTTTTGGGTAGTCTTAAGCGTTGTCAGCGACTGGAAGCCGCTGGCATTCGTTGGGGTGGTCATGACCAAGCAACTCCGGTTGAATCACCGGTTTGCGGGCGCAAACGCTACTAGTTAAAGGGCTTATCTTTTCTGTCGAAGTCGAGTCCCTTCTTCGGCACCAACTGTCAAGTTAAATCTTTTAAAATCAATTGTTTCAATAAGTTACAAGCAGAGAAATCCCCCAAAATCCAGCCAAACAGTCTCACAGGGGGACAAAACTGCGTTCTGGCCTCGCTAAGGCCGAACTGTAGTTGAACTCTAGTTGAATCATAAAGTTAGGTATATTGACCATACACTTTTTCGACATCGATTTTGGCCGAAAAATTTCCAGATTTCACTAAGTTCGCACTAAGCCAGTATCCGTAACCATCCTATTTTCAATGGCTTTCAAAACGGTATTTTTTGGCTGCGCTTGCTCGGGGCTCCTCTGAGCCTCTGCCGGTGCAAATTTTCGCTCTGTATTCGCCTAGACTCTACTCATGTTCCCAATCGCCTCAGGCCGCAAGATGTTCGTGGTCACCTGCAAGCAGTGCCGCCGCGACGTGCTCTCAGGCCGGGACGAATTCCCCTTCCAAACCATCGCCGTCAAGTGCCCCCTATGCGGCGAGTTGCGCCGGTACCTTCCCTCGGAGGTCTTCCTCGGTCGGCCTGACCAACTCGTCGTTCACCAGCAACGGGCCGGGAGGAAGTGATTTCCGACCATGAGGCCGGTATGCCCCCGCAAGACCAAACCCACCGGGTGTACCTGTCCTTCCAAGACCGCCACGGCTGGCAGTGCCAGTTCCTTGAGGCCGACCTCCAGACTCCCCTGCCCAAGCGCCTGCACTTCGCATCCTCCGACAAGGTGGTCGAACTCGTGGAACGCGACGGCGGCATCACCGACCAAGAGAGCCGTCTCATGCTGGAGCAAGGAATCTCTATGGGGAGGGGCGGGATATTCCTGCGGCTTACTGAGGAGCAGTACGCCAAGCTGAGGGAACTTTGAGCTTGCACAGGCCAACCATCTTTAGCAAAGCTTGTATTGAACCTTAACATTACCTGAGCTTCCGCTTCTCGGTGCCAGCCAGCGGCTCAGAACGCCCGACGAGCGTGTGCATGGTTTCCAGCTTTGGTGGGTCGGAGATACGTTCTGACCTGATACTGGCTTCTGGACTTCAACTTTCATAAGCAATTTTCGTGCAAAATCCTCATCTCTTACGATTAATAACCGGTTAACCACAGATACTGCGCGTTTTTCCACAGTAAAACATTGGGTTTTCTGGCGATGAAAAGGCGTAGGATGCAGAAAGTACAACATCTTGTGGTTTGGGGTTGACCTGCACCACAGACAGCGGTACTCTCGCAACTGCCCGTACCGAAATTTGGGTTTGGGTAGGGCTGGCGGGTCGCTTGCTTTACGAGGGCGTTGCGACCCGTCCAGCTTCAATCGGCCAGTGGGAACTGACGCGAAGCCATGCTAGCACCATTCCCTTGGTAAAACGAAATGTTTTTCACCGAAAGGAACGTGCTATGGCACTTTATCAGCGGCAGAACGACCTGTCGTACAGCAGCAGTCCCGTGTTCACCACCACGTATGAACCCGGAGCCAGCGCCCCTTTTGGGGGCATCTACAAATGCACTGGATGCGGACTAGAAATCGGAATCGCTAAGTTCCACGTGCTGCCTCCGCAAAACCATCACCAGCATCCCAGTCGCTATACGCCGATTCGCTGGCAACCCGTAACCATTCACACCTAGAACTGACGACTGGAGTGCTCGAAACGCACTCCAGTCGTTGTTTGTCATCTGAGTTCAGCCGCGAAGCTGGACAACTGGGAAACTCCGTTCCACCCTACGGAGTCGGAGCATTGTTTGGCGGCGTCGGCGACTGACTATGGTTATTCACGGACAGGCTGATGTCCTCCCACCCCCAGTATCTTTAACCAGTTTCCTAACGCCTATACTCCTCCCCGTGAAACAGCCATCGAAAAGGAGTAATGCAAATAGTTTACGTTTCCGGAAATCCGCAGTGGGGTGAATGCCCTGTACGGGATACCTTTAATCTAAGGTCTTCATCGGACGACCTGACCAACTTGTGATTCACCAGCAGCCAACTGGAGGCCGATAATGCGTCAGATGGTGAGTGGGGACTCTTCACGAGCTACGGAAAAATAGTTTGCGGCTTGTCGCTAAAAACCGCCAAAAAACACACTATATATATATGAAGCATTTTGTAGGCGGCGGTGGCGTCCAGAATTGTCAGGCCGGTTGCTATCGCAGGGTGCCTTTGTCGGCTCCTATCAAGGGCGGCGTCAGGCAAGTAACCGAGCAACTCATCTTCCGGGCCGGGAGTCGGTGATGTTCGGCCCGGATGCTGGAATGCCTTGAATCAACCGGGGGATGGTGTACCCCGGTGCGTGCCTCATCGCGGGTATCCGGCTGGCATCAGCCGCTCAATGCGGGAGGAGTAAGCTTGGGTTGGAGGTTTGAAGCCGAATTGTGGAGGCACGCTGCCCATGTGGATGAGTTGGAAGCATCGTAAGTCGGACTACCCGAGTAAACTCACATTCGAACAAAAGGTCGAGGTCTTCTACGAGCAAACGCTCGGTTGGCAACTTCACATCGCCGACCTAGTAGCAAACGGTGGAACGACTTTCGGTGAGAGCAATCCAGTCCAAACTGGTTACGAGGTTCGCAGCATCAGGCACTCGGGGTTTGCAGTGCTTCACATCTGCTTGAGCTACTTCGAACTGATTGGGACATTGGTCACTTCGAAGGCCGGACACCTAAGCGATACAGCCAAATTCAAGGCCGGTGTGAAAGCTGTCCTACCTATCCTTTTCAAAGGGACATCTGACGACGACTCTCTATTAAAAGTTTTGTATAAGGGAGCCCGTTGCGGACTGTACCATTTGGGACGGCCACGGGCGCATGTAGGTCTCGGTCAGCCGGAGGACGGAAGTCCAATCGCATACGATTCCAAGAGTGGCACGGTCATAATCAGCCCTGAACGTCTTCCGGTGGTGCTCAAGAGCCACTTGGAGACGTTAAAGGCTGAGCTTTTGAATCCAGCGAACACCGCTCTTCGGAACGAGTTTGAAAATCGTTTTGATGAAGGTTTTGAGTAGATATGGGCAAAGATTTTCTCTCCAAGGTGAAAGGCTACAGTTCCACCTTTGTGGTTCACTCGAATACCAGTCAATATGCAGCAGTCGCTGCGATGGCAGCGATGTTGGGGCGAGGTCGCGAGCTGGTTTGTACTTTCAGTTCTCAGAGGAGCTAATCCCCATAATTCAAGCACCCGGTGACTCCGATTCTTTCTCCGCTGCCGCCTCAGGCAAACTGACAGTAGATTTCGAAGCTGATTGGGCTGATTATCTTCGCGAAATCGGCCTACCGGCGTGCGACCTGAAATTTGACGAATCGCGAAGTCTGATAGACAACACTTTGCGGTTCCTCAATGCATACAACAGGAGGATTCCGCCGCCCCAACCGCGAACGGCGCATGAATCACGGGAACTGTCCATCCCGCGTGAGTATGAACGGGACTACTTGGCGCTTAAGGGAATCATCGGGTCGGGGGGTGACCTGAAACCATACCTAAGCCGGGACATCATCAAGAAGAAACGTCCAGACAGGAATGATGGTTTGCTGAATGCATGGGGTAGCGAAGGAGACTTGCTGAGTTTGCCATTTGGGAATCGCTCCGGTTTCAGATACCCTACTTTCAGTGGCAACCAAACTATGGTTGACTGCCAGTAGGGTTCTCCGCTTAATACCCAGCCGCTGGACGAAATCACTAAGTTCGCACTAGAAATCTTGCAAACCGTTAATTTCCAACAACTTAACACTTATTGCGATTGTCCCTTCTTCGGCACCATAGACTATCGCAGAGATTATTCTTCCCAAGTACCTTCCGGCAGGAATCAAACCAATCCAGGGGTTTGATGGCCTGATTGTTCCGCACTCCTCGATTCGCGAGGATTTCCGCCGGGTGCACGGGAACGCGGCATCCTCAAAGTGCCGAACTCTGGCGCAAATTGGCAGCGAAACCTGACGATCCAAAACTTGACGATTCAGGTCGTGATCGGATGTACTCGATTGAAACCCGTCATTCTTCGGCGAGACCATACCACAAGACATGGCATTCGAACCTGGACAGAGGATCGGCGATTACGAGATCGTGGCGAAGCTAGGCGCCGGCGGTCTGGGAGTTGTGTATGAGGTGCAGCATCTGATCTCGCAGCGGCGCGAAGCAATGAAGATCCTGCTGCCGGATCAGGGTACACCCGAGATGGTGGAGCGGTTTCATCGGGAAGTGCGAACCCTGGCCACGCTCAGCCACGTCAATATCGCCGCGCTCCACACGGCTTTCTATAACGGAAACCAGCTGGCCATGGTGATGGAGCTTGTGCATGGCGAGACGTTGGCAGACCGCCGCCTGCGGATGGGCATTACGCTGCCGCAGGTTGTGAACTACACCTCACAGGTGCTGCAGGCCTTGGTTTACGCGCATCGCCTGGGCGTGGTTCATCGAGACATCAAGCCCTCGAACGTCATGATTACCGAGAGTGGCGAAGTTAAATTGCTCGATTTCGGCATTGCATTCCAGGAGAAGTCCAGCCATTTGACGCAAACCGGATATCTGCTCGGCTCGCTCAGTTACATGTCTCCGGAGCAGGTGAACGGAAGCGAAGCGACGGCGCGTTCGGACATCTATTCCGTAGGTGTGACTCTCTATGAGTTGTTGACAGGCATCCTTCCCATCAACGGAAAGACCAACTACGAGATACTGATGGGCCACATGAGCCAGATGCCAGTGCCTACACATCAGGTGGCTGAGCATGTCCCGATCGCAATCTCAGGCGCCGTTATGAAGGCTCTGGCCAAAGATCCAGCCGAGCGTTTCCAAACGGCCGAAGAGTTTCTGCGAGCCCTGCAACAGGCTTCCACAATCAGTGAATATGACGCCGGGATCACCATGCCGCTGCCAGGTCCGCTGGCGGCGACCTCGCGGCAAACGCCCAGCTCTCAGTTCCCGCTCAGGCAGCCCTCTCTTAACCAGCCGGCGGTCAGCCAGCCGTCTCTCGGTTCGCTGCAACAGCCGAAACAGACCACGGCCAGCGGCCCACTGAGCGCACCTCTTGAGGACGTCACCCGCAAACTTGCCGTGTATATCGGTCCGGTAGCAAAATTCGTCGTAAAGAAGCTTGCCGCCCAATCGGACGACATGGACTTCATCTATCGAGAGGCAGCCAAGCAGATCGGTTCCGATGCCGACCGTGCATCATTCCTTCGCTCGAGGAATCACTAAAAACGCCCCATCCGCTTAACCGTTGAGCATCTCAAAAGCCTTGATGAGGCTGGTATGCATCCGGTTGAACGAAGCGGTGACCTCCGATATTTCGTCCTTCCCTTTGACCTCGAGCGGCGGTAAATCTATCTCGCCTTTGCTGATGATGTCCGCATTTTTTGAGACGCGGCGCAGCGGGCGAATCACAATAAAGTACATCGCTGTATCGATCAGGACAATGGTGAGCAGGAAGATGGCACCTAATCCAATCAGTAGATCGTGGAAACCGCGGTCGGCCAGCGCAATGGGGACTGACATAGGCACGGATACGATCTGCGCTCCTACGATATCGTTGGCCTTCCAACCAAAGCCATGTTCGGAGCCATAGTGCTTGATCATCGCTGCCGGCGCAATTGCGGCCTCGCTATGGCACTGCAGGCAACCCGGCGCAGCAACGACGGGAGCGGCAACGTAGAGAACCGGTCCGGTTGGAGTGATGCGCTCACCGACGTGCTGTGTCTCGCGGGGGTGATCGCGGAAGTAATTAATCAGGTCGACCTCCCACTCTGTGGCACGGTCGTCGAGGTTGCTTGGATTGAGCGCGGCCTCCCGCAGTACATAGTCGGGATAAGTGGTGCGAAGGTTCTTGAAAGTCGAATTTACCGCAAAGAAAGGGATGGTCTGGGCGAGAAAGTCGGCATTGTGCTGGGGCGTCTTTTCAAGGATCGGACTGACCTGATCGGCCGTGTAGTCCTTGGTCGCGCTGGCACTGGCAGCCATGAGTTGAGCCTGCTCAAGCACCTGTTGCCGGGCGTCACTCATGAGGAAGTTATAGGCATAGTGGGCAATCAGGAACATCCCCAATCCAAAAACAAGAAACAGCACCAGGTTGAACTTTGTAAGCAGTTTCAAGAATGTCTCCTTCAAGGAACCGAGGATAGAGAGCACCAAGGAAAAACCATGATATATGGGGCAGGGTGAAAACGCTTCAAGAACGACTGAACAGGTACTTTCGTCGCTCGTAAAGGTTACGGGAACATCTGGTTCAGCCTGTCTAATGATGCCGGACCCATTGCCCAGATCTGCTGGACTGAGACCCGTCAGGAACTGCTTTGCTCAAATTTCCAGGCCCGTCTCCTATCCGCGGTCAAGCCCCATTCGCGATGAATCGAAGTAACTAGCTGATTCTAAATAGAAATCTCTCGCCAGTCACTTGCAGTCAAATACACCCTATATCCCTACTCTAGAGATAACCAGACAAGCAATGGAATAACCGCGCCAGGGGAATGACTCGGGCGCCACCCTTGTCTCCAACAACAGTCAACCAGGGCAGCGCTTGCTGCCTGCTTCTCTAAGGAGCTTCCTGAATGAACACACTGTCAAACATCTGGAATAACCCAAAGACTTCCGTCACCGGCTTGCTAATCGCCACCGTTACCGTTGGCGCTGTCCTCTCGCAGCAGGGTGTAAACCTGGGACATGCCGGAGCCGGCACGGTGGTCGCGCTGATCAGCGCAATAGCCACAGCATTTCTGGGTCTTCTCGCCAGGGACCCGGGTCAGCTTCAGACCCCACCCCCCTCTATACCCCCTGCCGGCGCCAGCGCGACAGCCAAGCTTGGCACCTTGGCTCTCATCGCGTTGTTGCTTCCGGTTCCCTTCGTGGCTGGCTGCTCCGGCACAACCGTAGCCCAGGACATCGTGAACTGGACGCCAGCTTTGCAAAGCGCGGTGGCCACGGTCGATTCAACCGCTGCTTTGCTCGCGCCCGCGGATGGACCGATCTTCGTTGCTGCGACGGTGGGCTTCGATACGGCTTCTAATCTGCTGGTAACCCAGGCAAAGGCGTATCTGGCCAACCCAACGGCTAGTTTGTTGGCGCAGATCCAGAGCCAGATCGTGGCTTTTCAGCAGCAGGTGAATGCTGGGTTGCTTCAGGCCGCAAAGATTGTGGACCCGGCAAGCCAGAAGCACGCTCTTTCCGCAGTCCAGGCAGTCGCAACGGTCGTGACCGCAATGCTGGCGCTGATCCAATCGGTTTCGACCAAGTCTGCCGTTGCGCGAATGGCCGGTCAATCTTCGATCAAGCTCGCGGCCGTCGAGCCGTATCTTGATCATCGGCAGACTGCGGAGGTTGTGGCTGCTCACTACAGCGAGTCGCTCATTGCCGCGCAGAATCAAGTGGAGCAAGCGGAACAGAATCAGATGCTTGCCGGATTCTAATTCCAGCTAAAAGCACTGCGGGCCGCTCCAAAATCAGAGCAGCCCGCAGCGTCCAAAGAGTGATCGAAGAATTGATCCCTTATGTGCTCTGTTCCCGCGCTTCACCAAGGATCAACTTGATCGTAATCTGCTTTCTGCCGCGATAGATGGTTACGCTGATCGTGTCACCGGCCTGGTGTTTGTCCATTAACGCGTTGATATCGTCCGGATCCGTCACTTCCTGCCCATCGACAGCCACAATCAGGTCACCACCCAGCATGATCGGCATGTTTCCGACGTATGCCTGCTGGTTTCCGCCCTTCAGCCCAGCACGATCAGCCGCGCCGCCGGGAACCACCTTCTGTATCAGCACGCCTGAATCGACCGCCAGTCCCATCTGCGAAGCCAGGTCGGGGCCAATTCCGTAAGAAACGATTCCCAGAGAAGGTCGCTTGACCTTTCCATAGCGCGTCAAGTCTGCCAAAACAGCCTTCGCGGTGTTGATGGGAATGGCAAAACCGATGCCCGAGCTCTGGTCTGCTCCGTTCGAAGCAATCATCGTGTTGATGCCAATAACCTCGCCATGCGAGTTCAGCAGCGGCCCGCCTGAGTTGCCCGGGTTAATCGCCGCATCGGTCTGAATCGCATCTTCAATGGGCGCTCCCTCTGAACCCTTGATGGACCGGATTGAGCTGATAATTCCTCGAGTCATTGTGCCGCTCAAGCCAAACGGATTCCCAATCGCGTACACCTTCTGCCCCACTGAAAGTCCGCCCGAGTCAGCCAGCGTCACGGGCTCCAGATTGGGTGCTTCAATCTGGAGCAAGGCTAGATCGTGCATTTTGTCTGTGCCGACCACTTTCGCCGCATAGCGATGCTTGTTGCTCAGCATCACTTCGACGCCTCGATTGGCGCCCTCAACCACGTGGTAGTTCGTCAGCACATGGCCGGCCCGGTCGAGAACGAATCCGGAACCTTGGCCTTGCTGCGGCACCGTGCCATAAAAGAAATTGAACACAAGGGTAGTCGATGTGATGTTTACCACCGAAGGCAACACACGTTTGTAAACGGCGATATTGTTCTGCTCCTCCGCATCGTATGCGGGCGCGGCATCCGCCTCCGTCAGGTCGAGCCCGGGCGCGACGTTGTGCACAACCCCGGGCAACGTCAAATGGCTCACAGAGGAACGGGCAAGGCTGCTGGGCCAATGCGTGGTGAGATACCAGAATCCGCCCACCAGCAAAACAACAAGAACAGTCACACGCAGTTTCATGGCTTTTTCGACCTGAATTACCTTCCTCTTACAGATACGGCGTACGGTTTATCCGGTTCCATGGGGAACACACGCCGTTGCTGTTTCCTATTTTAAAGACTCATTCCTGCCGGAATTGTTGCTCTCTTCCCTCAGCCGCTGCCAGAGCGCGATCACCTGAGAACGCAGAGCTTCTCGATCTCCCGTATTTTCGAGAACATAGTCAGCGCGCGCCGCCTTTTCCGCATCCGGAATCTGGTGCCGCAGCCTTAACCGAGCATCGGCCGCAGCCTTCTCGCGCGCCACTTCGTCGGAACTGGTCCGTGCAGCAAAACGAGCTATTTTCACCTCATCCGGTGCAGTCACCACCACCACGCGATCCATCCGCCGCCGCCAGTCGGCCAGCACACTCTCAGTTTCGCCCCGAGCCCGCGCATCCCGCTCCACTTCAAAAATCAGGGCTGACTCAATCACCGCCACCGCCGTTGCATCGCTTGCAAAGACATTTTGCATCCAACGCTGCTGCTCCGCAATGACCGCTGGATGCACGATCGCGTTCAGTTCGCTAATCCGCCCCCCGTGAAACGCTATTTCCGCAAGCCTCGGCCGGTTCAATCGTCCTTCCGGACCCACCACTTCAGCCCCAAATACCTGAACAATTTCATCAAAAACAGCTTGTCCCGGCTCCATCAAAGTCCGCCCAAGCTCATCGGCCTCAATCACATACGCGCCCAGTTCGCGAAGATAACCAGCCACCGTACTCTTGCCGCTCCCCAGACCACCTGTGAGTCCCACACGCAACATGGATCAAAGCCCTCGCCGCATTTTGGCAGCCCGCACGGTATTCGCCATCAGCATTGCAATCGTCAGCGGACCTACGCCGCCGGGCACCGGCGTATAAGCCCCTGCCAGCTCGAATGCCCGCGGATGCACGTCTCCCACAATCGTAGTGCCCCTTTTCGCAAACGCCGCCTCGCGTTTTGCATTTCCCGCAAAATACCGCTCAAACTCGGCCTGGTCGGTGATGCGATTGATGCCTACATCGACAACGGTCGCGCCCGGCTTCACCATCTCCTGAGTAATAAATCCAGGACGCCCAATCGCAGCCACCAGGATGTCGGCTTCGCGTGTCACAGCACCCAGATCCCGGGTTTTCGAATGGCAGATCGTCACCGTCGCGTTCTGGTGCAGCAGCAGCATCGCCGCCGGCTTGCCCACAATATCGCTCCGCCCTACTACCACAGCGTGTTGCCCTGAAATAGGGATCCCGCTGCGCTTCAAAATCTCAATTACACCCGCCGGAGTGCATGGCGCCAGCGCTGGTCTTCCCGCCTGCAGCCGTCCTGCATTCACCGGATGAAAACCGTCTACATCTTTCGCCGGGTCAACAGCGTCCAGAAGCGCTTTCGTGTCTACCTGCGCCGGCAACGGCAACTGAATCAGGATCCCATCAATTTCGTCGCGGTTGTTCAGGCTCCGCACCAGGTCCAGCATCTCCCCCGTAGTCACCGTATCGGCAGGTGTAATCAGCTCGCTATAGAGTCCCAAATCAGCACACGTCTGCACCTTGCTGCGGACATAAATTTCCGAGGCTGGCACGTGCCCAACCAACACAGCCGCCAACCCCGGACGTATCCCTTGCCCGGCCAACGCCCGCACTTCCTCTGCCACTTCTTCTTTGATTGCCGCCGCAATCGCTGCCCCATCCAGAATTCTTGCCATCTTTAGCTCCACCTTCATCGTATCGCCTTCCCCGAAATCCTTCTCCTACGTCTGGCTTTAATACGAAAGCGGATTCGGCAAGTCTCGCTTTGCGAATGGCTTGCAACCACTGCCGGCACCGTAAATCATTACTGGAAAGGACTGCGATTCATATCTTCTGCGAATTATGGCGCTGCGCAGACCAAAATGGAACCGCGTGCAAAGAAGGACCATTTCCTTCATGGGCAGCAGCTCGTGACGATGCATCCGTTGTACAAAACTACGAACTATGCCGAAGTAGAGAGAGTCGAAACGCTTGAACGATCGATAACCTTGCAGCGAAACGTGTCGCAGCAAAACAAGCGCTGCATCAAGATCAACGATTTGTTGAATGGAGACTGTGAAAGTGACTGTCGAAATGCAAAGAAACGTGGCGTCTCGCCCACCCTGGGCCCATCTGCGCCTGCCCCCGTTTCCGCAGGTCGCGATTCGGGTGCTCCAGCTAATCAACAACGAAAGAGTGCAGCTTCATCAGTTGAGCGATCTCATCTCATCTGACGCGGCATTCGCCAGCGAGGTTCTGACCATTGCAAACTCAATGGTGTATGCCCCTCGCTTTCCTGCGCACACAATTCTTCAGGCGATCGCCGTACTCGGCGCCAGCCATCTGCAGGGAATGTGTCTCACCGTTGGAGTCAGGTCGTATCTCGGCAAGTCCCTCAGCAATCCAGTCATCCGCAATGTTTGGCGGCATAACCTGGCTTGCGCCATGATTGCCGAGCAGCTTGCCTCAGCGGGCTTCATGGACAAAGACACAGCGTACACCTCAGGCGTGCTCCACGATCTTGGACGGTTGGCCCTGGCTGTGATCAAGCCAAAGGAATATGCCGATCTCCTGGCCAAGCATGAGGGCTCAGGATCCAGCATTCTTCCTCTCGAACAAGCGTTATTCGGATGCGATCACTGCCAGGCGGGAGGCCACCTCATCCACGATTGGAAGCTGCCGTCCGACTTCGAGCCAATCGTCTCCGACCATCACGCACCGCGACGCTCCGACGGTGTCTGGAGTATGGCGGAATTGATCAAGGTTAGTTGTAAATTGGCTGACGCAGCGGGTTTTTTTGCATTTCCCGGATGCGAAATCACACCATTTGCCGAATTGCTGGAAGAGTTGCCGGCGCGCGAGCGTAGATCTTTCCACACCGAGCTTGAACCGCTGGTCACTGAAATCACCACCCGAGTCAACGCCGTCGAGTCTCTTTAACCTGATTCCCTCCGGTGTCCAGTGTCTTGCGTTTGAGACATGGGAGCCACAAATTTACGCTTGCGTGGACTTAACAAACCCGCAGCAACATTTTCAGCGTGTCACCGGGCGCCTTAGTCATTCGATCAAAGGCCTGTTGTCCTTCTTCGAGTGGCAACTCCGTCGTCCATGGCCGCAAGTCAATCTCCCCGTCCGTCAGCAGTTTCAGCGCCCGCGCAAAATCCGCTGGCGTATACGCGAACGACATCGACACCCGATGCTCCTTGCGGATGCTGGTCACAAAATCGATCTCACTGCGCTCCTGCCCCATGCCGAGCAGAACAACCATCCCGCCTGGTCTGCAGAGATCGAAAGCTGCCTGTCGCGCGGGTCCAACCCCTGAGGCATCGAGCACCAGGTCAAGCCCGTGTCCTGCAAAATGCCTTGCCTCCTCGCGCCCCGCCTCCGTGGTCACGTTCACCGCCAGGGTTGCGCCCATTTTACGCACTGTTTCCAGCCGCACATCGTTCACGTCCTGGACGAGGATTTCGCGTACGCCTAGCCGTTTGGCGGTCAGCAACGCCAGCGACCCCATCGTTCCCCCACCCACAATTCCCATGCGAAAAAACGGTAATGGCGCAGCTATGCGAAACAGGTGAACGATGTTGGCCAAGGGTTCGGCGACCACTGCCTGAGAGTCGCTCAGCTCATTGGGAATCTCGAAAACCTGCGACTCAGGTACGTTGACAAATTCCTGGTAGCACCCGTCCGTCTGATCCATGCCCAAAAGGCGCCAGCTTTCGCAGAGATTCTGCGCGCCGCTCAGGCAGGCGGCGCAGTGTCCGCAACTGATGAGCGGATTCGCCACCACCCGCTTTCCATCTGTAACCCGGCGCCCTACGAGTTCGTGTCCCAATACAAGAGGCGGAATGCGCCGCCGGCTGTGCCCCAGAAAACCCGAGATATCCGACCCGCAAATCCCCGCCGCCGCGATGGCAATTTCGCATTCGCGGACAGCAGGCCGCGAGCGTGGACGATCTTCCAATGTGACCTGGTTGGGTGCCGTGTAAACAAGTGCGCGCATGGTTCTCCTTTTTTCCAAGAACCATTATGCAGCCGGCGCGACGCTCACACCTTTTGGATTGTCAGCCCCGCGCGCTCCGCGATCATCCGCGCTACTTTTTTGGGGCGGAAAAATGTGTTCGAGGTGAAGCTTACACGACTTCCGTCGGCTCCCAGAATCGTAAACTCCTGTGCGTTTCCGACGCGCTTCTGCTGGAAGGACACCATTTGCTCCCAGGCCATGAACAGCTCTCGTGGCTTTTTCTTGGTTCCCAGGTTGAAGTCCGCGCCGCGTTGGTCCAGCTTGACCTTGAAGTTGATCATTCGCGAGCCCCACTTCCAAAGCCAGGGGCACATCAGGCACATGATCAGACCGCCGAGCCCCCATTGAAGCGCAGCGAGCACTCGTCCGAAGCTCAGCGCACTCGTGGGAATGAAGAACGAAACGACCATCAGCATCATGCATAGCCCAATGAACAGCGCACAGATCCCCATGAACATCGTCAACCAGCAGACAATCCTGCTGTTGTGCAGTACCACCGGCTGCGCGCGTTCTGCCGCCATCGGTGAATGAATGCCTGTGAGCATTTCGCCCCGGCTCGGCTCTGGGAAATCATTCGTAATCATGGTTCAACTCCTTTACCATTTCGCAGTCATCGCTTCTGGGCCGGCCCGATCACAGTTGGCGATACTGTTCCGGGATTGGTATGGGCAACTCTGAAAGTTTGGTGCAGAATAGCAGGCAATCTGAATTCTTTGTATACAACTTCAGTTATTCGAATGCGGAAATTGTTGTGAAAGTCTTTATCACGTTGCGGAGCCAGTCTCCACGGAGCAGTCTTTCGCTCAATGCACCTTCGCTTGAATTTCCAACAGCACCTGGTGTGCTTCGGCGCTCATCAGCTTTGCTCCTGGAGAGATCGAATTAGCCAGCAGTTTTTCTGCCATCTCAGCGTGCGGCAAGGCTTCCTGATACCGGTGCTGCCCGGCCAGCGCCTCAGCCCAGATCATGTGCGTCGCTCCAAAACGCCGGTCCGAGGGCGCAACCTTGCCCTCCTGCACAGCCATCATTTCTTTAGCACCCTTCTCGCCCTCTTCGAAGTGTCCCGTAAGCACGTATGCCTTGGAGAGGAAGTAAAGCGGCTCGGCAAAGTCGGGAGTCGCGCCGTCAAGTTTTCTCCATGTAGGAATGGCCGCTTCCATCATCGGAAGGGCCTCTTTCGCGCGGCCAAGTTTCATCAGGGCTCCTGCCATAAATTCCTGCTCGGTGAGCGCTCCGCTGCTGTCGGGGCCCGTGCATTGTTTATATCCATCGTATGCACGCTGATAAATGGGCAATGAGGCCTGCACTTCTCCTCTCATTTCCTTGGTATAAGCCAGGTCGCCGAAAACCTCCGACTGATCGCACAGTGCTGCCGGATCTTTGCTGTATACATCCAGGGTCTGGTTGAAAATCTGCTCTGCCTCATCCAACCTGCCGCGCAATTCGAGGTCCTGGCCCAGCAGATAAAGCACGTCAGCGGTCTCGCGGTCGCTGAGGCTGTTGTCGCGACATTCTTTCGCCGCGTATTGCAGCAGGCGTACATTTTCGTCGGTTCGATAGCCGTTGTTATCGCGGTTCCATGCATAGAATACTGCGCTCCACGCCCTTACCGAAGGCGGCACACCGGGCCTGCGTGAAAGTTCCAGAGCGTGGGCCGTCAAAGCTTCACCGGCCTGCACCTGCCCCTGGAGATAGGCGATGGTCCCAGAGAACGCTTCAGACTCGGCTTCCGCGGGAATGTCGTTTGCAGCTTTGGCAGTGGAGATGGTTTCCGTGAGAACCTTCTGCGCGCTATCCAAATCGCCGTTCTCGTACATCGACTCAGCAAGGCCCATCTGCGCCTCGCGCAAATCCGATGGATTCTTG
>Ga0302319_10008508_pt1 | contig 19946 bp, 19 predicted proteins | sample Bog_T0_2_FD_203319 | JGI IMG/M metagenome (GOLD analysis project Ga0302319, IMG submission 203319) | Peat permafrost microbial communities from Stordalen Mire near Abisko, Sweden - Bog_T0_2 | ecosystem: Environmental > Terrestrial > Soil > Wetlands > Peat | place: Sweden: Abisko, Stordalen Mire... | reverse complement strand
GCGCTGGCCGTTCCAACCGGTTCCGTCTGTGCGCTTGCAACGGCGCCGAAGGCAGCAGCGAATGTTGCCACTATTATCGGGGCCGCTAACCACTTCTTGAAGGCAGAACGCTTGAATTTAGAGATCAGCGCGCAGTCCACGAAGTCCCTTGGGAACGTCGGTGCCGTCAGGACGGAAAGAACTCCGAAAAGCGTCGAAAGGTTGTGAATGAATGAATGCGGCATAGTCCTCTTTCCCCTTAAAAGGCCCTTTTTATTCTCAAAGCGGAAGAACATCCAACGCGGTGAATGTCCTTTCAAGCTGCCATCGGCATCCGGAGCATCTCAATGGAGCGGTCTCTGTGATTCGCTGCAGAAATCGGCACAAGTTACTCAGGAGTCGCAAATGACTCTATGGCCCAGAAAACTTAGGGGGGAGGAATCGCATAAATACTATGACTAATCACTCCAAGTTAGCAAGGCAAACCACAATCAATCCGGCGATGGAGATGTCTTAGGGGGGGAAAGGAACTGCTGATGTCAGGCGAGCCGCAGCAGCACTCAGAGGAAATACGGAAGTCCGGTTGAATCAAAGGTCGATGAGATTCCAATCTGCCAGATTCTCTTGAGCACACATGGCCCTATTCGGCTTTGTTCGGTTCGGGCATGATGTCAGCATCGACACGCATTTACTGACCCGAAGCCAGATCGAAGACATTCTATCGAGGTTTGTTCTGGCAATTTCGTGTGAAGTGAGTAGGACCTTCGCAGTGGTTTGGAGCGGAGCATGGGCGGCATGGCTAACCCCAGATGGCTGGTAAGTTGCTAAGCGATCTGGACCATTGAACCCGAGTGCAGAAACTCGGACAGGGAATTGACACTGCACATCCACCAAGTCAGTGATCTCTTCCATTCTCCCTGGTCTGAGGGTTTCCTTTCGACGTGATTTTCTTATGGCGCGCATGCGTGGCCTTTGCGACGCTTCTATCCGGAACGGCTGGTGGAGTCGCCGGATACATATAAGTATTAGTGACCCGCGAATCCAGACAAGCGAGCGGTGTGACACTTATATTGGGCAGGTTATGGAAAGGACAGAACTGGAGTCGCAAGTCACCACGCCGCCGGTATTGCCGGCAGCCTTGGCGTCTTCGATGTCGGCGCTTGAGTTTACAAGCAGCAGTATGCCGGGCCCATCATCGGAGGAAACATTGCCTCTGCGCAGGTGAGCTTCCGCGTTGCCATCCGCCACGACACCTGCGCTCCGAAAATCGCTCGTGCTGAGGCAACGCGTATCCGGGCCGGACGATCCCGCAACCCTGTCGCTGCTCAATACCCTCGCAGTTGTTGTCGAGGGCGAGGGCCGCATTCCTGAAGCCAAAGTTCTATTTCGCCAGAGCCTTGCATCTCTGAATCGAGTCCTGGAAGCAGACCACCCGAAGACGCTCGCCACATACTCCAATCTCGGCCGGATCGCTGTTGAGCAGAAGAATCTTGCCGAAGCCGAGCAAGTCTTTCGCATAGCAATCGAGAAATGCAGCAAAACACAGGCGCCTGAGTTTCCGACGTCCCTCGCAATCAAGGAAAACCTGGGCAGCATTCTGGGCATGGAAAAGAAGCTGCCCGAATCGGAAAAGGTGTTGCGCGACCCGCTCGGCATTGAGTTGCGCAAGGGGGGACCGGACGCGCCGATCACATTCCATGTGGAGGAAGACCTCGCACTTACTATGGCCAAGGCAGGCTCTGCTGCGGAGGCCGAGAGTCTGTACAGAAGAGCAGTCGAGGGTGCCACGCGATCAGAAGGGCCGGAAGTTGCGGACGCGCTCTACAACTATGCTGACGGAATGGCCATTCTAGGGCGACGAGAAGCTGCCTTCCAGCGCCTCCAGGAGGCGCTGGATCATGGGTTCTCGAATGCCGACCAATTTGCGGCCGAAGCCGATTTTCAGTCACTGCACTCGGACCCACATTTTGAGAACCTGGTTTCAATGGCACGCAAAGCTGCGGCAAGCCACCCATAGCTTGCCTTCCCTGTGCTCGAAAGACTACCGATCAATTGAAAGCTTCCGATTCTGCAGAAAACTCTAAATCAATACCAGCGCAGCCGACATGGAACGGGGGTTACACCCGGTTGGACTGGAACGGCGTGATACTTACCATCCGATGAGGCGCGAGGATCCCTTCCACGGACCGAGTAAGCCAAAGGCATCCGGGCTTATCAATCCCATCGCCTTCGTCGTATCCGCAATCGCATCAATCTGGCATACTGCTCCCGGGTCAGGTTTAAGAACGCCGCGCTGAGCCTGGCTCGATCGACATTTCAAGAGCAAGCCGGTTTGCAAGGGCAGGTGCGGATCCACGCCCATCTTCGCGGCCTGAACCGCGTTTCGGGTTCCAGCGAGTAATGGCTCGTCTCGCCTCTGCCCTCCGCAACGAAGTGATAGACAGCCGCGAGCCCCAACCGGGCGGCGAGGGGAGTTGGGCAACGACCTCTCAAGCCCAACAAGGCAAGCAAGCCGAGTCTCTGCGACCGCGGAGAAGATGGGTACCACGTTCGGTGTATCGTTTGTTTCGCTCAGCCGCGAATAGAATCTGTCTACCTGGTCCGGACAAGCGAGGGTTTGCGTGGACCGCGGTATGCATTTCTTTGCACATTCAGCACCAGCAGGTTCGACTATGCTGCAACGCGCTGGTGTTGGCATCAAAGAGAAGATTCGGTTAGGTTTGCAACGAACCTGCAGGCGGGACTGGCGGCGCGATTTGGCTCGGGATGATTTGGGATTGATTCCAGTGCGCTTTGCGGCTCTGATGACGGCGCCAGCGGGGTGATTCTTCGGACCGGGAGGGATCGCTGGACGGGTAATGGGCTCATGGTGCTGCGGGTAGGGTTTGCTGGCACTCCAATTGCAAGGGTATCAGGTGGGGCAGTGGGCAGGCCATTGGACCCCCTTACCTGACTTTCGTTGTTTGTTCGCCAAATCGGGCCAGGGTCGATGAAGTCTTGAAAGCGATTGGCGTTCGTCTGGCGCGGATTTGTGGATTTCCACAGTGACCAATTGTGAGTCACAATCGCGGAGCGTTGCCTGAATTCGGTTGCGTATGAGTCGGATGTATTGGACGGTTGAGCAAGGCGCAGGCCCGGGGTGGCCTCTCTAGCGAAGCTTCCGGATGGTGGGCAAAGGGTGCCCTGGCTGCTTTTGGACGTTAAGCTCTCACAGAAAAACTGCAATGCTGATCATTATCTCCCTCCAGTTCGCAGTCATCGTCAGCATGGTCCTGGCCAGCCGCCGGGGGCTGGAAAACACGCTTCCGGTTTTCGCTTTCTGGGTTGTGTTGATGCCGCTGGAGTCCAGGCTGGTGGTTCCCGGCATAGGCGACTTCAATACGATGCGGGTGGCTTTGCTGACGCTGCTGATCCTGTATCTGCGCAATAAAGGAGAGCGCACCGAGAAGCCGATTCCGCTGAAGTCCCTGATGATGCTGCATGTTTCGTGGGCGCTTTTGTCGACGCTCTACTCGCTCTCAGTGGTTACCAGCATCAAACAGCTTGTCTCTCAGGTGGTGGAGTATTACCTTCTGTACTTCCTCTTCATCCGGATCATCACCAGGCTGGAAACGCTGTACAAGGTCGTCTATGCGATGGCGATTGCCATGACGGTCTGCTCCAGTTTCTCCCTGCTGGAGGCGTACGCGAACTGGAGCATACTCAGAATCTTCCCGGCCAACCTTTGGATCACTTACAACGGGGGCCTCGATCCGCTCTACATCGAGTGGGGCAGAGGGCTTCGAGTGAGGTCGACGTTCCCGCATCCGATCTTGTTTGGCGACGCACTGGCGATGTGCATCCCGCTGACGCTCTATCTGCTGAGTGTCTGGAAGGTAAAGTGGCAGCGCAACGTGCTGTGGCTCTCGCTGGCGCTGATGTTCTGGGCCATCTACAAGACATCCAGCCGGGGCCCGTGGATTGCGACGGGATTATGTTCCTTCCTGCTGTTTTTTCTGATCAACAGCCGGATCAGGAAGTATCTGACGGTATTTGCGATTGCCGGCCTAATAGTGGTGGTCTCGCGACCGGGAATTCAGCAGACCATCGAAGGACTGTATGATTCGACCACCGATTCAGCGAGCCCGGTGGGAGCGTCGTACCTTTACCGGGACGCGCTGATGCAGGCAATCAAACTTGCTGTAGCTCATGACACAACCAGAACTCTGTTGGGGTATGGGCTGGGAACGTTCCGCGAGATTGGATTGGATATCACGTTTCTGGACGTCACCCAGCGCTGGTATACGTGTGATGACAACTGGGCGGCATTTCTCTATGAGACGGGATACGTAGGGCTGCTGATTATCGGAGTTCTGCTGGCGAGCCCGCTGTGGATTGCATTTCGAAGTTATCGGCAGTTGCCGAAGCCGGAGAACCAATTGAGCGGGGTGCTGCTGATCGCACTGCTCGGCTTTGGCTTTCTGTTGATGAGCGTAGCCGGATACAGTTGGGGTCAACAGGGATACATGGCATGGATACTGATCTCGCTGGTAGTTTGCCATTCAACACTCGGGGAGCAGAAAGCGGCGCCCGTGGAAGTAATCGACGAAGAAACGCGAGGAGTAGAAGAATATGATCTCAGCGTCGCATGAACGCCTATTGGCGGATGGGCCGGTAATGGATGCCCCGCCGGCGCGCGAAAACTCGCGTGGACTGCGGGTTTGCATGTTGGCGTACGCATTCTATGAGAGCGATACGCGCATTCTGCAGTATGCCTCCGCTCTTGCCGAGCGGGGAGATACGGTGGATGTGATTGCGTTGCGGCGCAGCGATTCCGTTCCCGAGTTCGAAGTGTTGAATGGAGTGAACGTCTACCGGATTCAATCGCGCATGGTAAATGAAAAAGGACTGTTTGCGTACGCGAGCCGGATCATGCGCTTCCTGTTTCGATCGATGTGGTTCCTTCACCGGCAGAGCGCGAAGCATACCTATGATGCGGTGCATGTTCACAACGTTCCGGACTTTCTGGTGTTTGCTGCGCTGTCGCCGAGGCTGAAGGGCGTGCCGGTCATCCTGGATATTCACGATCTGCTGCCCGAGTTCTACGCATCGAAATTCAAGATCAGCCACACGTCCCTGTTGTTCAAGCTGCTGGTGTTTACCGAGCGGTGTTCGGCGGCATTTGCAAGCCACGTGATCATCGCCAATCACTTGTGGCGGGACCGGCTGGTGGCGCGATCGTCACCTCCGGAAAAGTGCAGCGTGGTGAGGAACCGGCCGGACCTGAGTATTTTTACCAGGCAGCCAGGACGGATCAAGCGTCAGAATAGCCCTTTCCTGTTGATATATCCGGGATCGCTGAACTGGCACCAGGGGCTGGATATAGCCATCCGGGCATTTGCCGGCATTGAGAAAGAGATGGGCGGCGCTGAATTTCATATCTATGGCGAGGGATCTGCGAAGGCTTCGCTGATGGAGTTGGCGGGTGAACTCAAGCAGGAACATCGGATCATCTTTCATGACTTTTTGCCCAGCAACGAGATAGCTCAGGAGATGGCAATGGCCGATCTGGCCATTGAGCCAAAGCGGACAAAGTCCGGGTTCAGCAACGAGGCTCTGAGCACAAAGATCATGGAGTTCATGTCGCTTGGAGTTCCGGTGATCGCATGCAGGACGAGGATTCACGCATATTACTACGACGATTCGATCATTCAGTACTACGAGAACGACGATGAGAACGAACTCGCACAACTGATGGTCCAGCTGCGGAACGACCCCGGCCTGCGAGCGAGACTGATTGAGAATGCAAAGAAATATGTGGCGGAAAATACCTGGAACGCCCGCAAGCATGAGTATCTGGAACTGGTGGATACTCTAATGCAAGCGAAGTTGACGAGGACTGTGACGGCATGAATATCTCAAAGATAAAATACATCATCGTTACACCCGCTCGGGATGAAGAGGCTTATCTCGAAAGAACCATCGCATCGGTGGCGAGCCAGACCATCCTGCCGCTGCAGTGGATTATCGTGAACGACGGGTCGACGGATCGCACCGGGGAGATCATGGATCGGTACGCGGCGAGGTATTCATGGATCACCGCGAGGCATCGACCGAATCGCGGATTTCGCGAGGCCGGCGGGGGCGTGATTGCCACCTTCTACGACGGGTATGAGCAGATCCGTTACCAGGAGTGGGATTTCCTGATCAAGCTGGATGCGGACCTCAGCTTCTCGGCAGACTACTTTGAACTCTGCTTTGCGGAGTTTGCCAAGGACAGCCGCCTGGGCATCGGCGGGGGCGGCATTTATCACGAGGAGAATGGCGAGCTGAAGCTGGAGAAGAACCCGGAGTTCCATGTTCGCGGGGCAACGAAGATTTACAAAAGAGAGTGTTGGGAAGCTCTCGGAGGACTGCTGCGCGCGCCCGGATGGGACACGGTGGACGAGTTGAAGGCCAACATGCTGGGTTGGAGGACGCGCACGTTTCCCAAGTTGCGCCTGTCGCACTATCGGTTCACCGGAGCGGCGGATGGAGCGTGGAAGGACTGCATCAAGAATGGGCGCGCGAACTACATTACGGGGTACCATCCACTGTTCATGCTGCTGAAATGCATTCGGCGCGTGGCCAGGAAACCCTATCTTGTTGGTTCGGCGGGGCTCTTCTGGGGCTTTGTGAGCAGCCATTGGCGGCGCACACCCCGGGTGCAGGACCGGGAGTTGATCCGGTACACTCAAACACAGCAGATGCGAAAGATGCTGATGCTAGACAGTATCTGGAAGTAACTTGGTGGGAGTGTATTGTGAGATCGCTAAGTTATTTGCAGGTTCATGGAGAGGGTACCCGAACGATGAAGGGTGACGAGAGCGGCGAATGCGAAGTGGAAGCTTTGGTGGTGCCTCGAAGCGGGGACAAGAGCGACCAGGTTCGCGACGTCTTTGAAGATACTCCGCGGTATTTGAAGAGCAGGCGGGTGGATATCCGCTGCCGCATTGATGTTGTGAAGGGATATGCGTCGACGCTCGACGCGAAGCGAATGCTCGATATCGGGTGTGGGGATGGCACTATATCGCTGCAACTGGTGACGAAGTCTTCCCGGCTGACTTTGATGGATCTTTCGTCGAGCATGATCGCGACGGCCCGGGAAAACATTCCCAAGGGGCTTGAGGACATGGTTGAACTGCGCAACGAGAATTTTGCAACGGCGTCCTTTGATTCTGAGCAATTCGATCTGATCGTTTCGGTAGGCGTGATGGCGCATGTGGAATCGCCGGACGCATTTCTTAGTAAAATAAAGAGCCTGCTTCGCCCCGGAGGCAGCCTGATTCTCGAATTCACGGATGCCTTTCACGTCGTGGGCAGAGTTGGCCGCTTCTGGAGCTGGCTGAGAGAGCTGTTGGCTCCCGCGAAATATAGGACGAATAAGTTGTCATTTGCCGAGGTGGCGCGGCTTTTCGATCGTCATAATCTTAAACTGGTTTCCACTTACCGCTATTCGCGTGTGCCGCTGCCGATGTTCAACAAGTTTGTAAGTCACGATGCGGAGTACAGGCTGGTCAAAAGATTTTTTGGCAGATGTATGGCTAATCGCAATGCATGGCTTGGCAACGAGTATATCTGCCTGCTCACCACCGAGTAGTTGCAGCGACGAGTTGCTCAAGTGAAATCCGTTCTGTCTAGTGGCAATTAAGGAATACATACTTGCCGGAGAGTAGCAATTCAATGACTGTGTATCCTCTGGATCCGTTGACCGACGCACGTTGGCCGCGCCTTCTTTCCGAGCACCCAGATGCCTCTGTTTTTCATACCAGGGAATGGCTGGAGGCAATCCGCCGAACCTATGGATACGAACCAGTTGCATTTACGACTTCAGCGGGAGGAGAACTCTCCAACGCGCTGGTGTTTTGCCGAATCAGCAGTTGGCTGACGGGCAGGAGACTGGTGTCGCTTCCGTTTTCAGATCACTGCCAGCCGTTGGCTGCGGGTGCGGACCTTCAACAGATCCTCAAATACTTGAACGAGCAGCGCGCAGAGCATCTGAAGTACATTGAGATCAGGCCAGTGGAAGAGTGCGGCCTGGGCGAAGCAGATACAGAATTTGTCAAGTCGAGCACAACTAGTTTTCAAAGAATTGATCTGCGGCCCGAGTTGAAGGCGCTGTACAGCGGACTCCATGAAAGCTGCATACGCCGCAAGATCAAGAAGGCAGAAAAAGAGAAGCTGGTTTACGAATCGGGCCGGTCAGCGGAGTTGCTACAGAAGTTTCGCCATCTGCTGTTCCTCACGCGCCGGCGCCACAAGTTGCCGCCACAGCCGGCGGCCTGGTTTCAAAACATTGCCGAATGCCTTGGCGACATGGCGACGATTCACATGGTGTCAAAGGACGGCCAACCGGCGGCGAGTATCGTGACGCTGATGTACAAGAAGACACTGGTGTACAAATACGGCTGCTCCGATGGTCAATTCAACAATGCGGGCGGTACGCCATTTCTGTTCTGGCAGGCAATTCAACAGGCCAAAGCGGCAGGCATAGAGCAGTTCGATCTGGGCCGGTCCGACTTTGAAGACGAGGGGCTGATTACTTTCAAGCAGCATCTGGGTGCGGTTTCATCGGAGCTTGCGTATTACCGGAATCCCGGCGTTGAAGGGCGGAAGGGGTCCTCGAAGCCTGTGCAGTTGGCGCGGTCGTGGGCTCGGGAAGCCCTTGTCCGACTTCCGGATTCAGTTTTGGGCGGTGTTGGCCAGGTCCTCTACCGCCATGTTGGCTAACTGGAACGAAAGCATTTTATTTCGCCTCGAATACTATGAATAGAGCATTCCTCGAGTATTACCACTGCCCTGAAAAATTCGCAGACTTCCGGCTTGATCCGCAACGACAGGATGGAGCTGAGCCGGGCTATTTCAGTTTTGGACCGGGCAATATCCTGCATGGAAAAGTGGGGTCCGAGGGGCGCGAATCGGCTGCGGGCTTGCTTGCCGATGCGGCAACCCGGGTGAGAATTGAGGGCCGTGCCTGCATACTTCCCTTCGATCCTACGGAGGTAGCCAACAATCTTCGCCTCGAACGTTACATGGACCGGGCCGCGAAGCCGGTTTGGAAGAGGGCCGTGCGTGGACTCTACTACGCGCTTCGTCCGGCATTTCCTGTGTCGTTCCGGCGCCATCTGCAAAAGGCCTGGTTGAAGGGCTGGGATAAGACTCCGTTTCCCCGGTGGCCGGTGGACCGGAGCGTGGACCAGATGTTTGCAACGCTGATGCGTTTCGCGTTGCAGGCTTCCGGCGAGGCGAGAATCCCTTTCATCTGGTTCTGGCCGGAGGGGAAGTCAAGTTGCGCTGTGATGACGCACGATGTTGAAACGGATGCGGGGCGGAGGTTTGCAGGTGCCCTGATGGATATCAACGATTCGTACGGGATCAAGAGTTCCTTTCAACTTATTCCCGACGCGAGATACGTCGTGAGTGACGATGACCTGGCGGCAATCAAGGGGCGAGGCTTTGAGGCGAACGTACACGACCTGAAACATGACGGGCATCTCTATGACAGTCACGAGAAGTTTGAGGAGTCGGCGGCAAGGATCAATCAGTTTGGCGAGCGATTCGGAAGCAAGGGGTTTCGGTCGGCGGTACTTTATCGCAACCAGGAATGGTTTGGCGCCCTCAAGTTTTCCTATGACATGTCGGTGCCGAACGTGGCGCATCTCGACCCACAGCGCGGCGGCTGCTGCACGGTGATGCCGTACTTTGTGGGGGATCTGCTGGAGATCCCGGTCACTGCGACGCAGGATTACACGCTGTTCCATGTTCTAGGCACCCATTTGCATGACTTGTGGCAGAAGCAGATCAGCCAGATCATGGAGCAGCATGGACTTATCAGCTTCATTGTCCATCCGGACTACCTGGACACGGAGGACGCACTCAAAAGCTACAAGGCCCTGCTGGCGCACCTGTCCGAGCTGCGGGCGCAAGCTGCGGTGTGGATTGCGCTACCTGGGGAAGTGGATACATGGTGGCGGCACAGGAGCGAGATGAAACTGGTTGCAGAAGGTGCGGGCTGGCGGGTTGAAGGCCCGGAAGCGGAGCGGGCGACAGTTGCTTATGCGACGCTCAAGGACGACAAACTGGCTTATCAGTTCGTTTAACTCTATGAACCCATTCAATCCTTTCAAAATCGCGGCCATTGCAATGCGGACCTTCGTTGTGACGCTTCTGTTTTGCGTCGCATGGCTGAACGGCTTTGCGACGAACGTTGTTGTTCTCGATAAGTCTTCGGGTCATTCCCCCGCGCGGCAACAGGTGGAGGAAGCGGCGAACTTCTATGGCCTGAGCATGGACGTAAAAGTCCAGGGCAGCGGGGATGACAGCGTGTATCTCGGCGCTATCGGAGATTCGCGGACGCTCGCGGTTGTCGTCACGGCCGATGCGCTTCCTGAAGTGGACCAGAAGAAGCTGCTGGCGGCGATGCGACGTGGCGATGGACAGATTCCTCTTCTGATTGTGGGCATCAATGAACGCACAAGCTCGGAGCTTCTGCGGCAATGGTCATCGGGCTCGATTACGGGTTGCCAGATCTCGAAGGTGCAGGAGGGAAGTGACTGGTTCATCTTTGCCAAGGGGAGTGAGGTTACGCGCGAACTTGGGGGCAGCAGGCTGCCTTCGAGCAAGGCGGATGTGCCGTATCTCTCGCTGAATGGCGGCAGTGCGAAGTGGCTGATTGAAGCACAGTCTGGCGGCACTGGATTGCCGGTTTTTGCGCAGGCTGCTGTTGGCGGGCAGCAAGTGTTTTTCGCGACGCAGATTCAATCACCCGAGATTCCCGTTACGCCCGATCCGTATCGGCAACAGGCGATCTTCGCGTCTCTGGCTTCGCCGATGCTGTTCCTCCATTACGCGGCTGGAGACCATGCCTGGCACAGTCCGGGCGCATACGCCAACTTCACGATCGACGACCTGTGGCTGCGCGAGCCGTATGGCCATGTGAACTACGAGGAACTGCTGCAGCAGGCGCAATTGCACAATTTCCACGTGACGATTGCGTTCATCCCGTGGAACTTCGATCGAAGCCAGGCAAAGGTGGTTTCGCTGTTTCGAGAGCATCCCGATCGGCTCTCTATTTGCATTCACGGAAACAACCACATCCATCAGGAGTTTGGGCCGCTCGACACACACCCGCTGGATAAGCAAACGGAAGACATGAAACAGGCTCTGGCCCGCATGGCGAAGTTCAGCGACCTGACGGGTATTCCCCACGATGACGTGATGGTGTTTCCGCATTCGATCGCTCCAGAGGCGACGTTCTCTCAAATGAAGCGGTATAACTTTCTGGCAACGGCCAACTCGCTCAACGTGCCGTCGGATGCGACGACCCAGCGGGGGGCAGATTTTGCGTTGCGAACTGCTACCTTGCAATTCGGGGATTTCCCGAGCCTCCGCCGCTATTCTGCCGAGACGGACATACCTGAGCCGCAGCTTGCGATCGACGCGTTTCTCGGCAATCCAATGCTTTTCTACGGGCATGAGAGCTTTTTCGCGGAGGGGATCGATGCCTTCAACAAGACCTCAGACACGGTGAACCGGCTGCAGCCGGCGACGCAATGGCGAGGGCTTGGCGAAATCGCCCGCCATCTTTATATCGAGCGGCTGCGTGATGACGGGGACTTTGACATACGCGCCTATTCGGGAACGATTCAGGTCACGAACAACCTGGAACGGAATGCGAGTTTCCATGTCGAAAAAGACGAGGATTTCAGGGAACCGCTGACGGTGGTCGTGGATGGGCAGCCGTATCCATATGAGAGGTCGGGCTCGCAGCTGGAGTTGAAGGTCCCGATTCCGCATGGGGCCAGCAGGGAGATTGCGATCCGGTACGCCAACGATCTGAATCTGGCGACGGAGGATATCTCCAAGAAATCGTTGATCGCCACTGCGATTCGGCGGCTTTCGGATTTCCGGGACAACGGAGTCTCAAATACGGAACTCGGTCGCCGGTTTATACGGTCCTATGCCCAAAATGGTCGAGCGTGGAACTTAACATTTGGGGCCTCGGCTGCTCTCTTGGTATTGGTGATAGTGTTCTGGTGGGTGCAGCGGGCAAGGAAGCGGTCGGACGGCGCAACGCGAGTGTAGCCGGTTTCGCTTGAAGTTTGGGAAAACCTGGGCCAGCGGCATCATTTGTATCCAATGAGGATAATCACTGGTTGACCATTTGTAGGTTATTTGTCTTAGGCACTAAGTTGAACTAACTAGAATTCGATTCATTACTTTGGTGTTACAAGCGTAACTTTGTTGTTTTACGGAGGTACTCATGTGTGATACTGGAAGTGCATTCATCCACAGCTTAAGGAGTTCCGAACGTAATCCTTACGGGTTGAGAACTGGAACCTGTCAGGGGTGGCTCCACACTATGACGAGCAAGGGGCATCCAAGGATCGCGTGGATTGCGACTATGCGGAAATATCAGATTCTTGTTCTATTTCTATTAGTGGTCACGGCGGTAGAGGCGTTTGGTGCCAGCTTTTATGTTCGCAAGGGTGCGACTGGCGCCAATAACGGAACCAGCTGGACCAACGCCTGGAATGAAGTGAGCCAGATCAACTTCTCCACCGTGTCCTGTGGAGACACAATCTGGTTAGGCGGCGGTGTCACCTACACGACCGAGCTTGTGATCAACAAAACCTGCACGAGCGCGAGCCCGCTGACCATCCAGAGCGTTCTCGCATCAGACGCCGTTCCGACGACGGCGGCCGGCTACACCAGTTCCTTGCTCGGCAAGGTCATTTTGCTGGATCAAGGGGTTGATATTGCTGCAGGGGCTTACATTACTTTCGGCGGGCGGTCCGGAACTCCCGCGGGGAACAACTTCGGGATTTCGATCCAATGCGACAACACTGCGGGCAAAGGCGGGTGCAACGGCATTGGCGGCGCAGACGCAGGGAATCTTTCGAACATCACCGTCAGTTACGTTGAGGTCTTCGGGCCGCCATGCGTAATGACCGAGAACTGCGGGGGCGGCGGCGCCAGCGGGGTAAATGTTGCTCCATCCAACAACACGGTCAACGCGCTCATTCTGGATCACGATTGGATCCATCAATGGGGCGAGGGAGTGCGGACGAGCAATTGGTCGAACTGCATTATTCAGTACACCGACATCGATACGACCCATAACGATGGCCAGCAGCATGAAGATGTGATCTACAACTACGCGCAGACCAATTTCACGATGCGCTTTAACCGCATCTGGAATTCACCGAACGACGGAATATTCTTCGACTTCGGCGGTACGAACGGATTCTATTTCTATGGGAATGTTTACTACCACTCAGGTGGAGAATACATCGTATTCAAGGGCGGTTACACGAATGCGGTGAATATCTACATGTATAACAATGTCTTCGAGGCGGACGGCAATGGGGACTACCCCAACGGGTGGCTGGATTTCACGGGCGCCAGCACCACGAGTGGATCGGTCCAGGACAACGTCTTTGAGAACGTGAATTCGAATGGCGGTGCCAGCGGCAATCCTCCGAATGCGAACTACAACGCCTACAGCGTGAGCAGCTATAACGACGGCGGGAAGAATTCGTTTAACTATGCACCAGGGCTTCAGTTCGTGAACGAGCCCGACGCAGGCAGCCCACTTGCGGCGAATTTTCACCTGACTGCAGTGGGGGCTGCTGCCTTTGCGAAGGGCGCAACTGAATCCGCAACGTACAATCTCGATCCGGATGGAGATGCTCGCGGAACAGGCGGGGTCTGGGATATTGGAGCCTACGAATACATGGGAATGGCGCCGTCCCCTCCAGTGAAACTGACTGGGACCGTGCAATAGGAACAAACGCTGCCTCTGCATACCGATGGGCGCGGGGGCAGCGCTCAGATTCTGGTTCGATATCATCTGGATTCTTCACCTCCCAAGCAGCCAGCCCGGCGCCGGGTGGGTTCATCTCGGGGCCGATATGGATCCAGGTCGAAACGAGTCTAAAGCGAGACAAGAGAGTTTCGACTGTTTGAAAATGTCGCTCCACCGGGCGCGACGTTTCCCTCGACATATCGTAGGCTGATGACTCGAACTGACCCGAAGGGTTATAGTCTTGAGTAATCCATTGGGCGACTCCTTATAACTTCCAGGGTAGACGTGACGGCCGCAACTCCTGCCGGCTTGAGCATTTGAGATCGCGTCCGTCGCATCTCTTCTCCCGTCGCCTCGTGTCGAGAAATGTTTCTTAGCCAGGGATTCACTCCCTTCCCGAAGAGTTTGGGGACCTGTCATGTATGAAGCGGAAGCCAACAGCAGAATAGAGTCCGCCGAGCAGATTCCGCCGGAGGTGCTTGCCTCGTTTGGTGGCTTGACCGGCAAAATCGTGAGCCGTACGGTGTTGCCATGGAGCGAACACTGCACGGAATGCGTCTGGCCTACTTGCTACACGTCGTGCGACCTTTTCAGTGCCCGCGAGGATGGCAGGTGCCGTCGATTCGTAGACGGAATGGTAAGGATCGACTGCCCTGATGCGGTCAACCACTATCTGCTGAAGATTCGATTCAAGCAGTGGGGAAAACTGTGGACGCCGGGCAGTCTGACGCTGCGCTCAGCCAAGCGGGCGGATGCGATAGAGGGCCGGGATTATCGCCTGGGCAAAGTGCTCTACCAGTTGCCGTTGCCGCGGCCGGCCAGGAACCTGATCATTCACAAGCGGTACAGCTTGAAGAAGAGGCTGGCGATCCGGGGAAACGGCAACTCCAACCTTCCAACTTCGTTCCTGCTGGAATGTTTCAATCCAACCGGGCATGCCGTGGATCTTTCCCTGACCATTCGGTCGTTCAACAAGGACAATAAGATTCCTTACCAGAGATTGGTGACTCTGAAGCCTGGATTCCAACGGGTAAGAAGCCCGTTTGAAGAGATTGCTCGCGCAGTCGACTTGGCAACGCCGTTCAATGTCGAACTGATTCCCAATGGCTTTGAGAAAGAAGTTACGCTGTACTTCGGTTTGATGGAGTTTGTGCAAGAGATCAAGGTTCCGGTCGACAAGAGTGGAAAAATCAAGGGCGTCGTCTGGGATCTGGACCATACGTTGTGGGAAGGCATCCTGGTTGAGGATGGAGCATCCAGGCTGAAGCTGAAGCCTGAAATTCGGAACGTCATCGAGGAACTGGATCGTCGCGGCATTCTTCAGTCGATTGCGAGCAAGAACAACTTCGATGAGGCGATCGGCGTCCTGAAGGAAATCGGGTTGGATGAGTACTTTCTGTATCCGCAAGTCTCGTGGGGTCCAAAAGGGGAGGCACTGAAGACGATCGCGCGGCGGTTGAATATCGGGATAGATTCGCTGCTTTTTGTCGACGACCAGGAATTCGAACGCAAGCAGGTCGAGGCATCCTGTTCCGGGGTGAGAACGCTGGATGCGAGCAAGTATCTGGAAATCCTGGAGATGAAGGAGTGCCAGGTTCCGGTGACCGCTGAAAGCAAGAGCCGGAGGAAGATGTACCAGGTGGACCAGGAAAGGCAGGAGATTCAAGAGGGGTTCAAAGACGATTACAAGGCATTCCTGAGGCACTGCAATATCAGGCTGAGCGTCTCGCCAATGTCCGAGGATAACCTGGCGAGGGTTCACGAACTCACGCAGCGAACGAACCAGATGAATTTCTCGGGAACCCGGTACGACCGCGCGTCATTGACCAAGATCATGGAGTCCCCGCACCTGGACACGTATGTTCTCTCATGTGAGGACCGGTTTGGCACCTACGGGATTGTGGGCTTCGGGATCGTCGACAATCGGGAACCACGATTGACGGACCTGATGTTCAGTTGCCGCATTCAGGCCAAGCGGGTGGAACATGCGTTTCTGAGGTCGATCCTCGAGAAGTACATCGCACTGACCGGCAGAGACTTCCACGCGAACTATCGCAAGACAGAGCGCAATGCGCCTTCCGGACAGGTATTTGAAGATATGGGGATGATCGTGGCTGGGATCAAAGACGGAGTTACTTCGCTGACGTTTCCCCGCGGCGGCGTGCTCGCGGATGATGGCATCATCCACATGGAAATGCAAGACACTCAGTCGATTGCAGGCCGGCAATGACGTTGCGATCCCAGCTTGGAGATCTGCGGCGTCAACTGCTTTCCGCAGTGCACCGACGCCCCGTTGCGGTTGGGAAAACCGGCCCGGTAGTTACGTTTTGCTTCGATGACTTTCCGCGTACCGCCTACACAGCTGGGGGCAGTATTCTGAAGAGTTTTGGGGCTCGCGGTACTTACTATGCCGCTTTGGGGCTGATGAACAGCAGCAATCAATTGGGAGATCAACTGAGGATCTCAGACATTGACTCGGTGCTGTTGGATGGACACGAACTCGGGAGCCATACGTTCAGTCACCTTTCGTGCAGGCGCGTTTCCGGGAAAGCTTTCGAGCAGGATGTGCTCCGTGGAAGGGACGAGATTCGTAAGTTGACCGGTTGCGATGCCTGCAATTTCTCCTATCCGTTTGGCCATGTTGGATTGAACCTGAAGAAGAGGCTTGGCACACAGATGATGAGCTGCCGGAGCATTTACGGCGGCATCAACGGACCGGATGCCGATCTGAACCTGCTGCTGGCGAATAGCCTTTACGGGGATATGGATCAGTTTGACCGGGCGGAGCGATTGCTGACGGAGAATGCAGAGCGCCGGGGATGGCTGATCTTTTACACACATGATGTGCGTAAGGATCCTTCTCCATTTGGTTGCACTCCGAGGCTGCTGGAGATGGTTCTGTCGCGAGCCGTAGAGAAGGGATTTCATATCTCGACGGCCCGGGAGGCTGTAGAATCCATGGTGAGCGCATCAGGTTCCCCGTGCGCTTAATCCCTATTCTGGAAAGCCAAAGATGATGGGGCATTCTGTCTCGACGATCGATCCCGGATGTGTGTCCCTTTGAGCGCCGGAATCCAGCGTATACAAAAGCAGCTTGGCCGCCGGTACCGGCAGTTGCGGGATCTCTGGTCATCGGACGGTGCGTCCGGAGTCATCAATCGACTGCGATTGGCTGCCTCAGAATCTCTTCGGCCCAATGAAGTCTCTCTGCCGATCGACAAGCGGGATGTTCTGGCTGCCGACCTGTCGCGGCCACGGCGAGAGAGAGTCCCCAACGTACAGCCAGGGGAATCGATCGTTGTGAACTGGGTGACGATTCCGGCGGGACCGCGGTCGGGCGGTCACACAACGCTGTTTCGCATCATCCGTTATCTTGAGGCGCATGGGTATTCCAACCGGGTGTACTTCTACAACGTGTGGGGTGCGGACCACGACTACTACGCGTCGATCGCCAAGCACTCTTATGGATTTACCGGCCCGGTGCTCCGACTAGACAATGGAATGGAGGACGCACACGCTGTAGTCGCCAGCGCCTGGGCGACCGCATATCCAGTATTCAACTCGAAGTGCGCCGGCAAGCGGTTTTATTTTTTGCAGGACTTCGAACCCTACTTTTATCCAGTGGGCGCCGTCTCTCTCATGGCCGAAAACACGTATCGGATGGGTTTCTACGGTATCACTGCTGGGAAGTGGTTAGCGGTAAAGCTCAACGAGGAATTTGCGATGGAGACGGACTCGTTTGAGTTTGGCTCCGACACCGCGGTTTACCGCAGGGAGCCGAATGCCAAGCGCTCGGGATTGGTTTTTTACGCACGTCCTGAGGCGGCTCGTCGAGGATTTGAACTGGGTATATTGGCGATGGAGCTCTTCGCGGCGCGGCATCCGGAGATCGAACTTCACTTCTGCGGCGACACCTTGGGCAGTTTGCCATTTCGCTTCATCAATCACGGCCGTGTGAGCCCGGAACAACTCAACAAGATCTACAACCGCTGCTACGCTGGCCTCAGCCTGTCCTTGACGAACGTTTCTCTGGTGCCTCATGAGATGTTGGCGGCGGGATGCATTCCGGTTGTGAATGAGGCCGTGCAGAATCGGATGGTCCTGGACAATCCCTTTGTGCGGTACGCGCCGCCGTATCCACAGGCGCTGGCTTCTGAATTGGAGGCAGTGGTTGCGAATCCCGATTTTGATTCTCTGTCGCATGCGGCTGCGGGTAGTGTACACGGCGTGAGCTGGGACGATGCGGGTGCTACGGTCGATGGGATAATTCGCCGGGTGTTGCAGGCGTATTGCTAGATAGCAACAGATTGGATGAATACCGATTGAAAGGGAACTCAACTAGTATGAGCAATGCCGTTTTGGAAGCAGATGAAGAGTTCCATCTAAATCGTCATCCTGCGGGAGACTTGCCATTGGCGGGCACGGTAGACGTTGTAATCCCCTGTTACAACTATGGGCGGTATCTGCGCGGCTGCGTTGCGAGTGTGCTTTCGCAACGGGATGTCAATGTTCGAATACTGATCATTGACGACGCGTCGCCCGACAACACTGCTGAACTTGGCCGGGAACTTGCTGCGTCCGACAGCCGCGTCATCTTTCACCGGCACGAAAAGAACAAGGGGCATATTGCAACTTACAACGAAGGATTGATCGACTGGTCGACTTCAGATTACACCATGCTTTTGTCGGCAGATGACATGCTTGCGCCAGGCAGCCTGAGCCGTGCGGCGCGGTTGATGGAGCGGGACCCGAGCATCGGGATGGTGTACGGGAAGGCGATCCACTTCTTCAACGAGTCCGAGCTTCCGAAATCTGAACTGCAAAAGTATAGCTTCCTGCGCTATTCGGGGCTCAAATGGGCAGCGGGCCGGTGCAAGTCCGGGCTGAACGTGATCACGTCGCCCGAGGTCGTTGTGCGGGGAAGCGTTCATCGGGCTGTCGGAGGTTACCGACCGGAGCTGCCGCATACAGGAGATCTGGAGATGTGGCTGCGCATCGCCGCGGTGTCGAACATCGGCTATGTGCGCGGTCCGGCGCAGGCTTATTATCGGGTCCATTCGTCGAGCATGCAGCGCACGAAGTACAAGAGCAGCTTGAGTAACTTTGTTCAACGCAAGGCGGCATACGATTGCTTCTTCGCGCACCTTGAGGACAAGACTGTCCTCGATGGTCGGTTGCATCAGAAGGCCATTCGCGCATTGGCTCGCGAGGCTCTCTGGGACGTTTGCCGGACATACGATCACGATCAGGTGGAGCAGGACCGCGTGGATGAGCTTGTGCAATTTGCGATGGAGGCCTATCCGGAGGCAGCGTCCCTACCCGAATACAAGGGGCTGAAACGACGTCAAATGCTGGGCGCGGCGATTTGCCATCGCACCCAGTTGTTCATTCTGCCGGCGACGTATCGCTACTTGGCGCGCTGGTTGCGGAAAGAACGCTGGAAGCGATGGGGAATCTGATGGTTGCTCTGGATTGACTGGATGAGTGTGGGGAATACGCGAAGGCGATGGCGATCAAGCCATCGCCTTTTTGCTGTACGCCGTGCATGTTTGACAGCTTGGGGGTGTAAGTCCCCCTCACATCCTGATGGAGGAGAAGTGATAGCGAAGCGCAAGGGCGTCATCGCGAGGTGGGGTCTGAAGGAAGCGTGGAGCAAAGACGCGAGCCGATGGACAAGAACCGGATACGAGGCATACGGCGCTGGACGAGTGGGCAACTGACCACGAAGTCCATATCCATCAAGAGCGCTGGTTGTAAATTCGGCAGTTGCGCGTTGAAGGCGGTCAGGCTTATCGCGGGAGAGCTGTTGCACGTCCCGGAACCGGGACTGAGGGTGGAGTAATCCACTCTGACCGTGCGGCAGAAGTCAGCAGAGGGCATAGTAGTTCCGCAAGGGACGAAGGCCTGAACGATAGGAAGGAGAAGTAGTGCTGGGGTCTCGATGCGGACATTGCACTAGCCATCCCGCTTTTGCGGGCCTCCGCTGGCAGGAAGCGAGTGAAGCTTGCGACCGGTGCTAACGCGAGAAGTGAAGCCCACACGGCGACTCCCAACCGCGAACATCCAGCCCGCCAGCTCATCGGCGGGACTAACCTATCGAACCGCCGTATGCGGACCCGCTTGTACGGTGGTGTGGGAGGGG
>Ga0302319_10008507_pt1 | contig 19946 bp, 20 predicted proteins | sample Bog_T0_2_FD_203319 | JGI IMG/M metagenome (GOLD analysis project Ga0302319, IMG submission 203319) | Peat permafrost microbial communities from Stordalen Mire near Abisko, Sweden - Bog_T0_2 | ecosystem: Environmental > Terrestrial > Soil > Wetlands > Peat | place: Sweden: Abisko, Stordalen Mire... | reverse complement strand
TCGGCGGCCCCAAAGACCCGCCGGACATCGACATCAAGGCGCGCAAGGTAAACTAACCCCCTCTTTTCCCATGGCACTCGAAAATCCCCGCGTCAGCTCACTGGTCAAAGTCATCGTCGTCGTGGCGGCGTTCGCCGTCGTCGTCATCCTGGGCCTCTCCTCCTTCTCCGCGAAGACCATCTCCGGAAACCAGGTCGGCGTTAAGGAGACATGGACCGGCGGCGTCGATCCTGACCCGCTTCCCCCCAAGACCTACTTCTACAACCGCTGGACGACGCAGATCTATGCCTACGAGACCTCGGGCCAGGTCTATGCGATGAACGACAAGGACGAGCCGTTCGCCGAGGGGCGGCGGGTCGACCCGCTGATCGTCAACTCCAGGGACAACCAGCAGGTGGTCTTCCACATCCTCGTGACGTGGAGGATCGACCCCGGCCACGTGATCGCGCTGCACAAGAACTACAGGGACAACATCGACGAGCGACTCCTGCGGCCGGCGATCGTCAAGGCCGTGAGCGTCCGCGCGACGCTCCAGGACGCGATCGACCTCTACTCGGGCGAGAAACTCAACCAGCTCCGGACCGACGTTGAGCACGACCTGAAGGACCCGAGCGGCAACCTGGTCACGAACGGCATCGTCGTGGACTCGTTCGTCATCGAGAAGCCGACGTTCATGAACAAGGAGTACGTGGACAACATCGAGAAGCGCCAGGTGCAGATCATCATCCAGAGCCGCGCCCACGAGGAGCAGCTTGCGAACGAGGCCCTCGCCCTTGCAGCCAAGTCGGCCGCCCAGAAGTCGCTCAACGAGCAGGTCGTGCAGGCCGACGCCGCGAAGCAGGTTGCAATCCTCCAGCAGGAGGCGACGGCGCAGCAGTCGATCATCCAGACGAGCGCCAACGCGAAGAACGCCGTCACGCAGCAGGAGGCCGAGTCCAAGAAGATCGTCCTCGCCGCCCAGGCCGAGGCTGGCAGGCAGGTCGCCATCTCCGAGGCCAACAAGCAGGCCGAGCTCAACCGCGCCATCGCGATCGAGGCCGTCGGCAAGGCCCAGGCCGCGGCCAATTCGCTCCTCCTTACCTCCTACTCCGTGCCGGGCGCCGACCTCTACACGCGCATCCAGGTGGCCCAGAGCTTCGCCCAGGCGATCAACAACGTGCGCTTCTACCCCCCGAACGCGACGTTCAACACGGTCGCGGGCGACTTCGACAAGGGCCTGTCGCTCCTGGTCGGTCAGCCGGTCAAGTCGACCCCCTGAGCACGCGGCGGCCCGCGCGCAGGGAGGGATGACCCCATGAGCGCGAAGGCGTGGTCCGGCAAGCAAGTCCGGGAGAGCTTCAACGACATCCCGTCCGTACTCTATTACACGAAGGCCGCACATTTCCTCGGGCTTTGGGCCTCGGAGAAACTCCTGATCGACCGGTTCTTCCCCGACAAGGATATGGACCTCCTTGAGGCCGGCTGCGGCGCGGGGCGCGTGACGATGGGCCTCTGGCGCCTGGGCTACACGAGCATCACGGCGTTCGACTTCGCGGACGAGCTCCTCGACCAGGCGCGCAGCCTCGCGACGGAAAAAGGCGCCACCGGCATCGCCTTCACGGTCGCGGACGCGACAAAGGTGGACCGCCGCTCGCTCCCGCGGGTGCCAGCCGGCGGCTTCGCCGGCGCTCTCTTCATGTTCAACGGCCTCATGCAGATCCCCGGCCGGCGCAACCGGCGCCTGGCGCTCGCGAGCCTTCATGCGCTGTGCAGGCCGGGCGCCCCCCTCATGTTCACCTCGCACGACCGCGACCGCTCGGGCGCCGACGAGGGCTACTGGAAGGCGGAGCGCAGGAGGTGGGACGCCGGCGAGCAGGACCCGAGGCTCTCGGACTTCGGCGACCGCCGTTTCAGGGACGAGAGCGGCGAGGTCTTCATCACCATCCCGAGCCGGGACGAGGTGATCGGGGACATGGAGTCCTCGGGATGGATCCCCCACTTCGACGCGATGCGAAGTGAACTCTCAACCGAGTCGCCCCAGGTCGTCAGCTTCTCCGACAACTGCCGCTTCTGGGTGGCCCTGCGCGGCCCCTAGCGGGGGCCCTGCGCGACCAGCGCGTTCAGCTGGGCCGTCACCGCGTCATAGTCGGCCTTGGTGGTGTCGAACTGCTGCTGCGTCAGGCCGCCCGGCTCGAAGTTGGACTGCTTGTACCACCTCGTGATGAGGTCCAGGTCGCCCTGCTGGCGCGACTCGAGGCCGGCCTTGGTTGCGACGAAGTTGAGCCGGGCGTTCATATCCTCCTCGTACGAGCGCTGCGGTTCCGGCTTGGGTGCCGGGGCCGGCGCCGGGGCAACGGCCGTCTCTGCAGACGCGACCGCCTGGGCCGCCGCCACCGAAGGAGACGGCATGTAGAAGCCCTGGAACTCCGGCGGAAGCCGGTCGTAGTTCACCTCGAAGATGCCCTGGTCGCACATGAAGACGATCGAGTTGACCCGCGCGGACTTGACCTTCGCGTGCGTCAGCATGGGCCCGCGGATCACCTGGATCGCGTCCAGCTTCGGAGCCGGCTGGGCCACGGCCTTCTCCTCCGGGATCGGCGTGGACACCAGGTCCTTCTGGCGGTGGACCATGGACGGCAGTTCGTCCGGATTCTGGCTGTAGAATGTGTACAGCCAGTAGCCGACGATGCAGACCGCGATGAGTGTCACTGTAGATTTCATGAGTCGGCCTTGTCCGGCCGGACGCATGAGGGGAACAGCCGGGGGCGCCGGCGGCAAGTTTGCCCTGACAGGGAATTACGTATTTGGACTACACTCCCCTGCCCTCGGCATGGCCGTGGAGGATGTAGTGGATGCGCCCCGAGGGGCAGAGGCCGGCCCTCACGGCATTGCCGACGTCGGGGTAGCGCTCGAGGTAGCTCTCCTCGGGAAACGGGAAGTCGGCCCCGAAGGCCGTCGGGCGCACCTTCACCGGCGGCAGCATGCGCCGCATCCAGAACGCCTCGTTCTCGGGCACCAGGTCCGCGCCGTCCTCCCGGCAGTCGGATTCCCCGAAATAATGACAGACGAGGGAGCCGCGGGTGCGGCCCTCGTCAACGATCGGGCTGCCGCCGTGCACCAGGTCCGCGTGCCAGATGAAGACGTCGCCCTTCCTCGCGAGGAACCGCCGCTCCCTGAGTCCCCTCAGGCGCAGCTGGACGTCGATGTAGTCGAACCAGTCGACGATCTCCCCGCGCGTCGCGTGGTGGGTACCGTCGTTGAAGGTGTAGAGCGGGATCCTGTGGCTGCCCGGGTAGTAGGAGAGCGGCCCCGAGTCCGGGTGGACGTCCTCGAACGCGATCCAGACGGCGAGGAGGCGGTGGGGCGTCTTCGGCGTCATGTAGAGGGAGTCGATGTGCTTCGGCTGCGAGCTGCCCTTCTCGAAGTTGAGGCTGTTGCAGAGGACGGTGCGCTCGCCCATCAGGTCGCCGAGCATTGCGGTCAGCCCGGGCTCGAGCGCAAGGTCCCTGATCTCGTCGCACATGAGGTACAGGTCGTTGAACTTGAAGTGGCGGGTCTCCGGCTCCTCGGCCTGCGCCCAGAAGGACCGCTCACCGGTCCTGAGGCTGTCGACGACGACCTCCCGGGGACGCTCCGCCAGGAGGCGCCTTACCGCCGCCGCCGCGCGGTCGATCTGCGCCGCCGGGAAATATCCCTCAAGGGTCATGTAGCCGTCCCGCTCGAACTGCGACGGGACCGAACCCGTCGCGACATCGCTGAATTGATTCATGGTGAGGTTCACGTACGTAAAGACACCGACACGCGCGCCAGCCTCTATCCGCGGCTCCAAGATTGTTTGTATGCGGGCCCGGTTTCGGTACATCTGGACCCGCCCCGTACCGATTGTAAGCATGGCTCATCCAGCCCACTAACAACCCCTGATGCAGAGCGCATATCCCATCCGAAAGGCTTGGCTCATTCCCGCGGCCATCGTGTCCGCTGGCTTGGCGTGCCTGCCCTGGTTCATGAGGTTCGGCCCGGTGAACGGCGTGAAGGGCGGGATTGCGGCGGCGGCGCTGGTGGCGCTCGTGCCCGCTTACCTCTTCCTGAAGGCGGCGTTCGACGAGGACCTGGAGCATAGGATCCGCCAGGCTGCTGGCCTGATCGGGACAAGCCTCGCGCTCGTCTCCGTCGGCAACTTCGTCCGATTCCTCGATGCCCTCGGCGTCCCGTTTCCGGAAGTCCCGGGCATTGATCTCGCCTCGAACGTCGTGATCTGGATGGTCGGGCTCGCCGGCCTCATCCGGATCCCGCTCCTGCCCGTCAACCGCGGCACCATGTGGCGCGTCTGCACGGATGTGGCCATCGCGGGCCTGGGCATGACGCTCGTCATCTCGGTCCTCTGGATGCTGCCCGGGCTGCGCAACGCGCCGGCGGAGCTGCGGAGCGAGGTCATGGTCTTCAACGTCATGGCCTGCGGCAACCTCCTCGCCCTGACCCTCATCACGGTCCGCGGACCCCTTCCCCAGCTCAGGACGGCAATACGCTGGCTCTCGGTCATCACCGTCATCGACACGCTTTACCTCGTCGTCTTCCAGTACGTGGTTGGCACGCGCTCCAACGACGTGCGGTTCATCAACACGCTGTTCTTCGCCGAGTATCTCGCCTACCTTTTCGCCGCGGCCGGCTTCGCGAAGGACTCCGCCGGCAAGATCGAGTCCATCGATGCGAAGCCTCTTCTCTGGGTCGTAAACCCGCTGCCGATCTGCGCCGTCCTCGGCGTCGGCATCCTGCTCATAATATCCGCGCTGGGAAACTCCTACGCCGTCGTCCCCCTCTCGGTCGGCGTCGTCGCCATGTCGGTGCTGCTGCTCGCGCGCATGATCCTCTCCAACCTGGAGATCCTTCGCGCAGCGAACGACAAGTCGGAGCGGGAAAGCCGGGTCCAGGCCGAGAAGCTCGCGCTGACGCGCCGCCTCTCCGGCGGCATCGCGCACATCATCAACAACATGATGACGGTCGTGCATGGCCACGCGGAGCTGCTGCGCACGGAGACACCCCCCGAGTCGCTCGGCGCCAACAGCCTCGAGGCCATCACCTCCTCGGCGTACAGGGTGTCTGCGCTGGCCGGGCGGCTCGAGCTCGCCAGCGGCACGCGCGGAGCCGAAGAGAACCGCACCCGCCTCGTCGAGGCGGTGCTCCTGCAGCGCGACTACGTCAACCGCATGGTCGGCCAGAAGCGCGAGGTCGAGTGGGACCTGACGGGCGACGCGGGCAACGCGCTCATCGCGCCCTCGGACATGGAGACCATCATGCGGGAGCTGATCACAAACGCCGGCGAGGCCACGTTCCACGGGGGCAAGATCACGATCCGCATCCGCGAGGATGCGCGCTCACCCCTTCCGACCGGCATCTCGCCCATGCCCGCCGATGGATTATATTCCGTCCTCGAGGTTGCGGACACGGGCCGCGGCATCCCGGACAGCGAGCTCCCGCATGTGATTGAGCCCTTCTACACGAGCAGGCCCCAGCCTGAGGGGCGGGGCCTCGGCCTCTCGATCGTCCACGGGATCGTGGCGAGCTACGGCGGCGGCCTCCTGATCGACACGGTGCCGGGCGCGGGCTCGCGCGTGCGCGTGTACCTGCCGGCGGTCGCCTAGGGCTGCTTATTCTCCTTCTCTTTCTCGTCGCCCAGGAACTGGATGAGGGTCGGGTCTCCGATTTCCACGTGCGCATCGAGGAGCCTCTCGCGCACGAGCCCGTTGGTGGGCTGGCCGAAGTACTTCGCGGCGTACTGAGTCATCGAGGGAAGCGCCTTGTCGAACTGGTTGTGCTTCTGGTTTATGCTGAAGCGCGCCTCCCAGAGCAGCTTGTGCTTCTTTGTCTTCCACATGAGCTGGAAGTCGTAGGCCATGAGGACGATGAAATACCGGTTCTCCTCGATCTCCTCGCGCTGGTCGTTGCCCTCGTTCCTGAGGGCGGTGTGGGAGAGGTACTTGCCACGGTCCGTTCCCACGAGGCCGCCGGCATCGTAGCCCAGCATGCTGGCGTTCTTGAAGTCGAGGCGATCGCGGATCCCGTTCTCGATGTCGAGCTGGTGCAGGCCCGAACTCAGGACCTCGTCCGACTCCTCGACCTGCGGCGGTATGCCGCTAAGGAGAATCTGCGACTGCTCGACCGCGTTGCTGTAGGCCTGGTAGAGGGGATCCTCGTTGTAGGGCGGAGGCACGGCCGTCGTCCCCCAGTAGACCATGATGAGGAGCTTGGTCGCCTTCGGGTCCGAGGCCGGAAGGTATTTCTGGGACTGCAGCGAGGGGGCTATGCCGCGCGCGATGTCCATGAAGTCGAGCTTGTCGATCGTGTCGTCCTTGAATTCGCCGCCCCAGTTGCCGCCCTTGCCGAAGGTGTAGTACTCGGGAAGGAAGCTGCCGTCGGCAGCCCTGGGGCGGATGTAATCCGGCGCGACCTTCGAGGACACGGCCTCCACCCCCGTGATGCCGGGAGCATTGTCCTCGGCCAGCGCGCGCGCCGAGCCGCAGGCCACGAGGGCCGTTAACAGTGCCGTCCTGATCAGGTCCGCTGGCTTCATAGTTGTCTTTGTGTCACTTCTTAGGGTCGCTTAGGAATTGGATGAGGGTCGGTTCACCGATCTCAACATTGTCATTTAGGAGCCTTTGGCGAACCAAGCCGTTCGTCGGCTGCCCAAAATATCTCGCCGCGTACTGAGCCATCGCCGGGAGGGCCTTGTCGAACTCGTTGTGCCTCTGATTGACGCTAAATCGGATTTCCCAAAGGAGCTTGTGCTTCTTCTGCTTCCACAGGAGCTGGAAGTCATAGGCCATGAGAACGACAAAGTACCTGTTCTCCTCGATCTCGGCCTTCTCGTCATCGCCTTCGTCACGCATGGCGGTGTGCGAGAGATATTTCCCGTAATCCGTGCCCACCAACCCTGAGGTGTCGTATCCGAGCATCGCCGCGTTCCTAAAGTCGATACGGTCCCGGATGCGGTTTTCCACGTCGAGCTGGTGCATTCCTGCGCTTAGCACATCGTCGGCTTCCTCGACCATCCCACCGACGGCATTGCCATCCACAAGATGTCCGCCCGTCTGCTCGATGATGCGCCTGTATTCCTCCAGAGAGTTCTTATAATTCTGGTACAGCGTATCCGCCTCATAGGGCGGCGGCACGGCGGTCGTTCCCCAGTAAAGCATGATTAGCAGCTTGGTGGTCTTGGGATCTGTAGCCGGAAGGTATTTTTGATTGGAAAGGGGAGTGGCTATAACATGGGCGACATCCAGGAAGGTTAGTTTCTCAATTGTGAGGTCCTTGATTTCACCTCCCCAATTGCCGCCGTTTCCAAACGAAAAGAATTCCGGTTGAAACGTTCCGTCGGGCAGCTTGGTTCGGACGTAGTCTGAGCTGACTTTCGAGGCCACTGCCTCGATCCCATTAATTCCTGGGGTGCTATCCTCTGCACGAATCGAGCAAAGTGCCGCGGAGGAAAGCGCTGCAAACAGAGCTGGTGTCGAGATTCGCACTGGCCTCCACCAAGCTCCGCCCATGGCACACTTGCGCTCAGGATCTTTAGATGCTCTTCCTCAGCACCTTACAAATTACGCGAAGAAGCTCTCGTCAAGGCGCGGCCGCCGGATTGGGCCAATATGCCAAATACCCGAACGCCTTTGCGGAAGGCGTTTGTCGAAGTCTCCCAGGGTCACTTCACCACCGGCATCGATATGCCATGGGAGCTGGAGATGATCCCGAACCCGTAGAGGAGCCAGAGGACGACGGCGATTACCACCACGACGTTGAGGATGGTTTTGATCGTCCCCTGCATGGGGATAAACCTGTTGATCAGGAACAGGAGGAATCCAACGACGATCAGCGTGAGGACTACATTAATGAGGGGCATGCCTCAACCGACACGCCGACCCTGAACCGGTTCGGTCCGAACGATGGGGAACATACCCCACCACCATGTTCCCGATCCGCTGTCCAAACCAATACCCCGGCGCGGATGCGCCCAAAAACCATGGACGACATCGAACGAATCAAGAAGCACCACGGAGGCCCGCACAACACGGGCGACCAGCACAATCGCCCCTACTGGAAGCGCGCCCACAAGAGCCCGTTCTTCTGGGTCGCGGCGGTGTTCATCCTGGCGGCCATGGTGATCTTCATCACGACCGACGGGTTCTTGATACGGCCCGCACCGGCGGCCAGCGCGATCCACTAGATCTGCGAGAACGCCGCGGGCTCGAGGAATCGGCTCGTGATCTTCTGGACCGTGTCGGCGTACTGCGGGTCGTTCTTGAGGCTGACCCAGATGGGATGCACCCCGAAGCTGTGCCAGTTCTTCTTGTGCGTCTCGATGTCAGGGCTGCAGAGCATGTAGGTGAGGTGCGGGAGGTCGCGGCCAACGAGCGCCTGGCCGTAGAACACAGGGGAGAGGTTCAGCTCCTGCATGACGCCGATCTCGCCCGCGTTGAACATCGCCACCTTCTTGAGCGCCTTGATCTCGCTGAAGCTCTCGTAGGTGCGCATCTCGAATATCCGGGCCTTGCCCTCGCGAGCGAGGGCGGGAACGACGAGCTTCGGCTGGCCCGAGAAGGGCAGCAGTATCCAGGTGTCGATTCTGTCGAACGCCGGGTTCTCCTTGGTCGGTGAATTGAGATAGTCGGCCCCGGCCGCGAGGACGGCGGGGTCCTCGTTGACGGTCGCATTGACCTTCGCGACCGACTCGAGGCTCGGGTGGGCAAAGAGCACCCAGACTGCGGGGCCGTCCTTCGCCTCGGGCTCGGTGAAGACGCCGACGGCCTCGATGCCGGCCGCGTTCAGGGCCGGGATCAGGGCCTTTTCCAGGTAGCTGTCCAGGAGTGTATGGGGTGCGCCGGGCTTGAGCCTGTAGGCGCGAAGCTCGAAGTACTGGCCGCTCGCGGCCGGTGCGTCCGCGGCCGCGGCCCTTGAGGGCATTGCGGCCACGGCCGCCGTTGCTGCGATGGAGCTCATGAGGAATTGCCGACGATTGAGGTCATTCATTTTAGGGGGAGTGGTTTGGGGTTCCGACAATCTTCCCCAATTGTCCCGCCCCGTCCAGCCTCGCGAGCAATCAACCCGGCCTTGCGCGCCGCTTCCACCAGGGCCACTGTAAGCTACCCCTCCTCACCATGACGATGCAGTACCGCCAGCTCGGCAAATCGGGCCTCAAGATCAGCGCGCTCTCATTCGGCGCATGGGTTACTTTCGGCAAGCAGGTGGGCGACCCGGTCGCCCGCAAGCTCCTCCACACGGCCTACGACGCAGGCATCAACTTCTTCGACAACGCGGAATCCTACGCCGACGGCCAGGCCGAGGTTGTGATGGGCGCCATTCTCAAGAAGTCAGGATGGAGGCGCAGCGCCTACCTGGTCTCAAGCAAGGTCTTCTTCGGCCATGTCGGCGACCGGCCGAATGAGGACGGGCTTTCGCGCAAGCACATGTTCGAGGCATGCCACGAGGCGCTCCAGCGCCTGCAGGTGGATTACCTGGATCTGTATTACTGCCATAGGCCGGACCCGAGTGTGCCCGTCGAGGAATCGTGCCGGGCCATGCATGACCTCATCACGCAGGGCAAGGTGCTCTACTGGGGAACCAGCGAGTGGAGCGCCAGCCAGCTTGAGGCGGCGCATGCCGTGTGCGACCGCCTGAACCTCCACCACCCGATCGTGGAGCAGCCCCAGTACAACCTCTTCCACCGCTCGAAGGTGGAGAAGGAGTTTGCCCCGCTCTACAGGAACCCTGGGCTCGGGACGACCATCTGGTCGCCGCTGGCGTCGGGACTGCTCACGGGCAAGTACAACAAGGGTGTGCCAAAGGATTCGAGGATGGGGGTCAAGGGGATGGAATGGCTCAAGGACGCCGCCCTGAATCAGCCGGGCTCCGACAAGAAGCTCGCTGCCGTCCCGAAGTTTGCCGCCGTTGCCAAGTCGCTCGGAACGACGCTGCCCTGCCTTGCCGTGGCGTGGTGCCTGAAGAATCCCAATGTCAGCAGCGTGATCCTCGGCGCCTCGAAAGTGGAGCAGCTGACCGAGAACCTGAAGGCCTTGGACCTCGTCGAAAAACTGACCCCCCAGGTCATGAAGGAACTCGAAGCCATCTCGGCACCGGTGGCGGAGTGACGGGAGGGGGGCACGATGAAACGGAACGCCGCGATCCTGGCCTGCGTCATCGGCCTCTCGGGCTGCGCCACGAAGGTGGACACGCGCGTCGACAAGGCGAAGGTCGAGGCGGGGCTGCAGCAGTACTCCCGTCTCCTCCTCTCGATGGACAGCACCGGCATCGCGGCCATGTTCGCGCCGGACGGCGAGGTGACGAACCCGAGCCAGCCGCCGGTCAAGGGCCGCGCCGAGATCCAGAAGTTCATCGCCAGCTTCGCCGACTTCCATGTGCTCTCGAACACCGACATCGCAACCAGCACGCTGATTGACGGCAACACTGCGGAGCAGCTGGGCACCTATGAGCAGAGCGTTCGCTCGCCCCAGGGGCATCTCTTCAAGGTTTCCGGCCGCCTCGAGATCGAATGGGTCAAGGACGAGGCAGGTGACTGGCAGATCATGCAGCTGGAGACGTTCCCGGCTAAGTAACTCCACGACTGGAACGCCAGGGCGCTTGGCAACTAATCTCTCGCCCGCAAAGCAGAGCATATGAATGGGAAGCCTTTGAAACCCAGGGGTGGGTTCCCGCGTCTCAGCTTCAGCATCCAGACCCTCAACCGATACTAATCACATGAAGACGCCCCTTCTGCGCCCCGCGATTCTAGCCCTCGTCACGGCCTCGGCCCTCGCCCTCGCTTCCAACGCCCGCGCCGAGGACCCGAAGCAGATCGACAAGTCCGCCACGTGGACGAACAGCAACGGTGGCACGGGGACGGCCTCGTCCGTCGTGACACGCGACAACGGCAACGTCACCCGCAAGGGACAGTGGACGAACGCCGCGGGCGGAACCGGCAACTGGCAGTCCCAGACGAAGTGGAACAAGTCGACCCAGACAGCGACGACCAACGGCTCCGTCACCCGCCCGAACGGCAACACGAGCACCTGGCAGGGCACCGCGGTCCGCAACTCCCCGGGCAACATCTCCCAGAAGGGCACCATCACGCTCGCGAACGGCAAAACGCTGACCTACGCGGCGACCGACACGCGCACCGCCCCGGGCAGCTGGAACCAGAACCAGACCATCACGAGCGCGAACGGCAAGACGGTCGACCGCGACATCGACACCACGGTGTCCAACGGCACCGGCACCCGCATCGTCACGACGACCCTCCCCAACGGCCAGGTCGAGATGCACAGCGAGAAGATCACGGTGTCGACTGCGACCCCCACCCCGACGCCGACCCCCTGAGCCTTCCAGGCCGGGCTAGAGCATCTTGAAGTCGAGGCCGCCGAGCTCGTTCATGTTGAACGGCGCGCTGTCCAGGACCTCCTGCAGCTTCGCAAAGGCGCCCTGAACGGTCGGCGAGTCGAAGACGGCGTCGCCGTCATCGCTGTCGTGGACGTGCACGGACCACGGGCCATGCGCCGCGCCGGGAGCCGCCTCGACGACAGAGCCATAGAGGTAGTTACCGGGCAGACCCGGATGGGGACCTGCCCCGGGGATCAGGAAAAGGGAATGAAGGAGATCGTGCGCCGCCGGCAGCTTCTCGGTGCCGAGATGCTTTGCGCGGTGATGGACCGGCCTACCGACGACCTTCTGCCTGAAGGATTCCGCCTTGGGTCGCGAGGCCTGCGGGAGTGACGCAAGGTACCGGTCGAATATGGCCGTGTTCCCCTCAAGCGCCTCCGCGCCGATGGCGCCGGACATGAAGGCGTCTAGGTTCGAGGCAAAGAAATGCTTCGCCGAGCCGAGCGAGCGGGCCGTCACGTGCCCATCCTTCCGGTCCGCGTTGGCGTAAACCTTCTGGGCCGCGTAGAGGCGCTTCAGGGCGTCCTGGTAGGACGGCGTGCCGGGGACGACGCCCCCTGCTGAATGCTCGATCATCTCGAGGACTGTCTGGTCGAACTGGGCGTTGGGATCCTGGGACATGGGGCTTTTCTGGGGTGGGGTTTTCCTCTGGCACAAACATTCCAATCTTGTTGCGCGGGCCGCCGGCTTGGGCGAACTTCACCCCACTCTGACTGAAGCCATGTCGATGACGAGGAGAACACTCACTGCGATCGCTTTTATGGCCCTGGCGAGCCTGGGCTTCGCGGCAACGCCCTCGAAGCAGGAGGTCCTGGATGCCATTGGCGTCATGGAAAAGGGAATTTCCGGGCCCGGGGCCATCGCGGCTGCGAAGACCATCGTCATCTATGCCCAGGTGAGCGATGATGTTATGGTTAACATTGGCGAGGAACAGCTTCCGTGGATCTCTGAGAAGTGGGAGATGGACGACGCCAGGCTCAAGTCATGCCAGTCCCTTCTCATGGCGGCCTTCGTCGCCGGCAACATCAAGTCCCAGCTGAAGAGCCAGAAGGCCGAGGACGACACCTATGCCGGCTGGTTATTCGCCATCGACGCCTACCGGCGCCTGAGGGCCCATGATTCGTTCCGAAGCCCCGCGATAGAGGCCCTCGCCAAGATGCAGTCGGAGGGAAAGCTCCAGCAGCATGCGAAGGAGCTGCAGGCGAGCGAGGAGCAGGACGACTCGCAGGACAACCAGCCGAGGCCCCTGGCCCTTCTGGATTCCGCAGCACCTGCGGTCGGCTCGATCCTCAGGTCCTGAAGCTGCGCCACTTGGCTAGCGGGACGTTGGCGAGCGCAATCAGGGCCAGCTGGGTCGCGATGAACGCGGTCAGCCACCAGAATGCCGCCTCGGTGAAGCCGTAGCTGTGCAGTCCGATGCCGAGCATGTTCGTCCCGAACCAGCTCCAGCTGGTGACGATGTTGCCGAAGATCGCGAGGCAGATGAGGCCGCGCTGCTTCACCATGCCGCCCCAGCGGGCATGGAGGATCAGGGCGTTCCAGATGACGATGATGAGCGCGCCGTTCTCCTTGGGGTCCCAGCCCCAGAAGCGCCCCCAGGACTGGTCGGCCCAGATGCCGCCCAGGGCCGTGCCGACGAAGCTGAAGAGGGTCGCGAAGCAGACGATGCCGTAGACCATGCGGGCAAGCGTGTCGGCGGTGGCCTTGTCGAGCGTCTTTGTGAACATGCCGCGGACGACGTAGATGACGGCCAGCATGCCGGCCAGGAACGTCGAGGCGTAGCCTGTCGTGACGACGACGACGTGGGTCGCGAGCCAGAAGTTCGAGTCGAGGACCGCGCGCATCATCTCGAGCGTGTCTCCCGCGAGCGCCAGGTGGTGGGCGATGAGGAGCGTCGCGAAGCCGATGGCGCCGGCCGCCGCGCTGCCGATGCCGTCCTTGTAGGTCCATTCCAGGATGAGGCAGAGCCCCACCGAGCCCCAGCCGATGAAGAGCGCCGACGAATAGAGGTTCGTCACCGGCGGCCGGCCCTCGAGCCACATGCGGGTAGCGATGCCCGCCGTCGCGAGCACCCATCCCAGGGCCACGAGTCCCCAGGCCGACTTCCTCGCGGGTTCCTGCCACTTCAGCCATGACAGCGCCGCGAACAGGAAAGCCGTCAGATAGATCAGCATGCACGCGTAGAACGGCTCCAGCTGGTTGAAGCCCGTCTCGATCCGCGCCTTCGTCACCTGCTTGCCGAAGCGCTTCTCGAGGCTGGACTCATAAAGCTGAACGATGTGCTCGAACTTGTCGGGCTGGTTCTTCTGCCACGCGTAGCCCATGCCGGCATAGGCCATGACGGCCGGGCTCACGTAGCCCTTGCCAAAGGTCTCGAGCAGCTCGTGGCCCGCGTTGTGCCAGGCGTTCATGTCCGTCTCGTCCTCGTCGGGAGGGATGGCGAGGAGCTCGGTGGCCTCGGCCATCACAACGAAGCGCTGGCCCTCGTCGATGATCGCGGCGGCCTTGGCCTCGTCGTGGGGCTTGCCCGCCTCCTTGAGGCGCACGGCCTCGACGCCGTCGGACAGGTTCTCCTGGAGGCGCAGGAGCTCACCCAGGAAATCGGTGCTCCCGTCGGGGATCAGCGCACGGCGAAGCCCGACGTAATGCGAGAGATTGGAGTACAGCTGCACGACCGCCGACTGGAAGTGGGTCCTCGACTGGGCCTCAACCGGCTGCGCCAGCTTCTCCTGCGCCTCGATCTGCGCGAAGTAAGGCTCGATGTCCTTGAACGAGAGGCGGCGGTTCGTGGTCGGCAGGAAGTCCAGGATCGCGCCAAGCTGCTTGGCCGACGAGTCGTAGTGGATCTTCATGTCGTCCTGGCTCTTCCCGACGAGCGAGAGCAGGTCCGTGTTGTCGATGACGAAGACCTTGTAGGTGTCCGCAAGCTCGGGCCGGAAGAAGACATCCAGGAGCCACTGGTCGGGCGAGATCTCCTTGTCGTCGGGGGTCATGACCCTCTGGCGGCCCTGGATGACGAGGAGCGTGCTCCTTGCGACGGAATCAAGGGGCTTGATGCGGCCGTCCACCAGCACGGGCAGGCGCCCGAACTCGGTCACGTACGCCGGCGGCGAGTCCGGCTGCGGGAACAGGCCCGAGAACGCGCAGATCAGCGCGGCCAGGACGACGAAGAGGGGCATCCGTCTGCTCATGCGGCCCTCCTCTTCCTCGCGAAGCCCGAGAGGTGGATCAGGAACTGGATGATGAGGCCGAGCGCGATCGCGCCGCACGAGATGTACGGGACGAGCCAGCTCGGGTTGCGCACCACCTGGAGCACCGTCGTGTGTTCCCCGTCGTAGCTCGCCTGGTAGTAGGTGAGGCCCTGGTAGCGCAGGGGGTTGTTCATGTAGATCAGGAACTCGCGGCTGGGCGTCCCGTCCGTCGAGTTGATCATGACCTTGCTCGAGAAGTTCTTGTCGATCGTGGTTCCCGGGAAGACGTCGTGGCTGAATTTCTCGAGCGTGAGCGAGAAGGGCTGGTAGTGGCGGACGGGCCTCATGATGACCTTCCACGACCTCCCCGCGTAGTCGAACTTCTGCGGGTTGCCGAGGCGGGTCGAGACGACATAGGTGCCGAGCGTCGAGTCCGGCCCGACGAACTCGACGTAGGCGGCCGGCGTGTTGCGCTCGTCCTCCTTGTAGGTGACCTCCATCGGGGTGATCGCAATCATGGGTCCCATGCCGGCCGTCGCCGGCGACGGCGGTGCATTCGGCACCGAGGAGCGCAGCGCGACGTCGGCGTTCGGATAGTAGCCCCGGGGCACCACGCGAAAGGGAAGCTTCGGGCTCTGGACCGTAGTCCCGCTGGCAAGGATCGACTCGGGGATCGCCACCACGTCGTCGTAGTCCGGGTTCGTCGTGTCGGTGATCGCGAGCTCGTTCTGGCGGCTGCTCTCGGAGTAGTTCTTGGTGTCGCCCTCATCGAGGCGCATCTGGAACTCACGCTGGACCAAGCCCGACACGAGCTCCCCGAGGAGGAGCAGGATGAGGCCCGCGTGCGTGATCCATATCCCCGTCTTCCTCCAGCCCATCTTGAAGCGGTAGACGTGGGCGAAGATGAGGTTCACGAGCAGCAGCCCGCCGATCATGTAGCCGCCCGGGTAGACCGGCACCTGAAGGTCCCCGACTTTCACGATCACGAAGAGGGAGTGGAAGAACTTGTGCTGCACACCCCAGACACCGAGGTGGACCTGGTCGAGCGTCGCCCAGAAGACCAGGACGATCGACATCGCGAGCAGGACCACCGTGAGGCGGATGGAGACGAGGACCGAGCGGAGCTGCCGAAGGACGTCCATTATTGTGCGGAAGCCGGGTGCACCGAGCGAAGGAAGACGATGAAGGGGGCCTTGGCGGCCTTAACCACCGGGCCCGGGCCCGTGACCTTGAAGAACCAGGTGGAGCCCTGGAACGGGACGATGGCGCCAAGGATTGCCTTGCCGTTCGGGTCTCCGCCGCCCGGCGCCAACTCGACGATCGTGAAGTCCAGGCCGTTCGCCTGCTCGCGGCTGACCGACGCCTCGAGGTCACCGGCCGCCAGGGGCGCGAGCCCGATTTGGCCGCGCCAGCGGTTGACGTTCGCAAGCTCGCCGCCGACGTCGCCCGGGAAGGCCGTCACCGAGAGCTCGGCCTCGGCCCCGCCCGCCGGGACGCCAAAGCTCGCCTTGCGCATCGGGGCCTGGGGCTTGACCACCCAGTCAGAGGGAGCGGTCCAGGCCAGATCGGCACCGGAGGCTGTCGGCACGGACGTGTCGGCCATCGATGCGCCCGGCGAGGAAGCCATCGGGGCTCCCTGGTCGGCAGGGGCCGCGGCGCCGGAAGGGGCGCCAGCGGGCATCTCCTGCTCCTTCTCCTTTGGAACCCGATATGTCGCCACCTTCTCGTCGCCGCACGCCGAGAGAAGCAGCGTTGCCGCTGCTAAGGCGAGGAGGGAAGCGTGCCGTGACATGGAGCAGTTACCTTCTCCCATCCCTCCCACGAACTCAATCCCGTTCCGAGTGGGAAGCCCCGAAAGGACACCCTCTTATAAGGGGTAACAAACCCCGTCCCGGATGCGCTACTCCGTGCGCAGCGGCAGCTTGCCGTCCGCAAACTCGGCCTCGACCTGGCGGCCGGGCACCACGCCTTCTCTGCGGGTGATGGGCTTGCCCTTGTCGTCCCGGATGATGGCAAATCCCCGGTTCAGGACCGAGCGCGGGCTGGCGCCCTCGAGCCTCTTATATAGAGAGAGCAGGCGGTGGGACTCGAACTGGATCCTCGTCTCCGGCGAGGCGTGCTTGAGCCTCGATGCAGCGGCCTGCAGACCCTGGCGCCTGTCCTGGAGCGTGGACTTGAGCGAGGCGGCGAGCCGGTTGGCCATATCGTCGAGCCTCAGGTAGCCCCTCTCGACCAACGCCCCTGGCGAAAGGAGTCGAAGCCTCGAGCCGCCATGGGCGACCCGTTCCCGGGCGCGGTCCACGGCGTCGGTGACCGCGGCCGAAATCGCCTCGCGCGCGTTTTCGGTTCGCTCGGCCAGCCGCACGAACTCGCTTGAGATGAGCTCGGCCGCGCCGCTTGGGGTCTCCGCCCTCAAGTCGGCCGCGAAGTCGCAGAGCGAGAAGTCGATCTCGTGGCCCACCGCGGAAATGGTCGGGATCGTGCACGCGGCGACCGCGCGGACCAGCACCTCCTCATTGAACGCCCAGAGGTCCTCGATGCTGCCGCCTCCCCTGCCGATGACGAGAAGGTCGAAGATCCCAAGCTCCTGCGCGAGGCGGACCATTCCCGCCATCTCGGCGGCCGAGCCGTCGCCCTGGACCTTTGACGGAAGGACGACCACACGGCCGCGCCAGCCGCGCCGGATCAGAATCCGCATGAAGTCCTGGACCGCGGCCCCGCTCGGGGATGTCACGAAGCCCACGGTGAAGGGCATGGTCGGTATCGGCTTCTTCCTGTCCGCGTCGAACAGCCCCTCCTCCGCCAGGCGCCGCTTCAGCTCCTCATACTGGCGCTGCAGGGCCCCCACCCCGTCGTCGACCAGCGTGCGCACAACGAGCTGGTACTTGCCCTGCGCCTCGTAGACGCCGATCTCACCGAAGGCGACGACCTGCACGCCGTCGCGCATCTTGACCGTCGAGCGCGCGGCCTGCATGCGGAACATGACGGCCGAGAGCTGGGCCCCCGCGTCCTTGAGGGAAAAGTAGACGTGGCCGCTCGCGACGACCCTAAGGTTCGAGACCTCGCCCTTCACCCAGCAGGGCTCGATCGACGCCTGCAGCGTCGTCTTCACGCGCCTCGTGAATTCCGAGACGGAGATGGGCGCGGTGGCGTCGCGGGAACTCAATTCCTCAGGCGGCACGGGTTGCGTTCCTGCTCCTCACCCACTGCACGGCGATACCGGCGAGGACCAGCACGCCCACGCCGTACATGACCAGCTTGAAATTGCCGTTGAAGATGCCCTTCCCCAGGACGATCGAGCCCACGCCCCAGGGTATCTGGCAGAGGAGCGAGGTGACCAGGTAAAGGCGGAAAGGGATCTCGGCCATGCCAAGGAGGTAGGACTGGATGAAGAACGGTGGACCGGGCGTGAGCCTGAGTGCCAGGGTCACCGACAGCGCGTTGGCCTTCGTCGCCTTGGGGATCGTGTAGCCATAGCGCGCCATCAGTTTCGCGAGGATCGGCCGGAGCGCATAGCGCGCAAGCCAGTAGGTGATCACCATGTTGATGCCTATCGCGACAAAGGAAGCGACGATGACGCCGGGAAGGGTCATCAGGGGGGCGAAGAGTTCCCCCGCCGTCAGCGTGAAGAGGCTGAGCGGGACGCTGACCGCCGGGAGAAGCGCCATGGCCGAGAAGAACGCCCAGGGACCCATTCCCCTCACGATGCCCACGCCGCGGTCCCGCAGCGCCGCATAGTCGAGTCCCCTCGCCAGGAAGAAAACGAGGGCGCCCACGGCGACCAGCCCTATGGCGAGTTGCACTACAGGCAACTTTCTCCTGGGTACGGGCGGCTGGGTATCCACGCTCCAAGCCTGCGCCCCCCTTTTGGAAACCGTCAAGTTCTCGCGCTACGTTAAAATCCGGTATCGGCTCGCGTGGCCGCCGCGGTCCCGTTGTCATCGGCTGCGGTGTCAACTCGCGAGCCGATCAAGGCCTATTCCCCGGCGCCCGGCCCCTACAGGGCGGCCGTTGTCGTGGGCCTTCCCGCGGTCGCCGCGGTCCTCTATGCGCTCCTGCACCTGAACTGGTACCTCGGGACGCCCCTGGGCCGGGTACCGGTTCTCGATGAGCGGGAGAACATCGACCTGGCGAACGCCATCTTCGGGGGGACCCTGCCCCATGAGCCCTTCTACAGGGCCCCAGGTTACGCCCTTCTCCTCGCCGGGATCCGGCAGGCCGGCGTTTCGGCCGTGGGCCTGTTCCCGGCGGCCCTGCTTCTGGGAACACTCATGCACGGGCTCAACGCCGCCTTCGTGGCGACGCTGGGCCGACGGTGGTTCGGAAGCGTGGCCGCCATCATCGCGGGACTCCTCTTCGCGCTCGACCCGGTGATGGTGCACTACGCGACGCAGGCCCTGGACTCCACGTTCTCCCTCACGCTCTTCCTCGCGGGGCTCGTGTTCCTTTCGTCCGCCCTCGCCTTCCCTGGCGAGGCCAGGCACTGGGCGGGGGTCGGCATCTTCTGGGCCGCGGCTGTCCTCGTGCGTCCCAACTATCTCCTCGTGTGGATCGTCGCGCCGGTCATGGCGTCGGTCCAGCACCTCAGGGGCTCGCTTCGCATGCGGATCGTCGCGGCGTCGCTCTCCGGGGTCATCCTCTTCATGGCGGCCTCCATGTGGCAGAAGAGCGTGACGGGTTTCCCCGGGGTGCTGCCCTGGCAGGGCCCCTACAACCTCTGGGCCGCCAACCGCCCGGGTGCGAACGGTCGGTACTACTCCCAGCACGTGAGCCTGCCGCCGGCCCTCGCGCGCTCCAATCCCGCTCGGGCCGAGTCCATCATCCTCTACGCCCAGGAGACGAACAACGGACCGACCGACATCGCGTCCATGAACGAGCACTGGAGGAAGCGTTTCCTGGACGAGGTCACGAACCATCCCCTCGAGTGGGCGAAGCTCATGGCCCGAAAAGCATACGCGCTCTTCAACAACTGGGAGCAGTACAACAACAAGACGTACGCCTTCCACAAGGCTCTCTCACCCTGGCTCTGGTGGAACCCCATCTGCTGGGGCCTTCTCTTCATACTGGCCGTGGCTGGAGCCACGCGCCTCGCAAGCGAAGCCCCCGGAACGGCATGGGCCTTCGCGCTTATCTTCGCGGCCTGCGTCGCCTCGATCATCCTGTTCTTCGTAAGCGCGCGCTTCCGGCTTCCGCTCGTCGCTCTGTGCGCGGTGCTGGCCGGCGGGGCCCTCTCCTCGCCGCTCTTCTGGAAAGGGTGGAGCTCGGAGGGGAAATTCATGCTCTCGTCCGCCGTCCTCCTTGCCGGATTCATCTGCTTCTCAACCCTCGGAGGGGTCGCCGACAACGCTACATTCG
>Ga0302319_10008505_pt1 | contig 19948 bp, 21 predicted proteins | sample Bog_T0_2_FD_203319 | JGI IMG/M metagenome (GOLD analysis project Ga0302319, IMG submission 203319) | Peat permafrost microbial communities from Stordalen Mire near Abisko, Sweden - Bog_T0_2 | ecosystem: Environmental > Terrestrial > Soil > Wetlands > Peat | place: Sweden: Abisko, Stordalen Mire... | reverse complement strand
GCAAATGGCTTCGCCTTTGGCGCGGGGTTTGTTCGCGCACGCCATTGGGGAGAGCGGCGCCGCCTTTTACAGCCGCGGTCTTTCGTTCGCCCCGCTGGCAAAAAGAATGACGAGCGATCCTGGCTTTGCCATGGCGGCCTTCGGGACCTCAGACCTGGCAGCGTTGCGAGCCATGAGCGCCGACGACCTGATGCAGAAGATGGCGACACAGGCTGGCCCGGGCGCGCCGCGTATCGGTCCCGATGTGGACGGATACTTTCTCCCCGAAAGCGTTCCGCAGATCTATAAGGAGGGGAAGCAGGCGCACATTCCTCTGATGGCCGGATGGAACCGCGACGAGCCCAGTGCATTGGCGGTGAACGTGCCACAGCCGCCGACGGTGCAGAGCTTCGATCAGCTGGCGGAAAAGAGTTTTGGCGATCGCGCGCCGGAGTTCCTCCAGGTCTATTCGGCCCAAACCGATGCTGATGCCGTGCGTTCGTCGATCGATTTTGGCGGAGACAGTTTTATTGCCTTTTCCACCTGGGAGTGGGTGGAGGCGCAGGCGACTAATGGCGGGGCGCCTGTTTTCAGGTATCACTTCGAACGGCCGTCACCGGCCGACAAATATCACCCTGCGGGATCGGGAGCTTTTCATTCGGACGAAATCGAGTATGTCTTCGGCAACCTCGATTCACGCGAGGGAGCGGTCTGGCAACCCGAGGATTACAAGCTCAGCGATCTGATCGAAACATACTGGATCAATTTTGCGCGAATCGGGAACCCAAACGGGGCTGGCGCGCCCGATTGGCCACAATATAACGCCGGCGATGGATGGAAGCTGATGCATCTCGACGTGAATGCCGAAGCGGGACCGGATCAGCATCGCGACCGGTATATTTTTCTGCAAAGCGCATGGGCGAAGCCGGAATGATCAGAGGCTGAGCTGGCGCAGCAGTTCGTCGCGGCGGGGGGCGAGCACGTCGCGGAGCGGTCCGCTGGCAGTGATGCGGCCGCCCTCCAGCAAGATAACGTCACCGGGGATACGCCATATCTCCGCAAGCTCGTGCGAGACGTAAACAACGCGGATATTCAACGCGAGCAGGCGCGCCAAAATATCGTGGGCCGAGGCATCGTCGAGTCCGGCCAGCGGCTCGTCGAGGAGGAGTAGTTGAGGGGCCGGAGCCAAAGCCCTGGCCAGGGCCACACGCTGGCGCTCTCCCCCGGAGAGTTGGGTGGTGCGGCGATCGGCCAGCCCCTCGGCGCCAAACATCCGCAGCATTTCGGCGATTCGCTGGCCGCGCGCCTTCCTTCCGAGATGGCGAATGCCAAAGCCGACATTCTCGCGAACCGTTTTGTGCGGAAACAGGTTCGACTGCTGCGTGACAAACCCGATGGACCGCTCCCCGGGGCCAACTGCGATTCCCTTGCTGGTATCGAGTAGAGTTTTGCCCGCCAGGTTAACACGGCCCTCATCGGGGGTGATGAGCCCGGCGAGAACGCGCAGCAGGGTGGTTTTGCCTGCTCCCGATGGACCAAAGATGACCGTCCATCCACTGGCGAACGAGATGTCCGCCTCCAGGGAGAACGTGCCTTGGCGATGCCGGACTTTCACGTCAGGCATCGCTCGTCCCACCGTCAGTTCGGCGCCAGTAGAGCAGCACGAGCGCCACGAGCGACACCCCAATCAGCACTAGGGATGTGCGGTTCGCGGCCGCATAGGAGAAGTCCTGGACCTGGTCGTAGATCGCAATGGAAAGCGTACGGGTGGCGCCTGGGATATCGCCGCCGATCATGAGCACCACGCCAAACTCGCCGACCGTATGGGTGAAGCACAGCGCCGCGGCAGCCACGATGGAATGGGTGGAGAGCGGCAGCAGGAGGTCCGCAAGGATGCGCAGCCGTCCCGCACCCAGCAGCCGGGCCTGTTCGATCAGTGCGCCATCGACGGCGCGAAACCCAGCCGCCAGCGGTTGCACTGCGAACGGAAGACTATAGAGCGCGGAACCGATAACGAGACCGGAAAATGAGAATGCCAGGGGATGCCCGAGAAGACGCGTTGCGGCTCTTCCAAAGCCGGTGTTTGGCCCGAGCAGGACCAGAAGATAGAAACCGAGCACCGTAGGGGGAAGCAGCAGCGGAAGTGTGGTCACCGCTTCCACCAGCGGACGCCAGCGCGCCCTCGTCACGGACAGCCAGAAGGCCAGTGGAATTCCAAGTGCGAGCAGGAGCATGGTCGTCACGCCCGCGAGACGCAAAGTTAGCCAGAGAGCCTGAAGGTCCATCAGTGAATTGGCTCAAGACCTGCAGCGGCCAGCTTCTGAGCGGTCTCGGGCGAGTGAAGAAATTCCAGGAATTGCTGCGCCGCCCTGGTCGACCCTCCGCGAATCGAAACCGCCCCCTGCACGATGGGGGGATAGTCTTCGCCGGGGATGCGAATAAAGTGACCGTCGGCCTTCAGTCGCGGCGTAAGGGCGGAGGTGAGCGAGATGAATCCTATTTGGGCGTTGCCGGAGTCGGCGTACTGAGCCGCCTGTGCGATATTCTCGGCAACGACCAGTTTGGGCTGGACGTCGTCGAGGAGGTTGAGATGTTCCAGAGTCGCGTGGGCTGCCCGTCCATAAGGCGCATGTTCGGGATTGGCGATGGCGATGGTTTTGACGGCCTCTCCACGCATTGCATCGAGCGAGAGATCGGAGACGCCAGAATCGTTGCGCGTCCAGAGCACGAGCGTGCCGCGCGCATAGGGGACGGGGCTGGTTTGTTCTGCGCGGCCGGCGTCGATGACCCGCTGCGGAAACGAGAGATCGGCGGCGAGGAAAAGATCGAAGGGGGCGCCATTGAGGATTTGCGTCGCCAGGGTCGCGGACGATTGATAGGAGGCTTCCGCGTGAATCCCGGTTTTTCGTTCAAACTCATTCAGGAGGGGCGGCAGCACCGGCTGCAAATCGGCGGCGGCGGCGATGCGCAGCAGCGGTTGACCTGGCTGGGCGCTTCCCGGCGAGGTTGCCTTCTGAGAGAAAGCTGCTGGAAGAACCAGAAAAAGCAGGAGGGCGGGCAAATTCAGTTTGCGGTCAAACACGCAGCACCATCACCTCGGTTGACTTGATTAATGCGGCGACCGTTTCGCCTTTCTTCAGTTGCATTTCCCGAGCGGCATCGGCGGTGATGATGGAGGTGATGATCTGACCGCCGATGGAGAGGCGAACCTGAGCCAGCAGGCCCTCGATCTTCAGCTCGACGATCCGGCCGACCAACTGGTTGCGCCCGCTCACGGTGCGCAGCATCTGCCGCTTTGGGGTGTCCGGACGTTTCGCTTTGAACAGTAACGCATCCAGTTCGGCTTCGGGGATGCGATAGTGACCGCCGGGGGTCTTGATCGCCTTCAGTTTTCCGCGATAAATCCACTGTTTGATGGACGGGTAGGAGATGCCCAGTCTCAATGCAGCATCCCGCGGGGTAAGAAGCGAGGCCATCACACGATTCTAGACGAAATGTTCTCCAGGAATATGCGACAGTAGGCGATCCCGGTAAGATGCGGGCCGGTGTTAGGCTGAGAGCAAACGTCCCACGATGAATGAAACTCACCAATTGCGGTGCACCGGATGTGCTCAGGTGATCGGGCACGCTGCGCTGGTCGGAAATTTTCGCTGCAAGCAGTGTGGCGAACTGTACGAAGTCGCTTACCCGGCGTGGAGCGCCGTGGGACAAAGACGTCCCAATCCCAGCGCTCTTCGCTGGCTGTGGAGGGAGCGCCGTTCCTCACTCGAAATGGCCGACCGCAGCGGCGTCTGGCGTTTCCGCGAGATGCTGGCGATCCTGGACTATTACAGCAATATCGTCTCCCTGATCGAGGGGAACACTCCCCTGTACGACCTGCCGCAGGCGGCGAAGCGCCTGAAGTTATCGCACCTGCAGGCAAAGCATCAGGGAATGAACCCCACCGGTTCCTTCAAGGATACCGGGATGACTACGGCAATCTCGGTGGCGCGCGAGCGCGGCGCGGTCTGGGTCGCCTGCGCATCGACGGGCAATACTTCCGCGGCGATGGCGGCGTATGCGGCCCGCGCAGGCATTCGCAGCCTCGTCCTGGTTCCTGAAGGAGAAATCGCGTGGGGCAAGCTGTCCCAGGCGATGGATTATGGCGCTCTCACTCTGCAGCTGCGCACCGATTTTGACGGCTGCGTGCGTGTGCTTGCCGAGGTCGTGGAGCGCGCACCGGTCTATCTGCTGAACTCAGTGAATCCTTACCGCATCGAGGGCCAAAAGACCTCTGCATTTGAAATCGCGGAACAGCTGGAGTGGCAGGTCCCGGACCACCTGATCGTGCCCGGCGGCAATCTCGCCAACAGCTCGGCACTCGGCAAAGGGTTTTTGGAGATGAAACATCTGGGGCTCACCACGAGCGTGCCGCACATCTCCGTCATCCAGGCAGCAGGCGCGAATCCGCTGGTTCGGGCCTTCGCGGAGTTCGGCGCAGAAAAGCTGGAGCCGGTCAAAGCCCAGACGCGAGCCAGCGCGATTCGCATTGGCAATCCAGCCTCGTGGAGGAAAGCAGCGCGTGTGATTCAGGAAACGGGCGGCTGGGTTGAACAGGTGTCTGAGGCTGAGATCGCTCTGGCGAAGGCGGAAATCGGCGCGGAAGGCATTGGGTGCGAGCCGGCCTCGGCCGTGACCCTGGCCGGCCTGAAGAAGCTCGTCCAGCAGGGAAAAATCGGTCGCGAGGATTCCGTCGTTCTGGTCCTCACCGGTCACACGCTGAAAGACCCCGACTACACGATCCAATACCATCGCGGCCAGCTGCTGACAGAGCAGGAAGAGAAGGGGCTTGAGTCGCAGATCGGCGCCAGCCGCCGGAATGCGGTCCTGGTGGATGCATCGGCGGATCAGGTTCTGCGCGAACTGGAGCACGCCCGGTCGTGAGCGAGCTGCACCTCAGGCTTCCTGCAACCTCGGCGAATCTCGGACCCGGTTTCGACACGCTGGCTTTGGCGCTGACGCTCTATCTGCACATCGATGCGTGCCTGTCCACGCAGCTCAGCATCGAGGCGAGCGGCCGGAATGCTGACATTTGCGGGGCGACGGAGAACAACGTCCTCGTCGAAACCTACAGGTCGATCCTGGCCGCGGAGAAACGGGAGTTGGTCCCGTTGGAGCTCAAGGTCAGGAATGAGATCCCCCTGGGCATGGGCTGTGGCTCCTCGGCGGCGGTCCGGCTGGCGGGGGTGGCTCTGGCCAGTCACTTCGGCGGCCTGGGCTGGAGCCGGGATCGAATCCTCGGCGAAGCCTCGCAGCTGGAAGGGCATCCGGACAATGTTGCAGCCTGCTGGTTGGGTGGTTTTGTCGCGAGCGCATGGCGGGGAAATCAGGTTCTGGCGGTTTCGATCCCGCCGCCTCCGGAGTGGCGCGCTATCATCGTCGTTCCTGATCGTCCTCTGGCCACGGCGACTTCCCGGGCGGCGCTTCCGGCGACCTACTCGAGCTCCGATGTCGTTGCCAATCTGCAGAGTGTGGCACTGCTCACCGCGGCGTTCGCAACTGGACGAGCCAACCTCATAGCGACAGCGATGCGCGACTGGGTGCATCAACCCTATCGGGCTGAAGCGTGTCCGCTGCTCCCCAGGCTGCTGCCCCTGGCCGGCAAGGACGGGATCGCGGGGGTCGCGCTCAGCGGCGCGGGTCCCGCCGTGCTGCTACTGGCCGAGTCGCCGGAAGCGGCTCACAAAGCCCGTGACCGGGCTGCTCTAGAACTGTCAGGGGTGGAGGAAGTGGAGTTTCTGACGTGTGAGCTGGCCGCCGAATGCGCCTCGCTCGAGGGCTGAGTTTTCACGGTTTATTCGCCCGTCCGGGTGCCGTTATCATGTAACACATTGGTAACAGATAAGTTGTATCAACGGTAACTAGCACCTCCCATTACCAAAAATTACTGAAGATTGCTTTACACAGGCCACCAGAGGCCCTATGTTCGCATCTGTGGGCAGTTCTGGGGGAGGGCTGCTCCGGCGTCCGTGATTCTCAAAAAGAATCCGGGCGCCTTAAATTTTGCGCGCTTGTTTCCCGCCAGACCGCATGCGACCCCGGTCCCGTCTTCGCATCTATTCAGGTATAGACTAGGCAGGGCACGGAACTAAAAAGGGGCGGGAAACATGGCTGCGTTGGGAATTGCCGAAGTGAATGATGCGAGCTTCGATCAGGAAGTGCTTCAGTCGGATCAGCCGGTATTGGTTGATTTTTGGGCCACATGGTGTGGGCCTTGCCGCGCACTAGCGCCCATCGTTGACGAAATTGCAACAGAGTTCAGCGGCCGCCTCAAGGTGGCCAAGATGGACGTGGACCGGAACCAGGCCACACCGATGCGTTATGGGATCCGGGGAATTCCGGCCCTGTTGATCTTCAAGGGCGGCAAAGTTGCCGATCAGATCGTCGGGTACGTGCCTAAAGAAACGATCACGCGCAGCATTACGCGGGTGATGGAGAGCGTTTGACCGGACCGACGCTCTAGTACTTTCGTAGCATGCCGAGCACTCTTCCCTGGATCGCAACCTGGGCCGCGGGAACAAAGATCGGGTCCATTTCGGCGTTTGCGGGCTGGAGCCGGATCATGGCGCCCTCGCGGTAGTAACGTTTCAGCGTCGTCTCCGATCCGCGCACTAAGGCAACGACAATCTCACCGGAACGCGCGGTGCTGGTTCGCTCGACGAGCACGAAGTCGCCGTCGAGAATGTGGTCCTCGCGCATGGATTCTCCCCGCACCTGAAGGGCAAAAACCTCGCGGTTTCCGACAATATCCCCGAGCGATATGCTCTCCGGGATTTCCGCTGCCTCGACTGGATAACCGGCGGCGATGCGCCCCATCAGGGGCAGGCGTTCCACGCCGCGTCCTTTGGCCCGCGGCGGAAGCACGTCCAGCGATCGGCTGCGATTGTGGCCGCGGGACAAGAGGCCTTTGCTTTGCAGGTTTGTGATGTGCTTGTGCACGGTCGCCAGCGAACGAAGATCGAGGCCCTTGGCGATCTCGTCGAAAGACGGGGAATAGCCGTTCCGCTGCACGAAGACGGAGACGAAGTCGAGGACCTCCTTTTGCCGTCGCGTAATTGCCATAGGCGCATTATAGCGAATAAAAGGCGAATTTGAGCAAGGGATGGTATTTGCTTTTTCGATTCCCAGTTCGGGACCCATCGGCCTGCCGTTCCGTTTCTGGAATCTTCCCTGGATTTCTCACAGGATTCCCCTTCATTTCTCTGGGGCTCCGCGAGATGGTGGAGGTGGGAGAAAAGTGACATGCGATTGTTGATCGCGGAAGACGACCGGGCGCTCGGAAGGTTCCTGGCCCGCGGACTGGAGCAGGACGGGCACGAGATCACCATGGCGACGGACGGCGAGATGGCGATGGACGCCGCCCGGAAAAACCTGCCGGAGATGGCTGTGCTGGATCTGAACCTTCCCCGGCGCGATGGCACCGAGGTTCTGGAGTACTTCCGCTCACTGACCGAGGATTTGCCCATTCTCATTTTGTCCGCCCGCCAGGAGCCGGAAACGCGGTTGCGGTGCCTTGAGCTGGGCGCCGATGACTTTATGCAAAAGCCGTTCTCCTTCGCCGAGCTGCGTGCGCGCTGCCGCGCGTTGCAACGGCGCAGGTCCCCGGGCCTGATCCTGCGTCACGGCGATCTGGAAATCAGACGCGTGGAGCGCTCCGTCACCCGGGGCGGCGAGCCGGTAACACTGACCACGAGGGAGTATGCGCTGCTCGAACACCTGATGCTGCATCGGGGGCGGCCGGTCTCACGGGCGACCCTGCTGCGAGAGGTCTGGAATCTGGGCCCCCCGGGGGGGACGAACGTAGTCGATGTTTATATCAACTACCTGCGCCGCAAACTGCACGATCCTTCGGCGCAGAGCGAAGGTGATCCTGCCGAGGAACCAGCGAATGGCGCACCGCCCATGATCCGCACCGTTCGCGGCGTTGGATACATGATCGGTGAGGGAGCGTGACCCACCGGAGAACGGGCTGAGACTGAAAGGGGGCAATGGATGGGAACGATACCGCAATCCGGAATCTCCGCACGGGCCCGAACGGCGGTCCTCGCCAGCGCGGATTCTGCCTTTCGCCAGCGTGTCCGCACCGCGCTTGCCGAAATGCGGTGGCAGGTGCGTGAAGCGGCGGGCGGCGCGGAAGTCCTGGCCTCTCTCGACGCGGCACCCGCCGAGGCAGTCGTGCTCGATTCCTGGCTGCCGGACCTCGAGATTCAGGAATTCGTCGCGGAGTTCCAGAGGGTTCACCCGGAGGTGGACCTGATCATGGCGGATGCCTCGGCGGCAGCAGGATCCGTCGCCCGCGGGCCACGGCGCAATGAGGTGCTGCATGCGCTCCGGAAGGCGCAGGCCGGCGATCACCCGATTCGGAACCTCTCGCCGGAAAGCGCTCCCGTGCTGACCGCAGGGACGCGCAGGCCGGAGACGGAAGTTGCGCGCAAGGCCCCGCTGCCCTTGACTCTTCCCGCCCCAGGCGCGGCGGCGATCCCGGCGGCTGGGCGTCCTATTGTCGGAGCGCATACCCCAGCGGCCTGGGGTCTGCCGGAGTTTGTGGGATCGGCTCCAGCGATGATCGAAGTGAGCCGGCGCATCCGTTTGGTCGCGCCGCGGACGACGCCTGTCCTGATCGAGGGGCCAACCGGCACCGGGAAGGAACTGGTGGCCTGCGCGCTGCACCGGTTGAGCCCGCGGGCGGGGCGCAGGCTGGTGGCCCTGAACTGTGCTGCGATTCCGGAAGGCCTGCTTGAAGCCGAACTCTTTGGACACACACGCGGCGCCTTTACCGGCGCGTCGGCGGAGCGGATGGGACGGATTGAGGCCGCTCATGGGGGAACGCTGTTCCTCGACGAAGTGGGCGAAATGCCCCTGGTCCTGCAGGCCAAGCTGCTGCGTTTTCTCGAAAGCGGAGAGCTGCAGCGCGTGGGGGACAACGATAGCGTCGCGGTCGATGTGAGAATCGTGGCGGCGACCCACCGGCCTCTGTCCACGCTGGTGGCGCGCGGGGAATTCCGGGCCGACCTTTACTACCGTTTAGCGGTTTTTCTGATCAGGACGCCGCCGCTCCAGGGACGGATCGAGGACATTGAAGCGCTCACCCGGCACTTCCTCGCAAAATTGGCAGAGAGCAGCCCCGCGCGGCAGATCACGGCGCAGGCTATGGAGCGGCTGAAGGCCCATTCCTGGCCCGGCAACGTCCGGGAACTCGAGCACGTGCTCGAGCGCGCCTGGATTCTTGCCGAGGATCGCCCGCGGATCGATTGGCGTGAGATCGAACTGGACGAACCATCCTCAGAAATCGCTAATTTTTCCGGAGAGGCGAGGGACCCCGATCTGCAGTGATGCGGAACGAGCTTCTGGCGAGGCACGACGATGCAAATGACGACACCGGTCGCGGATGCGCTCAACCGATACCTGGACCTCTCGTCTCTCAAACTCAAAGTGACGGCGCAGAATATGGCCAATATCGACACGCCGGGCTACCGAACCCAGGGATTCGACTTTGCGGCGGCGATGGCGCGGTCCCTGGACGGCCTCGACCCACTGGCGAGTGGAGGAGTCCTGGCCGCTTCCTCCGGGCCAGGAACGGTCGGTCCGGTGGGCGGGCTCCTCGAGCGTCCGGATGGAAACGATGTCTCCATGGACCGCGAGGGGATGAACATGGCCGAAGCGCAGCTGCAGTTCCGGACCGGTGTGGAGTTGCTGAAGCATGAGTTTACCCGCGTCCTCGATGCGATCCACGAAGACCAGAAGTAGACGACCGGAAAGCGAGACGGAGCCTCGCGATCGGCGCTGGCGGAGGGACAACATGAATCTGTTCGGAGCGATGGAAGTCAGCGGGTCGGCCCTGGAAGCCGAGCGCATTCGTGCCGAGGTGGTGGCGGCCAACATGGCGAACGCTGAAACCACTCGCACCGCGGATGGCGGGCCGTATCGGCGGCAGCACGTTGTGTTTACTGCGACGGCGCCGCAACAGACGTTTGCCGGCCAGTTTCTGAGGCAATCCGGCGCGTCCGATCCGCCCCTCGGCGGGGTTCGCGTGTCGGCCGTCGTCGCGGATACGGGCAGCCCGCTGCGGCGCTATGACCCAGGTCATCCGGACGCCGATTCGGACGGCTACGTCTCCTATCCGGACATCAATCCCCTCACCGAAATGGTCGATCTGATGGGCGCCACCCGCGCCTACGGCCTGAACAGCTCCGCGGTCCAGGCGGAGAAAGGCATGCTTTCGACCTCACTGGACATATTGAAATAGGAGGTTCCGTGATCCAGGCAACAGCCCTTTCCTCGCTTGCTCCAGCGCTCAGCCCGGGCCCTCAATCCGTCGGGACCGGTGCTTCCGGTTCTCCGCCCTTCGGAGATCTGTTGACGGACGCCGTCGGCGGCATCGACGCTCTCGAACAACAGGCTTCAACCGCGGTGGAGGGTCTGTTGCGAGGAAGCGGGGCCGATGTGCATGACGCCATGATCGCGACGCAAAAAGCCGACATGAGCTTCGAACTGGCTTTAGCGGTGCGCAACAAAGCGGTATCTGCCTACCAGCAGGTGATGGGGATGCAGTTCTGAGCTGCGGATGCAACCAATGGCCGACAAACTGGACAAACCGCAGACCGCGCTGACCGTCCAGCAGCGCGCAGGGGTCCTTGCTACGGAGGCGGTGAGCCGCTTTCGCAACCTCGACTCGGGCCGCCAGATTCAGCTGCTGGCAGCCGCCGTCATTCTGCTGGCCTGCTTTGGGGGCCTTCTTTGGTACGCCGCCCAACCCGATTGGCGCACACTCTATGCGGGACTCGATCCGGACGATGCACGCCAGATCTCCCAGGAGCTAACCGCGGCCGGGATTCCTTTTGACGTGGCGCCCGATGGATCGAGCCTCCGCGTGCCGTCACAAAATCTCGATAAGGCGCGCCTGGCGACGACCGCCAAAGGGGGACCGAAGAGCGGCCGCATGGGATTCGAACTCTTCGACAAACCGAACTGGATGGGTTCCGAGTTTGACGAAAAGGTGAACTACCAGCGAGCGCTCGAGGGGGAGCTGGAGCATACGATCGCAACCCTCTCCTCCGTGCAATCCGCACGCGTGCATCTGGTACTCCCCCACGATTCTCTTTTTACCACCGAGCAGCGGGAAGCGAAGGCATCGGTGGTGCTGCGCCTGCGGCATAGGACCCTCTCCGGCGAAGAAGCGGAGGCCGTGTCGAATCTGGTGGCCAGCGCGGTCGACGATCTTCGTCCGGAGAATGTCGTGCTGGTCGACGCGCAGGGAGGAGGCATGCTCGGGCGCCGCGGCAGCGATGCGATCCTCGCAGCGCACGAGCAGCAACTGGCGGCGAGGGTGGTGGAGACGCTCGAGCCAGTGGCGGGGCCAGGCAGTGTCCGGGCCTCGGTCAATGTGGATTACGATCCCGACTCGTCCGATGAGGTGGACGAAACCTACGATCCGGCGCAAACCGCAACCCTGTCGATGCAGCGCAATGAGCAAACCTCAGGCCAACCGGTGGCGTCCGGGATTCCCGGCACAGCCAGTAATGCGCCGAATGCGAAGCCGCCGCTCTACCCGGCGCAGAGCGAGAGCGCGCAAAACATCAAACAGGAGAGCGCTACGTATGGCGTTTCGAAAAAAGTGCGTCACAGCGTGGAAGCCGCCGGGCGCGTGCACCGGCTGACCGCGGCGGTGCTGATCAACTATCGCCGTGTACCGCAGGGAAAGCAGACAAGCTGGCAGCCGCGCAGCCCCGATGAGATGAAGCGTCTGACCGATCTGGCCCAGTCGGCGATCGGCTTCGACGCATCGCGCGGAGATCAGGTCACGGTCGAAGAGCTGGCATTCGATGACAATACGGGCCAAACGGAGCCGGCCGTGGGCGAGCGCGTGATGGCCGTGGCGGAGCAGGCGCAGCCTTTGATGCGCTATGCGACGATCCTTACGGCGCTTCTGGCCTTCTTCCTGTTCGTCGCTCGCCCGGTGCTGCGGTCTCTGGGCCCGGCGCCCGGCGCCCGGCGCTCAGCCGCACCGAAGGCTGGCGCTTCGCTGCGCATCGACGCTGAACCCGCAGCGGCGGAGTTGTCTCCGGAGCAACAGGCCGTCGAGCAGAGCAAGCTGCGGGCGCAAACGGTCTTCGACCGGGTAACGGAAAGCGTCAAACGCGATCCAGCGCAAAGTACGCGCCTGCTGGAGAGCTGGATTCGGTCGGAGTAGCCATGGCTTCCGCGGCTTCCGATGGGTCTTCGAGCGCAGTGAACCTCCACTCTCTGAGCGGTGTGCGCAAAGCCGCGATCTTCCTCGTTGCGGTGGGCGAGGACATGGCCAAAAAAATTCTGCAGAATCTCTCCGAGCTGGATCTGCAGCGGCTCACGGAAGAAATCGCCGATCTGCGCGGCATCGCCCCCGACCTTACCCTCGAAGTGATCGAGGAGTTCCATCAGATGCTCGATACGCAGCAGTATATGGTCCATGGCGGTCTGGATTTTGCAACCAGGCTGCTGGTCGAGACCTTCGGCGCCGAGCGCGCTGAAGATCTGCTAGGACTGGTCAAGCGCGCGCAGGAGGCAAGCCACAGCGACCTCACGGTGCTGCAGCGCGTCGATCCGCAGCAGCTCGGCAAATTCCTCGAAAGCGAACACCCCCAGACCATTGCGGTCGTCCTGGCTCATCTCGATGCCCGCAAGGGATCGACGGTCATCGACAGTCTCAGCGAGGAACGGCGGGTCGAAGCGATCCGCCGCCTGGCCGCCATGCGCCAGTTTTCCCCGGAGATGGCCCAGCGCGTGGGGATGATCCTGCACCGGCGTCTCGAAACCATGGGCGACACAGGCCGCAAAGCGTACTCCGGGTTCAAGGCCGTCGCGGACCTCCTGAATCGCATGGAGTCGGAAGAGACGAAGAAGATTCTCGATGAGATCGAGGCGGCCGATGTCGCCATGGCCCTCAACATCCGCAACCTGATGTTTACCTTCGACGATCTGGTGACGATTCCCCCCGCCAGCATCCGCGAGATTGTGGCCGCGGCCGACAAGCGGCAGCTCGGGCTCGCTCTGCGAGGCGCGCCGGAAGAGCTCCGCGCCCACGTTTTTGCCGCCATGTCTTCCCGAGCCGCGGACATGCTGAAGGAGGATATGGAGGTCATGGGGCCGGTGCGGGCGCGGGAGGTGGCGGGCGCGCAGCATGAGGTCCTCGCCCTGGCCCGCACCCTTGAGGCCGAGGGCAAGGTGATCCTGAAGCTCGAACAGGGCGACGATTTCGTCGTGTGACCAGGGGGAAGAACGATGGGGAGCGAACGCGCAATGCAGGTGCAGACCCTCGAGTATCCGCTGCTGGCCGGAGCGTCCCTCCCGCGCATCGATCCCCAGGCGCCGGCCGACCTGCTCGGGCGTCTTCACGAACTCGAAGCCGAGCGGGAGCTGCGGGAGCGCGAATTCGTGGGCAGGCTCGAAAGCGTACGCCAGGAAGCCATCGAGCGAGGGAGGCAAATGGCGGGATCTGACCAGGCGGCCTGGCGCGAGCGATGCGCGGCTGAATTGACTGGGGCGATCGAAGCCTTCCGTACCCGCATCGATGCGTATCTGGCGCAGGTCGAGCAGGAGGTGGTGAAGCTGGCTCTTGCCGTCGCAGAGCGCATTCTGCACCGGGAATCGCAGCTCGATCCGCTCCTGCTATCGGGCGCCGTTCGGGTCGCTCTGGGGCAGCTGGCGGAGTCGACGGAGGTCCGGCTGCGGGTACCCGCCGACCGGCGCGAGATGTGGGCGGAGATCGTGCGGCTCATGCCGAATCTACCCCTGCGGCCGGAGGTCTGCGCCGATGCGGGTATGGAGCCCGGCGCGGCGGTTCTGGAAACCAGCCTCGGTTGCGTGGACCTCGGGATTCGAGCGCAGTTGGAGGAGATCGAGCGCGGCTTCTTCGATCTGCTCGAGGTGCGCAGGGAAACGAACGGCGCGGTTAAGCGCGATCCATCCGGTAAGAGGGATTGAGTGGACCTGCTCGGCACTTATTTCTCGCGGCTCCGGCAACACTCGTCGTTTCGCTGGAGGGGGCGGGTCGTCGAGGCCAGCGGACAGACGATCGAATCCGAGGGCCCGCCATGTTCGGTGGGCGAATGCTGCGAAATCCGCGACTCCGCCGGGAGAGCGCATCCCGCGGAGGTGATCGGCTTTCGGGGAACCGGTGTCCTTTCGATGACCCTGGGCGCGGCGGCCGGCATCCGCTACGGCGATTCCGTCTCTGCCCTTGGGATAACGCCGCGGGTGGAGGTGGGCCATGGGCTGATCGGGCGTGTGATGAATGCCCTGGGTCAGCCACTCGATGGCGGGCGGAGGCCTGTCCTCGAAGCCGTGGTGCCGCTCGATCGTCCCGCTCCCGCTCCGTTCGAACGGGCACCGATCCGCGAAGCCCTGGGAACGGGAATCCGCGCCATCGATGGCCTGCTCACGGTGGGCCGCGGGCAGAGAGTCGGCATCTTCGGCGGATCGGGTGTCGGCAAGAGCACCCTGATTGGCATGATGACCCGCAACAGCGATGCGGACGTGATTGTGGTCGGCCTGGTCGGGGAGCGTGGCCGCGAGGTGGGGGAATTTCTCGAGGAAGGTCTGGGAGAGGAAGGGAAGAAGCGGTCGGTCGTCGTGGTTTCGACCTCTGACCAGTCGGCCCTGCTCCGGATGCGGGCGGCGCAGGCGGCCATGAGCGTCGCCGAATCTTTCGCGCATGCGGGACAGCACGTTCTGCTGGTTCTCGACTCCCTGACCCGCTATGCGATGGCGGCCCGCGAGGTGGGACTGGCCGCCGGAGAACCCCCGACGACGCGCGGCTACACACCATCGGTTTTCACCCGTCTGGCGCGCCTTGTGGAACGCGCTGGCCGTTTCCGCACCGGCAGCATCACCGCTTTCTGTACGGTTCTGATGGAAGGAGACGATTTGCAGGATCCTCTGGTGGACGCGGTGCGGTCCTATCTGGACGGTCATATCGTCCTTGCACGAACCCTGGGTGCCGATGGCTGGTATCCCCCCATCGATGTGATCGAGTCGATCAGCCGCCTGATGCCCCATGTCACGACCGGCGATCATGCCGCGGCCGCGGCGACGGTGCGTCGCCTGCTTTCCACCTGGGCACGCTCCGAGGACCTGGTGAGGATCGGGGCCTACAAATCCGGAACCGACCCGGACCTCGATCGCGCCCTTCGCTTTCGACCCGCGATGCGCAACTACCTGGTGCAGGGAGCGCGCGAGCGCGAGACCTTTTCGAGCGCCCGCGATCAGCTGCTCCAGCTGGCTGCTTCGGTGCAAGGCGGTCCTTCGGGCCGGGGCGCGGCATGAAGGATCCGCTCAAGAGGGTGCTGCGGGTCCGCGCCGTGTTCGAAGACAGGGCCCGGCACGATTTCGAGAGACAGAATGGGAAACAGATAGCTCTCGAGAAGGCGGCCGAGGAGCAGCGGCAGCTATCGCTGCTGACCCGTGCAGAGGCGCTGCATGGGTTGTGCGAGGAGCGCGGCGAAAACCGAAGTGGCTGGCTGGTCACGAACGCCGACGCCGACATTCTGGCTTCGAGAGAGGCGCGATTCGAGGCGCTCGCCGGAGCGGCGGCCGAGGAGACGATCCGGGCCCGCGAAGAATGGGGATCGCGCCGCATCGAGCGCCGGCAACTGGAGGCGCTGCTGACGGCAGCCGCGCGCGCGTCGGAGAAGCAGCGCCTGCGCCGCGACCAGGATCGTATCGATGACTGGTTCCAGGGCAACGCGCCTCGCCGCAATCGAAAGTAAGAGCGGTCTCACAATCTACAGAAAGGAGCGGTGGAGCTCGTGCAGAAGTTCGGGACGAGGAAGCAACGTGCATCTGGCACCGGCGCAGATCAATAGTTCGCAAACGGAAGTGGCCCCGCTCCATCAGCCGTTCGCAGCGACGGCCGACGATGGACAGTTCCGGGATATGCTTTGTCCGCAGGCTGCGCCGGAAGGGGTGTCGCCAGAACCGTCGGCCGTCAAGGTGACCGTTCTCCCTCAAACAGTCCGCGGCTATGCCGGCGCCGAGAGACTGGGGGGACTGACGACGGCTGGCCCGGCCAATGCGTTTCTTTCGCGTGGAACGGTTCCGGACACTGCAATCTCCTGGAGATCCGGGGACGTGCCTTCACCACAGAGCCTCGCGATTGCCGCCTCCAACAGCGTCTCTGTTGGGTTTGAATCCGCGGAAGGACTGCCATCTTTGCGGAGCGGCAGGGGTGAGAGCGACACGGGCAAGTTCGCCGCAACTGAGATTGTTGCGCGGGAACCGCACGCTTCCACGCCGGTTACGATCTTGCCCGCCGCTGTGCCCCGCTCTCGTACGAATGCTCCAGCCGGTACGATCCAGCCAGCCAAGACTGAAGGGCTCCCTGCCGCATCCCCGCTTCCCACCACGACCTCCGATGCGAGCATAGCCGCCGCGATCGACGCCGAATCGTCTCCACCACCGATGTTCCTCCCTGGCCGTGGTGCCGGTTGCCTTACAAAATCGATGGACAGCCCGGCCCAATGGTCCTCGCCCCTGTCGGGCCTGTCAGCAAGCTCGAAGAGCCTTGCCCCATCCGCAGAACAATCCGTATCGCGCAGCCCGAGCATAGAACCTGTCGAAGCCAGTGGAGACCATGCAGCACGAGCCAGGGCTCTTCGCAGAGAGAAGAACCTGCCGATACCTGCGCATCCGGCTCAGGGGAATCTGCCTTCGAGTGCGATCATGGCGCCGGCAAAGCCGGAAGTCGCATCCACGGCTGTTTCCAAACCTGCGGACTCCGCTCCGCCGGCCGCTTCTTCCGATCTGTCCGTTCTTCAGCTGGCCCCGGGCGAGACGGTTGGCCGCCACCAGATCGGGCTCACCCGGCCCACAGCTCCAGCGTCCATTGGCGAGAGCTCGCCTCAGCCCATCGCATCCACTGCGGGTGGCGCGACGCCAACTTCAATCGCGCAACCGCCCGGCGCTCCAGGAGCCGCAGCGTCCGCTGACAAAGAAGAAAACGCGCAATCGCCACCCCGTGCGCGCAGCACCGCTGCCTCGAACGAAGTTCAGCTCGGGGGCGCAGACGCCGCCAAAGCTCTTTCTGGATTCACGGTGTCTGCGGCAAATCCCGTGGCGCATATTGCAGCCGGTCCCCCCCCGATGTCGACGGCCACCCTGCCAGGCCTGGCGACTTCCCCGGCGCCCCTGCATGCAGGCAGCGGAACCGCGGACGCGCGGACCACCGCGCCGGCGACTCATTCTGGCCCGATGCAGGCCGGGGCCACCTTTGAGCGGATGGATTCTGCCGCAGCGCCCCGCGTGATCGAAAGCGCACCGCAGCGGCTCGCTGTGGGTGTCCGCAGCCCTGGACTGGGCTGGGTGGAGATTCGGACCAGCAACGCGGCGGGGCAGGTCTCTGCGACGCTGGCAACCGGTTCGGTCGAGTCTCATGCCGCGGTCACGGCGCAGTTGCCCTCGATGCGGGAATACCTGGCGGGGGAACATATTCGCATCGACCAATTGGCGTCGGAGCGGTTCTCGCCGTCGTCGGGTGGCCACGGGGGCTCGTCCGGGGAACAAGCCCAAAGCAGCGGAAGTCGCGCGACTGGGACTCCCGAATCGGCGATTTCTTCAGGGCCAACGTCCGCAGACGCGGAGCTGGAAAACCTGACCTACATCAATGTGCGGGTCTGAACACATTCAGGCCGCCGAACAAGGAGCATTATGCAGATCACCCCGAATTCCATTGCGACCGCGCCATTGGCATCCGCACAGGCCGGGACTGTTGGGCAATCCTCCAGTTCCGCTGGCCCTTCGTCCTCCTCGACGGCCGGCTCCGCATCCGTAACGGCGAACGATTTCCTGCAACTGCTGGTCACTGAATTGAAGAATCAGGATCCGACGGCCAACACCGATCCCAACGAGTACATTAACCAGCTCGTACAGGTGAACAGCCTCGAGCAGCTCATCTCCATCAATCAGGACCTGACCCCCGCCTCGAGCTCGAGTTCCGGTTCGGGAACGAGCGGCCAGGTTGCCGGAGCGGCCGCGTCAGGCCCGGCCCAGCCCCCAACCGCATTAGGAAATCTGAGTGCCCCAACGAACAGCAATTCTGCGGCCCGCATCACGAAGGCACTGGGCACCGCGGCTCAAACCCTCGCGCCCGGTTCTTCAGCCAGCCCGCTCAATTCCGTGCTGAGCTCCATGAAGGCCGGCGCGCAGCAGGAGAAAAATTCCACTACCAACCCGGCGCATTCAATCGGCGCGCGGCTATGAACGGAGGAACCCAATGTCGTCCTTTTCGATTCCACTGAGCGGGCTCAAGGCTTCGTCGGAGGCGCTGAACACGATCGCCAACAACCTGTCGAACATGAATACGACCGCCTTCAAGAGCCAGAGCGTCAGCTTCAGCGATCTGTTTTATCAGCAGGTGGGAACAACCGGGTCGGGAAATCCTCTGCAGGTGGGCGCGGGCACGCAGGTAGGCTCGACGGAGACGGATTTCGCGCAGGGAGGCGTTCAGGAAACCGGCAACGCCTCCGATGTATACCTGAACGGCAATGGATTCTTTGTCGTCAGGAATGGCAATGTCAATGAATACACGCGTGCGGGGAATTTCACACAGAGTCCCGATGGGCATCTGACCACTCAGGACGGCCAGCAGGTGATGGGTTATCCCGTGGTGAAGGGAGTCGTGGATACCAACGCTCCACTGGTTCCGATTGTGATTCCTGCGAATGCTGTCGAACAACCGCAGGCAACCACGGCTCTGTCGTTAACGGCGAACCTGAATGCGTCGTCGAGCGTTGGAACCACGGTACCCGCCCAGGTGACCATCTACGATTCTCTCGGCGTGTCCCACGTCGCGACCATCAACTTCACAAACCAGGGGAGCGGGAACTGGTCGTACAGCGTCTCGCTGCCGGACACTCTGACTCCGGCCTCGACGACCGACACAGCCACTCCTCCGAACACGACCGACACCTTCACGTTTGCTCAGAGCGGCGGCAGTACGGGCACGGTGGATCCGTCGACGAACCTCACCATTTCCGGCAAGACGGCAACCGGAACCGCGACCATCATTGCCCCGATGGTCACAGCGGGCGAATCCCTCGCTACATACAACAACGCGTTGAACCAGGCCCTCAGCAATGCCGGCATCACAAATGCCAGCGCGACGGTGAGCGTGGGCGCCGGCGGCAACACGCTCGTCATCACAGGCAACAGCTTTTCGACGGCCGGCAGTGTGGTCCAGGAGCCGGTCGCCACGAACGCCACAGGCACTTTGAGCTTTAACGGAAATGGCGATCTGACTTCGCCGGTGGGCAACCTGAGCGGGATTGCCTTCACCGGGCTGTCCGACGGCGCGACGCCGGTGAATTTCACCTGGAATCTGTATGGGGCTAACAACCAGGCCACCATCAGCCAGGTCGCGGAAGCCTCCGGCGTTTCCGGGACCACACAGAACGGGTATGCGAGCGGAGAGTCCAATGGATTCACCATCGATTCCAGCGGAGTCGTTTCCGCTGCCTTTACTAACGGGATGACCACTCCGGTGGGACAGCTGGCGCTGGCCAACATTGTCAATCAACAGGGAATGGTTTTAGTGGCGGGCAATAATTTCCAATCCACGCTGGCTTCCGGTTCTGCCAGCATCGGCATCGCCGGATCGTCCGGCCTGGGCACAATTCAGGATGAGGCACTGGAAGCGTCCAACGTCGATATTTCGACGCAGTTCTCGAACCTCATTGTTGAGCAACAGTCGTTCGACGCGAGCGCGAAGGCCATCACCACCTTCGACACCATCTCGCAGGACACGCTGAACATGATCCACTAAACCTGCGCAGCTGCGGACCCGTTCAGGACCTCCTCATAGAATCGCTCGTAGAGCGGCAAAATCTTCGAGGCGCAATAGCGGGTCTGCGCCGTGCGGCGGGCAGCGTCGGCCATAGCCAGATAACGATCGGAATCGCGC
>Ga0302319_10008502_pt1 | contig 19950 bp, 18 predicted proteins | sample Bog_T0_2_FD_203319 | JGI IMG/M metagenome (GOLD analysis project Ga0302319, IMG submission 203319) | Peat permafrost microbial communities from Stordalen Mire near Abisko, Sweden - Bog_T0_2 | ecosystem: Environmental > Terrestrial > Soil > Wetlands > Peat | place: Sweden: Abisko, Stordalen Mire... | reverse complement strand
CCGAACCCGCCCCCAGACGATCACCCTAGAAAGAGCACTGTCATCCCGAACGAAGTGAGGGATCTGCGGCTGTTCTTAAGAAAAAGCAGATACTGCTCCTACTGTCAACGGAAGGAACCCACATTTTCATCTTCTTGGGTGGCGCAACGCGACATACATGACTGCGGTTGTTTTTCTTGTGAACTTCCTGAATACCACTCCCGGCGCCTGCAACATCCCAGGCTCGTGCCCGTAAGATCGAACCAATGAGTGGAAACGGTACTCCGGCCAACGCGATCACAGAAGCCATGAATCCGATGCTCGCCCAACCGGCCAGTCTCCGTATGCCTCGCGTCGCTTACTTCCCCGACTCCTTCCACGAAGTCAACGGCGTGGCCCACACCAGCCGCCACTTCGAGGCCTTCGCCCGCCGCCGCAATCTGCCTTTCCTTTGCGTCCGCGCCGGAGACCGTGAGCAAGCACTCATCGAAGAAGGAAATGTCTGCACCCTCGAACTGCCCCGTGGCTTCCTTTCTTTTGCTTTGGAGAAAGATCTCCGCTTCGATCCCGCCTTCCTGCGCCACATCCCCCTTATCGGTGAGGTCCTCGACCGCTTCCGGCCCGATCTCATTCACATCACCGGCCCCAGCGAAGTGGGCATGCTGGGAGCGCGCCTGGCCTATGAAATGGAACTACCCCTGGCCGCGAGCTGGCACACCAATGTCCACGAATACCTGGCCCGCCGCTCAGACTGGCTGATCAAGCTGCTGCCGCGCATGGCCCATGTCACCGAGCAGACCATTGAAGACCTCACGCTGGCCACAGCCTCCAGGTTCTATTCGCTGGCACAGGTGCTTTACGCCCCCAACGCTGAGCTCTGCGCCCTGCTGGAACGAACCACCAATCGCCCCTGCCACCTGATGCCCCGTGGTGTCGATGCCGAGCTCTTCCATCCCGGCAAACGACAGCGCGCGCCGGCAGACCGCGATCATATCCTCGGCTTCGTCGGCCGCATCTCGGTGGAGAAGAACATCGCCCTGCTTCCCGAAATTCAGAAGCAGCTGGAAGCTATGGGCCACAAGAGCTTTCACTTCCTCATCGTCGGCCACGGCGGCGGCGAAGCCTGGCTGCGCGACCACTTGCCGCGAGCGGAATTCACAGGCGTTCTGCGCGGCGAAGCCCTCTCCACCACCTACGCCAACATGGACCTGCTCGTCTTCCCGTCACACACCGATACCTTCGGCAACGTGGTCCTCGAAGCTCTTGCCAGCGGCGTCCCTGCCATCGTCACCCCTGACGGCGGCCCCAAGTCCATCGTCCGCGACAGCGTCACCGGCCGCATCGCCGAAGACACTGATTTTGCCGAAGCAGTAGCAAGTGTTCTCGGCGACCCTGAAAAACACGCCCAGATGCGCCTCGACGCCCGCGCCCACGCCCTCACCATGAGCTGGGACTCCGTCTTCGAAGGCGTCTACGCTGGCTACGCAGCCATCCTCCCCGCCAGGCGGTTTTCAACTTAACGCCACGCCCCGTTTAAAAATCCCCAGTCCAATTTCGACCAGCCCAAGAGTCCTCAGTCCCCCTATTCCCTTTTCCCCGTTCCCTTTTCCCTGTTCCCTGCTCCCTGTTCCCTGCTCCCTAAGCTTTCGCCGCTATCTCCCCAATCGCCCCCACCAGTTTGTCGAGATCACTGATCGTCGTATAAACATGCGGCGTCACCCGAACGCAGCTGATGTTCTCCCACACAATCCCCACCGTATGAATCTTGTACCTATCAAACAGCGCTCCAGACACCTGCCCCGGCGTCATGCCATCGATACTCACTCCGCAGATCGCGCAAGAGTAATTCAGATTCAGCGAAGTGTGCAGCTTGACCTTGGGAATCGATTGCACGCGGCTCGCCCAGTAGTTCTTCAGGTAGCCAATCCTCTGCTCCTTCCGCTTGCTCCCGATGCCCTCGTGAAAATTGATTGCCTCGCCAATCCCCTGCTCCAGCGGGAAGCTGCGCGTGCCCAGCTCTTCAAACTTCCGGATGTCGCTCGAATGGGGTGTGCCGCTCGATGGCAGCGGCCACACCTTCTCAATCTTCTCCGCCTTCACCCACATCATGCCCGTCCCAATCGGAGCCGACAAAAACTTGTGCAAACTGGTGCCGAAGTAGTCGCACTTCAGGTCGGGAATCTTGAAGTCCATCAGCCCAAACGAGTGCGCGCCGTCCGCAATCACCTCAATGCCGTGCGCATGAGCCATGTCGGCAATCTTCGCCGCCGGCATCGTCTGCCCCACCCAGTTCACCATGTGCGTCACATGAATCAGCTTCGTCCGCGGCGTAATCGCCCCCTCATACGCCTTCACAATTGCATCGTCGTCTTCGGTGGGAAGATCGAAGCTGATCTGCTTGTAGACAATGCCGTCCCGGTCCGCACGCTGCTTGTACGCCTGAATCATGTGCGGATAATCCTGCTTCGTCCCGATCACCTCATCGCCGGCCTTCAGCGGGAGGCCGAGAATAATCGTATTCAGCGCTTCTGTCGCGTTGCGATTCACTGCAATCTCATCCGCCTTCGCTCCGGCAAGCGCCGCCAGCTTCGCGCGCAACGGCTCGCGCCCCTGGTCCAGAATCTGCCACATGTAATACGACGGCCCCTCGTTGGCCAGCTGGTTATACCGCTCCACCGCCTGCTGCACCACAATGGGTGACGGCGAAACCCCGCCATTGTTCAGGTTGATAATGTCCGGATTCACCGAGTAGCAGCGCTGAATCACGCTCCAGTAGTCCTCGTTCTGCGCCACATCGGCCGGCCCAAGATGCCCCAGCGTGCGTCCGGCAGCGTCAAAGTCCGCCGCATGCGCCTGCTGGAAGAGGCTGTTCAGTGAGAATGCGCCGGCCAGTGTGGCTGCGCTGCGCAAGAAGGTGCGGCGGTCGCTCGAAATCATACTCAGCACTCTAGGCGCTGCCAGCCCCGCAAATCAACGAGAAAATCGCGCTTTGCAATCACTCCGCGAGCCGGCCCGTCCGGAGATCCAGCAGGAATGAGGTCTCTTTGTCGTTCATCATGTTCCAGCCAGTTCCATGAAGCAGTCCGCCTTCGATGGAGATGACCGTCACACCTTCATCCGAAAGCTTTTCCGTCTGCCAGACCTGCCCACCCGCTCCCCAGGCCAGAATCCCATGATGCCCAACAAACAGCAGCAGCCCAGCCTCCACTGCCGCCCGCACCTCCATCACCGGCCGAAAGCCAATCATCGTGAACCGCTCCGGCGCGGTCGTGTCGATCACGTACGCATACCCGCCAGACACCGCACAAATCTCTTCCGCCGCCGGGCAAGCCCAAATCCCGGTCGGCACCGCCGGGTCTTTGAACCCCAGTGCGCACGTCACCAGAAATGCCGGCTCTCCCGCACGAGGCCGGATCAGCACTTCCAGCGCCCCGCGCTCTACCTCTTCCGCCTGCGCCGGATAGACGAAACTCCTTGCAGGAAGAATCATCGGTCGCGCCAAAAGAATCTCAGCCTCCCAAACATGAGAAAAGCTGGACTCAATCCTCGCTGGCGAAAGATCGCCTTTCACATCTGCGCCTTGTAGTTCATAACCCAATCCAGCTGCTCTTCGGTATCCGGAACCGGGCATCCGCGCGCCAGTTCCACCGCCAGCAGTGCCTGCGCCGGCGGCCATCCCAGGTGCATCAGCGTACAAGCCGCCGTCACCGGAGCTCGCCCAATGCTCCCCCAGCAATGCACCCCGATCCGCTCGCCTTCCCGCATCCGCCGCGCCAGATCTCCCACGAAAGCACGAAACCGCCCCTCGTCCTCCGGCAGTTGATGGTCGGGAATCGGATGGTGAAGGAACTCCATTCCCAACTTTCCGGCCAGTGCCGGCTCTTCGTCCAGCCTCAGCATCTCCACCTGGTCCGCCGTCAGCAAAGAAACAAGCGTCTGCACACCCGAGTTCTTCAGGTGCGTCAACTCTTTTTTCAGATGGCGTCCGCCTCGCGGGCAAAGCACCACCGCGAGCGGCGTCTCCATCTTCGGCTCGAATGCCGATCCAGGCGGAGCCAACGGGGTTTCCGCACTGCCATAAATCCAATAAATTCCGTTCACTTGCCGTCACACTCCCACAAACTGCTCAATACGATCATGCACTGTGGGAATGGGTAGGCCCAACTCGGCGCCTTCTTCGATGAGCGGAATCACCCTGTCGAACTCCGGCCCGGAGTGATGCCCGGTGAGCACAATGCGGATGGGGTGGAACAGCTCCTTGCCCTTGATTCCCGTCGCCGCCTTGATCTCGTTGATCCACTTCTTGAAGTCTTCCGGCGTCACAGTTCCGATGTGCGTACGCACTCGGCTGGCGAACTCGCTCAGCACCGTGCGCGCCGAATCCGCGTTCAAAACCGCCGCATTCTCCGGGTCGGCATGCGCCGCGTCCGGATCGACCCCAAAGATAAATGCCGACTTGACCGGCAGTTGCGCCAGCTGATCCACGCCCGGCAGAAACAGCGCAATCAAGCTGCGGAACCACGCCTTGCGTTTCGCAATCAACTCCTGCGAAGGAATATCCGGATGAATCGGCGGGTCAAGACTCGCCAACAGCGCAATCGTCTCTGCGGTGTAGAGTTCCGAAGTCGTCCACAGCGGAAACACTCCCGGCTTTTGCAGGCAGAACTGTCTTTCAGCGAGCTTCGCAATGCGCTCCGGATTGGCCAGCTTTATGTAATGCCGGTTGAGCCAGTTGAGCTTGTCAAAGTCGAAGATCGCCGGCGACGGCGTCACCCGCTCAAGCGAGAAAATCGGCACCAGCTCGGCCAGCGTAAACGTCTCCGTCTTGCCGTCCTCCGCGCCCCAGCCAAGCAGCGCGAGGTAGTTAGCCAGCGCCTCCGGCAGATATCCCATCTGGCGGAATGTCGCGATCGAAGTCGCCCCGTGCCGCTTCGAAAGCCGCTCCCGGTCCGCGCCCAGAATCGTCGAGAGGTGCGCAAACTCCGGCACCTTCCAGCCAAACGCCTCGTAGATCGCCACCTGCTTCGGCGTATTCGAAATGTGGTCGTCCCCGCGGATCACGTGCGTAATCCCCATCAGCGCATCGTCGATGGTCACCACGTAGTTGTAGACCGGAATCCCAGCCGAAGCCCCGCTCGCCGACCGCACCAGCACCGGGTCGCTCACCGTTTCGGCCGCAAACTCCACCGGCCCGCGGACAATGTCGTGAAAACGCAGCGGATGATCCTCAATCTTCAGCCGCACCGCAAAGTGTTTGCCCGCGCCCAGGTTGTCTTCGATCTCCGAGGCCGAAAGATTCCGGCATCGCCCTGAGTAAATCTGCGGCTTATGCTCCGCCGCCGTCTGTGTCCGCTCCGCCTCAAGCTGCTCCGGCGTGCAAAAGCAGCGGTAAGCCTTGCCCTCCGCCAGCAGCCGCTCGGTGTGTTCCGCGTAAATAGCCAGCCGCTCCGACTGCCGGTATGGACCAAAGTCGCCCTTGGCAGGTTCTCCGTCCACACCCGGCCCCTCGTCCCAGTCCATCCCCAGCCATAGCAGGTCTTCAATCAGCTGGGTTTCGTGGCGAGCCTCGCTGCGCTCCAGGTCAGTATCTTCAATGCGCAGCAGAAACTTGCCTCCCGCGCGGCGCGCAAAAAGCCAGTTATACAACGCAGTGCGCGCATTGCCTACATGCAGCAGACCGGTCGGGGAGGGAGCAAATCGTACACGGGGAATCGAATTCATCATGGCAACACACATGATAGCCGGTGGAAATGGGCCATGTCAGTTGACGCGTGGGGGAGACACATCACTTTATCTGAGATTTGTTCTCGCTTCGATATCATCGCCCAGCCCGCTACTTGGGAACAAGCACTCACTTGAAATGCTCCCACCCCTGCGCCAGCAGCGGCTCCTTCCCCCGCCCCGTGATCACTGAAACCGCTGCCCGCCCGCGCCTCTTCGCCACAATCCGCCCAATCCGCGTAATCGCCACTCCGCCAATCGCCTTCGGCAAACGCACCCCAGGCCGCCCCGTAAACAGCAGCTCGTAATCATCCCCGCCATGCAGCGCATACTCTACGCTGGCCCCCGGATGCACCGGCAGCAGCGCCGCTTCCACCTCGGCAGCCACGCCCGACTCCTCACAGATATGTGCCAGATCCGACGAAAGCCCGTCGCTCATGTCCATAGCCGCCGACGCCAGCCCCTTCCCTCGCAGCACCAGTCCCTGCGCAATGCGCGGCTGCGGATAAAGATGCCTCGCCAGCAGCGGCGCCAGCCCCTTGGGAACCCGAGCCGCACTCAACCCGTTGGCCCCGCCTCGCGAAAGCCGGTCGAAATGCGGTAGTGACGCCGCTCCCCCGCCCAGGGTTCCAGTCACGTACAACAAATCTCCGGCACGCGCCGTCGACCGGAGCATTGCCTTTCCTCGCGGAACCGATCCCATCAGCACAATGTCCGCCAGCGGCACCGGCGTCTCTGACACATCGCCTCCCGCCAGTGGCGTCTCATGCAGCTCCGCCAAAGCCAGCAACCCGTCCAGAAACCGCCCCACCCACGAGGAACCCCACCCGCCGGAGCCTGCATTTGCAAACTCCCGCGGCAACCCCAGCGACAGAAACGCCGCCACCGGCCGCGCACCCATCGCCGCCAGATCGCTCAGCCCACGCGCCAGCGCCCTGTGCCCAACTGACTCAGGCGTGTGCCAGTCCAGGCGAAAGTGCCTTCCACACACAGTCAGGTCGGTAGTAACCGCCAGCTCCTGCCCCGCGCGCGGCCGAATCAGCGCACAATCGTCGCCGATCCCCAGCGCCGTAGGCTTTGCCACGCCCCTCGTCCGCCTGCGAAGATAACGGATGAGCGAAAGCTCTCCATTTTCGAGTTTTTCGCCTTCGTGACTGGGACGCTGCGACATACCTTCAGCATAGGGCAACCCGAAACCGGAAGCCAGGAGCGACACAGCGGTTACCTGCGTCTATCACATGCTACCCCAGCGGCAATGTCTCGATTTGTCCTCGAACCGGCGAGTTATGCACCGAAATCAGGGCAAACGTCATTATTTTGAAGGATTTTCCACCTCATTCGCGTTGACCGCAGGCGCGTCATCTTGGTAACCTTTGTATACGTTACGCAGGAATATCCTTCACGATCGAACACAAGCTGGCCGAACAGGCCTTTATGCCATGCGCTTTTTCTGAAGTACACGGCGAATTGCGGCCCTGGCTATTGCAGGGATGAAAGGCGAAAATGCTGCGCAAGCGCTACTACATTCTTTTTGTTGCCCGAGATGAAGATGGCAGGATTCGCAAGATCCCCCTCCCACTTCATTACGCTTACGGCTTTGTTGCCGCCGCCCTGATCGGTGCTTTCACCATCGTTGGACTCGCCGGTTCCTACACTCGGATGCTGCTCAAGACCGAGAGTTTCAATCAGGTCCGGCAAGATCGCGAGAACCTGCGCAAAGACTACAAGCAGATGGCCCAGATCGCCCACGACCGCGACGTCCAGGTGGCATCGCTCGGTGCCCTGGCCAGCGAAGTGGCCTCGCTTTACGGTTTGAAACAGAACAAGCTCGAATCCAAGATGTCTCCCGCGGCAAAAGCGGCAGCAGCGCCAACGCCCGCAAACCTGGCAGTCGCAGACGATCCCAGCCAGCAGGATATTGCCCGATCCATTGACCAGTTCTATGCCCTGCGCACCCAGGCCCTCAACGGCCGTGTCTCGCGCGCCATTGAGGGCGGCCTCACCTCCGGCTTCACTGGCGACTGGACCCAACTCGCCGACGCGCCCTCCATGTGGCCCGTAGAAGGCAAGGTCGGCTCCAGCTTCGGCGAACGCGAAGATCCCTTCAACGGCGAAGGAAAGTTCCACTCCGGCATCGATATTGAAGCTCCCTACGGCACCCCGGTTCGTGCTTCGGCTGATGGCGAAGCGACTGGCCAGTCGATGGGCGCAGGCTACGGCCGTCAAATTGTTCTCGACCACGGCCACGATGTCCTTACCGTCTACGGCCACCTTTCATCCATCGCCGTTCTTCCCGGACAGCATGTCACCCGCGGCCAGGTCATCGGCTATGTGGGTCAGTCCGGCCGGGCCACTGGACCCCACCTCCATTACGAAGTCCGCGTCCACAACGTCCCCGTCAATCCGCATAAGTACCTCCGCACCACCTTTGCCCAGGTTGCCAATCTGGACAGCGGGACAAGCGGAATGTAGGCGATCTTCGAATCAAAACAAGGGCGGCTCCCCTTCAAACGGGAGCCGCTTTTGTTTTGCGCATCAATCGGCTGACTAACGGGGGTTCACCATACACCCGTCCAACCTGAAGTCCATTTCAACCACGCTCTGCAGCACGATCGTGATCCTCGCAGGGACCTGCATGCCGGAGACTGCCTGGTATTCCATGTATCCACTCATCTGTTGCGCGGGGGCCTGCGCTGCTGCCCCCGGCTCGTGAGTTTCGGCCACAAAACTCATCGGCAGCAGGCCCAGCGATGTGGCTTGATAGGCAGGTTTTAGCTTCACATTGGAACCCATCGCGGTTACCACGTCGGACTCCTTCAGCACCAGTCCCCGATCGAAGAACTCTGTCTCCGATTCCCCTGATTCCTTCGATCTCAGCGTGTAGCCGTTCGCACCTTCTGAGATCTCAGCGCTGTCTTCCCCAAGCGTCTCCGCAATCGACCCATTCACCAACGGCATCCACATTTTAAGTACTCCGCCCAAAGACTGCTCAATGCCGTGGTGAACCTGGTTCAGCATCGCGGTCTGGGAATCATCCAGCGGCCTTTCAGAATGCTCTGGCAGCTTCCAGTCCAGGCTTGAGCCACCTTTGAGATCGGCGTGCAGCGTAATCGTCACCGTGTTCAGCAGCGCCAGCTTGGGGTCGTCGACCGGCAGCGCCGCGCCTTTTCTTGCGCTCTTCATCATCCGAGCCCAGTCCGGATGCACCTGGCAGTCGAAGTCGCGCAGCCCAGCCCTCGCCGTCGAGTAGTAGAGGCTCGTAGCCTTGGCCAGTAGGGTGTCATGCAAACTCGCGGGCGACGCCTGGGGCACCGGGTCGGCCGCAGGGGTTTTCTGTGCATAACCCAGGGCGCAAAACAGAGCTGGCAATGCTGCCAGGTACTGGACTGGCTTGCTACGCGGGAAGGTCAGCATCCGGGCCTGCTTTCATGAGCATTGTCGCCATTTGCTGCACTGTTGGGCAAGCAGGCCCCAACCGCAAATTCCCGGCGCATCTACTCACGATGCGGAGTTTTCGCCGGTTCCTGCGCATGGCTTGGCGCGACAATCGGTGCAAACGGCCGCCCCGGCACAACCCCCTTGCCCTCCAGAATCGTAATCAGCCGATCGCAAGGCTGATCGCGGAACGTCTCCACCCCGCCATTCGGCCAATGCACTTCTATATCTGCCGTCCTCGTGCTGCCCAGCCCAAAATGCAGCCGCGGATCGTTGGAGGAGACATAGCTAGCTTGACTCGTAACCGCCTGCGCCTGCACCTTGCCCCCGTAATACGCCAGCACCCGTGCTCCAATCGCGCTCCGATTGCTCTTCGTCCCTTCAAGCCGCACCTTGATCCAGTGATTCCCCGGCGGACAGTCGTTGCGCAGCAGCGTCGGCGGCTCATGTTGATTCATGATCAGGATGTCCATGTCCCCGTCGTTATCGAAATCTCCAAAGGCACAGCCACGGCTTACATGATTGGTAACAATGTCCGCTCCACCACTCTTCTTGATCTGCTCAAACGTCCCGTTGCCTTTGTTTCGGAACAGTACGCGAGGTCCTCGGTAAGGGAAGAGCGGGTTGATCTTCTCCAACCCGTTATAGACGTTCCCGGTAACCCAGAAAATGTCCGGATTTCCATCATTGTCGAGGTCCACAATTCCCGTTCCCCAGCTCACATAGCCGCGCTCGCCGGAGATGCCGGCTCGCAGCGCAGTGTCTTCAAACTCGCCCTTCCCCAGATAGTGGTAGAGCCCGCTCGACTGCATCTGGAAATGCGTCTTCAAAATATCCAGGTGCCCGTCCAGATCGTAGTCCCCGATCCCGATACCCATCCCGGCCATCGTCTCGCCCTCAAGGCTCAGCGCCACCCCGCGCATCATTCCCTCTTCGCGAAACGTCCCGTCGTGATTGTTCAACAGCAACAGGCTTGAGGTCGTGTCACAGGCCACATAAATATCCGGCCAGCCATCCTCGTCCGCATCAAAGCAAACCGCCGTCAGGCCATACGATCCCGACAAGCTGTTAATGCCCGATTCCCTCGAGACATTGGTGAAGGTCCCGTCCCCGTTATTCCGATAAAGGAAGTGGGCCGGAGCCTGCAATCCCCTCGGCCCACACGGCACCGGCACCCCCTGGTAGTTGCAGTTGGGCAGCGAGAGAGTCGGTTTAGATGCCGTGGCGAGATCGATCTCCACGTAATTGGCAATGAACAGGTCAAGATGCCCGTCCCGGTCGTAATCGATGAAGGTGCATCCGGCGCCAAAATGCGTGTGCTCATGCAGCAACCCCGCCTTCGCGGTCACGTCTGTAAACGTCCCGTCCCCATTGTTCCGGTAGAGCTTGTTCTGCCCGTAATACGTCACAAACAGGTCTTCAAAGCCGTCGTTGTTGTAATCGCCCACGCAAACGCCTACCGCCCAACCTGCATCCCACAGCCCGGCCTGCTTCGTCACGTCTTTGAACGTGCCGTCCCGATTGTTCTTGTACAGCCGGTTCGACGCGCCTTCGGGAATCCCCTCAAGCGTCCGCCCGCCCAGGATAAACACGTCCATCCAGCCGTCGTTATCGTAGTCGAAGAAGGCGCAACCCCCGCCCATCTCTTCGACGATGTAAGTCACCGCTTCCGGACTTCCGTAGGTCATCTTGGCCGTAAGTCCCGCGCTTTGGGCAACGTCGGTAAAGGTGGAGAAAGGCTTCGATGGCTCATCCGGAGAAAAGTGGCTGGCCGCCAGCGCGCCGTGCATCAACCCCGGCGCGCACACGCCGGGCAATGCGCGCAGCAAGCCGCGTCGCGTCCAAAACGAAGAACAGGAAAATTCAGCCATTTTCCTTACCCTTGCATGCCACCAATGCCGCCGGAGAAAACCATTCGCTACCGAAAAAATAGGACCTCGGGGATGATTAGGCATCTTAGCGCCCCTGAGCAACGCTTGCCTATCCCCAAAAGATGGCGTGTATTCGGCCTGCAAACCGCGTACTGACCCGCGTTGCAAACGCTGGACCTGACTCCTCGGCCCTCGCATTGCTGGTTGGAGCGTGCGAGAATTCTTCTCATCCTCGCGTGGGGACGCAAAGTTCGGTTAAGGAGTCCAGACAGCCATGGTTGTGCAATCAGAACTGCCGAGTCGAGCATTCGGTCGCGGCCTCTTGGTCCTTGCCCTCGCGGCAGTGCTTATTGCGGCCTTCGGAGCCCGCTCAGTGTATGCTCAATCCGCGCCCACCCCGGTCGCGCCGGACTTCCCCGGCAAAGACTGGCAGCTTGTTTCCCCCGAGTCGGAAGGCTACTCCTCAAAGAAGCTTGAAGCCCTGCGTGCCTGGCTTGCCGCCGGCCCCACCACATCCATGATGATCGTCGTTCACGGCCACCTGATCTTCAGATACGGCGACACCGCGAAGGTCAGCAAGATCGCCTCCGTCCGCAAGAGCATTCTCTCCATCCTCTACGGCAAATATGTCGACGACAAAACCATCGACCTCAACAAGACCGTGGAACAGCTTGGCCTCGCCGAGCCTGACCGGCCGTTTCTCCCCAGTGAGAAGAATGCCACCCTCGAGCAACTGCTCGCCGGGCGCTCCGGCATTTACATGTTTCCCGAGGGCACATCGCCAGAGAAAGACCTCATTCTCGCATCGCAGCCCCATCGCGGTTCCGAATTTCCCGGCATGTACTTCCACTACAACGACTGGGACTTCAACGCCGCCGGAACAGCCTTCGAAAAACTCACCGGCAAGAATATCTACGACGCCCTCCAATCCGACCTCGCCGAGCCCATCGGCATGCAGGACTTCGACCGCACTGCACAGAAAAAGATTCCCCATGAAGGCCAGGTCCATCCCGAGTACGCCATGTACCTCTCCACCCGCGACATGGCCCGCATCGGACTCCTCCTGACCCGCAACGGAAACTGGGCCGGCAAGCAGGTTGTCCCTGTCTCCTGGATAGCCAACATGGCCAGTGCCGTTACCCCCTTCGAAGAAATGAACCCGCCCTATCTGCGCTCCCTGGGAGCACCCGAGCGCTGGGGATTCGGCCTGATGTGGTGGGTCTGGGATGCCAGTCCATTTCCCGGCAACATCTACACCACGCCCTTTCAGGGGGCCTACGAAGCACGCGGCACCGCCGGCCAGTACATCACCATCCTCACCTCCAAAGACATGGTGCTGGTCCACAAGGTCTACATCGACGTCTACCCCCAGCCCTACATCACCCAGCAGGATTGGGACACCATTACCAACATGGCCATCTCCGCTGCCTGCCCCGGTCCCTGCAAATAGCGACCACCGGGCAAGGCTTTGAAAGGGCATGGCTTTAGCCGTGCCGCAGATGGTCGAAGATGAAGCGGGCTTTAGCCTCTGGGGGATGTTTTTCAAGAGCTAAGACTGCGCCGCAGCCGTTTTTCCGCAATCTGTCCAGACCCTGCAACCGCCATCAACGGAACCGCCACGGTCCCCCGAATCTCAACCGTCACCCGCCGCATCCAAAGAACGAGTTAGAATAGAAACAGCGCAATGGTTCTCCACCAGCCCATCCCGGCCCTCCTCTAGCGGCGCCCGCCGCCTACACCGTCCCGCGCCCTTTCCCCGACTGAAAACTCAACCAGAAGACCGCCGCACCCAGTGCCAGTGCCGCTATTGAGGGACCTTCAAATGCTAGACCGTTTGGAACAAATGGAGCAGCGCTACGACGAGCTATCGGTCCAGATGGGCCAGCCCGAAATCATCACCGACCACGAAAAATACCAGAAGGCCGGCCGTGCCCTGCGCGAAATTCAGGATGCGGTCACCAAGTATCGCGAACTGAAGCAGGTACGTCAGGGCCTCGCCGACTCCCGGGCCATGCTGGCCGAGAATGACGAAGACATGCGCGCCATGGCCGAGGAAGAAATCGCCACCCTTGCGCCGCGTGAAACCGAACTCGAGGCCGAGATCAAAGTCCTGCTGCTTCCCAAGGATCCCAACGACGAGAAGAACGTCATCCTCGAAATCCGTGCCGGCACCGGTGGCGACGAGGCCTCGCTCTTTGCCGCCGAAATCTTCCGCATGTACACCCGCTTCGCCGAGCAGCATCGCTGGAAGGTCGAAGTCCTGTCCATGTCCGAGTCCGGCGTAGGCGGCTACAAGGAAGTCATCGCCATCATTGAAGGCGAACGCGTCTACTCCCAAATGAAGTGGGAGAGCGGCGTCCACCGCGTCCAGCGCGTTCCCGCAACCGAAACCCAGGGCCGCGTCCACACATCCGCCATCACCGTCGCGGTGTTGCCTGAGGCCGAAGACGTCGACGTCAGGATTGAAGCTAAAGACCTGCGGATCGACACCTTCTGCTCTTCCGGCCCCGGCGGCCAGTCCGTCAACACCACCTACTCCGCCGTCCGCATCACCCACCTGCCCACCGGCACAGTAGTCAGCTGCCAGGACGAAAAATCGCAGATCAAGAATCGCGACAAGGGCATGCGCGTGCTGCGTTCCCGTTTGTACGAGATGGAGATGGACAAGCAGAACGCCGAGCTCGCTAAAACCCGCAAGGAGCAGGTAGGCACCGGCGATCGCAGCGAGAAGATCCGCACCTACAACTTCCCGCAGAACCGCATGACCGACCACCGGATTGGGCTGACGCTGCACCAGTTGGACCTGGTGATGGAAGGGCGCCTGCAGCCGATCGTCGATGCGCTCATGACGCACTACCAGTCGCAGCAGTTGAAGGCTGACTCAAGCCAGGCGGCGTAAGAATTGCCTGACTTGAGCACATTCGTTACGGGCGGAATGGCACGGCTTTGGTTCGGACCACATAAGGATCGAGCACGGATGGACTCGGAAACTTTGCTGCTTCACGTTGTGGGGAAGAACAAGGCATATTTGCTGGCGCATGCGGAGGAAGAACTACCCGAGGACCAGGCTGCTCGCTTTCTTGCCCTCATCGAACGCCGCCACGCTGGCGAGCCCATCCAATACATCACTGGCGAAGCGGAGTTTTATGGTTTACCGTTTCGCGTAACTCCGGATGTCCTGATCCCCCGCCCCGAAACCGAGCATCTCGTCGAGAAAGCCCTCTCCCTAGCCTCTGGAATTCCCGCGCTCCGCATCCTCGACATCGGCACCGGCTCCGGCGCAATCGCCATTGCCCTCTCCCACCATCTCCCCGACGCCCAAATCACCGCCCTCGACATCTCCCCCGCCGCCCTGGCCATCGCCCGCGAAAACGCCGTCCGCAACGGAGCAGCCATCCGCTTCCTCGAGTCCAATCTCCTTGCCGCCGTCGCTGACCAGCAATTCGACCTCATCGTCAGCAACCCGCCCTACGTCCCCACCGCCGATCGTGAATCCCTCTCGGTCGAAGTTCGCGACCATGAGCCAGCCCTCGCACTCTTCGCCGGCAAAGATGGCCTCGACATCTACTGGCGTCTGATCCCAGTAGCCTTTTCAGCTCTCGCATCCGGAGGCCACCTGCTCCTCGAAATCGGCTACGGCCAATCGGAAGCCATTGCCGCACTGCTGGAAGGAGTCGGTTTCGCTCAAATCGAAGTCGTCCCCGACCTGCAAGGAATCCCACGCGTTGCCTGCGCCCGCCGCCCCTTCTGATTCATCTCTTCAATGACCGCCCTGCTGTAAACTTCTCCCGGAAAGGAATTCCTCCCATGCCCTCATCCAAAGGCTATGCCGCGCTCGACAAGCAATCTCCGCTCGGTCCCTTCAGCTTCTCCCGCCGCGAACCTCTCCCCACCGATATCGCCATCGAGGTCCTCTACTGCGGCGTCTGCCACTCTGACCTGCACATGGCCCGCAACGAGTGGGGCAACTCCGTCTATCCCATGGTTCCCGGCCACGAGATTGTCGGCCGCGTAACTGCCACAGGCAGCGCCGTCACCAGGTTCAAAGTCGGCGACATAGCAGCCGCCGGCGTCATCATCGACTCCTGCCGCCACTGCGCCCCCTGCACCCGCGGCGAGGAGCATTTCTGCGACGAAGGCGCCACGCTCACCTACGCCGTTCCCGACCGCGTGGACGGCTCCATCACCATGGGCGGCTACTCCAATAATTTCGTCGTCGATGAGCGCTTTGCCCACACCGTGCCCGCCAATCTTGACCTCGCCGCCGTGGCCCCGCTGCTCTGCGCCGGAATCACCACTTACTCGCCCCTTCGCCACTGGAAGGTCGGCCCCGGCAAGAAAGTCGGCGTCGTAGGCCTCGGCGGTCTCGGCCACATGGCCCTTAAATTCGCGCATTCCTTCGGAGCCCACGTCGTCCAGTTCACCACCAGCCTCCGCAAGAAGGAAGACGCCATCAAGCTCGGCGCCAATGAGGTCGTTCTCTCCACCGATCCCGAAGCAATGAAGGCCCACGCCGCGTCCTTCGACTTCATCATCGACACCGTCTCCGCGCCGCATGACCTCAACGCCTATCTAGCGCTGCTTGGCCAGGATGCCACGTTATGCCTCGTCGGCCTGCCCGAGGTTCCGTCCGCTATCAGCGCCTTCGCCCTCATCGGCAAGCGCGTCTCCGTGGCCGGTTCCATGATCGGCGGCATGCCGGAAACCCAGGCCATGCTCGATTACTGCGGCGAGCACAACATTATTTCGGAAGTCGAAGTGATTCCGATCGACAAGATCAACGAAGCCTTCGAGCGCCTCCTCAAGCAGGATGTGAAATACCGCTTCGTCATCGACATGAGTTCGCTGAAGTAGCCGTTGATTCGGAGAAATCCCTCACCCCGCCGCGTGCTCCCCAACCCGCATGTGATAGTTGAACACCAGCAGCGTAAGGATCCCGAACACCATGGCCAGCAGCGCCAGTGGCGGACCAAACGGGTACCCCTCCGCCAGCGAGAACCGTATCAGCACAATCGATACAACAAATGCCGCGCTGCGGAACACCACTTCATAGTTCCCTGACACCACGATCGACAAAATCAGGATCAGCACATCGGTGAAAATCATCACGGTAAACAAGTCGTTGTAGAACGTGGTTGCGTGGCCAATGCCCACCTCGCCGGTCATCGCGACATGCACAATATCCATCCCGATCAGGCTCAGGTTATAGCCCGCCATAATCAGCAGCAGCGCGCCCAACCCCAGCGCCACAACCTTCTTCTGCGCCACAAAAAGCGCCTGTGCCGGCGTAGGATCATCGTGAATAGCCTGGGATGGCCCGCGCCGCGCCACATGCTGAAACACTGCGACCAGAAAATACATCAGGAACCCGGCCCACATGTCCACAAACAGCGGCAGCGCGCTCCAGCTCATCTTGTGCTGCGCCACCATCCCGGCTGCTTCCGGAAGATCCTTGAAGACTTCCCGGATAAAGATCAGCGACACAATTTCAAACTGGTAAGCGACCGATTTCGTGGTCGACTCGTGCAGCGCGCCGATCAGCGTCACAACCTCGTAAAACAGGATGAAATTGAATGGCGTCGAAATTGCGGCCAGGTAGCTTTCGCCGGCCCCGGCAATAAACGCCGGCGGGTGCGCAAGCGTCTTCGACAGAAAAATCAGCAGCAAATGCAGCGCAAAGCCCGCCACCGCCAGCCGCACCACCAGGTGCTTCAGCTTCGTCGTGCTCTTATGGTCGAATACCCGGTCGTGAAACGTGCCCAGCCGCAGCCACAGGCGTCCTGGGGCGCCGGAATCGCCGATAGGTTCTTCGTGCACAGCATGCGTCATAGTTTGGAGAAGGTCGAAGCGCCGGCGACGCTCGAATCGCCTGCGGGGCTCGAATCGCTAGACTAACGCATCCGCCCCTCAGTCTGCGCGTCCCGTCTTGGTCAGTTCACGATAAAAGCCAAGATCGCGCCCGCTCAGGCTCTTCGCAATGTAGGCAATCTGCCCGTAGTGCAGCCCAAAATGCTCCACCACCTGGTAAACCGCTTCAAGCCCCGTCACGTGGTAGCCCTGAATCTGATACGGTGCAACCAGCTCATCCTCAGTCAGCCGCGCCAACATCGCCGCCGCCTCCGTCATGGTCGCGCCCAGCTTCTCCAGCAGCAGCGCCGCCGTCAGCCCACTTGTAGCGGCAAACTCAGCCGGCCGGTCGCGCTCATCCGCCGTGCCATTAAACGAGTCCACCAGCCACTGCCGCACGTTGCCATTCAAATGCAGAATCAGGTTGCCGATGCTGTTCGAAGCTTGGTTCGGCCGCCACCAAACCTGTTCTTCGCTCAGCGGCTCAACGCAGGCCCGCAGCCGCGCCCAGTAGTGCTCCAGCAGCTTGCGGCGCGAAAATTCAAGAAACAGCGCACTCATATTTTCATTGGCTTCCGCCATGGCAAACGGCTCCTCTTCGAACACTCTCTCCTCAAGTAAATCACGGCACATTCTTCTTTGATTGCCGAACTCTCGGCCGCAGGCATAGAATTCCGTCTGAAATCGTTTTCACCAAAGGAATCGCCCATGCGCATCTTCGCTTCCGTCTCCCTTGCCGCTCTCGCCCTGGCATGTTTTACAGCAACCCCTCAAACGTCCGCCGCGCAGCAGATCTCCCCCGTGGCACAAACACCGCCCATGGGCTGGAACAGCTGGAACTACTTCTTCGGCAAAGTTACTGACAAGGACATCCGCGACTCCGCCGACCAGATTGTCTCGACCGGCATGAAGGACGCCGGCTACATCTACGTCAACATCGACGACACCTGGGAGGGCAAGCGCGACGCCACCGGCGTGCTGCACACCAACGAAAAATTCCCCGACATGAAGGCCCTCGCCGACTACGTCCACTCCAAGGGCCTCAAAATCGGCATCTACTCCGGCCCCGGAACCAAGACCTGCGCTGGATACCCCGCCTCCCTCGGCCACGAGGAGCAGGACGCCCAGCTCTACGCCTCCTGGGGCATCGACTACCTCAAGTACGACCTCTGCAGCTTCATCCCTGACGTCCTGGAGAAGCAGGCCCCCAACGACAAGGCCGAGCAGATGCGCATCATGTTCGCCGCCTACGACAAGATGTCCAAGGCTCTCAAAGCCACTGGCCGCCCCATCGTCTTCTCGCTCTGCCAGTACGGCTGGGATGCCCCCTGGGAATGGGCGCCCGCCCTCGGTGGAAACCTCTGGCGCACCACCGGCGACATCGATCCCCACTGGGACCGCATCTACGCCATCCTCTCCCAGCAGGACGGCCTGGCCAAGTACGCCGGCCCCGGCCACTGGAACGACCCCGACATGCTGGAAGTCGGCAACGGCAAGCTCTCCCTGGCTGAAAACCGCGCCCACTTCTCCATGTGGGCCATGCTCGCCGCCCCGCTTCTCGCCGGCAACGACCTGCCCCACATGAAGCCCGAGATCAAGGCCATCCTCACAAGCTCCGACGTCATCGCCATCGACCAGGACAAGCTAGGCAAGCAGGGCACCCGGGCTTATTCCGACGGCGAAGTGGAAGTCTGGACCCGCCATCTCTCCGGCGGCGCGCTCGCCGTTGCCGTGCTCGACGCAGGCGACGCCCGCTACTCCACCCATCCCTTCCATCTCGATCTCGCCAAGCTCGGCCTGCACGGCCCGCAAAAAGGCAAGAACCTCTGGACCGGCGAAGAGGTCACGCTAACCCCGAACATGCCCATCGAAATCGGCAGCCACGATGTGCTGCTGGTCCGCATCACCGCACCCAAATAGGGCTGGATGAGAGGATTCAATTTCCTCTGTCCGTGGCGTTGCCTCGCCGGAGTAAGGTGATCACACCGTGGCCAGAATTCCCAGAATCTATCTCGACGCCTGCGTCCTGAACCGGCTCACCGATCCACCCTCGCATTCCCGGATCGCGCTGGAGGCGGCTGCCGTCGAGCAGATTATTCTCTCCATTCAGGCACTGCGCTTTCATTGGGTCGCTAGTTCGGTCTTGCAGGTCGAACTGGCCCGCAACCGCGACGACCAGCGCCGCGAAACAATGATGGGTCTGCTTAAAATGGCTTCGGAGATGCGCTCTCAAACAAACGAAACGCTTCTCCGAGGCAAGCAGCTTGAAAGGCTGGGGTTTGGTCCTTTCGACGCGCTCCATCTGGCTATTGCCGAAGAAAGCGGGTGCGACTTCCTTCTGACAACAGATGACCGCTTCCGCAAGCTCGCCAATCGGACTCCTGGAGCATCTTCCATTCCAGTCAGAAATCCCCTAGACTATCTGCAAGAGGTGCGTCCGTGACACCAGTGGAGCAAATGACCGACGAGCAATTCGAACAGCACACGCGCGCCATCTTGGCCCGTGAACTTGGACCTCTCGGAATGGCCCGCTATCTGCGCACGCATGGGGTGGCCTCCGTCGACTACACACGAGATCGGCATATGTGGCTGGACAAACTGACGATCGAAAACATCTTGGAAGAGGCAAGAAAGCTAGAACAGAATCATGGCGTTTGATTCGAACGCGGTGATCGCGCCTACCCGATCACCGCGACTTTAGCGCGCTTGCCGAGACGGACGACAAGGCGTGCAGGCAGGCGGTCGATCCAAAACTGTGGTGCACCAACCACCTGCCCGTCTAGTTTGACGGCCTTCTCGACGATCTTGCGATTCGCCTCAGCTCCGCTGGCAGCAAGCCCTAACAGCAAAAGCAGCTTCGGTAACCGAACTTGCCAAACCTCCGCAGGATCCTCCTCCGATGGACCTGACGCTGCGGGGCCAGCCACATCTGCAAATGTGATGGAGATTTCTTCGAGGTCCTCCGCCGTCTCCTTCTGCTGGAACATCCGCGCCCAATTCTCATCGGCGTGCCGAGCTTCTTCCGCCGAATGAAAATCCGCCACAATCCTCCGCGCCAGTTCCTTCTTCGCCTCCATCGGATGCAGCTTGCCCGCCG
>Ga0302319_10008501_pt1 | contig 19951 bp, 19 predicted proteins | sample Bog_T0_2_FD_203319 | JGI IMG/M metagenome (GOLD analysis project Ga0302319, IMG submission 203319) | Peat permafrost microbial communities from Stordalen Mire near Abisko, Sweden - Bog_T0_2 | ecosystem: Environmental > Terrestrial > Soil > Wetlands > Peat | place: Sweden: Abisko, Stordalen Mire... | reverse complement strand
CTGCTCAACTCGCGTAGCGCCGAATGCGACCTGATCATCGGCGACAGCCAATGGATCGGCGGCGCGGCCGAAAACAAATGGTACGTGAAGCTCAACGACTTCTTCGACAAGAACAAGATTTCGATGGGCGCGTTCCTGCCGGCCACCGTCGTCGGCTATGCGGAATGGCCGAAGAACACACCGAATTACTGGGGCCTGCCAGCGATGGCGGACGCGGTCGGCTGGACCTATCGCAAGGACTGGTTCGCCAAGCCGGACCTGCGGGCGGAATTCAAGGCCAAGTACAACCGCGAGCTCGAGCCGCCGACGACGTGGGACGAGCTGCTCGAGGTTTCCAAGTTCTTCACCGGCAAGGAGATCGACGGCAAGAAGGTGTACGGCTCCTACATTTTCACCGAGCGCGGCTCGGAAGGCATCACGATGGGCGTGACCAACGCGATGTACAACTACGGCTTCGACTACATGGACCCGAAGACGCCGTACCACATGACCGGAATCGTCAACTCCGACGGCGCCGCCAAGGGCATGGACGTCTACAAGGAGCTGTTCAGCTGCTGCCAGCCTCAGGGCTTGACCAACGCTTACATGCAGGAAGGCCTCGACGCCTTCAAGTCGGGCGAAGTCGCGATGCAGATGAACTGGTACGCGTTCTTCCCCGGCCTCGCCAAGGACCCGAACGTCGGCGGCGACAAGATCGGCTTCTTCAAGAATCCGGCGGGTCCGACTGGGGACTTCACTCAGCTCGGCGGCCAGGGCCTCTCGGTCGTCGCCGCCTCCAAGGACGTCGACGACGCGCTGCTTTACGTGAAGTGGTTCGCGCAGCCTGACGTCCAGCAGAAGTGGACCGATCTCGGCGGCGCCTCAGCCTCCAAGGCGGTGCTGCTGTCCGACGCCTACAAGGCCAGCGCCGCCTACGCGCCGTCCTTCGTCGAGTCGATGGGCATGGTGAAGGACTTCTGGGCCGAGCCGCTGTACGTCCCGCTGCTGCTGGACATGCAGAACCGCGTCCACGACTATGTCGTCGCCAACAAGGGAACGTCCAAGCAGGCGCTCGATTCGCTGGTCAAGGACTGGGTCAAGGTCTTCAAGCAGGAAGGCAAGGATCCGTCGTGATCTCTGGGTTGCGGGCCTGATCTCCGCCCGCGGAAATGTCCCCCGGCGACCCGCTCGCCGGGGGAACGCTTTTGAACCCGAGTGGATCGCAATGACGGGAATCGACGATACGTCTGCGCTCGCGGACCGCGTCGCCAGCAAGGCGGCCCCACTGCGCGCGCGGCGGGTCACAGGCTTGTCGGACCGCGCCATCGTCTGGCTGTTCATCGCCCCGACGATGCTTCTCCTGCTCGCGATCAACGTCTTTCCGCTGATCTGGGCGATCCGGCTGTCGTTCACCGGCTTCATGGCGAACCTGCCGAACCCCGCGCGGTTCATCGGCATCGACAATTACACCGACATCCTCACTGACGAGGACGTCTGGGAGCACTTTCAGTCGACCGCGCATTTCGTCGTCTGGACGATCGCGCTCCAGGTTCTGGTCGGCCTCGGCCTCGCGCTGCTGATCAACCAGAAGTTCCGCGGCCACAGTTTCTGGACGACGGTGATCCTGCTGCCGATGATGCTGTCGCCGGCGGTGGTCGGCAACTTCTGGACCCTGCTGTTTCAGCCGCAGATCGGGCCGTTCAACTATTTCATCGGCTTCTTCACCGGCGCGGCGCCGAGCTCGTTCACGATGATCGGCAGCGTCGATCTCGCGCCGTGGACCATCGTCATGGTCAACACCTGGATGTGGACGCCCTACGTGATGCTGATCTGCCTCGCCGGGCTGCGCTCCATCCCCGACTACATCTACGAGGCGGCGGAGGTCGACCGCGCCTCGGCCTGGCGACAGTTCTGGTCGATCACCCTGCCGATGGTCTCGCCGTTCCTCATGCTCGCCGTGCTGTTCCAGGCGATCCAGTCGTTCGAGATGTTCGATATGGTCAATCTGCTGACCTCCGGCGGGCCGGGTTCGACGACCGAACTGGTGTCGATCACGCTGAAGCGCGCCGCCTTTGAGAAGTGGGAGACGGGCTACGCGTCGGCGCTCGCCGTCATCCTGTTCGTCGCGGTCTTCGGCGCGGCGAACGTCTACGTGAAGGTGCTGAACAAGGTGAAGCAGCAATGAGCGACGCCCAAGCGCATCGTCCCTTCTCGGAATCGGCGCCGCTGGTGAAGTGGCTCGCCGCGGTGATCGTCGTCGTCTACGCCGTCGTCTCCGTCCTGCCGCTGATCTGGATCGGCGCGACCGCGTTCAAGTCGCAGGAGGACGCGATCGCCTATCCGCCCAAGGTGCTGTTCACCCCGACGTTGGAAGGCTTCGTCGATCTCTTCACCGTGCAGACCCGTCAGGCGCACGACTTCATCGCCACGCTGCCGCCGCCGACGTCCTGGTACGAGAAGCTCGCGCGTCAGCGCGACATGGTCATCGCCGGGCCGTCGCGCGTCGTCGAGCGCTTCCTCAATTCGCTGATCATCGGCTTCGGCTCGACGATCCTCGCGACCGTCCTGGGAACCCTGGCGGCCTACGGATTCTCGCGCTTCAAGGTGCCGCTCGCCGACGATCTGATGTTCTTCATCCTGTCGACGCGGATGATGCCGCCGATCGCGGTCGCGGTGCCGATCTACATGATGTATCGCGCCCTCGATCTCTACGACACGCGGATCGGCATGATCCTGCTGTACACGGCGGTGAACGTCTCGCTGGCGGTGTGGCTGCTCAAGGGGTTCATCGACGAGATCCCCCGCGAATACGAGGAAGCCGCGCTGATCGACGGCTACACGCGTCTGCAGGCGTTCCGCAAAGTCGTGTTGCCGCAGGCGGTCACGGGCATCGCGGCGACCGCGATTTTCTGCCTGATCTTCTCGTGGAATGAATACGCGTTCGATCTGCTGCTGTCGAACGCCCACGCGCAGACCATGCCGCCGTTCATTCCGTTCATCATCGGCGAGGGCGGGCAGAACTGGCCCGCGGTCGCTGCCGGGACGACACTGTTCCTGATCCCGATCGTGATCTTCACCATCGCGCTGAGGAAGCATCTTCTGCGCGGCATCACATTTGGAGCGGTTCGCAAATGACCGACGCGCCGATCGCCACGCGACGGGCGTGGACCCGGTGGTTCCGGCGGGGGCCGTGGGAAAACGTCGCCACCGCCCTGATCGGCCTCGGCATCGTCATGCTGACGCAGCCGTTCTCGCTCGACCTCTATTCCTATTCGTTCGTCACGATCCTGACCGGCACGATCGGGTTCGTGGTCGTCAGCCACTTCCCGCAATAGGGCGCGCGCCATGGCCGAAATCCGCGTCGAGAGACTGAACAAGGCCTTCCAAGACTTTGTCGCGGTTCAGGACTCGAACTTTGTCGTCGACGATCGCTCGTTCTTCGTCATGCTGGGGCCGTCGGGCTGCGGCAAGACGACGACGCTGCGCATGATCGCCGGCCTCGAGCTGCCGACCGACGGGCGTATCCTGCTCGATGGCGAGGACGTCACCTTCAAGCGCGCGGCGGAGCGCGACATCGCCTTCGTGTTTCAGTTGTTCGCGCTCTACCCGCACATGAACGTCGCCCACAACATCGGCTTCCCGCTGAAATGCGAGGGCGTGGCGCGCGCCGAGATCCGCCGCCGCGTCGAGGAGACGGCGCGGCTGCTGCGCATTGAGGCGCTGCTCGACCGCAAGGTCTCCAAGCTTTCCGGCGGCGACCGGCAGCGCGTGGCGCTCGGGCGCGCGATCATTCGGCGTCCGAAGGCTTTCATGATGGATGAGCCGCTCGGCGCGCTCGACGCCGAATTCCGCCGCCTGATGTGCGAGGAGTTGCGCGATCTGCATGACGACATCGGCGCGACCACCGTTTACGTCACCCACGATCAGCTCGAAGCGATGTCGATGGCCGATCAGATCGCGGTCATGAACCACGGCGTCGTCGAGCAGATCGGCGCGCCGCAGGAGATCTACGATCGGCCGGCGACGATGTTTGTCGCAGATTTCATCGGTTCGCCGCCGATGAACCTGCTGCCGTTCGAGGGGTTGCTGCGGCGCGGCGAGCGCAGCGTCGACTATTTCGGCGCCCGCATCGATGTCCCCGAGATCGGCGAGGACCGGGGCATCGGCGGGCTGACTTTGGGCGTGCGGCCAGAAAGTGTGGCGCTCTCCGATTCCGCTCCCATTCGCGGGCGCGTGTTCGCGGTCGAGTATCTCGGCACCAATCAGATCGTCACCATCGACATCGATCGCGCCAAGGTGAAGGCCCGCCTTTCCTCGCGCATGTCGGCTAGGGTCGGAGAGCATGTGGGCGTCGCTTTCCAGGCGCCGAAGCTCGTCGTCTTCAATTCGACGACCGGCCGCGCGACGCGCAGCGCGCTCTATGAGGACGGGGACCGTGGCTGAGATTGTTCTGCAGCACGTCGCGAAGCGCTTTGGCGACGTCGAGGCCGTCAAGGACTTGTCGCTCACCGTCGTCGAGAGCGAATTCCTGGTGATTCTCGGGCCGTCCGGCGCGGGCAAGACCACGATGCTGCGGCTGGTGGCGGGGCTCGAGCGGCCGGACCGCGGCTCGGTGTTCATCGGCGGGCGGGACGTCACGCGCGCTGCGCCAGCGGCGCGCGACGTCGCTTTCGTGTTTCAGCAGTACTCGCTCTATCCGCATCTGAGCGTCTACGACAATCTCGCCTTCCCGCTCCGCTCCCCGGCGCACCGCGTTCCCGAGGGCGAGATCCGCAAGCGGGTGACGGCCATCGCCGAGAAACTGCGGATCGAGAAGAAACTGCAAAATCGCGCCACGCGCCTGTCGGGCGGCGAGATGCAGCGCGTCGCGATCGGGCGCGCGCTGCTGCGGCAGCCCCAGGTCTATTTGATGGACGAACCGCTGTCGTCGCTGGACGCCAAGTTGCGCGCCGACCTGCGCGTCGAGCTGAAGCGCCTCCAGATGGAGCTCGGCGCGACCGTTCTCTATGTCACCCACGACCAGGTCGAGGCGATGACGATGGCGACGCGGATCGGCGTCCTCAACGAGGGCGAGCTGCTGCAATTGGGATCGCCTCGAGACGTCTACGAGCAGCCCAACAGCATCTATGTCGCCGCTCGCCTCGGGTCGCCGCAGATCAATCTCTTGCCGGCGGAGCTGGTGCCCGCCCTCGCCATGCCGAACGGGGCCAGCACCGTCGGCGTTCGGACCGAGCATCTGCTGATTTCCACGCCGGGCGACGGCCATCTGCCGGCGCGCGTGCACCGGGTCGAGCATCTCGGCGATCAGACCCATGTCCACCTCGAGTTCCGCGGCCGCAATCTCGTCACCCTCGCCAGTCCGCACCGTTCGTTTGTTCACGACGAGCAAGTCGGCCTACGCTTGATCGAGCCGCTTTACTTCGATGTGGCGGGGAAGCGGATCGAGACGACGGCGGCGTGACGGGAATGCAATGGATCTTGATCCTGAGATGTTGCGATCCATGATCGTTCGGGGCACGGAGCGGATTGTCGCGAGCGCTGAGGAGCTATGCGCGCTCGACCGGGCGATCGGCGACGGCGATCACGGCACGAACATGAAGCGGGGGCTGGAAGCCGTCCTCGCCAAAGCCGAGGACATTGTCGCCTTGCCGACGGGGGAGGCGCTGAGCGCGATCGGCAAAACACTGGTGATGACCGTCGGCGGCGCCTCAGGGCCGTTGTACGGCAGTTTCTTTCTCGCGGCCGGGGCCGCGATCGAGCGCGGCCGGCGCTTGCCTGAGGACTTGGCCGATGTTTTCGCGGCGGGAGTCGAGGCCGTCGGGGCGCGCGGCCGGTCGACGGCAGGCGAAAAGACGATGCTCGACGTGCTGGTCCCGGTGCTCGACACGCTCAGGGCCGAGGCGGGACGCCCCGACCTCGCCGCTCAGGTGAGGGCGACGGCGCGCCGGTCGACCGAGCGAACCGCGCCGATGGTCGCCACCAAGGGACGCGCGGCCTATCTGGGGCTGCGAAGCGTCGGCCACATCGATCCAGGCGCGCGATCGAGTTGTTTGATCGTCGAGGCCATCTGTGACATTTGGGAGGAGCGCCTGTGACCGGCAGCGTCGGGATCGTCATCGTGTCCCATTCGATCGACGTCGCAAAGGGCGCCGCCGACATGGTGCGGCAGATGGTGGGCGAGGAAGTCCGCGTCGCCTATTGCGGCGGCAACGCCGAGGGCGGGCTCGGAACCGACGTGACCCTCATCCTGCAGGCGATAAACTCGATCTGGTCGCCCAAGGGGGTGGCCATCATGGTCGACCTCGGCGGGGCCGAGACCAACAGCGAGATGGCGGTCGAGATGCTGCCGGCCGAGCGGCGCGGGTCGATCGTCATCTGCAATGCGCCGATCGTCGAGGGCGCCGTGATGGCCGCCGCCGAAGCGGCCGGCGGGGGGTCTCTGGAACGGGTTCGCGCCGCGGCGGAAGAACTTTCGGCCAATTGACATGGAACGCAAGCCGCCATCCTCCGTGAAACCGCAGACGCCGAGTTTCCCGCATTCCCCCGATGAAAAAGCCGGAGGAACCGTGAAGCTGGTGCATGCGGTCGGCATGCACGCCCGGCCGGCGGTGAAGCTCAGCAAGCTCGCCAAGCGATTTCGTTCCCGCATCGCCGTCCGGGTGGTCGGGGCGTCCGAGTGGATCGACGCCAAGAGCGTCGCCAAGGTGATGGCGATGCGCGCGCCGTGCGACAGCACGATCGAATTCGCCGCTGCCGGAGCGGACGCGCGCGCCGCGGTCGGCGCGCTGACGGCGCTCGTCGCCAACGACTTTCCCGATATCGACGGCTGACCATGGCCTCTGAATATGCGAACAATAGGTTCTCGGGGCGGTGCGCGTCGCCAGGGCATGCCATGGGACCCTTTGTGCGCATAGACTTCGCCAAATCTGGCGAGCGACGGCCGGGTTTCGACGAAGCGGGGGCTTTGCGCGCGGCGCTCGCGCTCGCCTCGCGAGACTTGTCGGCGCTTTCGGCCCGGACAGGCGCCAACGCCGCCGAATGTCTGGAATTCCAGTTGGCGCTGATCGACGACGACGCTCTGACCGGGCCGGCGTTTGAAAGCGTCGCCGATGGCGTCGCGGCAGACGTCGCCTGGCTGCGCGCGATGGCGGATTTGACGTCCGCCTACCGCGCCGACCCAAGCGAATATGTCCGGGCGCGCTGTCTGGACGTCGCCGATCTGCGCGACCGCGTGCTGAGCGGGCTTGGCGGCTCGGCGCCGGTGGTCGCGCCGCCGGCAGGGGCCATCGTCGCGGCGGACGATCTGCCGCCGTCGCGGTTTCTCGAAATCGATTGGGTCGGCGGCGGCGGCGTCGCGCTTTCGCGCGGCAGCGCGATGAGCCACACCGCCATGCTGGCGCGCGCGCGCGGCGTGCCGATGGTGGTGCAGGTCGGCGACCTCCCGCACGCGACCCGGGCCTTGCTCGACGCGGAGCAGGGCTTCGTCGAACTCGATCCTACGACAGAGCAGCTGCGCGCCTTCGAGTCGCGCCGCGCGGCGCACGGGGTCCTGAGCGCAAGCGCCGAGCGCGTCGACGCGCGGTCGCCGGCGACCTATCGCGGCGACACGGTTCGGCTGCTGGTCAATATCGAAGGGCCGGAAAGCCTGTCCCATCCGGCGGCGAAAGCGGCCGACGGCGTCGGGCTGATGCGAACCGAATTTCTGTTCCAGGGTCGGGAGGATGCGCTCGACGAAGAGACGCAACTGCAGGCCTATGCCGCCGTTCTGCGCTGGGCCGGCGAACGGCCGGTGACCATTCGCACGCTCGACGCCGGCGGAGACAAGCCGATCCGCGGCGTCAGCGAGACCGGGGAGGCCAATCCGTTCCTGGGCCTGCGCGGCCTGCGGCTGAGCCTGCGGCGACCGCAGATCTTCGCGACCCAATTGCGGGCGCTCGGCCGCGCCGCGGTCCTGGGCGATCTGAAGGTCATGTTTCCGATGGTGACCACGCCGCGCGAATTCGTGGCCGCCCAAACGCTCTTCCACCGGATCGTTGAAGACATGCGAGCGGCGGGGCTGGCGGCGCGGGTTCCCGAGCTCGGCATGATGGTCGAGGTCCCCGCCGCCGCGCTGACCATCGCCGATTTCCCCGCCGCGTTCTTTTCGATCGGCGCCAACGACCTGACGCAATATGTCATGGCCTGCGACCGCGCCAATGGCGCGGTCAGCGACCTGTTCGATCCGACGAACGCGGCGGTGCTCGAACTGATCCGCCGCGTCGTCGATCACGGGCGCGCCAGCGGCAAGCCGGTGAGCCTGTGTGGCGACGTCGCCGGCGATCCGCGCCGTGTCATCACGCTGTTGAGCTGCGGCCTGCGCGAGCTGTCGATGAGCCCGAACTCGCTTGCGGCGGTGAAAAGCGCGATCCTCGAGAATCCCCTGGAGGCGCGCCTTGTCTGAAGTGGCGAATGCGACGACCAACGAGCGGGACGCCGTGGCCGCCTACAAGGCGGTCTTCAAGGCCGTGCTCGACAAGCGGCCGTCGGGCATGCGGCTTCGCCTGGCCGACGCGCTCGGCAAGAACCGAAGCTTCATCAGCCAGATTTCGAACCCCATCTACGCGACGCCGATCCCGGCTCAACACCTGGCGACAATCTTTCAGCTCTGCCACTTCTCGGCGGCGGAGAAGGCCGCCTTCCTCGCCGCCTACGCCGAGGCGCATCCGCAACGCGCCGACCCCATGAAGGCGGGACGCAAGGAGCGCACCGTCACGCTCCAGGTTCCAAGCCTCGGCAGCGCCAAGAAAGACGGTCAGTTCGACGCTCTGCTGCACGAATTCGTCAGACGCCTTGGCGCGCTGCTTCGCGACAGCGAGCGCGCAAAATGAAGAAGCTGATGAATTCGCCCGACACGCTCGTCGCCGATTGGTTGGACGGGTTCGCAGCCGCCCATTCCGGCATCGTCGTCATGGCGCCGGGACGGAAATTCCTGCGCCGGCGCGAACCCGCGCGCTCGAAAGTGGCGCTGATTTCCGGCGGCGGCAGCGGCCACGAACCGCTGCACGCGGGTTTCGTCGGGCGCGGCATGCTGGATGCGGCCTGCCCGGGGCAGATCTTCACCTCGCCCACCCCGGATCAGATCGTCGAGGCGGCGCATGAACTGGCCGGCGAAGCCGGCGTGTTGTTCATCGTCAAGAACTACGCCGGCGATCGCATGAACTTCGAAATGGCGGCGGAGATCGCGGCGTGCCGCAACGAGACGATCCTGGTCGACGACGACGTCTCCGACGGGGAGACCATGCGCGGCATGGGGCGCAGGGGCGTCGCGGGGACGCTGATTGTCGAGAAGATGCTCGGCGCGGCTGCGGAAGCTGGCGCCGATCTGGAGTCGTGCCTCGCGCTTGGCGCGAAAGTGAAAGACCGGACGCGCTCGCTCGGCGTGGCTTTGTCGCATTGCACTTTGCCGACCGAGCGCGCGCCTTCCTATTTGCTCGGTCTCGATGAAATGGAGTTGGGGGTCGGCATTCACGGCGAGCCGGGCCGCAGGAAAGTCAAACTCGCCCGCGCCGATGCGATCGCCGAGGAATTGATCGAGGCGACCGTCGGCGATCTCGGCAATCCGAAATCGGAGCCGGCGCTGCTGCTGATCAACGGGTTCGGCGCCACGCCGCTGATCGAGCTCTACGTGATGTACAACGCGGCGCGCCGGTCGCTCGAGCGGCGGGGAGTCCAGGTCGCAAGGTCGCTGGTCGGCAATTTCGTGACGTCGCTCGACATGGTCGGCTGCTCGGTCACGGTCAGTCTGCTGGATTCCGAGATGACGAGGCTGTGGGATAGTCCGGTTCATACGGCGGCGCTGCACTGGTAGGACGAGCTTCGGATCGATCCGTGACGCCGCACCGGAGCGCTGGTCGATTGTGAAAATGACGCGAGGGTCTTAGGATTGGATCGCCTTGCGGGCGGACCCACCCACGCGCTGAGGCGGCCGAACGCCGGCGCCGGAGAGGAGATCATGGTCTATCGGATCGTCGCCGAGCAATGCACGAGCTGCGGCGCCTGCGAACTGGATTGTCCGAATTCGGCAATCAGCATGGACCGCTTCACCTATGTGATCGACCCGACGAAATGCACCGAATGCAAGGGCTTCCACGACCAGCCCCATTGCGCCTCGGTCTGCCCGGTCCCCAACACCTGCGTGCCGGCGACTGCCGGTCAGGCCGGGGCTGGCCTCGCCGGCGCATAGGTCCTTCTTACCGGCGTGCGCTTCAGATCGCCGCCATGCGCGACCACAGGCGCGTCGCTTCGGCCCGCGCCCGGGCCGTGATCGATCCGAAGTCTGCCGTCGCCAGGGCACCGTTGTCGACCACGACGCGGCCGCCGACCACGACGTGGCGCACCGCGCCATTTTGCCGCACCACCAAATCGCCGAGCGACCCGAGCGCCAGCGGCTCAGCTTCGGCGCCGAAACGCTCGGCGGCGAGCGCGTTGCCCAACGCAAGCCGGGAGCCAACGTCCGCATCGCCGTTCTGCCCGGCGAGGCGGGTCAGCGCCGCCTCTTCCGCGGCCATGTCGGGGTCCCAGCCGTCGACGCCCAACGCCACGCGCCTGGTCGCCGACAGTGCGCCGGCGTAGCCGACGCGATTGCCTTCGTTGGAGCGCGGGTTGTGGACGAACCAGCAGCCGGCGTCGGCGGCGCGCCGCACCTGGTCGCGGCTCAGCCGCACGCCATGGGCAAGGATCGAGCCCTCCGGCAGCGCCTCGAGCGACAGCAACCGTTCGAGCGGCCCCAGGTAGCCGCGCCGGCGCGCGTCGTCGACGTCGGCCTGATCCTCGGCGAGATGGACATGAATAATCGTGCCGAGTTCGCGCGCCAGCGCGCCGGCCTCGCGCGCCGTTTGGTCGGAAACCGTGAAGCTCGCGTGCAGCCCGACCAGGCCGCGAACCAGCGGCGAAGTGGCGACGCGCCGGCATTCCGCCAGGCCGCGGCGCGCCTCGTCGCGGCCGAAGTTGCGCTCGCTCGCCCCATAGCAGAGCAGCGCGCGGGCGCCGAGCGCCTCGCAGGCCTCGGCGAGAATTGCCAGCGATCCTTCGATCAGGTTCGGCGACTCGTGATGGTCGACCAGCGTCGTCGTGCCGGCGAGCAGCGCGCGGGCGACAGTATCGCGGGCGGCGGCGGCGAGACTGTCGCCGTCGAGCGCGCGGTCGAGCCGCCACCACACCTTTTGCAGGATCTCGAGAAAGTTGCGCGGCGGGCGATCAGGCGGCGGCATGCCGTAGCGCGCGAGGCCGCTGTAGAGATGCGTGTGGGCGCAGACCGCGCCGGGCTCGATCTCGCCGTCCGCACACGCCAGATGCGCCGCGCCCTGAGGCGCCGCGGCGACGACGCGCCCCTCGTCAATCGCCACGCTGCGGCCGCGGGCGTCCGGTCCGACGACGATCGCGCCGGTCAATGCCATTGTTCGCGCTCGCCGTCGGGGAAGCGGCCGACATTGATCGCGCGCGCGGCGGGCGAATCCTTCATCGGCAGGCGCATGCGCCGCACGCCGTCGTAGGCGGCGAGCGCCCCCGCCACCGCGCCGGCGGTCGGCACCAGGCCGATCTCGCCAACGCCCTTGGCGCCGAACGGACCTTCAGGCTCGGGCTCCTCGACCAGGATGACTTCGATTTCGGGCATATGCTGGGCGCGCAGGACTCCGATCTCGCGCGTCTTGAAGATCACCGGCATCCCGTCCTTGCACGGAAGCTCCTCGGTCAGGGCGTAGCCAAGTCCCATCTGCACCGCGCCCTGGATCTGCGCCTCGCACAGCTGCGGGTTGATCGCGCGGCCGACGTCGTGGGCGGCGATCACTTTCTCGACCGCCCCCTTCTCGTCGAGCACCGCCACCTGCGTGGCGAAGCCGTAGGTGGTGTGGGTCTTGATCTTGCCGTTCTTCAACTCGCCAGCCGCCGTGGTGTCGTCAATCCGCGTCTCGCCGACGTAGACGGTTCCGACGAGGTCGACGAGCGTTCGCCCGGCGTCGAGGTCGGCCTTGAGCTTCTGAGCGGCGTCGATCGTCGCCCGTCCGGCGAGCAGCGTCGCGCGCGAGCCGGTCGTCTGGCCGGCGCCGACCTCGAAGCGGCTGTTGACCTGCGGGCGGAAGATTGCGGCGGGCAGTCCGGTGACTTCGACCGCGCATTGGCTGAGGACGGTCAGCAGCCCCTGGCCCATCTCGGTGAAGCCGGTGTGGAGATCGACGACGCCGTCCGGCTGCACGACCAGACGGCACTTGCCGTATTCGATCGCGCCGTTGCCGAGCCCGGAGTTCTTGAGGCCGCAGGCGATGCCGACCGCGCGCCCGGCGGCGCGCGCCGCGTCGTAGGCCGGCTTGACGGCGAGCAGGGTCTTCGCGGCGCCGACCGACTTTTCCAGCACCTGTCCGGTCGTCGTCAGGTCGCCGACCCGCACGATGTTGCGCCAGCGCATCTCCCAGCCGTCGATGCCGACCTTGGCGGCGAGCAGGTCGAGGCAGCCCTCGATGGCGAAGCTCGTCTGGTTGACGCCGAAGCCGCGCATCGCGCCGCACGGCGGATTGTTGGTGTAGGCGGCGACCGACTCGATGGCGACCGCTGGCGTCCGGTAGGGCCCGCAGGCATGACCGGCGGCGCGCTCCAGCACCTTGCCGCCGACCGAAGCGTAGGCGCCGGAGTCGCCCAGTATGTCCGCCTTGACCGCGGTCAGCCGGCCCTCGGCGTCGCAGCCGACGGTGTAGGTCATGGCGAGCGGGTGGCGCTTGGGATGGATGCGGATCGATTCCTCGCGATTGAGCGCGATCCGCACCGGCCGCCCGGTCAGGCGCGCCAGCACCGCCGTCTGCGCCTGGATCGTCATGTCCTCCTTGCCGCCAAATGCGCCGCCGTTCGGCGCGAGCTCGACATACAGCCGCTCTTCCGGCTCGCCGAGGACGGCGGCGATCTGCCGGCGATCCTCGAAGATCCCTTGGCCCTGGCTGGTGATGTGCAGGCGACCGTCGGGCAGCGGGCGGGCGAGACACGCTTCCGGCTCGAGGAACAGATGCTCGATGCGCTGCGTCGTCCAGGCGCCGCTGACGACATGGGCCGAGGCGGCCAAAGCGGCCTCGACATCGCCGCGAGCATAGCGCGTCGTCGACAGCAGGTTGTCGTGCTTGGGATTGACGCGCGGCGCGCCGGGCTTCAGCGCTTCGGCGGGGTCGAGCACAGCGGGCAGGGGCTCGTACTCGACTTCAATGAGCCTCGCCGCCTCGCGCGCGATGCGCGGCGTCTCGGCGGCGACGGCGGCGAGCACGTCGCCGACATAGCGCGCCTCCTCGCCTTCGGCGACGAAGCAGGGCCAGTCCTGGTAGATTTGGCCGATCCAGCGTTCGCCCGGCACGTCCCTGGCGGTCGCGATCGCCGCGACGCCGGCAAGCGCCAGCGCCTTGGCGACGTCGATCTTGACGATCCGTGCGCGCGCATGCGCCGACAGCACGACGACGCCGTAAAGCAGCCCGGGCGCGTCGACGTCGGCGACGAACGGCCGCTCGCCGAGCGCCAGTTCGCCGCCCTGATAGCGCTTGAGCGACTGGCCGACGCCGCCGTTCTCGACCACCACTGGCGCCGCGCCGCCGAGCTTGGCCGCCTGGATCAGTTCGACCGCGTCGATGATCTTCGCGTAGCCGGTGCAGCGGCAGAGATGCCCGTCGAGCACGCGCGCGATTTCGGCCCGCGTCAGCTTCTCGCCCTGATCGGTCATCCACTTGATGCGCAGCACGAAGCCTGGGGTGCAGAACCCGCATTGCAGGCCGGCGGCGGCCTGAAAGGCGTCGGCGTAGAGGCGCCGCTCGTCGTCGGAAACGCCTTCGAGCGTGGTGACCGAGCGGCCCTCGACCTGTTCGATCCTGACCGCGCAGGTCACTTTGGGCTGTCCGTCGATCAGCGCCAGGCAGGCGCCGCACTCCCGCTGCGGCGCGCAGCCCGACTTGAGCGACTTGAGCTTGAAGGTCTCGCGCAGGACGTCGAGCAGCGGCTCGTCCGGCCAGGCCTCGACCTGGCGCGCTTCGCCGTTCAGTTGGAATTTGATCGTCCTCATATTCACCCTGTCCCGGGCGCACATTATGCGTCAGTCACGAAAGATCGCCGAACCGTTCGTGTAATAATTGGTTGCGACAATCCAGCCGTCGGGGCCATGAGATGCGTCAAAATCTGCGGATCAACGGCGCGCGGCTGCTGTCGCGCCTGCAACGGCTGGCCGAGCAAGGCGCGCGGCCCGACGGCGGGGTGTGCCGGCTCGCGCTCAGCGATTCCGACAAGGCGGGGCGCGACCTCGTCGTCCAGTGGATGCGCGAGCTTGGGCTGGCGGTGACGATCGACGCGATCGGCAATGTCGTCGGCGTGCGGCGCGGCCAGGAAGACGGCGCCCCGGTGATGATGGGCAGCCACATCGACACCGTGGCGACCGGCGGCCACTACGACGGCGCGCTCGGCGTCCTCGGTGGGCTCGAAGTCATCGAGACGCTCAACGACGCCGGAGTCGTCACCAAGCGGCCGCTGGCGGTCGCCTTCTTCACCAACGAGGAGGGCGCGCGCTTCCAGCCTGACATGTTCGGCAGTCTGGTCTTCGCCGGCGCGATGCCGCTCGAGCGCGCGCTTGCCGCCGTCAGCATCGACGGAAGGAAAGCCGGCGAGGAGTTGGACCGCATCGACTACCGCGGCGACGCGCCGGTCGGCCGGCCGAACGTTCACGCTTACGTCGAACTGCACGTCGAACAGGGACCGACGCTGGAGGCGGAGGGTTTCACCATCGGCGCGGTCGAGGGCGTGCAGGGCATCTCGTGGACCGAATTCACCCTGACCGGCCAATCGAACCACGCCGGCACGACGCCGATGCGGATGCGCCGCGACGCCGGCTATGTCGCGGCGGCGATCGCCGTCTACGCGCGGCAGATTGCGCAGGAGTTGGGCGGCCATCAGGTCGCAACCGTCGGCGCCCTGACGCTGACGCCCAACCTCGTCAACGTCGTCGCCGAGCGCGCGCTGATGACGATCGATTTGCGCAACACCGACAACGAGCGGCTCAAGGAGGCTGAGCGGCGCTTGCAAGCGTTCGCCGAGAAGACCGCGGCGGGCGAGGGCGTGACGTTGGAAGTCCGCACGCTCGCCCGCTTCGATCCGGTCGCCTTCGCGCCGCATCTGGTGGCCCGCGTCGAGGCGATCGCCAGGGAATTCGAGCTGCCGGTCAAGCGACTGCCGAGCGGGGCGGGGCACGACGCGCAGATGCTCGCAGCGATCTGTCCGGCCTGCATGATCTTCACCCCGAGCGCCGGCGGCGTCAGCCACAACATCGCCGAATACACCAAGCCCGAAGATCTCGCCGCCGGCGCCGACGTGCTGCTGCGGCTGGTGACGGAGCTTGCCGAATGACGCGCCAACTCATCCGCGACGCGCTGATCGTCAACGGCGACGGGCGCACGGCGCCGTATCCAGGCGATGTCCTGATCGAGGACGATGGCGTCGTCGCGCTCGGCGCCGTGACGGCCTCGCAGGCGAAGAGCGCCGACCGGATCATCGACGCGCGCGGCCGCGCGCTGGCGCCGGGCTTCGTCGACACCCACAATCATGGCGCGCTCGGCGGCACGGCGCTCACGGAGGGCGGCCTCCCCCGCGCCTGCGAACTCGCCATTCTCGGCGGCGTCACCAAGCGCATCTGCGGCGTCGACGGCCTGTCGCCGGCGCCCGTCGCCGCGGCGCAGCGCTCGCAATATGCGGCGCAGCTCAGGCCGCTCGACGGCGCGATCGACGGCGCATGGACGTGGACATCGATCGCCGAATTCCTCGCCTGGCATCGCGGCCGCTCGGTCACCGACATGGGGATCTATCTCGGCCATTCGGCGGTGCGCCGGGTGGTGATGGCCAATGTCGCGCGCGTCGCTTCCGACGCCGAGCTTGAAGGTATGGCCGAGGTCGTCCGGCGCGAGGCGCAGCTGACGCTCGGCCTGTCAACCGGCCTCGTCTACAACCCCGCCGTCTATTGCGACCAGCGCGAGCTGACGGTCCTAGTGCGCGCCTTCAACGCGGTCAAGCCCGGCGCGCTCTTCCCCCATCTGCGCTCGGAAAGCGACAACATCATCGGTAGCGTCAAGGAAGTGGTGGAGGCCGCGGTCGATGGCGGCGGCGGCTATTGCAACGAGCATTCGAAGATCGCCGGGGCGCAGAACTACGACCGCATCGGCGAGCTGGAGAGCATTCTCGCCGACGCCTCCTCGCTGATCCCGACGATGGAGAACATGTATCCCTACACCGCCGGCTCGACCACCGGCGACGCGATCTTCCCGCCGGAGATGCGATCGGGCGGCCGCGCCGAGTTCCTCGCCGGCCTCGCCGATTCTTCGCTGCGCGCCAGGATGATCGCCAAGATGCGCTTCGACTCGACCAGCTGGGACAATTTCGTCCATTTCTGCGGCGGGTTGCAGGGCATCCAGATCGCTGGGGTGAAGCCGGGAATCGGCGACGCCTGGCTAGGCCGGCGTCTCGGCGACGTCGCGCGCGCCGCCGGCGCCGCCGATCTCGACAGCGACGAAGCTTTCGCGGCGGCGTTCGATTTCTTCGCCGCCAATTCCGGCGAGATCGCGATCATCACCCACTACGGCAACGAGGCGACGATGGAGCGCTTCTTCCGCCGCCCGATGATGGCGATCTGCACCGACGGGCTGATGCCGGGACCAGGGCAGAAGCCGCATCCGCGCTCGCTCGGGTCCTTCCCCAAGGCGCTGCGCCTGGGGCGCGAAATGGGGATCCCGCTCGAACAGATGGTGTGGCGGATGGCGACGCTGCCCTGCCGCTTTCTCAACCTCGCCGACCCGACGCTGAGGGTCGGGGCCGACGCGTCGCTGACCCTGTTCGATCCGGCGACGGTCGGCGAGCGCAACGACTACCTCGACCCGTCGATCCGGCCCGCCGGCGTCGACATGGTGTGGATCCACGGCCATCTGGTGCTCGACCACGGCGAACTTTTCGCCCCGCGTCCCTTTCCCGGCCGCACACTGACCAGTCCACTCCACGCGTGAAGCGCGGCCGTCGACGGCCGGCCCACGCGCGCGAGCTGCGGTTCGGCATTGGTCGATCGCCGACGTCGCGCGCTTCGATCTACTCGCAACGATCCAGCGCCAGCCGCAGCGCCGCGCCGGCGGCTGCGGCGTCGGTCGTCGCCGCAATGACGACGGTTCTGTCGCGCGGCAGATCGCGAAACAATTCCGGCTTGTCGCGCTGGTGCGGTTGAATTGAAATCCGCCCCTCGGACCTCATGGCTCGACACCAATCCATGCTCCTGTAAGCCTCGCGCTTGGCCTTGTAGCCGTAGCGGCGCATGAAATCCTTCTGCCAAGCCTTGTGGAGCGGCATGTATCGGCGCCAGTCAGAGAATTGCGCGTCAGGGGGCCAGATGAAACGGCTCTTGTCGAGGCATTCGAGCAACGCGCGCCCCAGCGCTTCGTCGGCCGCGTCCGGCGGCAGGTAGATCGCATACCCGTCGTCCTCCTGCTCGATCAACCGATAGCCGGACATCGGTTGGAGGCAAATGAACCGGTCCGTCCGACTGACGTCGGCCCATTGTCTGAACGGCAAATCAGGCGACGTCATTCGCGGATCCTCGTGATCATGATCGACACGCCGCGCTCGCCTCCGTAGCCGAGCGCCCAAAGGAGATAGCGCCACTGCGTCGGAGACGTGTATTCGGGGATCGCCAGTTGAATCGCTTTGGCCTGTATCTCGCTCGAAGCGACGTCGGTTTTCGCCCGAGGCTCGCAGTCCGCCACCGCGTCCACGTACTGCTTCACTTGCCCGTAAATCCGTTGCGGATTCCGGATGTAGCTGACGCTCAACGCGTTCAGCGTTTTGTCACTGATGGCGGTTCCGGTCGCCTCGTCGAATTGATCGAACGCCTTGGCGGTCGGCGGCAATTCTCTCGCATTGGGAAGCTGCGCCTCGACATAGGTCTCGAAAGGCTCACCCTGGTCGGCGATACCCTTGCTCCATTCGATGCCGACATTGCTGTTGTCGACAGTTCCGCCAAGCCCTTCGACCTCCTTCGCGGGAGCGACGGGCGCTTCAGGCGCGGCCGGCGCCTTGGGCGCGATTTCCACGGCTGGATCGTCCGGGAAACGGGGGCGCAGCGGGGGATTGTCGTTCGCCCAGACGTCGGCGGCGACGTCGAGCATCGATTTGGGCAAATGGCCGGGCTCTCCGATCCCGGAGATGATTGCGCCCTGGAACAGGAACTGAGCCGCTGAAAGAAGGTTTCCCCGTGCGGTTGGGGGCGTGTATTCGTAGGCGAGCCAGAACGACAGGCGACCCTCGAGAAAGGCATATTCCGCGAGGGTTCGCTCTTTCTCGGCGGACGAGAGCTTCGCGCCTTCTCGCGCCAGATGGTCGCCAAATTGGATGACTCGTTTGCCGAATTCGACCGGCTCGAGGTCGTCGTATTCGCTCTCGAACGCCTGTTCGAGAGCGGTTGATCCTTGAGCCCCATCCCCATCCGTCCCGTTTCCCGTCGTCGCCGAGACGTCGAGCGTCGGCGACGGGTCTTGGCCGGCGGCGGCGCGCGCGGGCGCAGCCGGGGGCTCGGCGAAACGCGGGCTTGTCGAATCGGCCTCTTGCCCTGCGGCGCCGTCGGTCGTCCAGCGGCCATGCCGGTCTCGCGGCTCGTCGGGATCGTACTTGGTCAAGTTATCGTTGGCCGAGGAGAGACGCCGCGCCGCGTCGGGGCTCAGTTCCGGCGTCCGTGTCAGAACCGCGGCGATCGCGGCGCGTGCGAACTCTCCGCCGTTGAGGGAGCGAACAATCGCCTGGAGGCTCGACTGCAGACGGGTCGCGTCGCCATCCGCGCTGTAGACCGCCTTCATCAACGCAGCGATCTCCGCCCCCGGCCGGAGCGCCAATCCCGCTTCCGTCTTGCGAAGCAGAGGCGTCCCGGCGCGCGACAGGCGCGCCGCCGTGCAACTCAGGCCAAGGCCTCCCGGCTCATTCGTCAACCGATCGGTTCGCGTTACGCCTCCATGCAGAGGTGGCGATTTCTCATATTGTATTTTCGTGTTTTGTTCTCGTCAAAGCTCTTTGCGTCCTCCTCCCAACCTTGCCCGCGCTCGCGACGCCAGACAGCGACAGCGCGCTCTGTTGGCGCAAACGTGGCAATTGAATGCACCATCACCATAATTCGTAGCCAGATCGCTTCGTCGCTGCGGATACTGTCGCCCTTTGATGGCCGCGCCGCCGGTGGCGGGCCGCCCGGCGTCCACCTCTCCCGTGAGTATATTCCGAGTCTCTCGCGTTTCGCGTCTCTAGCCTATGCAGACGCTACGTCGATGTTCTGTCCTCGAGCGACGGGGCGGCGACATTGAGGAATGTGCGTCGATCGACGCAGACGAGGAGACAGCTATGAGAATGCTTCATCTAACCGGACTCGCGCTTGCCGTCGCGACGGGGTTCGCCCTGCCGCTGGCGGGCTCGGCCGAAGCCGCCATGGGCGGCGCTCTTCCCGCGACACAAATCCTCCCGGTCGAAGACGCGCAGTTCTTCTTCCTTGGCCACGACTTCTGTTGGTACGACGGAGGCTGGCAGGGCCCGGGCTGGTATTGGTGCGGCTACGCTTGGAACAATGGTTACGGCTGGGGCGGCGGCGATGGTTGGCATGGCTGGAACCGCAGTCAATGGCATGGCAATCGCGGCCCGCATGGCATGCCTCCGCGCGCCCCTGTCGGCCATACGCCTCAATACCATGCGCCCCAGAACAATGTGGTCCGTACGCCCCAATTCCGTGGCGCCGCCTCACATGTTGGCGGCCATGGCCCGGCGCCGAGTCATGGCGGCGGCGGCGGCGTCTACCAGCAGAAGAGCAAGTGAGTAGGCGTTGATTGCTAGTCCGATCGGACGCGGCGCCGGGAAAAGCGGGCCAGCGGCGCGGGGCGGTCAGAAAAAAAGAAAAAGCCCACATGGGGTTTTTAGC
>Ga0302319_10008497_pt1 | contig 19954 bp, 15 predicted proteins | sample Bog_T0_2_FD_203319 | JGI IMG/M metagenome (GOLD analysis project Ga0302319, IMG submission 203319) | Peat permafrost microbial communities from Stordalen Mire near Abisko, Sweden - Bog_T0_2 | ecosystem: Environmental > Terrestrial > Soil > Wetlands > Peat | place: Sweden: Abisko, Stordalen Mire... | reverse complement strand
GTTGCGCCATGATGACCCACCCCGAGAGAACCAGCTCGGCATCCTTCCTGGCACAGGTGGCGCAATTGTACAACCCCCTGTTTTCATTGCAATAAATTATTGGTGGCGGCTGCTACATGATGCCGCGGTAATTTTTTCGCAAAGAACCTGGGCAGTTACCTAATACCAGCCGGAACCGTTCCACCAGCCCTTCACCTTTCCGATTGTGACGGCGATTGCGCGAGGACACCGATCGACGGAGCGCCGATCTTGCCGGCATGTCCGATCGACGAAGCGAACGTCCTATGTGGACCCTAGCGGCCAGCCCTTAACGGATGATTTCCGGTACCCATAAAAAATGAGACGATCAAAAACATGGTAGTTTCTAGAAACGGTTACCAGTAACCGGGTCAAAACCCCATTGCAGGATAGATTTTCCGGCTTCCTTCGACGCGGCCGTGGCAAGGCGAAACTGCGGTTGACGACCTAACAACTTTTCATACTGCCGCAGGCGGCCGGCGCGACCATCTTCAAGCGGTGGGGGATGCACCTATGAGTCGACGGGCAGGACGAGGTCCCCGCCGGGAACACCGGGATGCGGCGGGCCGGACAGGAAGGCGACCAAACGCCAGGTCAGCCCCGGCACCAGAACCGACACCGGACGCAACGGCCGCCCGGCGGGTCTCGTCGCGGGTGAAAAAACCTTCCCCGCACGCCGCCGCGGACGAAGCAATAAACCGGCAATTTCAGGGAGTTACTGGCGCGCCCGGAGAGATTCGAACTCCCAACCCCCAGATCCGTAGTCTAGTGCTCTATCCAATTGAGCTACGGGCGCAGCCAAGGCGCGCCATGTAGCGGGGCCGGGCGGCCGGCGCAAGGGCAAAGCTCACTTGTCTGGCTCATTCCGCCCCGGCCCGGCGCCGCCTTGCCCGGCTTCCGATCGGCGCGGCGGGTCTGAGCCGCCGCCGGACCCTGCCGCGGCCGCATGCATCACCCTGCCGATCGCCTCGGCCAGCCGGTCGGCGCTGATCGGCTTGGTGGCGACGTGGTTCATCCCGGCCGCCAGACAGGCCAGCTCGGCGGCCGGCAACGCATTGGCGGTCAGCCCGATGATGGGAATCCGCGCCGCCGGGCCGGGCATCCGGCGAATCGCCGCGGTGGCGGCCAGCCCGTCCATCTCCGGCATCATCACGTCCATCAGCACAAGGTCGGGCATCAGCACCAGATCGGGCAAGGCCGCCCGCACCGCCGCCACCGCCTCGGCGCCGTTGACCGCCGGCTCCACCTGATGGCCCATGCGTTCCAGCATGCGGGTTGCCACCAGCCGGTTGGTGGCGTTGTCCTCGGCCACCAGAATGCGCAGGCCACGCCGCGGCGGTGGCGGATCACCCGCCATTGCCGGGCCGTCGGCGCGGCGCGTGCGCAGCCGCAGGTCGAAGCGGAAAATGCTGCCCTGCCCCGGCGCGCTCTCCACCACGATGGTGCCGCCCATGCGCTCGATCAGCCGGCGGGAAATGGCCAGTCCCAGCCCGCTGCCGCCGTAGCGGCGGGAAATCGAGCCGTCCGCCTGGGTGAACTCCATGAACAGCCGGTCGCGCGCCTCCGGCGCGATGCCGATGCCGGTGTCGGACACGCTGAAGCCCAGCCGCTCGCTGCCCGCCTCCCCGGCCGGGGGGCCATCCAGCCGCGTCACCGCCACCCCCACGCTGCCCTGGTGGGTGAACTTCACCGCGTTGCCCACCAGGTTCAGCAGCACCTGCCGCAGCCGCGCGGCGTCGCCGCAAACCCGGCGCGGCACCTCATCGGCAATCCGCAGGGTCAGCGCCAGGCCCTTCGCCCGCGCCTCGGCCGCCATCATGTCCACCGCGTTGCCCACCGCCTCGCGCAGATCGAACTCGCTCTCCTCCAGCTCCAGCCGCCCGGCATCGAGGCGGGAGAAATCGAGGATGTCGTTGATCAGCAGCAGCAGGTGGTTGCCGGAGTCCAGGATGACGCGGACATCGTGGGCTTCGGCCGGCCCCGGCCCGCGCTCCAGCAACAGCCCGGCGACGCCGAGAATGCCGTTCAGCGGCGTGCGGATTTCATGGCTCATCACCGCCAGGAACTCACTGCGCGCCCGCCCGGCCGCTTCGGCGGCGTCGCGCGCGGCGGCCAGCGCCTCCTCGTTGGCGCGACGGTCGGTGATGTCGGTGTAGGTGCGCACCGCCCCACCGTCCGCCAGCAGCTGGGTACGCACCTCCAGCACAATGCCGTTGCTGCGCACCCGCTCATACACGCCATACTCGCGGGCGATGCCGCCGGCCTCGACGAAGCTGATGAAGGCGGGATCGAGCTGGTCGGGCGGCCCGAACTCGCCCCGGCCGATCTGGTGGCGCAGGATGTCGCGGAAGCTGGGGTTGCCGTCGATCAGCGTCTGCGGCAGGTCCAGCAACTCCATGGCGCGGCGGTTGATCACCGGCACGCGGCCGTCGGCGTCCACCATGACGACGCCCTGGCTGATATTCTCCAGTGTCGCGGTCAGCGCCGCCTGCGAGCGCAGCCGACGCGCGCGCTGGCGTGCCAGCTGGCCCCCCACCGCCGTCACCAGCAGCGTCAGGCCGGCGCCGAACAACAGGTATTGCGCGCGGTCGCGGCGGTACGGCGCCAGCACCTCGTCGAGGTCGAGCCCCACCGCCGCCACCAGCGGGTAGCCGGCGATCCGCCGGAAGCTCAGCAGCCGCTGCACGCCGTCGGCGTCGCTGACCGCGCGCCAGGTTCCCCGTGCCTCACCCGACAGCATGTGCGCCGCCGCCGCCGGCGTCAGGGGCCGGCCGATCATGCCGCCGGCCTGCGGCCCGCGGGCGCGGATCACCCCGTCGGTTCCGGCCAGCAGCACCACGCCGTTGCCGAGCGCCAGCGAGTCCTGGAAGCGCGTGAGGGCGGCGATGTCCACCGACACCTCGACCACGCCGCGGAAGCTGCCGTCGGGGGGGCTGATCCGGCGGGTGCAATACAGCGTCCAGCGGCCGTTGTTGCGGCCCGGCACCGGCGCGCTGATGAACAGGCGATCCCCGGCGGCGTCCCGCTGCGCCCGGAAATACGCGCGGTCGGACAGGTCGATCCGGGGGGCATCCGGGCCGGGATTGCTTTGCTGCGGGATACCGTCGGGGCCGATCAGCGTGACCTGCGTCAGCAGCCCGGAGACGACATGCGGGCTGCGCGCCCAGCCTGTTAAATCGAAGCCGGCGGGATCACGCAAGGCGCTCGCGCGCACGAAAATGAGCGTCTCGTCCACCGCGTCGAAGCCACGCTGGATGCTTTCGGCGAAGCCGAGCGCCAGGTTGGCGGTATCTCGCTCCGCCTCCCGCAGGTCCAGAGCGTATTCCTGGGCGAGAAACGCCCAGACGCTGCCCCAGATCACGGCGATGGTGGCCAGCACCAGAACGGAATGGCCCAGATCGGCGCCCGCCCCCCCGCCCCGGCGCCACCTGGACCAGTTCCACGCGGACCGGTGCCACAGGAACCGGTTCCACAGGGGCCGGCGCGCGGTCACGGCGCCCCGGGCCGCCCGGAGGCAGCACCTGGGCGCAACGATTCAGCCCTTCGCCGGCGCCCCGAGGCAATCTGCATGATCCCTGCAAATGCAGTGCGCGCCCGACCGCGTCAAGATCCGGAAATTGTCAACTAATGTGGATGCCCCCCCGGCTCCGTAGGGCCGGATCCCGGGCGTACCGGCCAATGTTGACCCGCAACAACTGCCGCCGGCGCGGCGGGGCGTCAGAGCTGGCGCCCGCGCTTGAGGCTTGGATGCACCGCCTTGCCGATGATGCCCAGGTCGGTGCCGATCACGTGGGCGCCGCTGCCCACGATCAGCGGGTCCGGCCCGGTGACCAGCGCGCGGTCCTTGTTGTCATACGGTATCGAGGACAAGAAGTGCTGCATGCAGTTGAGCCGCGCCCGCTTCTTGTCGTCCGCCTTGACGATGGTCCACGGCGCGTCGGCGGTGTCGGTGTAGAAGAACATCGCCTCCTTCGCCTCGGTATAGTCCTCCCACTTGTCCATCGAGGCGCGGTCGATCGGCGACAGCTTCCATTGCTTCAGCGGATCGGTCTCGCGCGCCTCGAAGCGCCGGCGCTGCTCCTCGCGGCTGACCGAGAACCAGTATTTGAACAGCATGATGCCGGAGCGCGCCATCATGCGCTCCAGTTCCGGGCACTGCCGCATGAACTCCAGGTATTCGGCCGGGGTGCAGAACCCCATCACCCGCTCGACGCCGGCGCGGTTGTACCAGGAGCGGTCGAACAGCACGAGTTCGCCGGCGGCCGGCAGATGGGTGATGTAGCGCTGGAAGAACCATTGCGTGCGTTCGCGCTCGGTGGGTTTCTGCAACGCCACCACCCGCGCCGTGCGCGGGTTCATATGCTCCATGAACCGCTTGATGGTGCCGCCCTTGCCGGCGGCGTCGCGCCCTTCGAACAGGACGACGACGCGCTGGCCGGTCCGCTCCACCCAGCGCTGCACCTTCAGCAATTCGCGCTGAAGTTCCAGCATGTGGGTTTCGTAGATGGCGGTGCGCAGATGCGACCGGTAGGGATACTCGCCGGTCTCGAAAATATGCCGGATCGCCGCCGGGTCGTGGCGTAACTCGGCCAGATGGTGGCGTTGGGCGCCTCCGCCATCGTCGCGCGCGCCATCCTCGTCATCCGCCAACGGCTCGGGCGGCAAACCGGCCGGAGGCGGGGAACCGGCGGGGGACTGGGACGGGATTGCCGCCGGAGCGGGCGGAACAACCACCGGCGCGTCCGGCGGTGGCGCACCGTTCGGCCCGGATTCGGATTGCGGCTTCACGGGCATCGACCCCTCCTCGGCGGACCACCGGGCCCGCCATCAGGCAGGCTACGGCAATCTGATTGCCCGAAGGTTACGTCGGCGCGCCGGGGCACCGCAATAAAAGCCGTGCCCGCCGGTCAACAGAGTAAAGCCCCCCGGATTGGACCACACGGGCACAGTCCGGCGTGACTGCGCCCGGTCACCCGCCAAGCGGCGTCGAAAGCCCTCAGCCGCGGCCGAGAATCCCGCTGGAGGCCGCGATGTCCTCCAATTCGCGCAGAAACGCCGCGCCGCGGGCGGTACGGCGGATCAGCACCCGGCGGCGGTCCTCGTGGTCCTCCTGCCGGGCCACCAGCTCATACTCGGCCAGCCGGTCCAGGATGCGGGTCACCCCCGGGCGCGAGACGTTCAGCAGATCGGCCATGCTGGTGACCGTGTGCACCTGGGCGTCGAGATAGACCGTCATGAAGGCGGTGAGCTGCCGCGCCGTCAGGTCGCGGCCGTCCCGCCGCACCAGGGTCAGCAGGGTGCGGCGCAGCGTGCCGACCTGCTCCGTGCCCGGCCGGTCGGCCCCGTCCGCCGGCTGGCCGGGGCGCACCGGCTCAACCACCGAGGCGGCAAGGGCGGGGTGCATGCCTGGCGGCAGAAATGTGGTCAGGCTGGGATCATGTTTCATGGCGGCCTGGTCTCCTGGACACCGGCATTGACCGGCGGGCGGCGGGGTGGCGGCGGGATCGTCGCTTCCCGGAAGGGGCGTACTTCACATTTCTGTTGGATTCTAATCGTGAAATGTCGAAAAGTGTTTGGCACAGGTTAACAATTACCACGGCGAACGCGCCTGGCGCCGCCTGGGCCGGAGTGCTCGCCTGTGGCAGGCTGGCCAGCCGGACACCGCATGGAAGGTTACGCCATGGGCCAACCCGCCGACCAGACGCCATCCAGGCCCGACGCCCTGGCCGGGGTCGACCCCCCGGCCAGGATCGACGCCCTGGAGAGACTGCTCTCGCGCACCCGCCACGATATCCGCTCGGCGCTGGCGCCGGCGATGCTGGCCGCCGACATGATCGGCACCCATCCCGACCCCAAGGTCCAACGCGCCAGCGCCACCATGGTGCGGGCCATCGAGCGGGTGTTGCAGATGCTGGAGGCCACCCGCGACATCGCCCCGCCCCGCCCCGCCGTGGACCGGCCGCCCGAGGGGCCGGGCCGGGATTGACCAACATCGGACAGGCCGGCATCAATCACGCCGGCCGCGCGTCGTGCTAGGGTGGTCCATAATCAACCGCCGGGAGGAAACAGCACTTGTCGGCATCGGTGCTGGTCGCTGACGACGACCCCAACATCGTCCTTTCACTGGAGTTCCTGATGAAGCGCGCCGGCTTCCGCGTGCGGGTGGCCCGTGACGGCGACCAGGTGCTGGCGGCGCTGGAACAGGAGCCCCCCGACCTGGTGCTGCTGGACCTGATGATGCCGAAGCGCTCCGGCTACGACATCTGCCAGTTCATCCGCGCCAACCCGGCCTGGAAGGACGTCCGGGTGATCATGCTCACCGCCAAGGGCCAGGAGGTCGAGCGCGCCAAGGGGCTGGCCCTCGGCGCCGACGACTACATCACCAAGCCGTTCTCCACCCGTGAGGTGGTGGACCGCATCAAGCGCCTGCTCGCGGCCTGATGCCGCCGCTGCCGGCCGCGGTCGGACGCCTGCGCCAGTTCTTCCTTGGCCTCGGCCTCGCCGCCGCGCTGGCTGGCTACGCCGGCACCTGGGGGGCGCCGCCCTGGGCGGTTGCCGCCGCCGTCGCCACCGTGGTGCTGCTGGCCTGGCTGCTGGCCGAGTACCGGCTCGCCCGCCCGCTCGACCGGCTGGCCCGTGACATCATGGTCGCCGCCCGCGACGATCCCCGCCACGCCCCCGGCCCCCGCCAGGGCTGGGCCGCCCGGCTGGGCCAGGCCGCCGCCGCCCTGCAATCCCGCCTGGCCGCCGCCCAGGCCGAGCGCGCCGCCGCGCTGGCCGCCGCCACCGCCCGCACCGAGGAGCAGAAACGCCGGCTGGAGGCGATTCTGCTGGACCTGTCGGAAGGCGTCATCGTCTGCGGCCGCGACCATCAGGTGCTGCTGTTCAACCAGGCGGCGGTGGAGCTGGTTGACGCGCCGCACGCGCTCGGTCTCGGCCGGACGGTCGTCGAGGTGCTGTCGCGCGGGCCGTTGCAGCACCACCAGGACCGGCTGGAGCGGCGCACCGAGGCGCGGGCGGAGCGCTTCGTCTGCGCCACCGCCGGCGGCGAGCGGCTGTTGCACACCCGCATGTCGCTGCTGACCGACAGCGCGGGTGTCCCCGCCGGCTACGTGCTGACGCTGAGCGACGCCGGCGGCGACATCGCCCGCGGCACCCGCCTGGACCATCTGCTGCGCGCCGGCATCGAGCGCCAGCGCGGCCTGCTGGCCAGCCTGCGCGCCGCGGTGGAAACCCTGGCCGACACGCCGGACCTGGACGCCGACGAGCGTTGCACCTTCGAGCGCGTGCTGCTGGAGGAAAGCATCACCCTGGGCGAGCAGAACGCCGCCCTGACCGCGGCGCTGGACGAGCATGGCGGCCGGTCCTGGCCGATGGCCGAAATCGGTACCACCGACCTGTTCGCCCTGCTCGCCCGCCGGGCCGCCCTGCTCGCCCCGCCGGTGCGGATCGTGCCGGCCGGGCTGCCGGACTGGGTTTATGCCGACAGCCTGTCGTTGCTCGATCTGCTGGATCATTTCTGCGGCCTGCTGGCGCGCAACTTTGCGGTGGACCAGCTGACCGCGTCGGTGGCGCGCCAGCACGGCCGGGTCTGCCTCGATCTGGTGTGGCGGGGCAACCCGGTGCCGGAGGGCCTGCTGGAGGCGTGGCTCGACATCCCCTTCGAAAGCCGCAGCGCCGCCGATGCCCGCGCCGTGCTGGAGCGGCACGGCACCGATTGCTGGAGCCAGCCGGCCGGCAACGGCGAGGCGTTGATCCGCCTTCCGCTGCCCTCGGCCGAGGCGCCCGGCGCCGTCCACCGGCTGCGCCAGATGCGGCCGGAATTCTACGATTTCGACCTCGCCAACCGCCCCACCGTCACCGACGCGCTGCGCGAGCGGCGCCTGCGCGAACTGGATTTCGTGGTGTTCGACGTGGAAACCACCGGCCTGGAACTGTCCAGGGGCGACGAGGTGGTGTCGATCGGCGCGGTGCGGGTGGTGAACGGGCGGGTGCTGCCGATGGAAACCTTCGAGCGGCTGGTCAACCCGGGCCGGCCGATCCCGGCCGAATCGGTGCGCTTCCACGGCGTGACCGATGCCGACGTGCGCGACAAGCCGCCGCTGTCGATCGTGCTGCCGCAGTTCCACCGCTTCGCCGCCGATGCCGTGCTGGTGGCGCACAACGCCGCCTTCGACATGACCGCAATAGGCCGCGGCGCCGCCGCCTGCGGGCTGGCGTTCGACCACCCGGTGCTCGATACGCTGCTGATCTCGGCCTGGCTGGACCCCGAGGAGACCGACCACTCGCTGGACGGCATCGCCGCGCGCATGGGCATCGAAATCACCGCGCGCCACAACGCGCTGGGCGACGCGCTGACCGAGGCGGCGATCCTGGTGCGCCAGTTCGAACGCCTGGAGGCGCGCGAGATAGATCGTTTCGGACAACTGGCGGTGGCCATCGACCTGTCCGCCCGGCTGCGGCAGAACCGGATGGCGTTCTGATGAACCCGGACCCGCTGACAGGCGGGCGGCTGGCGGCGCTGTTCCTGCTCGGGCTGGTGCTGTTCCTGCCGCCGCTGGTCGGCCTCGCCGGCGGCGGCACCGTGTTCGGCATCCCGGCGCTGTTCGTATCCGTCTATGCCAGTTGGGCGCTGGTGATCCTGCTGCTGGCCCTGGTGCTGCGCCGCGCCCGCCCGCCGGACCGGGGGGAAGGGCGGTGACCTCCTCGCTGTTCGTGCTGCTGCCGCTGGTCGCCTATTGCGGCCTGCTGTTCGCCGTCGCCACCATCGCCGAACGCGCCCGCCGGCGCCCGCCGCGTGCCTGGATGTATGTGCTGTCGCTGGGCGTTTACTGCACCTCCTGGACCTATTATGGCTCGGTCGGCCGCGCCTCGGCGCGCGGCATCGACTTCCTGCCGATCTATCTCGGCCCCACTTTGGTCTGCGTGCTGGGCTGGCCGCTGCTGGCCAAGATCCTGCGCATCAGCAAGGCGCAGCGGATCACCTCGATCGCCGACTTCATCGCCAGCCGCTATGCCAGGTCGGGCCTGCTGGCCGGGCTGGTGACGCTGATCGCGGTCATCGGCTCGGTGCCCTATATCGCGCTGCAACTGAAGGCGGTGTCGTCGAGCTTGCTGGTGATGCTGCCACCCGGCGGCGGCGAGGGGGCGGTGACTTTCGGGGCGGCGGCGCTGCTGGCCGTGTTCGGCGTGCTGTTCGGCGCCGCCCGCATCGATCCCGACGAGCATCATCGCGGCCTGGTCGCCGCCATCGCGCTGGAATCGGTGGTGAAGCTGGTCTGTTTGGCGGCGGTGGGGCTGTTCACCGGCCTGGTGCTGTTCGACGGCTTCGGCGACCTGTTCGCCCGCGCCGCCGCCCTGCCGCAGGCGCTGGCGCTGACCACGCTGCAAACGCCCGGCTCCGAGTGGACCGGCCTGCTGCTGGTGTCCATGGCCGCCGCCATCTGCCTGCCCCGGCAGTTCCAGATGCTGGTGGTGGAGAACCGCGACGAGCGCCATCTGGCGCCGGCCCTGTGGGGTTTTCCGCTCTATCTGTTCGCCATCAACCTGTTCGTGTTGCCGATCGCCCTGGCCGGCCTGCTGCTGCTGCCGAAAGGCGGCGATGCCGACATGGTGGTGCTGACCCTGCCGCTGGCGGCCGGCGCCCGCTGGCTGTCGCTGCTGGCCCTGATCGGCGGGCTGTCGGCGGCCACCGCCATGGTGCTGGTGGAGAGCGTGGCGCTCAGCACCATGGTCTGCAACGATCTGGTGGTGCCGGTGCTGCTGCGCCTGCCCGGGCGGCGGCGGGCCAACCTGAGCGGCGTGCTGCTGGGGGTGCGGCGGGCGGCCATCGTCGGCGTGGTGCTGCTCGGGCTGCTGTACATGCGGCAGGTCGGCGACACCTATGCCCTCGTGTCGATCGGGCTGATGTCGTTCTGCGCCGCCGCGCAGTTCGCGCCGGCCATCGTGCTGGGGCTGTTCTGGCGCGGCGCCACCCGCGCCGGGGCGCTGGCGGGCATCGCCAGCGGCTTTCTGCTGTGGGTGTGGACGCTGTTCCTGCCATCACTGGCGTTGTCGCACATCCTGTATCCCGGTTTCCTGGAGTCCGGGGTGTTTGGCTGGGCCTGGACCCGGCCATACGCGCTGTTCGGCCTGACCGGGTTGGACCCGATCACCCACAGCCTGTTCTGGTCCATGCTGGCCAATATCGGCCTGCTGGTGGGGGGGTCCGTGCTGGTCCGCCCCTCGGCGTTCGAGCGGGCGCAGGCGCGCGCCTTCGTCGATGTGTTCGCCGCCCCCGCCGATCCGCACGCCTGGGGCGGTGCCGCGCCGGTGGCCGACCTGGCCGCCCTGCTCGGCCGTTTCATGGGGCCGGCGCGGGCGCATATCCAGTTGCAGGAACTCGTGCGCAACGCCCGCGCCGACCCGGCCGCCGCGCACGCCGACCCCGCCGTGGTGCGTGGGGTCGAGCGCCTGCTGGCGGGTATTATCGGCGGCGCCTCGGCACATGTTCTGGTGGCGTCGGTTGCCGGCGAACGGCCGGTCGCAGTGGAGGAGGTCATGCGCATCGTGGACGAATCCGCAAAAATCCGCGAGTACAGCCGCCAACTGGAAGAAAAGTCGCGCGAGCTGGAAAGAACCACCGAGGAACTGCGCCGCGCCAACGCCATCCTCCAGCAGCTCGACCGGCTGAAGGACGAGTTCGTCAGCAATGTCAGCCACGAGTTGCGCACGCCGCTGACGTCGATCCGTTCCTTTTCCGAAATCCTGCTCGACGATCCCGACATCGAGCTTGAGCAGCGCCAGCAGTTCCTCGCCATCATCGTGCGCGAAAGCGAGCGGTTGACCCGGCTGATCACCGACATGCTCGATCTGGCCAAGATGCAGTCGGGCGATCTGCACTGGCAGTTCGCCGACGTGCAGCTTGCGGGGCTGCTGCATGATGCCGCCGCCAGCACCGGCCAGTTGTTCCGCGACCGTGGGGTGACGCTGACCCTGGCGCTGGCCGACGACCTGCCACCGGTGCGCGCGGATGCCGACCGGATTACCCAGGTGGCGATCAACCTGCTGTCGAACGCGGTGAAGTTCTCGCCCGCCGGCACCGGTCAGGTGCGGCTGCGGCTGTTCCGGGACAATGGCGGCCAGACGATCGAGGTCGTCGACAACGGCCCGGGCATCGCCCCGGCCGACCAGGCGGTGATCTTCGAGCGCTTCCGCCAGGCCGGCGACGGGCTGACGGAAAAACCCGCCGGCACCGGGCTGGGTCTGGCGATCTGCCGCACCATCGTGGAGCGGCATGGCGGCACGCTGACGGTGGAGAGCGCGCCTGGGGAGGGGGCGACGTTTCGGGTGATGATTCCGTGAGAAAAGCAAGCAAGGCCAGGGGGCTTTGCCCCCTGGACCCCCACCAAGGGCCGTGAGGCCCTTGGAACCCAATACTTAAGCAGTGGAGTCCAGGGGCAAAGCCCCTGGTCTTGCCTATACTTCTACCGCCTCAAACCGCACCGAAGGCCGCACAAACTCCTCCTGCGCCGCCACCGTCAGTATCTCCCGCGACCCCGCCGCCGCCGTGCGGCGCAGCACCCCATGCACCGATGATCCGGCCGCCGACAGCGCCGCCGCCGCGCCGCCACTGATCAGCCGATGAAACAGGTACAGCGCCGCCAGCACATCCCCTGCACCATTGGCGGCCAGCGGCAGCAGCGGCGTGCGCAGCAGATGAAATTGACCCGCCTCGCCCGCCAGCATGTCGATCGCATCGTCGGGGGTCTCCTCGGTGCGCAGGCTGGATACCAGAACACTGCGCGGACCGTCCGCCCGCATGCCGCCCTGCAGCCGCGCCACCGCCTGCTTCACGGCGGCGAGCGTGCGCGCCGCCCGCCCGGTAAGGTGCTCAAGTTCGAACAGATTGGGCGTGGCCAGGTCGGCCGCCTGGATCGCCCGGTCGCGCATGAAGCCGGGAATGCCGGGGCGCACATACACACCGCCGGCCTCATCGCCGATCACCGGGTCGCAGCAATACAGGGCGGCGGGATTGACCCGGCGCACCCGCGATACCGCATCCAGAATGGCCGCGCCGATGCCCACATCACCCATGTAGCCGGACAGCACGCCGTCGCAGCGCGGCAACGCCCCCCGCGCCTCGATGCCGTCGATAAGGGCGGAAACCTGCGCGCCGGTGAACACCTGGCCGGTCCAGGCGCCATAGCCGGTGTGGTTGGAAAACTGCACGGTGTTGACGGCCCAGACCTCGGCGCCAAGCCGCTGAAGCGGAAAGGCGGCCGAGGCATTGCCGACATGGCCGTAGGCGACCCAGGACTGGATGGACAGGATGTTCATGCCGCCGGGAAGCATCGCCTCAGCGCGGCGTCAGCACCATGATCATCTGGCGGTTTTCCATGCGCGGCATCTGCTCCACCTTGGTGCTGCCATCCATGTCGCCACGGATGCGCTCAAGCACCTTGATGCCGATATCCTGGTGGGCCATTTCGCGGCCACGGAAACGCAGCGTCACCTTGACCTTGTCGCCCTCCTCGATGAACGTCTTCATGGCCCGCAACTTGACCTGATAGTCGTTCTCGTCGATATTGGGACGGACCTTGATCTCCTTGATCTCGATGACCTTCTGCTTCTTCTTGGCCTCGTTCTTCTTCTTTTGCTGCTCGTATTTGTATTTGCCGTAATCGAGAATCTTCACGACCGGCGGTTCGGCGTTCGGGCTGATTTCCAGCAGGTCGAGGCCGACGGAGAAGGCGCGGAGCAGCGCGTCGCGGGCGGTCATCACCCCCTGCATCTCGCCGTCCTGATCGATCAGGCGAACCTGGGGAACGCGGATATCCTCATTCACACGGGGGCCGTCGCGGGTCGGCGCGGCGGGCATTGGACTTCTGGCTATGGTCGTCTCCTGTAAATGTTACGGAATCGCCGCGCCAAGCCCCTCCCGGGGCCGGGCGCGGTGGGCGCGGCAGTTTCGCCAATGCGCGGCGCGCAATCAAGGCCCAGGATACGCAATGCCGCCACGACTTGGCGAACCGCCGTCACCGTTGCGTGCGTGACGGCCGCTTCAGACCGGTCAGACGGTGGCCGCCCGCGCCAGATCGGGCGGCGTCGCCTCCGCCGCCAGCCGGGCAACCGCCTCGGCGAGCGGCAGAATTTCCTGCGCGTCGCCGCCCAGCCGGCGCAGCGCCACGGTGCGCTCCTCGGCCTCGCGCCGCCCGGCCACGGCGATGACGGGCACCCGCTGAAGGCTGTGGTCGCGCACCTTGGCGTTGATCTTCTGGTTCGACAGGTCGAGCTTCACCGTCAGGCCGGCGGCGCGCAGCGCGGCGGCGACCTCCCCGGCATAGGCGTCGGCGTCCGACACGATGGTCGCCACCGCCACCTGCACCGGCGCCAGCCATAGCGGGAACCGGCCGGCATATTGCTCGATCAGAATTCCCAGGAACCGTTCAAAGCTGCCCAGAATGGCCCGGTGCAGCATCACCGGCCGGTGGCGCCCGCCGTCCTCGCCGACATATTCGGCGTCCAGCCGCTCGGGCAGCACGAAATCCACCTGCAACGTGCCGCACTGCCAGTCCCGGCCGATCGCGTCGCGCAGCACGAATTCCAGCTTGGGACCGTAGAACGCCCCCTCCCCCGGGTTCAACGTGTAGTCGACGCCGGCGATGCCGCACGCCTCCTTCAGCGCCGCCTCGGCGCGGTCCCACACGTCATCGGAGCCGGCGCGGATGGCGGGGCGGTCGGAGAACTTCACCTGGAACCCGGTGAAGCCGAAATCGCTGTAGATGGAGGACAGCAGATCGACGAAGCGCACCGTCTCCTCGGCCACCTGCGCCTCGGTGCAGAAGATATGCGCGTCGTCCTGCTGAAAGGCGCGCACCCGCATGATGCCGTGCAGGGCGCCGGACGGCTCGTAGCGATGGCACGAGCCGAACTCCGCCAGCCGCAGCGGCAATTCGCGGTAGCTGCGGATGCCCTGGCGAAAAATCATCACCGCGCCCGGACAGTTCATCGGCTTGAGCGCGTAGGTGCGGTCCTCGTCCTCGACGCGGGCGATGAACATATGCTCGCGGAACTTCTCCCAGTGGCCGGACTGCTCCCACAAGGCGCGATCGACCAGTTGGGGAGTCTTGACCTCCTGGTAGCCGGCCGCGTCCAGCCGGCGGCGCATGTAGTCCTCGGCGGTGCGGTACAGCTTCCAGCCCTTGGGGTGCCAGAAAATGCTGCCGACCGCCTCCTCCTGCAAATGGAACAGGCCAAGCTCCCGGCCGATGCGGCGATGGTCGCGCTTTTCCGCCTCCTCCAGCATGTGGAGGTAGGCGTCCAGTTCCTTCTGGTCGCGCCAGGCGGTGCCGTAGATGCGGCTGAGCATGGCGTTGCGGTGGTCGCCCCGCCAGTAGGCGCCGGCCACCTTCGTCAGCTTGAAGGCGGTGCCGACATCGCCGGTGGAGCGCAGATGCGGGCCGCGGCACAAATCCAGCCACTTACCCTGCCGGTACAGGCTGATCGGCACCTCGCGCGGCAGGTCCTGGATGAGTTCGGCCTTGTATTTCTCGCCCTTGTCGCTGAAGGCCTGGATGGCCTCCTCGCGGTCCACCACCTGCCGCACGAACGGCGCGTTGGCGGCGACGATCTCCCGCATCCTGGCTTCGATGGCGGGGAAATCCTCGGGGGTGAACGGCTCGTCGCGGGCGAAGTCGTAATAAAAGCCGTTCTCGATCGCCGGGCCGATCGTCACCTGGGTGCCGGGAAACAGCGACTGCACCGCCTCGGCCAGCACATGGGCGGCGTCGTGGCGGATCAGCTCCAGCGCGTCGGGGTCCTTGCGGGTGACGAACACAATGCGGGCGTCGGCCTCGATCGGGGTGGCGATATCCACCAGATTGCCGTCGAGCTTCATCGCCAGAGCGGCCCGCGCCAGCCCCGGCCCGATGGATTCCGCCACGGTGGTGCCCGTCACCGTCCCGTCGAAACGGCGCACGGAACCGTCGGGCAGGGTAATGGCGGGCATGGGGCGGAAACTCCTGGGTCGGGATAACGGGTCCGGTTCTATGGCGATGCGGGGGCGGAGGTGCAAGCCCCACGGCGCGGGGGGGGTGGGCAAGGAAACAAGGCCAGGGCGCTGCCCTTGCTTCCTTCAACCGTCCCCCAGCAACGGCGCCGCCGCCGCCACCACGTCCTGCACCGGCAAATCCGCCAAATCCTCCGCCCGCACCACCACCGGCCAGCCGCCATCCGGCCGGCGCGGCACGGTCAGGGCCGGGTCGCTGTCGGCCGAGAACAGCACCACGCAGCGGCAGCCCACCGAGGCGGCCACGTGCATCGGCCCGGTATCGTTGCCCACCGCCAGCGCCGCCCCCGCCGCCAGCCCGGGCAGGTCGGCGAGCGTGGTCTGGCCGGTCAGGTCGATCGCCGCCGGGCAAATGGCGCGGATCGTGGCCGCCAGCGCCGCCTCGGCGGCGGTGCCGATCACCACCGGGGTCAGGCCGCCGCCGGCCAGCAGGGCGGCCAGCGCGCCGTAGTGTTCCGCCGGCCAGCGCTTGCGCGGACGGGTGGGCGCCGCCCCGGGCACCAGCAGCACGTAGGGCGTCGGCAGTTCCGGCCCCGGCCGGCGCAGCAGCCAGCTCAGATCGGGCGGCGGAAAATCGCGCAGCCCGGCCATTTCCAGTTGCTCGCGCTGGCGTTCCAGCGTGTGCATGGCATCGCGCCGCGGATTGGCGTGCGGGTGCGAGCACCCCGGCGCAATGCCCGACCAGTCGGGCCGCCCGGCCAGCACATGATACCAGGAGCTCCGGCCGGAGGTCTGAAGATCATAAACGAAGTGAAACCCCGCCAGTTGCCGGCGCAGATGGGCCAGCCCCGGCAGGTTCCACACCGCCGGGCGGGCATCCACCTCCACCCGGTCGAACCACTGCGCCCGCCGGGCCAGGGCGGCGAACGGCGCGGTGGTCAGCAGGGTCACTTCGTCGGCGGCATGCTGCGCGCGGATGGCGGTGAACGGGGCGGCGGAGAGAAAGAAATCGCCCAGCGCGCCCAGGCGGATCACCAGGATGCGCCTCACGGTGGCGCCGGCCGGCGGCGGGGCAGCCGCCACGCCTTGCGGCGGCGCGGCACCGGCCCTGGCGCGGGCTCGCGCTTGCGCAGCACCCATACGTCCTGGTGTCCCCACCACTCCGCCTCGCGCCACGATTCCAGTTCCACCCAGGGCAGGGTGACGATCACCGAGCGGACGAAATCGGGCGTGGTGATGGCCTGGCCGTACTGGGTGACGGGCAGGTCGGCCTGCTCGCTGGCGGGATAGAACCAGAACCCCGATTCGGGCAGGTCTGGATCGCCGAAATGGGCGCGGCTGTGCAGCCCGTGGGTGGTGAACACCAGCCGCCCGCCGGTCGCCAGCGGCAGCGTCAGCCGCGCCAGCCAGCGCGCCCAGGTGGCCAGCGGCATATGCGAGAAGAACGACAGCGCCAGCACCGCATCGTAGGCGCGCGGCGGCGCGAACAGTTCCGGGCAGGCGGCCGAGCGGATGGCGCGCACGCCGATCTCCTGGCGCAGGAAATCGACCGCCGCGGGATGGATGTCGCAGGAGGTCAGGTCGAGCGTGTCGGCGCGCACCAGATGGCGGGTGACGCAGCCATAGCCGGCGGCGAATTCCAGCACGCCGCGGCGGCGGTCGGCCGGCCCGAGCAGATCGAGAAAGCGCCGCGCCGACGCCGCACCGTCGGCGAAGTAATAGGCGATCGCCGCTTCCGGCGAGCCGAAGCCGGGATGGCCGAGCACGAAATTCCAGATATGGTCCCTGGGATGGACGGCGGCCGACACGCCGAAGCGGGCGGCCTGCTCGCCGATCACGGCTGGCAGCGCTTCCATCAGCGCGTCCTCCGTACACCGCGATACACGTCCAGCGTCGCCTGCTGCATGGCGGCGACGGTGTAGCGCGTTTGCACCGCCGCCCGGGCGCGGGCGCCGAACGCCGCCCGCCCGGCCGCCGGCAGGTCGAGCACGGCATCCAGCGCCTCGGCCAGCGCCGCCGCGTCGCCGGGCGGCACCAGCCAGCCGGTGACGCCGTGGGCGATGGTTTCGGCGGCGCCGCCATGGCCGGTGGCGACCACCGGGCGGGCCATCGCCTGCGCCTCGATGACGACCCGGCCAAACCCTTCCGGCTCGGTGGAGGCACTGACCACGATGTCGGACAGCAGCAACGCCGCCGGCATGTCGCCGGCATGGCCCACCAGCCGCACCCGGCCGGCGACGCCCAGCCGGGCCGCCTGCGCGGCCAGACCCTCGGCGTAGCGGCGGCGCCCCTGGTCGCTGCCCACCAGCACCAGAACCGCCTCGCGATGACGCATGCGGGCCAGCGCGTCGATCATCTGTCGTTGTCCTTTCCAACTGGTCAGACGGCCCGGCAGCAGCAGCACCGGCGCCCCGGCCGGCACCCCCCAGGCCTGCGCCAGGGCGGCCAGGCGGTCCGCGCCAACCGCGGCGGGGTCGAACACGGCGGGGTCGACCCCGCGCGGAATCACCCGGATGCGCGACGGCGCCACGCCATGCCGCGCCGCCACCAGTCCGGCGACATAATGGCTGATGGCGATGACCACCTCGCCTCGTGCCATCACCGCGTTATAGGCGCGCTTGAGCCGCGGGCGCTCGCCGTAGGGGGCGTGATAGGTGGTCACGAAAGCCGCCCCGGTGCGCCGCGCCGCCAGCCAGGCCGACCAGGCCGGCGCGCGCGAGCGGGCATGCACGATGTCCACCCGCTCGGCACGGATCAGGCGGGCGAGCCGGCCGGCATTACGCCAGATGCCGAACGGCGATTTGGTGTCCAGGTTCAGGGTAAAGCAGCGTCCGCCGGCGCGCTCGACTTCGGCCTGCATGGGGCCGCCGGCGCTGGCCACCAGGGCAATGCCGCCGGCGCGGACGATGGCGGCGGCGATCTCCACGGTACCGCGCTCCACCCCGCCGCCATGCAGTGCCGGCAGGACCTGCAGCACCACCGGAGCGTCTGGCGGGGTATCGTTGGTCATGCGGCGGCTATATCACGCCACCGTATGAATGGAAGGATTCGGCATCATGCAACAGGAGCAGACCGGCCGGCTGGATCGCGGCGACGGGGTGGCGCTGGCCTGGGCGAAGCTGCCCGGACGCGGGCCGACGGTGGTGTTCCTGTCCGGCTTCCGCAGCGACATGACCGGCACGAAGGCGGTGGCGCTGCGCGACTGGTGCGCGGCCGAAGGGCGGGCGATGCTGCGGCTGGATTATGCCGGCCACGGCGCCAGCGGCGGCGCCTTCACCGACGGCAGCATCGGAAGCTGGGCCGAGGATGCGCGCCTGGTGATCGCCGCCGTGACGGAAGGCAAGCTGCTGCTGGTCGGATCATCGATGGGCGGCTGGATCGCCCTGCTCACCGCCCTGGCGATGCCGGAGCGGGTGGCCGGGCTGGTCGGCATCGCCGCCGCCCCGGATTTCACCGAGGAACTGATCTGGGCCGCCCTGCCCCCGCCCGAGCGCGACCGCCTGCGGCGCGAGGGGGTGCTGCACCTGCCAAGCCAGTATGGCGAGCCGACGCCAATCACCAGCGCATTGATCGAGGACGGGCGGCGGCATTTGCTGCTGGGCGGGGAAATCGCGCTCGACTGCCCGGTGCGGCTGCTGCACGGGCAGCAGGACCCGGACGTGCCGTGGGAAACCGCGCTGCGGCTGGCGGGGCGGCTGCGCGGCATGGATGTGCAGGTGGTGCTGGTGAAGGACGGCGACCACCGACTGTCACGGGGGCAGGATATTGTGCTGCTGGAACGTGTGGTGGCGGGGTTGGTGAAAGGGTGAGCGGCCCCGGCAAGGCGCCGGGCTGCCGGGCCGGCTCGATGGCGGATGGGGAGGGTGAGGCGGGGCAGGGAGCTTGCCCGCCTATTCGGCGATTTCCCCAGCGGTGGGTCAGGCTTGGGGATGCGGGGACGCTCTTGATACTTGTGAAAAGGTTGCTGAGCGTCCGCAGATGGCTTGCGGCTCCAATTTCCGACGTGCGCCCAAAGCGGAAGCGCCGGGCGTTAATAGAACGGAGACGGAAAAGCGACGCACCTTCCGCCGCCTTTGTCGCCCCGTTCGTCCGTTGCCACCAGCGTGATGTTGCAGGCTCCTACGGAAGATGCTTCTCAGCTAGTTAGCCGCCTGTTTCGCTTTCGCCAGCAGTCGAAAATTGGCCAGCATCCGGCAGATCCAATAATTCAATAAGTTCTTGTCGATCCTGACTCCTCAGCCAAATAAGGAATCCCTTATCGACAACAGACAATAACAGATTTGCACTATCGTAATCTAACACAAATGGCTTGATGTTCTTCTTTATCTGCAAAGGGCTCACCTGATTCAGCGCCTGCGTCAAGTTCCCCGGCTTCAATCTCTTACCTTGTGGGTGCCTCGACTCAATCGCCTCCCGAACTGCCCGGTATCCAAGGCCAGTCTCTAAATTATCAATGTCTGATATAATGACAGAGTACAATATCCACTTATACATCTCGAGTTCTGTAGTTAAAAAACCGAGAGAGAAATTCTGTACAAAAAATTTATACCGCCCGCTTTGTTCGCGCACTATGTCGGCAACGTAGCTTTCAGCGCTTCTTGCCACTGGAACTTCTAATAACTCGATTGATGTTTCAACGAGTCCTGCGGCAGTACACGCTCGATGGCATGCTTCTTGGACAACGTAAACGCTCCCCGTTGCCCTCGCGACCAAGTCAGCCCTGAATTCCTCATTAAATCGAATATTCAGAAGCCGCTCTCCCTCAGCGATCACTTCGATCAACTGCTCATCTGTCCAGGCATCTGCGTCAATCGGTATGACCCTCAGGACTCCCCTCATTTTCGTCAACCCACATCTTGCGCCGATTCGCGCTGATTCCCTACCAGATGCAGGAGTGTTCCTGCATGAATGGGCGGTATGGCGATGGAAACGGCGGGGCTGCGCGAT
>Ga0302319_10008496_pt1 | contig 19955 bp, 16 predicted proteins | sample Bog_T0_2_FD_203319 | JGI IMG/M metagenome (GOLD analysis project Ga0302319, IMG submission 203319) | Peat permafrost microbial communities from Stordalen Mire near Abisko, Sweden - Bog_T0_2 | ecosystem: Environmental > Terrestrial > Soil > Wetlands > Peat | place: Sweden: Abisko, Stordalen Mire... | reverse complement strand
GCCCCACCTGAAAACGCCGAAGGTGCTGCCGCCCAAACCAGTTGTACAGTGAGAATGGCAACAGGTTGAAGGTAGACAAATGGGCGCGGGAGAACTCATCTCCCGCGCTTATTCCATTCTGAGGGCCTGCATGGGGTCGAGCCTGGAGGCGCGCCAGGCGGGGACGGCGCAGGCTACTGCGGCGACGAGCAACAGGGTGGCGGAGACCGCGGCAAAGACTGACGGATCGAGTGGTTTGGTTCCATAGAGCATTGATTGGATGAGGCGCGCTGCACCCATGCTGGCTGCAAGGCCGAAGACCAGTCCGAATAAAGCGGGGCGCAGGCCGTCGAGCAGAACCAGCCGCAGCACCTGTTCGCGCTGCGCGCCGAGGGCGACACGAATGCCGATCTCGCTGGTGCGCTGGGCGACCAGATACGACAGGACGCCGAAAAGTCCAACTGCGGCGAGCAACAGAGACAAGCTGGCAAACGCAAGCACCAGCTTGGCACTGAAGCTGGCATTGCCGAGCGAGTCCCCAATCGCCTGCTGTAGGGTCAACACGTCGGAAACGGGAAGTGCCGGATCGAGTGCCGCAATCTGCCTTTGCACTGGAACGGATATTGCCAATGGATCGGAATCGGTACGAATGGCGAGTGAGATACCTCTCACCAAACTGCCCTCCAGGATCGGCCAATACATAGTTGGCTCGACTGGCTTGCCGACTTGCCAGAGCGTATCTCCGACGACGCCCACGATTTCGTAATCGGCGTCTTTGTACGCGGGCACGTGAATGGTTTTGCCGACCGGATTCTCGCCTGGGAAAAATTGCCTGGCCAACCGGTCGCTTATGATGATCTTCCCGGCGTGGTCCAGCCGATCGTCGCTGGTGAAAAAGCGTCCGGTCAGCAACGGAATCTGCAACGCGCTGAAATACCCAGGTTCGGCCATGCGTATGAGAGCGTCGGGCAATAATTCGCCGGGTTTCAGCGGAGGATGTTCCTTAATGGTGAATACATCATCGCCGCCATATCCTTCTCCAGGCAGAGATGAACCGAGGGCAACGGCACGGGCGCCGGGCAGGGCGCGCAGCTTTTCGAGAAGGGCTTCGTTAAAGGCGTTCACCTTTTCTGGACTGCCGTATTTCTGCGCCGGAAGGCTCAAGTCCAGAGTCAGCACATTGCCGGTCACGCATCCCAAGTCGGTACTACGCAGGCGAACAAAGCTCCTCAGCAACAACCCAGCGCCGATCAGCAACACCACTGTGACCGCGATCTCCACCGTCAGCAGCGTCTTGCGCAGCGTGGCGCGGGAGAGATTTCCGCTTGTGGTGCGCGATGCAGCCTGAAGCGTCGCAAAAACCGCTTTGCCTGTGGACGAAATGGCCGGGAGCAGACCTGCGAGCAGCGCCGCCAAAAAAACCAGCGCACAAGCGAATCCCAGTACGACACCATCCACGTGAATTCCCACTGCGTTCGGCAAATCCTTCCACGTGCTCGCCATCCACTGCGTGGCCGCCAGCGAGAGCAACACGCCGCCACCGCCGCCGGCCAGGCAGATCAACAGGCTCTCCGTCAATTGCCCACGGATGAGCGTCCACCGCTGTGCGCCGAGCGCACCCCGGATCGCTGTTTCCCTTTGCCGCGCCGCCCCACGCGCCACAAGCAGATTGGCGACGTTCAAGCAGCCGATGAGTAACATGCAGGCAACAGCACACATCAAGATCAGCAGTGGTTTCTTCACGTCTCGCGCCAAGTCGTCGTTGATGCTCCGCGGCGCCACATCTTCGGCAACCGGCGCATGCAGGTTCTCCGAATGCAGCCGGTACTGCACCGCCTCCACCTGGCTCAGAGCCCTGGCAAGGCTCACATCCGGTCTCAACCGGGCCACCACTGTGCTGAAATGATAGTCATGATGCGGCACGATATCCGGCGGCAACCCCGACAAATACGGGACCCAAAGCTGTACCTTCGCATCGGGATAAGTGAACCACTGGGGAAGCACGCCGACCACTGTATAAGGCTTCCCGTCGAGGTGGACTTGCCTGCCGACAATGGAAGCGTCTCCCGCGAACCGTCTCTCGAAGAGATTCCACGTGAGCATGACGGCAGTTCCGTCGAGACGATCTTCGCTTTCAGTAAATGTGCGCCCGATGGCCGCGGGCACCCCGAGCATCGGAAAGAGGTTCCAACTCCCGCCGCGCGCTTTCACCTCTTCCGGCAACTCTCCGCGCTCCCCGGTCAGGTTGAATTGCCAATAGCGGATGGCGGCCATGTCTTCAAAGCCGTGGGTCTGCGCGCGCCAGTCGGAGTAGTCGGCCGGAGCAACGGTGTTGTAATTGAACCCTTCCTGGTTGCTGCGCGAGTCTCGGAAATGCTCGTAAAGCATCACCAGGTGACCGGGATCGCGAAAAGGAAGCGGCCTCAGCAGCACCGAGCGCACAACCGTGAAGAGTGAGGTAGTGGCGCCGATGCACAAGGACATCACCGCGACTGAGATCAGCGAAAAGCCCGGCGTTCGTATGAGCGTTCGGACAGCGTAGCGAACGTCGCGCAGAAGCAGTTCAAGCGAGGTCCAACTCCAGGCGGAGTGCGCCTGGTCGCGGAGCAGAGCGGGATTACCGAAGACGCGCATCGCCGCGTAGTGCGCTTCCTCCTGGCTCATTCCAGCGGCGATGTTCTCCTCGATTTGGTGATCGACGTGGAAGCGCAGCTCGTCGTCCAGGCGTACCATGGCGGCGGTGCGACGAACGAGCATCTGAATCCGCATTTGCAACTGCGCAAACCAGCGCATGGCTTCCTCCTCAGGCTTCAGTCACGATGAGGTCGATAGCAGCTGAAAGCCGCGCCCAGTTGGCGGTTTCCTTTTCAAGCTGGCCGCGACCGGCGCCGGTGAGGGAGTAGAACTTTGCCTGGCGGCCGGTTTCGCTCTCCGCCCATTTGGCCTTGATCCAACCCTGCTGCTCAAGGCGGTGCAGAGCGGGGTAAAGCGAGCCCTGCTGCACCTGGAGCACTTCTCCCGAAACCTGCTGAATGCGCTTGCCGATGGCCCAGCCGTGCATGGGTTCGAGCCGCAGAGTTTTCAAGATCAGGAGGTCGAGCGTGCCTTGTACGAGATCATTTGGTTTACCCATACCTAGATTATCTACAACAAAACTGTGTAGACCGTCAAGGTATCAGTCTAAAAAAATCCCGATTTGCAGGATGGGGTCAGGCGTCTCAGCAAGAGCGGGGCTGGTGGAAACGGCCGAAGTCGTGCATCTCTTTAGCCAAAGTGATTGTTTCCGTTGTATTCTCCAGTCGCGGGGGAATCATTTTTATGGCTCAAACACCCATCCGAGTCATTACCGTCGAGCGCGAGTACGGCTCACGCGGCGGAGAGTTTGCACACGACTTAGCCGACCGGCTCGGATGGCGGCTGCTGGACTCGGAGTTGCCTTGCGCGGCAGCGAAGGCGGCAGGTGTGCCGCCGGAGTTGGCTGCCAAATACGACGAGCGGCTCGATCCCTGGTACTACCGATACGGCAAGGTTTTCTGGCACGATTCGGCTTATTCCATGACCGGCCTCTCCGAGGATCAGGTATTTGATTCTCGGCGCATGTTGACGTTGATCCGCGAGGAGATTCTAAACGCCGCAAAGCAGGGTAACTGCGTGCTGGTGGGCCGGGGGGCAGCGTGTGCGCTGGCAGGACATCCAGGGTGTTTTCACGTGTTCGTCTATGCCACGGCCAGCGCCAAGCGCGACTGGTTTATCCAGGCATTTCCGAAGCAGGCCCAGAATGCCGACCAGCTCCTGGCCGCCTTCGACAAACGTCGTGCCGCAGTCATTCGCAAGTTTTACCAACAGGAGTGGTGCGCCCGCGGGCTTTATCACATGCTGCTGAACTCCTGCATGGGCACGGAAGCCATGATTGCCGCTGTTCAAAATGCTGCCAGGGTCGCGTCGTTCTGCCCGCAAGAGACGACGGCACCGGATACAGTGACGCGCTAAGGCCCCTCCGTGTTGGAAGAGGAACTTGTGATTAAACCGCGACCCGCAGCACCCGGGACCCAATGCGTGTGAAGACTTCCCAGGGAATCGTCCCGGTGGCATCGGTGTGGTCGAAGGCAGTGATGGATTCTCTCTCTTGCGTGCCTATGATCACCACCTCGTCGCCGGCCTCGACACCGGGAATCTCGGTCACGTCCAGCACTGCCTGATCCATGCTGATGCGGCCCACCAGGGGCGATCGCTGGCCGCGGACCAGCAGACTGAAGCGGTTGCCGAGACGCCGGTCGAGGCCATCGCCGTAGCCTGTGGCCAACAGCGCGAGGCACATGGGCTCGGTGGCAACAAAGGTTCCGTTATAGCCGACCACAGAACCAGCGGGAGTGGAACGAACGCTCACCACCCTGGTCTTCCAGCTCAGAACCGGTTTAAGGCGGGAGTGGGCGGCGACTGCGGCTGAAGGCTCATCCGCGTCAAAACGCGGCACCAAACCGTAGAGCGCGAGTCCAGGCCGCAGCATTGCCTTCATCCCGTAACAACTGGCCAGGTTCACGATCTCACCAGTCCTGCCCGCCAACAGGGCCGCGGAGTTGCCCACGTTGAGCCACTCAGGATGCAGTCCCGCAGCCTTGACTCGCTCCAGCGCCTCGTTCAATCGCGCAAACTGCGCATCGGTAACGGTACCGTCCGCCTCGTCCGCTGCGAACAGGTGCGTCATTACGCCCTCGAGTTTAAGCGGCGAATTAGCGCCAAATCGCGCCAGGATCGAAACAAGCCCATCCGGACTGACACCTTGGCGGCTCATGCCGGTGTCGATTTCAAGATGTATCGCCAGGGGTCCTGACGAGGCTCCGGCCGCGCCCGCCGCCGCCTCAAGCTCGTCGAGTTGAGCCTGCTCCCAGGCCACGGCGGTGAGTGAATGGCGCACCACATCCGCGCCCTGGCCTGGAAAGACGCCGCCAATCACGAGCACGTGCGCGTCGGGGCACAGAGTGCGGGTGGCCAAGCCCTCTTCCACAGAGGTGACGCCCAGCCACCGGGCACCGGCACGCACGGCCGCCGGCGCGCAAAAAGCCAGTGAATGGCCGTAGGCGTCAGCTTTGACGATGGCCAGCAACTCGGCGTGGGGAGCCGCAAGGCTGTGGAGAAATCGGTAGTTTTCTTCGAGGGAACGGGTGCGAATCTCAACCCAGCAGGGGCGCGTTGGCATCAGGTTATCCAATCATCAGTCTACGGCATCCGTGGAGGTCCGATTTCGTGTAGAGGACTGCTCGGGATCCTTCAGTTTTCGAACCGGTCCTTCTCGGAGCAGGTGTTTCGGGAGGGTTCGCAAGGTTCCGCCGAGGTTTGGCTTGTTGCCGGCGACGATTTGTTCCTCAAGTGCACAATGAGCCTGTACACTACGGCTCATTCCCAATTTGCAAGGAGACTGTCCTATGCCGAAGTTCGTGATTGAACGTGAGATTCCCGGAGCCGGAGCCTTGTCGGCTGAGCAGCTGCAGGGTGTTTCGGAAACGTCCTGCAATGTGCTGCGAAACCTGGGGCCGCAGATTCAGTGGCTGCACAGCTACGTGACCGACGACAAGATCTATTGCGTCTACATTGCGCCGAACGAGGAAATGGTGCGCGAACATGCGCGGCAGGGCGGGTTTCCGGCCAACAGTGTGTCGCAGGTGAGAAGGATCATCGATCCAACAACGGCGGAGAGCTTAACCGTCTGATTGCCGGCCAGTGTCGTGAGGCAAAACCATCCGGTGCCAAGTTCGATGAGAGGCGTCGCTCCGCCTGGCGCCGTCTCCGATGACATGCAACCGTCCGCACGCAACCGTGCTCTACCGGAGCAGCGCATAGGCTACGACTGTTTCGCCTTGGGACTCGACTTTGTTCAGCAACTCTGCCTCGAGGTCGTGCGGGACCGGCATCTCACACGCGGCTACTTCGGCTTCGCCGGCTCCGACAAAGCAGAGCTCGCAGTGGCCGAGCGCCACGGCGTCGCCCATTTGGACCTCCATGCGAATGGGGGGACCGAACACGCGGCATGTCATGGGACGCCACGCGTAAACGTCGCAGCGCCCGGTTGCGGGGTCAAGCGCAGGGCATGCCGTCTGGTTGGCGAACTCTTCGAATTGCTCCCGCTCCGCTTCTCTTTCGCCGAGCAGTCCGGTCTGCGAGTCACCGGGAAAATCGGCCCGGTGCTCGTCAATCCATGCGTGGGCACGCCGCTCAATCTCGGCCGCCTGGGCAGGCTGCGTGACCACTAGTTCGTCCATGCCGGCGCGGAGGCGCAGAGCGTCGAGCTGATTGATGGCGAAGGCACCATAACAACACTGCGTGCAGCCCAGCCGGCAGACGAGCCATTTGCCGGCGCGACGAGCGGCGTCAGCAAGAGCTCGATCGACAATCTGAACAAGTTGGGAATCTCCCGGCGGCAAGCGCATGACGGCAAGGATAACGCATCGGGCCGCGGACATTTCGGGATTGCCCGCTGGCACCGATCCGCGGTACTCTGCCCTCGGAAACCTGGAGGTCCCAATGTCTGAATCCCGCAGCACTGTTATTCCTGCGCTCCGTTACCGCGACGCACGCGCCGCAATCGACTGGCTGTGCCAGGTTTTGGGGTTTGAGCGTCACGCCGTCTACGAAGGCGAGAACGGAACCATCGGGCACGCCGAGTTGACTCTCGGAGGCGGCATGATCATGCTCGGCTCGCAGAAGGACGACGAGTACAGCCGCAGCTTCAAGTCGCCGGAAGAATTGGGCGGTGTGGAGACGCGCGGCGTCTACGTGGTGGTGGCCGACGCTGATGCGGTTCATGCGCGGGCCCTGGCTGAGGGAGCCACCATCGTCCGGCCGCTCGAGGACACGCCGTACGGAAGCCGCGAATTCGGCGTGAAGGACCCGGAAGGTCACTCCTGGAGCGTGGGGACGTATGATCCGTGGGCGGCACACACGTAAGATCAATCTAGATCGATAATCTTGCCTGGGTTCATGCGGTTCTCAGGGTCGAGGGCGCGTTTGAGGGTGCGCATGACTTCGAGTGCTTCGCCGTGCTCCGCCATCAGGTATTTCTTCTTGCCGTAGCCGACGCCATGTTCGCCGGTGCAGGTTCCACCCATCGCTTGGGCACGCTCGACGAGACGCGCGGCAAACGCGTCTGCTTCGCCGGCCTGCTCCGGGGCTAACATGCACTGAACGTGGAAATTGCCGTCACCCACATGGCCGACCATGGTGGCCGGAAAGGTCAACGCGTCGAGATCGGCTCGCGTGGCAACGATGCACTCGGCCAGCCGGGAAATGGGCACGCATACGTCGGTCGTGAGCACGTCGGAGCCTGGCCTGAGCGCCCGCGAGGCGTAGTAGACGTCGTGGCGCGCCTTCCACAGGCGCGCGCGGCCGGCAGGGGTGGTTTGCCACGCAAAGCCGAGGCCCCCGTGCTCGGACGCCAACTGCTCGGCCATCTGCGCGGTCTCATCCACGCTGGTCTGGCTCACGCCATGGAACTCGAAGAGCAGCGTCGGGTTCGCCGCGAGTTCGAGCTTCGAGTAGCGGTTCACCGCGTCTACCTGTGCCGCGTCCATGAACTCGATGCGGGCCACGCTGAGGCCAAGCTGGATGGCCTCGATGACCGTGCGCACTGTGCCCTCGACGGTGCGAAAGGCGCAGACGGCGACTCCTACCGCTTCAGGCTGGGCATGGAGCCGCAGCGTGACTTCGGTGATGACGCCGAGCGTGCCTTCCGCGCCCACAAAGAGGCGCGTGAGGTCATAGCCAGCGCTGGATTTTCTGGCGCGCGTACCGGTGTGGATGATGCGTCCATCAGCGAGGACGACAGTGAGGCCGAGAACGTTTTCGCGCATGGTGCCGTAGCGAACCGCAGTGGTGCCAGAGGCGCGCGTCGAGGCCATACCGCCGATGGTAGCGTCCGCGCCCGGATCGATAAAGAATGTCAGGCCGGTATTCTCGAGCGTCTTCATCAGTTGCAGGCGGCCGATACCAGCCTCGACGGTGGTGTCCATGTCTTCCACGCTGATACGCAGCACGCGGTTCATCCGCCGCAAGTCAATGCAGATGCCGCCATAGAGCGCGTGCACATGGCCCTCAAGCGAGGTACCTGCGCCAAACGGGACGACGGGAAGCTGATGGCACGCACTCACTTTTAGAATGGCGCTCACTTCCTCAGTGGTTTGCGGAAAACATACCAGGTCTGGGAGCGCCGGCGTATGGGTGCTCTCGCCATGGCTGTGATGCTGGCGCGCTGCTTCTGCGGCTGTCACACGCTCGCCGAGGAACGCGCGCAGATCAACCAGCGCTGGTTCGATCGCGGATTGGTTGCCGGTTTCGACACCCATGATGCTCATAGTCCGTGAACAAAATAATAACCGCTCGGCGTGTTTCTGGAACTCTTGTTCTGAGCGGTATAGTGTTTCAGTGTCCCCGGAGGTTAGCTTGAAACCGATTCGTTTCGTTGTGTCCCTTTCGCTGATTTCACTCATCGCCGCTGCGAGTCCCGCGCAGCAGGGCCGTCTGCTGGTTGCGCAAAAGGGAGAGCAAAGCCTCGGCATCGTCGACCCTGTTGCCGGAACCGTGATTGCTTCCGTGCCCGAGGGTGGTGTCACAGGCCATGAAGTCACGGCGTCGCCTGATGGGCGGCTGGCTTATGTGCCGATTTACGGCAACTCCGGCGTGGGCAAGCCCGGGACCGATGGCAGCAAGCTGGTGGTCATCGATATTGCTGCACAGAAAGTGGTCGCCAATCTCGATTTCGGCCGCGGCGTCCGTCCGCACATGCCCATCTTCGGCCCCAAAGACGGCCTGCTTTACGTGACTACCGAGCTTGACCACTCGATCACTCTAATCGATCCGAAGACGCTCAAAATTGTGGGTTCGATCCCTACGGGCCAGGCAGAGAGCCACATGCTCGCGCTCTCCCACGACGGACTGCGAGGCTACACCGCCAACGTGGGTCCGGGCACGGTCTCCGTGCTTGACATTGCGGCGCGTAAGACGCTGAAGATTATTCCCATCTCGGGGCAAACGCAGCGCATCTCGATCTCGAACGACGATCACTGGGTCTTTACAGCGGACCAGACCAAGCCGCAACTAGCTGTCATCGACACGCGCACAAATGAGGTGAGCCAGTGGATACCGCTTGAAGGACTGGGATACGGGAGTGCGCCCACCCTCGATGGTTGTTGGCTGCTGATCACGATTCCGGAGAAGAACAAGGTCGCCGTCGTCGACCTCAATAGCATGCAGGTGGTGCGCTCGGTGGATACTCCGCCCGATCCGGAGGAGGTGCTGATGCAGCCCGGCGGCAGGACGGCCTGGGTCTCCAGCGTCAGCTCACACCAGTTGGCTGAGATTGACCTGGCGACCTGGACAATCAAGCGAAAGATCACGGCCGGCAAGAACTCTGACGGGATGGCGTGGGCCGCTGGACAATGAAACGGTGCCGGGGACGGCGCAATCTGCTCTGGGCTTGACCCTCAGCCGATTTCGCGGTCCCAACCCTCAAGCGTCTTTTTGAACACGCTCATGAATTTGCCCCCGTCGGCGCCGTCGATGGTACGGTGATCGAATCCCAGGCAGAAGTGCTGCATTGACCGAATCGCGATTGAATCGTTGCCTGCCGTGTCGGTGACGACAACGGGTTCCTTCTTCAGGCCACCGATGGCCAGAATGGCGGACTCAGGCTGGTTGATGATGGGTGTGCCATACTCTCCGCCAAAGACGCCGGAGTTGGTGAGCGTGAAGGTGGACCCGGTAACCTCCTCGGGAAGGAGCTTCTTCGATCGAGCACGGCCGGCAAGATCGGCCATGGCCCGTGCAATCTCAACGAAGCTGCGCTCTTCGGCTTGCTTGATCACCGGGACGATCAGGCCCCAATCCAGCGCCACGGCGAGTCCGAGGTTGATGTGGGCGTGGTAGTGGATGGCTCCATTCTCAAGTGAGGCGTTCACAATGGGAAACTTGCGCAAAGCCTCCACCGCGGCCACGGCAATAAACGGCATGTAGGTCAGCTTGACGCCGCGCTTCTGTTCGAACCTACCCTTTTCGCGCTCTCTCAAGCGCATGATCGGCGTCATATCCACCTTGTAGACGGTGTAGACATGGGGGCTGGTGGCGACGCTCTCCACCATGCGCTGGGCGATGATGGCGCGCATCCTGGTAAGCGGAACTATCTGGTCGGCGAGCGGGGAGGCGAACGGCGCAACGGGCGGCGCGATGCCCGCTCCACGCTCACTGAGGTGGCGGAGGATATCGTCTTTCGTGATGCGGCCTTCGGAGCCGGTGCCGGCGATTTGACCGAGATCGAGCCGGTTGTCTTCGGCAATCCGGCGCACCAGCGGCGAGGAGCGGATGCGCTCACCTGGCCCGGTTGCAACCCCGGATGCTGCCGGTTCAGGGACTGAAGGTTTGCTGGGTGCCTGGGCTGCCGGGATGGGCCCGGCGAGCTGAGCCGCACCTGGGACGACACCGCCGATGACGGCGACCACTGTGTTGATCTCTACCGTTGCGCCTTCAGACACTTTGATTTCGGTGAGCACGCCGGCCACGGGCGAGGGTATCTCCGCGTCGACCTTGTCAGTGGATATCTCAAAGAGCGGCTCGTCCTTCTCCACTGTGTCGCCCGTCTTTTTGAGCCATTTGGTAATGGTGCCTTCAAAGATGGACTCGCCCATCTGCGGCATGACGATACCGATTCCGCCAGCCGCCTGGGGTGGGGGCAAAGGCGCCCGCGGCGCATCAGCAGCCTGGGCAACAGCAGGCGCGGCTACCGCCTTCGGAACCTTAGGATCTCCTGCCGCTTCACCGCTCTCCGTTACCACAGCAACTACCGTATTGATCTGAACAGTGGCGCCCTCGGCCACCTTGATCTCGGTGAGTACACCGGCAGCGGGTGAGGGGATCTCCGCGTCGACCTTGTCAGTGGAGATTTCAAACAAGGGCTCATCCTTTTCCACCGGATCGCCCACCCTCTTGAGCCATTTGGTGATGGTGCCCTCAAAGATCGACTCGCCCATCTGGGGCATGATCACGTCGGTTGGCATGGATCCTTCTCTCCGCGATACGGGACCGCAGGTTTGCGCCGGGTCCAGCCGGATTATAAATCGGAGGACTTACGCTGGCCGAACCCGAGGCGCTCAAGGCGGAACTCCGGCCGACGCAGGGAACCAAGGAAGTGGTCAGCCGCGCGTGGCAGGATGCTCAGTCCGCAAAAGCCTCTTCCTGCACCTTGGCTTGCTCGATGAGCGTCACTGGATAGTAAGCGTTGTGCGTGTATTGCTTTACCATGCGGTTGGTGTTGAAGTAGGAGCCGTTGAACGCCAGCGTGTTGCGCATTAGGCGGGCCCACTTCTCAGGCGCATCCAGATAGAGCGGCACCACGGCGGATTCAAGCTTCTTGTAGAGCGAGGTTGCTTCCTCGGCGTCGTCGGCGCCATCCTCGATGGCCCAGCCGGTAAAGCCCTCGATGCATCCTTCGATCCACCATCCGTCAAGAATCGACAAACTGGGGACACCGTTCAGAGCGGCCTTCATGCCGCTGGTGCCTGAGGCCTCATAGGGTCGCTTGGGGGTATTCACCCAAACATCCACTCCGGCGGTGAGCAACGCGCCGAGATCCCAGTCGTAATTTTCCAGGTAGACAACCCGCAGCACATCATTCGAGAACTTGGCGGCATCTTCGACAACCTGTTGAATGAGGACTTTGCCGGGCTCGTCTTGGGGATGGGCCTTGCCGGCGTAGATAATTTGCAAGCCGCCCGCCGCGGTGGCGATTTCCACCAGTCGGGCAGGGTCAGTGAACAGCAGGGTGGCGCGCTTGTAAGTGGCGACGCGCCGGGCAAAACCCAGAGTCAGCACGTTGGGATTGAGGACGAGACCTGTGCGCGCGGCAACTTCGGCCAGCAAGCCTTCTTTTGCTCGTGCGTGGGCAGAGAGAATGTCCTTTTCCGGCAGGTCGATGGCGTTGCGGAGGTAGAGATTGTCACGCCGCCAGGAGGAGAAGTTGGCATCGAGCAGTTGCTGAATCGGCTCGGAGACCCAGGTGGGCGCATGCACGCCATTGGTGATCGAGTTGATGGCGAACTCGGGGAACATGGCGCGCGAGACCTTTGCGTGCTGCATGGCCACACCATTGGCATAGCGTGAGAAGCGCAGCGCGAGGAGCGTCATGTTCAACATACCGTCACGAAAACAGCCAAGTCTCTCAAGGCGAGCGGTTCTTTCGCCTCCGAGAATGCGAATGGTCTGTTCGGTGGAGAAGCGGTCATGGCCGGCGGGCACTGGAGTGTGCGTGGTGAAGACGCACTTTTGCCGCACCAGGTCGATGTCGGATTCAGTGGCTACGACCAGCGGACCACCGCCCAACTGGCTCTCAAGCAGGGCCAAGGTCAATAGGGCCGCATGGCCTTCGTTCATGTGGTAGACGTTTACCCGATGGCCCAAGGCATTTGCCATGCGGGCGCCACCCATGCCGAGGACGATCTCCTGCTGCAGGCGGTAGTTCGTGTCGCCGCCGTAGAGATGGTCGGTGAGACCGCGATCCCACCCTGAGTTTCCGTCCAGATCCGTATCGAGGAGGTAGATTGGCACCACGTGCCCATACCGGCCCACCAGATCGTATCGCCAGGTGCGTACCGTCACGACGCGGTTTTCGATCGAAACCGTGACCCGCGCTGGCTCCTCGGAGCAAAAGTCGGAGGGATTCCACGATTGGACGTCTTCAGTTTGCACACCTTTGCTGTCGAGGTGCTGCTGGAAATAGCCCTTGCGGTGAAGCAGCGTAAAGGCGACCAGGGGAACGCCCAGGTCGGCAGCTGAACGTAGTGTGTCTCCGGCCAATACTCCCAGGCCGCCCGAGTAGGTAGGCATGCCGGTGTTGATGGCGATCTCCATGGAGAAATACGCGACCTGACCTGCGGTGGGCACAGCCTGGTATGAAAATGGCCTGGATGGTGTTGGTTGCATAGTATCTTATATCTCCACGTTGCTTCCGAGCTGGGGAGCAGCGACCCGGGAACAGGAATCCGTTCGGGCCAATCGGCAACACTTCTCCGACCTGGCCTTTATCGGGGAAAACATTTCCTGATTTTACCAAGGAACGCCCAGGAAAAACCTCGAATTACCGATTCGGTTTGTATCGACGGTCACACGCGGCAACGGTTACTAATGGGGCCTTTATGAGCTAATTTGGCCTGAATCAAGTCTGGGCTAGGCCGGTTTCGCGTGATGAAAGGCTGGCTCTGAAGTATCCGGGAGGGTTTGGACCTAAAATGCTTACAGCTAGACGAGTTGGTGAGCACCCCTTGAGGCGTGGCAGATGTGAATCTGGGGAACGATGCCGATCTGGTCAGCGTAGCGGCCACTCAGCGATTCCGCGAAGGCAACTGCTTCACCCTGCTCTACCAGGTTGATTGTGCAGCCGCCAAAGCCTCCGCCGGTAAGCCGCGCACCGATCAGTCCCGGCAAATCCTGGGCCAAGGCCACCATGGCGTCGGCTTCCACGCAACTCGCCTCGAAATCCTTGCTATAACTGACGTGGGCTTCGGCCATGAGCCGCCCGAGTTCGGAGAGGTCCCCCCTGAATAAGGCGTCGGCGGCGGCAACGGTGCGGAGATTTTCGGTAACCACGTGGCGCGCCCGCTTGAGTGAGTTCGGCGTCATCTCGTGGCCGTATTTTTCCAGGTCTTCCACGGTTGCATCACGGAGGAAGCGAACTTCGGGGCGATGACGGGCGATGACAGCGCAGGCGGCCTCGACTTCAGCGCGGCGGGTGGTGTATTCGCCGCCGGCGACTGAGTGCCTGACCATCGTGTTGGCAATCACGAGTGCTACCTGGGCCGGGATGGGGGCCAGTTTGAAGCTGAGGTCGCGGCAGTCCAACAACAGTGCGTGGTCCTTGGCACCATTGGCGGAGATGAACTGGTCCATGATTCCGCAGCTGGCGCCGACGAATTCGTTTTCAGCGCGCTGGCAAAGGCGAGCCAATGTCGGCCCCGGATAGTTGACCCCGATGAGAGACGAAACAGCAAACGCTGTAGCAACCTCGAGCGCGGCGGAACTGGATAATCCAGATCCCAAGGGAACGTCGCTCCATATGCTGAGGCTGAATCCGGGAATTCTATGACCCTCCGCGGCGAGGACGGCAATCACGCCCAGAGGGTAGTCTGTCCAGTGTTGTGTGGCCTTGTCAGGCAGGGGAGATACGTCAAAAAGCCTCTCTTGTGCGTAATTCTCAGAGTAGATGGCGATCTTGCCGTCGGAGCGAGGTGATATGCCGGCCAGAGTAGCAAAGTCGATGGCCGCAGGCATTACGAAGCCCTCGGCATAGTCGGTATGCTCGCCAATTAAATTGACCCGGCCCGGCGCCGCGAAGACTTCGGGGTCTGCCAGGAAGCGGGCAACGTGCTGGGAGCGGAATACGGCGGGATCATGCATTTCAGATCACTCTCTAAATGGATTCAAATTCAACAGTCATGGGCCAGGAGAAGGATTTGCCGGGAGCCAGCACACGCGACCATGGGCCAGTTTGCTGCAAAGAGTCGACGGGCGCCGTAGCCGGTTCCATGGCGACACATGATTGCTTCAGCCCTGCCCTGTCGGGCCAGCCCCCGTAGCATATCCAGAGCCCCAGGTACGGTGTTGCAACCGGGTCAAAGCTTACCTTGATTCTGACCCCCGCGCGTGGCCGTTTCAGGGCGCACCAATTCTCCGATGCAGACAGGGGCCCGGCGAATAGCTTATCGCCGATGCTCGAAGCCGGGGATTGGGACGCGCTCAGGTCAGTCTTGCTGCCATTGGCCAGGGTGGCAATAGGCCAAGTTACCTGGTCGCCACTTTGGCCAAGGCGTCGGCCTCCTGAACCCTCCACACGCAGCGCACGAATCGAATTGGGGAGGACGACGCGGTCTCCTGCTTCCGCGGCAAACAGGGGGTGCGCCGCCCAGGACCATGGCACCGGGAAATCGCCGAAATTAGTCACTGCATAGTGGAGGCGCAATTTGCAGCCCAGTTCCGTTTCGGTCAAAGCCAGTGTGCGCTCAAGGGACAGCGGGAGCGAGAAACATTCGGCGCGAAGTGTGGCTGTGCTAGAGCCCGTTTTAACGGGCTGCCAAGCGACGCGCCACAGGTCTCCATGGTCGGGAATTGAAGCCGGTCCAGCAGCTGTATCGACCATGCAGGCGGCAACCGATGGAACGCACTCGTCCCAGCCACTGGCGTCGCTGGCATCGAATGCCATGGTTCGTGTGCGGGGACCATAGGGAGCGAGTGGGGTTTGCAGCAGTTCGCGATCGCCGATGCGAATGGAGGCGATCTTGCCTCCGAGGTCAGGGAACAATTCGAGCGAGCAATTTCCAACTTGGATGAGAACGTTTTCTTCTTTCGGCCCAACCACGCTCGCCTCTGCCATCGCCTATTCTCCCATGACGTCCGCGCAGGCCGCGGCCAGCTTTTCCCAGATTCTGTCGAGCCAAGCCTCATGTTCAGGCTTCATCAGGACGGAGCGCAAACAGGTAACCAGATCGGTCTCAATGCCTTCTGTCGTAAGACTCGCCGGCTGGAACCCGGTCACCGGGCCAAACCATGTCAGCGGCAATTCTACAAGGGCCAGATGCAAATCCCGTGTGGCGCAGGATACAAAAATTCTGTGTGCCAACTGTGAGGCTCGTTTCGGGGTGTCAGCATTCAGCTTCCAAACCACAATATCCAGTTCCGGAGGACCGGCCAAGAGAGGTTGAAAGCGCCCGGCATTGTCCTCGCGCAGCCTTCGGTCCAACTCCAATGCGGCCCTCCGTCCACGAGCGAGACCGCATGCAAAGTCGCCGCCCGGCGTAAGGGGGAAAAGCTGTTGTGTGGCCCATAAGGCTACCGCGGCCGCTCCGGCGCGGGAACACTCCAGGCTGATCTCACCAAGGTGCAACTGTTTTGAAGTGAAGTAGGTATAGGGTGAATCGTGCTTGTAAAAGCTCCCCACCGCAGGGTCCCGAAACAGGACGCATCCGCAGCCATAGGGTTGCAAGCCGTGCTTGTGCGGATCGATCACGATGGAATCAGCATCCGAGATGGCGGCATAGGACCTGCGGGCCGGCTCGTCGAGCGCTTCGGGAATCAGACGGAAGTAACCACCGTAGGCCGCATCCACATGGACTCGGAAGGCGTGTTTTCGCTGGAGCGCTAGAACCTGGTCCAGCGGGTCCACGGCGCCAATCGCCGTCGTGCCCAGCGTTACCACGACTGTGCCCACATCGCCTTTGCGCAGTTCAGTTTCCAGAGCTTCCATGCTCATACGACCGCTGTTGTCGGCGGGAATGCTCGCGTATTCCATCTTGAGCACGGCGGAGATGCGCTTATGGGTATAGTGGGCTTGCTCTGAACCGACAATCCGGCGCCCCGGGCTCAACTGCCCCGCCACCCAGAGGGCCTCGAGGTTGGCAATGGTGCCGCTCGAAGTGAGATGACCCAGGAATTCCGTCCATCCAAACATCCCCGCGATTTCGGCGACAGCCTCGATCTCCATCTCCGAACTGGCGCGCCCGCCGTCGCGAGCATGGTTGTTTGGATTGATGTTCATGGCCAGTGCATAGGCTGCACGTGCCACTGGATGCGGCGGCTTGAGCATCTGCCCGGCATAGAGGGGGTGGAAATAAGGGTAGTTGTCGGCCAATCGATGCGCAGTGCCGGCGAGAACCCGGGCAATCGCATCCGAATCGTGGGTGGAAACGCCGGATGGACCCGCAACCGGGAGGGAGCCAAACTCCGCCTCAAGCAATTCGGTGGCGCGGAAAAGCAGGCCGGGGACAGGATCTTGAAGCATGGCGATCTTTGACAGTATCACAACCGGGGGACAGTAATAAACGTATATGGGTCAACGGGTTCTGGAAGTGAAAAATCGCAGAATGGGACGAAGCGCAACAAATTCTGCACCATTTTTCCAGAGGAATGATACACTGTCGCCAGCGTTAGAGCCGAACCGGGCGTGAGCAGTAACTCGCCCAACCCGAGCAAGATTCTGCCAGCGGTCGCTCCGATTCATCCAGCGCAATTCAATTCAGGAAATACGATCAAAATGGAACAAGGTACTGTGAAGTGGTTCAATGACGCGAAGGGCTTTGGCTTTATTTCGCGCCAGAACGGCGAAGACGTCTTTGTGCACTACTCTGCGATCAACTCCAGTGGTTTCAAGAGTCTGCAAGAGGGTCAAGCCGTGCAATTCAACGTGGTGAAGGGGCCCAAGGGATGGCAGGCTGCCGACGTGCAGCCGCTCTAGCCTGCAGTCCGGATTCCGGCAGAATCCAGCAAACACAAACGAGGGCACGGAGCAATCCGAGCCCTCGTTTGCTTTTTTGCTCGCTGTCACTGCCTGGCGATCCTGGCGTTTCGACCCTTCAATGGGCAGTTGGCTGAACTGACCGATTCTCGAACAACTCCAGATTTTCGCCCTTCCATACCATGGCGGAGTGAATGCGGTTGTAACCGCTGGGATGGTCGAAGAAGACCCATTCTTCGAACGGACCCGGCCGCATCTTGCGGTACTCCCCAAGGTGAATTGCGGCCTGCGCAAAGCCGTCGGGCTGGCGAGCGGCGTTCAGGCCAAACGTGTCGGCCTCTTTCTCCTGCATACGGGTTTGGGTGTTCAAGATTGGTGTAAGGACAAAGAAGAAGATCCCTCCCAGCAGAAACACAAGGGGTAATGCGGCGGGGTCGGTGATGTCATGAATCCGCCGACCCGTTCCCCATCGCGCCAGCGTCCAGGCCAAACCCCAGCGCAGAAGAGCAAAGAACAGCACAAACACGACCGAGAGGAACAAGATGGAGTTGGGAATGTGGTTGAGGACAAAGTGCCCCATCTCATGGCCCATGACGGCCTGAATCTCCTCCGGTGAGCCGCGCCGAAGCAGGTTGTCATTGAGCGTGATGCGCATGGTGTTGGCAAAGCCGCTGACGTTGGCGCTCATGCGCGTGGTCTGCCGGCTGGCGTCGATCTCATAGACATCATTGGTGGGAATCCCGTTGGCGTGCGCCATGCGGAGAATGGGTACCGTGATCTTTGGATCGTCGAGACGGTTGATTTTGTTAAAAATAGGTTGGATGAAGACGGGGCCTATGGCGAATTGCACCACGATAAACCCGATGGTAACGATCGCGCCCCATATCCACCAGGTCTGCCGAAGCTTGCGAACAACGGCGAAGAGCAGGACGACGGCAAGACCGCCCAATACCAGGTTGACCAACAGGGCTTTGCCCTCATCGCCCATCCAGGGGCCGAAACTCTGCGTGGCCAGGCCATATTTGTGTTCGCGCACAAAGTTCTCATAGAACTCGAGCGGGAAGCCCAACAGCGTGGTCAGCAACAGGTACTGTATCCAATACAGAAACGTCTGCAGCCATTTGAAGCGGGTGATGCGCTCTGCGAGATCGCGCATTCCAGCCGACCAGCGCAGGTTCAAGAGCAGGAGCGCGATGGCCGAGGCATAGAGGAAGTCCCAGAGAATAAACCAGTAACCGCCCTCAAAATAGGCGTTGGAGCGGTCCATGGCCGCGGGTGGAATCATGGCCATGTAGGCGTCAGTGGCGGCGTTGGCGTCAAAGTGCGCTGAAGGTTGGGCCGCGACCGGTACCTTCGTTATATCCACAGTAGGTTGGATAGCAGGTTGCGCAAGGGCTGAAACAGCGCCCAAGCCTGCAACCAGCACGAGGAGCGCGAAGCCCCGCGAATACCAGTTCATACGAGTGACCTCTTCCCATGTTGGTTTTTTGCGTCATCACACGACGCGCAGCAGAAGGGCAAAGCGCGGCAGCAGAGCGGGGGCCCGAATAATCCATACGCGGTATGGCACCTGATTGTTCCCTCGTCACCGGTATATCCTGAAGGGTTGCCACGGAAAGTTGCCAACCCCGCGGCCGGAAAACTTGGGACCCATGAGCACGCAGACGATAGCCGTACATTTGCCCGATGGCGCCATCCGCGAGGTACCTGCCGGAACGACGCCACTCGATATTGCCAACTCCATTTCGCCACGACTGGCTGCGGTTGTGGTGGTTGCCCGCCTGACCCCCATCGGGGGCGCAGCGAAAAAGAACTCGGCTGTGGACAGCGATTCTGAAGAAGCCACAATGTATGCCGTTGAAGATGCCGCGGCGGCGCGGCTGGTGGACCTCGCAACGCCACTTACCGCAGATACGCGGCTGGAATTGGTGAAGGAGACGGATCCCGAGGCGTTGAAGGTGGTGCGTCACTCGGCCGCGCATGTGCTGGCGACCGCAGTGCTCGAACTCTTTCCAGAGACCAAGCTGGGCCATGGGCCGGCTACGGACGCCGGATTCTTTTACGATTTTTATCGCGAGAAGCCGTTCACGCCGGAAGACCTTGCCGCAATCGAGAAGAAGATGGCTGAGGTCGTCGCGCGCGATGACAAGTTTGTGCGCGAATACGAGCCACGCGAGCAGGCGCTGGCCGAGTTCGACCGCGACGGCGACTTCATGAAGACGCACTTTGTGACCAAGTTCACCGAGCCCGGTTCGGAAGTGAGCTTTTACCGGAACGGAGAATTCGTCGATTTTTGCCGCGGGCCGCATGTCCCCTCAACCGGCCGCGTGAAGGCATTCAAGGTGCTTTCGCTGGCCGGGGCTTACTGGCTGGGCGACGAGAAGAATCCACAGTTGCAGCGCGTTTACGGGACGGCGTTCTTTTCGCAGAAGGACCTGGACGCACACTTTGCGAGACTTGAAGAAGCGGCCAAGCGCGACCATCGCGTGCTTGGCAAGCAGCTGGACCTGTTCAGCATTCAGGAGATTGCCGGCGCTGGCTTGATTTTCTGGCACCCCAAGGGCGGTATCATCCGCAAGATCATGGAAGACTGGATGCGCGACGAGTGCCTGCGGCGCGGTTATTCGCTGGTCTTCACTCCGCATGTAATGCGACGCGAGCTTTGGAAGATCAGCGGCCATGAGGGCTTTTACTCCAGCAATATCTACACCCCGAT
>Ga0302319_10008494_pt1 | contig 19959 bp, 17 predicted proteins | sample Bog_T0_2_FD_203319 | JGI IMG/M metagenome (GOLD analysis project Ga0302319, IMG submission 203319) | Peat permafrost microbial communities from Stordalen Mire near Abisko, Sweden - Bog_T0_2 | ecosystem: Environmental > Terrestrial > Soil > Wetlands > Peat | place: Sweden: Abisko, Stordalen Mire... | reverse complement strand
GCCCCGCTGTGGCACAGGTCAGAAGGCGCCGATGTCAGCGTGCACCCAGGGTCTACTGCTGCCGAAGGTCAAATATGAAACATGACAGCTATCGATGCACAGCCATTCCCCACATCTGTGAAGACACCTGGCTCAACGTTTTGTGACTTTCGGTCCTATGAAGTGGGCTAGCAGCCCAACAGGTCCGCAATCTTCCAGATCACGTCGGTATTCGTCTTCGCCATGGTGGCCGCGGTTCCCCTCCGCTTGACTGGTACAGGCGAAGTTACCCCGACCAGACGACGACTTTGGCGAAAAATCTCGTTGCTATGCCTGGCGCTGAAGCGGGCATGTTGCCAATGGATCGCACCCAGGACCGAGTTTGGAACGCCTGTCGGGATCGTGAGGCATACCTGGCAATGGAAGCTCAGTGTGTACAGAAGAGCCAGGTAGGAGGCTCTGAACTGTGCGCCGTCAGGGTTTCGAACCCCGGACCCGCTGATTAAGAGTCAGCTGCTCTACCAACTGAGCTAACGGCGCCTTTGTCGGCCGAGACCGCGGTTGCGACAATAACAGGCGTTCCGTCGCAGAGCGAAATCCCGGACCCTTCCCAGAATAGAGGGCAAGGTCACGGCGCCGGACCCAAAAACCCATCCCCTGTTGGCTCGCCAAGGGGAAACAACGCTTTAGAATGCCTTGAACCACTAGGGGGCGGTGGTTACCGGCGAAATCAAAAACGATGTGGAAGGTTGCTCGATGACGCCTTTGCGCAAACAGCGATTGTCGCTGGCTGTCGCAATAATCTCGGTTGCTGTGTTCAGCGTTGCGTGCAGTGGCAGCCGCACCGCCGCGCCGCCGAAGCAAATCGTCGACAAGGGCACGCCGTTCGCCGATCTACTGGTCCCCAAGCTCACTTCCTCGGTGACGGACGGCGCCGTCGGTGTCACCGTCGATGCGCCGGTGACGGTGAGCGTCGCCGACGGCGTGCTCGCTTCCGTCACCGTCGTCAACGACAACGGCCGGACGGTGAGCGGTCAACTCAGCCCCGACGGACTGCGTTGGTCCACCAACGAGCCGCTCGGCTTCAATCGGCGCTACACACTTAATGCCAAGGCGAACGGGCTCGGTGGCGCGGCGAACCGCCAGATGACGTTCCAGACCAGTTCCCCCGCGCACCTGACGATGCCCTATCTCAATGTCGCCGACGGCGAGGTCGTGGGCGTCGGCCAGCCGGTGGCGATCAAGTTCGACGAGGTCATCACGAACCGCGCCGCGGCCGAGAAAGCCATCGCCATTACCGCCGACCCACCCGTCGAGGGTGCGTTCTATTGGCTGAACAACCGCGAAGTGCGTTGGCGCCCAGAGCATTTCTGGAAGCCGGGTACAGCCGTTGATGTGGCCGTCAACACCTACGGCGTCGACTTGGGCGACGGGATGTTCGGCGAAGACAATGTCAGGACGCACTTCACGATCGGTGACGAGATCATTGCGACCGCTGACGACACCACCAAGATATTGACGATCCGCGTCAACGGTGACGTCGTCAAGAGCATGCCGACGTCGATGGGTAAAGACAGCACTCCGACGGCCGCCGGCTTCTACATCATTGGTGCGCGGTTCAAGCACATCATCATGGATTCGTCCACCTACGGGGTGCCGGTCAACTCGCCCAACGGATATCGCACCGATGTCGACTGGGCCACCCAAATGTCTTACAGCGGCGTCTTTGTGCACTCCGCGCCATGGTCGGTCGGCGCCCAAGGTCACACCAACACCAGCCACGGGTGCCTTAATGTGAGCCCCAGCAACGCCGAGTGGTTCTACGACCACATCAAGCGCGGTGACGTCGTCGAGGTCCTCAACACCGTTGGACCGCCGCTGTCGGGCACCGAGGGTCTCGGCGACTGGAACATCCCCTGGCCGCAGTGGAAAGCCGGCAACGCCAACGCCTGAATAGAGCCCGATCGGCCAATAGGTACTAGATGCGCAGGATGGGGCCTAGCGCCGACAGCGGGATGTGGGCTTGGACGGTTCCTCCGTCCATGTACCACTGCATGGTTCCGGTGGTGAAGTTGAGGGGCTCGTCGTGGCCTACCGGGTAGTCGGGCATGTACAGGATCAACTCGTCGGGCGTCAGCGCCCATGCCTTGTACGCACCGGAATAGACCTTGTCCGGAGTCCAGCGGTCGACGACGAACGGGTACGTGCCCGGATCGTGGGGCGGCGGAGCCTGATTGAGGGCGGTCTCGATGAACGGCTGGGCCAGCGGTGGTATCGCGGTCAGTGGGTTTGACGTTGTCACGTCCGACAGCTGTAGTCGGCGCCCGCTGGCCATGTCGAACGTGAAGGTGCGATAGGCGTTGTTGGGCTTGGGGCCGTCGGCGTGGTAGTCCTCGTGGAAGACCGCGCTCAACAATTTGCCGTGTTGGAAGATTTCGTAGTTTTCCTCGCCGTAGCTGTCTGCGATCATGTGTGCGTTAGCGTTTCGCCAGTTGCCGACGAGGGTGCGCAGGTAATCGCGGATCACGGGACCCGCGGTCGAGCTGTCGATGAGCTCGCCGGGCACCGCCACCTTGATGTCGCGGACGGCGTTGCGCTCGGAGGTTACAGAGGCGTGGCAGTACTGCCCGTCCCAGTCGCCGCCGAGTTCCCCGCAGAACGACGGGGCCGACGCCCGCGCGGTGGCCGCCCCGGCGATCCCAGAAATTCCCGTCGCCGCGACCAAGACGGATGTCGCGATGAGTCTGCTGATCAACATGTGCCCGCTCCGAGAAAGGTTAGAGTAACTGGACTTTGCTTGCCTTCCAACGGCCGTCGATCTTCTCCATGGTGATCTTGATCCGGCTGCGGTCGATACGAGGATCGGGCACCTGGGCATTGGTGACGGTCTGGTCGATGAAGAGCAACACGACGACCTTGCCCATGGATTCGGACGCGATCGCCGAGTCCACCACCACCCCGTGCGCGGTGGCCTTGTTGTCGATCAGCAGCTGACGGAGCTGCACGCTGGACTGGGTGTACATGTCCTTGAATTCGCCAGTCGCGCCGTCGAGCACCTGACGGAAATTCTGGTCGACATTGTTGGAGTCGATGCTTGTCAGCACCCCGGCATACGCGATAGCCGCCTGCCGCGCCTGCTCGCCGGCTTCGTTGAGCTGGTGGGCTTGCCACTGCTTCCAGCCCAGGAAGCCCGAAACCAGAAGTGAGGCTGCCAGTAATAGCGGCAGGGCACTGCGACGCAGATACTGCCTCCAGGGGCGGCTGCGCCACGTGGCGTCCTTGGCCTTGTCGCGCTTGCCCTTAAGTAGCCTGCCGTCTTCGTCGGTGTCCTCGTCGGTCTCGTCAGCAGCCTCGTCGTCGGCGTCAGTCTCGTCGAGTTCGTCGGCGGTCTGCTCGGGCTCCGCGGCTTGTGTTGTGTCTTTAGACTTTACGGCTCGCCGTTTGGCGCGCTTGTCGTCCTTGGTCTCCGTGTCGGGATCCTTCTCGGTTGTCACGACCACAATCATCTCCTTGTGTCGGGCGTGGTTTCGGTCTTAGTGCGGCGGTTCGATCGGCAACGGCGGACCGCCGTAGGGGGTGGGGACCGTGAAGCGGCCCCGCGGTGTGGGATCGGTTTGGCGTCCCAGGTCCGCCCCGGGCGGCGGGCCGGCGGTGTCGTCGCCTCCGGGCCGCGGCGCATTCTTGGCTCCGCGAATCAACACCCCGGGGTCGGTGTCGCGGCAGTAGGTGTACATGAACGGCTCGTAGTAGTCAGCGGATGTGGGTGAGTGAGCCGGCGTTCCGTAGTCGCAGCCGTAGCGGGGGTAGATCTCGGCGGTGCCCCAGACACCGTTGTCGTGAAAGACACTGGCGAACGCGTCCAGCACCGAGCCGCGGTAATTCGGGAACAGCGCGTTGAGCGCCGGTACCCGCAGGTACAGCAGTTGCGCCATGGTGGCCGTGCTGCCCAGCAGCTGCACCATGGTGTCGGAGTTGTCGGCGAAGAGGTTGTCGGCGCCCGACAGGGCCCGCGGCGACTCCGCCATCAAACGCCGATAGCCGCCCTGCATTCTGAGCACGCCGGCCAAGGTTCGGTCGAGGCCCGCGGTCGTCGCGGCCAATCCGGCGTTCTTGTCGGCCGCCAGCGTCAGCACCACCCGGCTGGTTTTGATGATGCTGGTGGTTTGGGGTAGCACCGAATCCAGCGTCGACAGCAGGAACGTGCCGCCGTCGACGATGGCGGCCAGCTTGGCCGGCCCCTCCTTGCTGAGGCTCAATTCTTTTTTCATCAGCTCGACCTTGTGCGGATCGACCTGCGCCAGCAGCCCGTTGGCGCCCTCGAGCAATTGCGCCAGGTCGACTGGGACGGTGGTGCGATCCTGGACGATGAAGCTGCCATCATGCAGATACGGCCCGGCGTCGGATGCGGCTTCGAAGTTGATGAACTGCTCACCCGCGGGAGACAGGGCGGATACGTGCGCGACGGCTGACGCGGGGATGCTCACCTTCGACGTGATGTTGGCGACGGCATTGACGCCCCGGTCGGTGATCTGCAGCGACTCGACCCGTCCGATCCGTACGCCGCGCAGTGCGACGTCCTGATTCGGCAGTAGTCCACCGGATTCCGGTAACTGCACGGTGACCCGATACGACGACGCGAACGGTGCCACCCGCAACGCGCCGATCAGCAAATAGGCGGTCGCCACGACAAGAGTGAGGGCTAATCCAGCCACCGACAACCAGACCTGCCGGCGGTGCGCCGCCCGAACCAGGCCGACGACGACGTTGGCGGAGGTGGCGACCGTGGCGATCATCGCTGCGGTCCCGGAGCCGGCGGGACGATATCGATTTGCCCCGGGATGTCCGGGTCCGGCATCAGCGGCACCTGCGGCGAGTTCGGTCCGCGTCCAACCACCCGTTCTTGCAGACGCCACAGGGTGTACTTCAACGAGCCGATGAACTGATTCCAGTTGTACCGGTGCGGTCCGTGCAGCCCTACGTCGCCGGGGAATCCGATGTCGGGTATCGAACCGAGCACCAGCTTGTCAAGACTGGCGCGCACCGCGACCGCGCTCCCTGCAGTGGCTTTGATCAGCGGCGGAAGCAACCGGTTCACGGCCAGCCAGCTGGTATCCGGGCTCACCGCAATGTCGTTGGCGACCCCGGCGACCGTATTCAGGTCACGGACGATGCTGCGGCCACTGGTGTCGGTCCCCCCGAGCGTGGGAAACCGGGCCAGCAGGCGGGCGGTGTCGCCGGCCTGCACCGCCAGGTCGGAGAGTTGGTTTGTGTTGGAGCCCAGCGCATCGGTGGCCGGCCCGGCCGCCGCCATCAGCTCGGTGATGGTGTGGTCCTTGGCGTCGAGTTCATCAGCGATGCGGGACATTTCGGTCATCGCCGCTGACATCTGGCCGGACCGAGAGTCCAGCGTGGCGAGGAGCCGGCTGGACTTGCGAATCAGCTCCCCGAATGCCCGGCCTTGGTCGCCGGCCGCGCTCCCGGCACCGTTGATGAGGTTGCTGAAATTACGCACCGTGCCGCCGTTGACCATTACCGCAGCCGAACTCAGCACCGATTCGACGGTTGAGGCTGCCGCCGTTGACTCCAAACCGATGGTGTCGCCGTTGTGCAACGACGGCGCATTCGGATTGGCTTCGGCGGGGGGCCGCAGCGCCACGAACACGTCGCCCAGTGGGGTAGCGGTGCGCAATTCGGCGATGCTGCCCTGCGGTAGTAGTACGTCATCCCTGATCCGGATTGTGGTGACCGCGGTGTAGTTGCGTGCGACCATCGACTCGACTTGGCCTACATCGGCGCCGGCGAGTTTCACCTTGGCGTTCATCGGCAGGTTGAGTGCGTTGGCGAACACCGCGGTCAGCGTGTACCCGCCAGAACCCAGCCCGGGAGCCGGCAGGGGAATGCTGGCAAGGCCGTTCGTGGCGCATCCCGAGCTGAGGATTGCCGTGGCGCTGATCGCGAGGGCGGCCTTCGCGCGTGCGCCCATCACCGGGGTCATTATTTCTGTCCCATCGCGGCCAGACCGTCAAGCACGTAGGTCAACCCGAAATCGGGGCCGTAGTCCTGCAAAGTACCGGTGCTGCAGCCTAGTTGGCGCAGGCCCATCATGTTGCAGACCTCTTTGCCGAACTGGCCGTCGAATATCGATCGGTCGGTCAGGACGCGCGCCCGTACGCTGCCGTTGGCCTGGTCGATCACGTTGTAGACGTTGTCGGCCAGCATGGGTGCGATATCAAGGACCTCGGCGAGGTCGCGCTGCTGGGCGACAACGCCATCCAACGTGGAATTGCCGTTGACGATCGCCTTCTTGAAGGTGTCGCGGTTGGCGTCGAGGAGATCGCTGGCCTGTTGGACCACCTGGCCGAGTTTCTTCCCTGTGCTGCCGCTGCCGATATCCTCGTCGGCCATGATCTGGCTGAGCTGGTGGATGGTTGACGCGAACTCTCTGAGCTTCCCGTCGTTGGCGGCGGCGGCGTCGAGCAGGGAACTGATGTTCTTGACGATCGTGGTGATCTGCTCGCGGCTGTTCGCGCCGCCGTCGCTGCTCAGCCGCAGCGCCTTTGATAGCTCGTCGAGCGCATGCTTGGTCCGCGCGCCATTACCGTTGATGATTTCGGTGCCACCGTTGAGTATGTCGGCTATGGGGCCACCGCCATGACCGTCGCCTTCGAGGGATTTGGTGACCTTTTCGAGAACGCCCAGCACCCGGCTGAATTCGATCGGTGTCTTGGTCCGGGTCAGCCCGATGGTGTCATGATTCTCCAAGACTGGGCCGCCGCGGTAGGGCGGCGTGAGCTCGATCTGGCGGTCGCTGAGGATGGATGTCGACACCGTGACGGCCTGAGCGTCGGCGGGGACCTTGACGTTGCGATCGACGGTGAACTCGACCTCGACGTAGCCACCCCGCGGGGTGATCCTGGAGATCTTGCCCACCGGCATGCCCAGCACGGCCACCACATTGCCTTCGTATAACCCTGCCGCGCTGTCGAATTGGGCTGTCACCGTGTTCGGTTCGTCACCAGGACTCAGGGCCCACCAACCGATGCCGGTGGCAGCGATCAGCACTGCCACGGCAGCTGTGATTGCCACGGCCGGGGACCTGAGCCTTCTCACTTGCAGTCCTTGAAATATTGGATCATCCCAAACTGCTTGGCGCGGCCGCTGATTGCGCACAACCATGAGTCTATGATCGCACCGCCGGGACCGTTACCGACGACTGCGTTCCCGTCGCCGGTGATGTTGGCCGCCTCGCGCATCAAGATCGGGCTAGCCTGCAACATGTTGCGCATCAGGTCGTTGTGTTGACCCATAATTCCGGTCAAATCCCTCATATCCGCGACCAGCGCGTCCAGAGCCGGGCGATCGTTGACGACGATCTTGCTCAAAACGTCCACCAGGCTCTGGATGGATTGCATCATCGCGTGGAATACCGCACGCCGCGCAACGAATACAGCCATCAAGTCTTGGCTTTGGTTGACCAGGTTGCCGATCCTGGCTTGCTGGCTGCGCAGTGTATTGGTGACCCGCTCGGAGTTTTTCAATAGCTGGCCCATTTGATCGCGCCGCTGCGCGATGATCGACGATAGCGCATCGATATTCGAAAGCGCTTGGGGCACCAGGTCGGGCAGGCCCTTGATCTGGGTGCCCAACACCGTAAGCGATTGCGCAAACCGGTCGGCGTCCACCTGTTCGAAAGTGGTGGTGGCGTCCTTCAACGCGGCCTGAAGGTCGTAGGGGACTTCGGTGTGCGTTAATTCGAATGTGTCGTGCGGCAAGCGCCCAGGCCCGTCGGGCTCGATGGCGATGTAACGCCCACCGAGGATGGTGGCGAGTTTGATCACCGCTTTCGAATCCTTGCCCAGCACGACATCGTCGCGGATCTTCAGGCCTGCCTCGACGTGGTCGCCGTCGAGCTTCATGCTGGTGACGTCACCAATCGGAATGCCCGCGAGCATGATCGAGTGGCCGGGTCGCAGCGACGCCGCCTGCACGAACTCCGCGGTGTAGTGCCGATACCCGGCACCGAGCACGTGGACTACCAGCATGCCTCCGATCACCATCGCGACCACCGCGGCGGCGACAAACCCAAGCCAGGTCTTGTTGTAGGTCTCCAGCGGACGTTTGGTAAGCCGCCTCAGCCTCCCAAGTCGAAGCCACCCGGATGAATCAGTCATTGGCCGTGTTCCTGCATCTCGGGGTGTGCATCGCCTTGTTACCCGGGGTTGCGGCAGCGACGATGATCGGCACGACGTCGTTGAGACCCGGGAAGAACCCGAACAGGTTGACGTCGCAGACGTAGCCATTGCCGTAGGCGCCCTGATTGCCGGCGCGAATGATCCCTTTCATCATTAGCGGGATGTTGTCGGCGAAGAAGGCGACCTGAGGTTCGACGCTGAGGATGTGCCGAGTGGCGCCGGGCTGGCGATCGATGAATTGACGCGCCGCGGGGTACACGTCCACCACGGAGGTCGAGAGCCGGTCCAGCACCCGCGCCAGCGAACCTACCGACGACACCAACTCCGGACGTCGGCGGTCGAGCTCGGAGACCATGTCGCCGGTCTGCGTGATGACACCGTCGAGATTGTCGTTCTGCGCGGCGAGGCTGGCGACCACCTTGTTGAGATTGGTGATCGTGTCGCCGAGGGCCTGATCTCGTCCGGCGAATGTGTCGGTGAGCGTTGATGTCTGGCTGACCAGGGTGGCAAGCGAGGAGGTGTCGCCCTGCAGTGATTGGATGACGGCCTTGGTGAGGTTGTCGGCGTCGTGGGGGTTGAACAGGCTAAACAGCGGCTCGTAGCCGTTGAGAAGCGCGGTGACGTCGAAGGACGGTTCGGTGCGTTCCGGCGGGATGACACTTCCGGGTGGCAGCAGATTCCGAGTGCCCTCCTGGCCCAAAGACAATCCGAGGTAACGCTGTCCGACGATGTTCTGGTAGGTCACCGAGGCTACGGTGTTTCCGAACAGCCGTTGTTCCTGCTGCACGATGAACGAGACCTTCGCCAATTTTCCGTCTATATCAATCTTTTCGACCCGGCCGACGCGCACCCCGGCCATCCGAACGTCGTCGCCCTCGCGCAGCCCGTATACGTCGGTGAATACCGCCGAATACGATGCCGTCTTGCCGGCTACGTCGCGTCGAAGGCTCCCGTACACCAGCCAGGTGAGCACCGACGCGACGACCATGAAAAGGGCAAGACCGATCAGCGGAGCGCGAAACTTCATCGGGGCCTCCCGGCCGAAGGCGAATGCTGTGGCGAGGCCTTCAAAGGGGCCTTCAAAGAAGACTTCAAAGAAACAGTAGTGCCGCGGGCGATCGGACCCAGCAGCAGTTCGGTGGCGGCACTGGCAGGTTGGCCAGTGATCACGGTCAACATGCTTTGCTCGTACTGGCTGCCCACGGGCCCGACATTGCCGCCGAAAGACGACGGCGTAACCGTGCCCGGCGCCGGCGGTGCTGGTGGCACGTTATCCGGATTTGCGGTCCCCGGTACCGGCGGAGACGGTGTCAGCCACGACGGAAGCGGCGGATTGGGATCGGTCAGGTTGGGCGTCGGGTTGATGAGCGGTGGCCCGACGGCGACGAGGTTTCCGTCCGGGCCGATCACGGTTCCCGGCGGCGGTGCCAGGCTCTTCGGCGGCTGATAGTTCTGCGGCAGAAGCACTTCCGGTAGATCCGGCCGTACCGGAACCAACGGCGCCGTATAACAGCTGGGCCCCTTGAGCTCACCGTAACGCGGGCAATCGGCGCGCGTGTAGCTATACGTGGGGGTGAACGACAGCATCCCACGCGCGTTGCCCAAGCCATCGGGGGTGACCATGGTCTCCATGAACCTGTTGGCCAGGACGTTCATTTTGATGGTGGCGGAGAGGAAGTTGGGGGAATTTTGCGCCAGCACACCCAACACCGGCGTGAAGTCGGTGGTGATCCCGATGAGCTGGTCGATGTGATTGTTCAGCGATTGGTACGCGGTGCCGGCCGTGTTGCCGGCGCCGGACAGCAGCGAGGTCATTTGTCCGCGCGTCTCGGCGAAGGTCTGCATCGGCTCAACGGCCTGGTGTAGCGCGTCGAGAAGATCGGGCGCGGTGGCCTGCAGTCCCCGAGTGGCATCGATGAGCGCCGATACCGTTGAGGGGCCGGTATCTGTGCTGACAATCGAATTGAGTTGATCTAGAAGGTGATTCAGCTGCCCCCCGCTGTTCAAGAGGATGGTGCGGCGGTGATCGGTCGCGGCCGCGCCTGGGGCCAGAATGCCCACCGACTTGTCTTCCCGGCCGCGCCCGGACGCGGAAAGTAGATCGCGCAGCTTGCTGACGGTGGTTTGAAACAGCACGGTGGGCAGTTGGGTGTCTTCGGGAATGTGCTTGCCCGCTTGGATGATCGCCCCGGGACCGTTACCCAGCAACTGGACCGACGACACCGCGAACACGTTGCTGGGTACCACTCGCGCAGTGACCGCAGCCGGGATCGACTTGGCGTATTCGGGTTTGAGGTCGATGTGGACGTAGTTGGGTTTCCCGTTGCCGGCGGGAACGACGCTATCGACCGTTCCGACGAGCACACCGTGGTATTTGACGTCGGACTTTTGTGGGAGCCCGTCGCCGACGTTGACCAAGTCGGCGACCACTTTTACGTAGTCTTCGAGGCGGCCCGTCGACTTGGCCAACAGCCCCGCGGTAAGCGCTGCCACCACCATGACAACCGTCAGTCCGAAGCCGACCAGCTGTCGGTCGGACGGGCCGCGCCCGTCCAGCTCAAAGGAATTGGGCTGACCCACCGACCTAACCACCAAACCTTGCGCCGTTGTCGACTCCCCACAGCGCCATGGTCATCAGCATGTTCACCATGATCATCACGGTGATGCTGGCCCGCATGCCGTGCCCGGCGGCGATACCCACGCCCTCGGGACCGCCGCTGGCGTAGTAGCCGTAGTAGCACTGAATAGTGGCGGCGATCCACACAAAAACGACCGCCTTGAGGAGCGAGTAGACGATGTCTTTGCCGGCCAGCATCAGCGAAAAGTAGTGCAGGTAGGAGCCGGTGGAGCCGCCGCCGCTCAGCCCCACCACCAGCTGAGTGCTCAGGTAGCCGATCGCCAGGCACGCTGTGTACAGCGGGATGATTGCTGCCACCGAGGCGAGCAGCCTGGTGGTGATCAGATACGGGATCGGTCGGATCGCAATCGATTCCATGGCGTCGATCTCTTCGGAGATGCGCATCGACCCCAGCTGTGCGGTGAACCGGCAGCCGCCCTGTATCGCGAACGCCATGGCGGCCATCAGGGGAGCCAACTCGCGGGTGTTGACCAACGACGATACAAAACCGGTGGCCGGGCCCAATCCCAACAGGTCCAGGAAGTTATAGCCCTCGATGCCGACTAGCGCGCCGACGGTCACGCCCAGGACAACGGCCACCCCAGCGGTGCCGCCACCCACCACCAACGATCCATTTCCCCAGGTGATGTTCGACAGCAGACGCAGAAACTCGCCGCGGTATTGACGCACCGCGATCGGCACCGCGGCCAGTGCCTGCACGAAGAAGACGAGCATGTGGCCCAACCGGGCGAACGGCTTGACGGCTCTGTGCCAGAGCCGTTCCAGCCGATTGGTAACCGGCGCCAGTGGCCGGTAAACGGAGACTGTCACGTCACGCGCCTAGTCATAGACCCGTCCTGGGCACCATCATGATGTAAAGCTGGCTGATGGCGACGTTGACGATCATCAGCACCAAGATCGCTTCGACGACGGCCGCGTTTACCGAGTTCGCCACACCGGTCGGGCCGCCCTTGGTGGACAGGCCCTTCTGGGCCGACACGACCGTGACGATGGCGCCAAAGATCATCGCTTTCAGCAGCGCCAGGATTAAATCGTCCGTCGTCGCGAACGAGGCGAACGTTGACACGAAGCTGCCCGGTGCGCCGTTTTGGAAGTACACGTTGAACAGGTAGCTGGCGAAGAACCCGACGAAGCAGACGACCCCGGTGAGCGCGACGGCGATCATGATGGCCGCGGCGAACCGCGGTACCACCAAGCGACGGATCACCGAGACGCCCATCACCGCCATGGCGTCGGTTTCTTCCCGCATCGTTCGCGAACCCAGGTCGGCGGTGATCGCCGAGCCCACCGCCGAGGCCATCAACATGGCGGCCACCAAGGAGGCGCCCTGACGGATGACGGCCAGTCCGCTGGCGGCGCCGGCCAACGACGTGGCGCCGACTTGGCCTGCCATCATCGCGAATTGCACCGACATGGTGACACTGATCGGTAAGGACACCAGAACTGTGGGCAACACGGCCGTACCCGCCATGAACGCGCCTTGGCGGACGAACTCTTCCCATTGGAATCGGCCGGTCACGAGATCGACGAAGAAATACTGCACCGTGCGTATACCGAGAACGAACTGCTCACCGACCGTGGTGAGTGAGGCGAGAGGGTGACGTTTGACGTACCCGACGGACCAGTTCCGGATCGCGGCTACTCCGTCAAGTTGGCCGTCAAGCTGGCCGTCGGGTGGGCTATCAGGGGAGACGACTTGAGGGTCGTCATACGTGTGAGCACTGGGCACCACGGTTTCTTGTTGCGCCGTCATCGCAGTGCGGCCGGCAATTGCTCCGGCAAACCCATGCCAATGGTCATCGCGTACAAGTACCCGCCCTCATCGGCGCTCTCCACCATTAATGTCCTGAGTGCCAAACACGAATGTCGGGCACGCTTCAATACAATCTTGGCTACGAAGTTCCGCGACCCTGCAGCTCAACCGGTTAACGGCCAGGCGACAGCCTACTCGATGGGCGCTTGGATTATTGTAAAAGTGCCTAATTGGGCCGTCGCTTGAAGGTTGATGCGCGGCGAAACGTCAGTCTGACAAACGTGCCGTCTTGCTGTTAGCAAACACTAGGCCATCGTGACTGCCCGCCCGAGTTTCAGCAACGGTCACGCGGGTGCGCAGCGCGCGCAAGGTCTACACGCCCGGGCCGGTGAGGTCGTCGCAGAAGGCGCGGCGGACGGCCATCGCCAAGCGCGCTCTGGCCGACCAGCGGGCCGCGGTAGTCACTGAGACCTGGAATCGATCTGCGGCCCGCCGCAGCGGCCAATGGTCATCGACAACGCAGCGGGCCAGCCGCAATCGACCGGTGACCACGAAGACCTCCGGAGTGAGTGGTGTGTTCCTCGACAGCTCGCACTTCACCCGGAGGTCTTCGTCATGTCACCACGCCACGCCTTGTCACCAACGTCCGTGGTCAGTACAGCTAGCTGTGCCAGTGTCCTCGCTACGAACCCGCCTGTGAATCAATGGGTTTCGGTAGTGGCGGGATAAGCATGAATGAGAGCCGACGACAGCTTCGGGATGGCGTGAGTCAGGGTGTGTTCGGCCTCGTGGGCGATCTGGTGAGCCTCGGTGAGGCTGATCGTGGGATCGACGTCGAGTTCGGCGTCGGCGTAGATGCGGTGGCCGATCCAACGCATCTTGACGCTGCGCACCGCGGTGACGCCCGGTTCGGTGGCCAGGGCGGCTTCGGCGGCGTCAACGAGGGCGGGGTCTATCGCGTCGAGCAAACGCCGGAACACGTCGCGCACCGCAGTCCGCAGGACGGCCAGGATCGCGACCGTGATGACAAGTCCGACGATGGGGTCGGCCAGCGGGAAGCCCAGCGCCACACCGCCCGCGCCGAGAAGCACGGCCAGTGAGGTGAAGCCGTCGGTACGGGCGTGCAGGCCGTCGGCGATCAGAGCGGCCGACCCGATTTGGCGTCCCACGCGGATGCGGTAGACCGCGACGAGTTCATTGCCGATGAACCCGACCAGCCCGGCCGCTGCGACCCAGCCGACATGCTGGATCGCGACGGGGTGGAGAAGGCGGCGCACGGATTCAACCCCGGCGATGATCGCTGACAGGCTAATCATCGCGATCACGAACAGCCCGGCCAGGTCTTCGACGCGGCCGTAACCGTAGGTGTAGCGGCGGGTGGCGGCCTTGGTGCCCAAAGCGAACGCGATCCACAGCGGGATCGCAGTCAGCGCGTCGGAGAAATTGTGGATGGTGTCGGCCAACAACGCGACCGAGCCCGAGATGACCACAATCGTCAACTGCGCAATCGAAGTCGCACCAAGAGCGAGCAAGCTGATCTTTACCGCCCGGATCCCGGCGGCGCTGGATTCCAAAGCCCCGTCGATGCTGTCGGAGGCATCGTGGCTGTGCGGGGCGAAGATCTCTTTAATCGCCCCGAGCACACCCTTCGGATGCTCGTGACCGTGATCGTGATCATGCCCGGTGCCATGGCCATCGCCGTGACCCGAGCCGTGGTTGGTGGGGTCGGTGTCGTGGGTCATAAGCGGCGTCCTGACGATAGGACCGTCCAGCTGTTCACCGAGCAGCCTGCCACCCACACACTCCCGTATCTGCATTCATACGCAGATAATAAGGGTCGGACATCCTCGTGACAAGCCAGTCTGACGCGGACGGCTGTGTCGGCACTGGCTACGGCTTGCCTACGGTTGCACTTGCATTGCAAGGCCCAGTCAAAGAAAAAGGTCAGAGGGCGAAAACACCCTCTGACCTGCCGGGTGAGTGACGGGACTCGAACCCGCGACATTCAGGATCACAACCTGACGCTCTACCAACTGAACTACACCCACCATTGCCGCGAGCAGGCCCATGAATCCGGGGACCAACGAGCGGCGACGTCGATACTAGCCGCTCGCCGGCGCCCCGTCCGAATCAATAACCGGATCGTTAACCTCTGGCGCGCCCGCCTTGCCTTCAATATCGGCGGCGACGGCGGCGATTTCGCTGGTAGACGGCCCTGGCGGGGGGACGAACGCGGTACGCCGGTAGAACTGCAGTTCGCGGATGGATTCGTGAATATCGGCCAGCGCCCGGTGGGCGAGTCCCTTGGCCGGCTGACCGAAGTAAACGCGGGGGTACCAGCGCCGGCAGAGTTCCTTGATCGAGCTGACGTCGATCATCCGGTAATGCAGAAACGAGTCCAGCGTGGGCATGTCGCGGGCGATGAAGCCACGATCGGTCGCGATCGAGTTGCCCGCCAGCGGCGCCGTTTTGGGTTGCTTGACGTACTTGCCGATGTAATCGAGCACCATCGCCTCGGCGGTCGCCAGGTCGACGGTGGATGCTTGCACCTCGCGGGTCAGCCCGGAGCGCGAGTGCATTTCGGCGACCACCTCGACCATCGAAGACAGCGCGGCGTCGTCGGCGTGGATCACCACGTCGATCCCGTCGCCGAGGATGTTCAGGTCGGCGTCAGTGACCAGAGCTGCGATCTCGATCAACTTGTCCGAGCCCAATTCGAGCCCCGTCATCTCGCAGTCAATCCACACCAATTCGTCCCGCACAGCGCCCAGACTAAGCCACATTGGTCCTGCCCCGGCCTCCGCTGGCAAGTAGTGTGATGCTTTGCATTACTGCAGGAGAACTACTTGGGGAAGAGGGCCGCGGCACGATGAGCACGGAATCAACGGAGACGCCGGCGAAGCGGATCGCGGATGGCTATGCCGTCGAAGGCCAGGCGCTGGAATTGGGGACGGTCGTCGTCGACGGCACGGCCGACCCGAGCGCGCAGATTCGGATTCCGCTGGCCACGATCAACAGGCACGGCCTGGTGGCCGGAGCAACCGGAACCGGCAAGACCAAGACGCTGCAGCTGATCGCCGAACAGCTCAGCGCGGCGGGCGTGCCCGTGCTGATGGCCGACGTGAAGGGCGACCTGTCCGGGCTGTCCCGACCGGGGGAGCCCAACGACAAGACCGCCGCGCGCGCGAAAGATACCGGGGATAACTGGGAGCCGACGGGATACCCGGTTGAGTTCCTGTCGCTGGGCACCGGCGGGATCGGCGTACCGATACGGGCGACCGTGGAAAGTTTCGGCCCGATTCTGTTGTCAAAAGTGTTGGGGCTCAATGCTACTCAAGAGTCGACGTTGGGACTGATCTTCCACTGGGCCAAAGACGCCGGCCGCCCGCTGGTGACACTGGACCAGCTGCGCGCTGTCATCAGCTACCTGACCAGCGACGAAGGCAAGGCCGCTCTGAAAGATCTGGGCGGGGTTTCGTCGACGAGTGCGGGCGTCATCCTGCGGGCGCTGGTGAACCTCGATGCCGAGGGCGGCGACACCTTCTTCGGCGAGCCGAAACTCGACCCGAACGATCTGCTGCGCAACGACGACCAGGGCCACGGCATCATCTCGTTGCTGGAGTTCACCGGTCAGTCGTTGCGCCCGGTCATCTTCTCCACCTTCCTGATGTGGCTGCTGGCCGACCTCTACACCAAGCTGGACGAAGTCGGTGACGTCGACAAGCCCAAGCTGGTGTTCTTCTTCGACGAGGCGCACCTGTTGTTCACCGACGCCTCCAAAGCGTTCCTCGAACAGGTCGAACAAACCGTCAAACTGATTCGCTCGAAGGGTGTCGGGGTGTTCTTCTGCACCCAGCTGCCCACGGACCTGCCCAACGATGTGCTCTCTCAGTTGGGCGCCCGGGTCCAACACGCTTTGCGCGCGTTCACTCCCGACGACCAGAAAGCGCTCAGCAGGACCGTCCGCACCTACCCGAAGACCGACGTCTACGACCTGGAGTCGGCGTTGACGTCGCTGGGAATCGGTGAAGCCGTCGTCACCGTGTTGTCGGAGAAGGGCGCGCCGACGCCGGTGGCGTGGACCCGGATGCGCGTACCCCGTTCGCTGATGGGTGCCATCGGCGCCGACACGGTCGCCGCGGCGGCCAAAGCCAGCCCGCTGCAGCAGAAGTACGGGCAGACGATCGAGCAGGAGGCCGCGCCGCCAGCACCCGTCCCGACGTCCGGATCGGACTTCCCGCCGCTGCCGACCGAATTTCAGGTTCCGCCGATGCCGGAACCGGCGGAGCCCAAGGGTCCCGCCATGTGGGAGGAAGTGCTGAAGAACCCGGCGGTCAAGGGCGCCCTCAACACGGGAGTCCGCGAGATCGTCAAGAGCATCTTCGGTTCCGGTCGGCGCAAGTAAGGCCTACCCGCCGCTGAGCCTCTTGTAGAAACTGCCCACGATCGGCGCCACGATCGCGCGTGGCGCGTACCCGCTCGCGACCGACATTGCCTTGGACGTTAAGCCCGGGACAACGCGCATCTTGTTGCGCTCCAGGGCATCCAGCGACAGCCGGGCGGTGTGTTCTGTTGAGATCCAGAGAAAGTCCGGCACCATCTTCTCGACCAGCGAGGCTTCGGCGGCATCGGGTAGGTCGGTGCGCACCGGGCCGGGTGCCAGCAGGGTGACGTGCACACCGGAGCCGCGCAGCTCGCCGTGTAGCGATTCACTGAAGGTGTTCGCGAACGCTTTGGTTGCCGCATAGGTTGCGTTGTAGGGAATCGGCGAATTCCCTGCCGCCGAACCGGAAATCAATATGCCGCCGGCCTTGCGATCGATCATGCCCGGCAGCACCGCCAACGTGAGATCGTGCACCGCGACGGCGTTTAGCTGCACCTGAGCCTTTTCGCCCGCCGGGTCGAGTCCCGAGATCGGGCCGAATGTCGCGGTACCCGCGTTGGCGCAGAGGATCGAGATGGGCCGCGCCGCCAGTTCGTCGGCCAGCTTCGCTCGTTCGGATGGATCGGCCAGATCGGCCGGGCGTACGTCTACCGCGACGCGATACTTGTCGACCAGGCGGGCGGCCAGTTCGTTGAGCAGCTCTTCGCGCCGCGCGGTGACGATCAGGTTGTGCCCGCGCGCGGCGAGTTCGACGGCCAGCGCTTCGCCGATGTTCTGCGAGGCGCCGGTGACAACGGCACGCGCGTCTGAGCTGGGAGCTGGTACCGGCATGCGCCAATGGTAGACAGTCGCCCCCCGTAGAGTGCCGGGCATGACTCAGCCGGAGGCGGCGCCGCGGACGACCGCGCGATCCCAGGTGGCGGCCTGGGCGCTGTGGGACTGTGGGGCCGTCGGCATGAGCGCGATCGTGGCGACCTTCGTCTTCGCGGTCTACCTGACCAGCAGCGTGGGGGTCGGCATCTCCGGCGGAACCCCGCCCGCCAGTTGGTTGGGCCGTGCGGGGGCCATCGCCGGGTTGACCGTCGCGGCGCTGGCGCCGGTCGTCGGCGTGTGGGTGGAGTCCCCGCGTCGCAGGCGGCTGGCGCTGAGCGTGGGGACGGGCCTGGCTGTGGCGCTGACCTGCGCCATGTTCTTCATCCACGATCGCCCGAGCTACTTTTGGGCCGGGCTGGTGCTGCTGGGGGCCGCGGCGGCATGCTGTGACCTGGCCAGCGTTCCGTACAACGCGATGTTGCGCCAGCTGTCGACACCGCGGACAGTCGGCCGCATTTCCGGGCTGGGCGCGGCGTCGGGCTACATCGGCAGCGTTTTGTTGCTGCTGTTGATCTTCACGGGATTCATCTCAGGGTCCGGCTCCGGCCCGGACGCGGTGCGCGGGCTGCTGCGGGTGCCCACTGCGGACGGGCTCAACGTCCGGTGGGCGATGCTGGCGGCGGCAGCATGGCTGGCGGTGTTGGCTCTGCCGTTGCTGTTCGTCACAAACCGGCTAACCGACTCGGATACCGACTCAACAGCACCGACGAGCATGCTGGGTGGCTACCGCAGGCTGTGGACCGAGATCTCCGCAGAATGGCGGCGCGACCGCAACTTGGTCTACTTCCTGGGCGCCAGCGCGCTCTTCCGGGACGGGCTGGCGGCGACCTTCGCCTTCGGCGCCGTGCTGGGCGTCAGCGTCTACGGCATCTCGCAGGCGGACGTGCTGATATTCGGTGTGGTGGCCAGCGTGGTGGCCGCCCTCGGTGCGGTGCTCGGTGGGTTTGTCGACCACCGGATCGGATCCAAACCAGTGATCGTCTGGTCACTGGTCGCGATCATCATCGCGGGGCTCGTCTTGATGGCGCTTTCCGGTCCGGTCGCCTTCTGGGTCTGCGGACTTCTGCTATGTCTGTTCATCGGCCCGTCGCAGTCGTCGGCGCGCGCCCTGTTGCTGCAGATGTCAAAGGACGGCAGGGAAGGGGTGGCGTTCGGTCTGTACACGATGACGGGACGGGCGGTCGCGTTCCTGGCGCCGTGGCTGTTCTCCGTCTTCGTCGATATTTTCGGGGCCCCCCGGGCCGGCCTGGCCGGGATCTCGCTGGTGCTGATTGCCGGACTGCTGGCGATGCTGATGGTCCGGGTCCCACCGCGCGACGCGGCCGCGCCTGAAACTGTTTAGCCCCTGGCGTCGCAGATAGTCAGGCCCACGCCGACACGCTGGCGCATCTGGACGCCGTCGACGGTGACCGAGCACGTCACGTTGTGGCCGATGTTGACGATCGTGACGCTCGGTGGATGCGCGGCCGACTGGGCCAGGGTGACCTCTTTGCTCCACGGCAGTGGGACGTTGAACGAGGTTTGTATGACGCCGTCCGCGTCGATGTACATGATGCTGATCGCGCGACCCTCACCCGTGACGTTGTAGACCACGGTCTGCATCGCGCCCGGGTTGGTCGTCTCGCTGGGTACGGTCGGGGGCGCGGCGGTGGGGAGCGGGACCCGCGATGGCACCCTGGTCGGTGCCTTGATCGAAGGGGGCGGAACGACAGCACTCGAGCCGGGCATGGCCGGCAACGGCGGGACGGCAGTCTGGGTCTTGGTCGCGTTGTTGGTGAGTACCAGCGCGATCACCAGCCCGAGGACCAGCAGCACCGCGACGCTGGCGGCGACCCACAACCAGCGCGGCGATGCCGGGCCTTCCGGCGGCGGGGAATCGGGCCCGTCTGGAGGTGGTCCTCCCGGCGGGGATTGGCCTTGCTGCCATTGCGGTGGCAAACGTTGGGTCGGATTGGCCGCGGTCAGGTTCGTCGGCTTCGACGACTCCGACGTCCAGGGCGGGGTATACCCGTACCCGGGGTAGCTGGGCGCGTAGGGCGCCTGGTCGGCGTAGGCGGGATCTGCGGGCGGCGGCTCTGCCGGGCCCCACGGCCCGGTCGGCCCAGACCCCGGTAGAGGGGGACTAAATCGCTCGGGTCGA